>JAABUN010000133.1_pt1 | contig 179677 bp, 172 predicted proteins | sample 5559311 | NCBI WGS metagenome assembly JAABUN01 (sample SAMN10711877, study PRJNA513370) | rock metagenome | isolation source: Antarctica rocks | place: Antarctica: Victoria Land, Siegfried Peak sud
TCCGTATCTTGAGCGAGCGGTATCGCAATCGCCGCCGCCGATTTATGTTGCGGGTTAATTTGATTGCCGGTTTGTATAATTATGCAATTGAACATTAACTTACTTTTTCAAGAGGTCTAATAAACTGTAGACTCGTGCTAGAATTTGCTCACTTTACGAATGATTTCAGCAGGTGAACAAATTGGACGTTACAAAATCCGTTCCGCAATTGGAAAAGGCGGAATGGGCGAAGTGTTCCTTGCCGAAGATTCAGAACTGGAACGTCTTGTTGCTTTGAAGGTATTGCCCGAAGATTTCGCAAATGACGCAGAACGAATGCGCCGATTCGTGCAAGAAGCAAAATCTGCCTCTGCCCTCAATCATCCGAATATCATCACTATTTACGAAATCGGCAAAACAGACAACACACACTTCATTGCTACTGAATATATTGAGGGAGAAACACTGCACAGCCGTTTGAGAAGTGAACCGATGAATCTCAAATCTATTCTGGATATTGCGATACAAGTTGCATCGGCTTTAGATGCAGCGCATCGTGCAGGAATCATTCATCGGGACATCAAACCAGAAAACGTGATGATTCGTCCAGACGGTTTTATTAAACTGCTTGATTTCGGCATCGCCAAACTGACGGAAAAACAAAGCGAAATCAGCCCGGATTCAGAAGGCGCGACGGCAATTAAATCAGGCACGATGCCCGGAATGATAATCGGCACGGCAAATTATATGTCGCCCGAACAAGCCAGAGGTCAAGCAGTTGACGCGCGGACGGACATTTTCAGTTTCGGCGTGGTTTTGTATCAGATGATAGCGGGACATCTGCCGTTTGAAGGCGAAACGGCGATGGAAATGATTGGAGCGATACTAAAAGATGAACCGAAATCGCTCGACAAAACGGAAGTTACGCCGGAGCTAGAAAAAATCATCGGCAAATGTTTGAGAAAAGATAGAAACGAGCGTTATCAAACTATCAAGGATGTGCTGATTGATGTTCAAGATGTCAAACGGGATTTGGAGTTTCAGGACAAACTCGAAAGAACTGTTTCGCCTGAAAAGGAAGAGCCGAAAACCCAAATTCTGCATGCGGCGACGGCTGATGGAATAAACCAAACAATCACGAATCAAACTGCAGGCAACAATACGATTAAAAACTATTTGGCGACGGGATTGGCAATTTTACTCGTTTCAACCGTTGGATTCTTCGGCTACCAATATTTCACGGCGAATCACAAACAAATCGAATCAATCGCGGTGATGCCGTTCGTCAACGCTAGCGGAAACTCGGATGTCGAATATCTGTCGGACGGAATGACGGAAACTTTGATTAAGAGTTTGTCGAATCTGCCGAATTTGAATGTGAAGGCGCGGTCGTCCGTTTTTCGTTACAAAGGCAAAGACACGGACGCGAAAACTATCGGTCAAGAATTGAATGTGCAAGCCGTTTTGAACGGGCGAGTTGTCCAGCGCGGCGAGCAGTTGACGCTCAATCTGGAATTGATTGACGCGCAGACGGAAAATGTGATTTGGAGCGAGCAGTATAATCGCAAACAACCCGACCTCGTTTCGCTTCAAAGCGAAATTGCCCGTGATGTTTCGAGCAAGTTGAAATCAAAACTTTCGGGTGCGGATGTGGCAAAAATTGAAAAGGAATACACTGCCAACCCCGAAGCCTATCAACTTTATTTGAAAGGTCGCTATCAATGGAACAAACGTACGACTGAATCGCTCAGACAGGCGGTAGAGTTTTACCAACAGGCGATTGAAAAAGACCCGAAATATGCTCTGGCGTATTCCGGTCTGGCTGAATCTTATGTTCTTTTCTCAAGTTATAGCGTCGCTTCGGGAAAAGACAGCATGCCCCAGGCAAAGGCAGCGGCACAACGGGCGTTGGAACTCGACGAGTCGGTGGCGGAAGCGCATACCGCACTCGGATTTTACCTGCATTATTTTGAGTTTGATCGCGTCGGTTCCGAAAGGGAATATCGCCGCGCTATCGAACTCAATCCGAATTATGCGACTGCTTACCAGTGGCTCGGCAGTGATAATCTCGTTCATAGAAAAAGGTTCGATGAAGCCGTCGCCGCTCTCAGGCGCGCCGAAGAACTCGATCCGCTTTCGCCGATTATCAGTATGAATATCGGCTCAACTCTGGTTTACGCCCGCCGCTATGATGAAGCAGTCGTCCAGCTAAATCGCACTCTCTCGCTCGATCCGAATTTTTCCCACGCCCACTTTATTTTAGGTTGGGCTTTTCATTATAAGGGAATGTATGCCGAGGCAATAGCCGAATATCGAAGGAGCATCGATCTCGCATATGACCCGATGAGCAAAGCATTTTTGGCACTTTCATTACAGAAGCAGGGACGACGCGCAGAAGTGGCGAAACTGTTGGATGAATTGAAACAAGAATCTGAACGGCGTTACGTTCCGAGATATGCGTTGGCACTCGCTTACATCGCGCTGAATGAAAAAGAAGATGCATTCGTCTGGCTGGAAAAAGAAATTGAGGCGCGCGGCTCCTGGTCGAGCGCTTACGCCGTCGCCCCTGAACTTGACGAACTGCGCGACGATCCGCGTTTCAAGGCGATGCTGAAACGGATGAATCTGCCCGAATGAGTTTGTGAGAAGATGAATAAAGAACTATCTGCCGACACGAATCCATCGCGCGGGCGCGTCGTTATCGAAAACGGCGAGCACAAAGGAAAACAAGGCGACGGGGAATTTTTGAAACGCGGAACTTGCGTGAATATTTAGCTTCTTTAAAGACCGTTGAAAGGTGGAATGCAGTCAAAGATTGTTATGGAAAATACTAAATCTCTTCAAATTGGCGACATCATAGTTGGGGAATTTAGAATCCTCGATATTTTCGGCGGCGAAGGCAAGTCTGGAATGGGCGTTGTTTATTTGGTGGAAGACCGAGATTATCCATTTCCGATCGTCTTAAAAACCTTCCAAAAGAATGATGAAAATTCTACTCAAAGATTTCGTGCCGAAGCAAAAACTTGGATTTCTATTGGTATCCACCCAAATGTCGTTCAGGCATTTTTTGTCCGTGAAATCAATGAACAGTTTTTTTTATTGGCGCAGAGTATATTGCGCCGGATGAATACGGAAGAAATACAGTAACCGATTATTTAGAACAAGGCGGCGCGTCAGATTACAATGCAATTAAATGGACGGCTCAATTTTGTTATGCAATGGATTTTGCAATTTCAAAGGGCTTGAAAGCCCACAGGGATATTAAGCCGGACAATTTGATGATAGATCAATTCGGAAACTTAAAAGTTACTGACTTTGGTTTAGCAAAAGCGTTTTATGATTTCAAACTCCAAAATAACAATCTCTTAAAAATTTCCAATCCAAATTTAACCTCAGAAGGTTCATTTTTAGGAACTTTATTATTTGCTTCACCTGAACAAATTTTAGATTCTTCTTCGATTGACTTTCGTTCCGATATTTACAGCTTCGGCATTGTTTTATATCAACTGATTAGCTCAAACGGTTTTCCTTATTCGTTGAAAGGCAAAACAACACAAGAAGAAATAGCAATAATGCACTTGCGAGAGCCTTTATTAAGAATCAACCATCCATTATTTCCTATTGCAGAAAAATGTTTGGCAAAGCGACCGGAAGAAAGGTATCAATCCTATAAAGAATTACTAAATGACTTAAAACAAATCGCCGATGAACTAGAAATTGAATTGCCTGTAAACAACATTCAAACAGATGCTAAATTAAGAGAGTTGTATATCCAAAGTCTTTCATTTCTGGAATTAGGCGATAAAGATAAGGCTCTTGAACTTATAAATGAATATCTTAAATACGATGAATCTGATAGTTCTTCTTGGCAATTGAAAGGACAGATTCTTGTAAAAAATGGAAAGATTAAAGAAGGCATAAAGGCAACGCTGAAATCATTAGAGCTAGAGCCATACAACACCAAAACCCTCAATAATCTTGGTGTATTTTATGGAGACATTGGAGAAAAAGACAAGGCAACCGAATTTTTAATCAAAGCGATTGTTGTTGATAAATTCAATGCTGGTGCGTTTATGAATCTTGCATTCGCATTTGAAAATAAAGGAGAATATTCTCTCGCTGCTGATGCTGTTCTAGCAGCATTAGAATTATCTCCTGATAAAAAAACATTACATTTCAACGCTGGAAATCGTGCCGCCGCCGTGATGAGAAACGGTCACTGTGAAAAGGCTATTCAAATTCTAGAAATTCTTGCAAAACTTGTTCCTGACCATACTAATTATTGGTTTAATCTTGGAATCTGTTATCAATCAACAAATCAAAAAGAAAAAGCAATAAAATGTTACGAAGCCGTATTGAATAAAATTCCTGATGATGAACAATCCTTGGTATTTTTAGTTCAATCAAATGCTGAACTAGGAAATTACGACGAAGCATTAAAGTATTGTGAAATAATGTTGGATAAAGAAATTTCTCCATTAAAAGCAATCAGTTTTAAAGCACAAATGATGCAAGCGAAAGGTCAAGGCAGAGAAGCAATTAACTTTGTCAAAAAAGTTCTAAATAGTGGTCATCAAAACAACGATAGTTTATGGATGCTGCTTGGAACTTTATTTGAAAATGAAAAGCATTATGCAGTTGCGAAAAAATGCCTTTTACAAGCCAAATCAATTTTGATTTCACAAGAAAACGCCAATCAAGAAAATATTGAATATCTAAACCACCAAATAAATAAGCTGGAATTTTTTGAAGAAAATACACCAGAAGAAATAGTTAAAATGCTGGCGAAAGATAAATACTAAAGATATTGTTGCGAATTGTAATTGAAAACGGCGAACACACGGGAAAACAAGGCGACGGGCAATTTTTGAAGCGCGGAACTTGTGTCAATGTTTGAATTTAACTTATGGGAATTAAACGCATCAGACGTGCAATCCGTGAAGGACGATATGAATTCACCGTTCACGCTTTGGAAGAAATGGACGAAGACGACCTTGACGAATCGGATGTGCGATACGGCATTTTGCACGGCGAAATCAGTTCGGAATTAACCGACGATCCGCGCGGAATAAGATTTGTCGTGCTTGGAAATACTCAAGATAAAACCCGCGCGTTGGAAGTTGTTTGTCGTTTTCTGCCATCAAATTTATTGCGTATAATTACCGTATATCAATTAGAGGAATAATTATGGAAAAAGATTTTTGCGAATACTGCAACGCGGCTTTGCCGGCGGTCGAAAAATTGGTCACGGTTTATCGCCATCGGCGCGGACAACATTTTATCTTCGAGCGTGTTTCGGCACGAGTTTGTCAAAAATGCGGCGAGAGGTATTTTTCGGCAAAATCCGTCCAGGAAATGCAGCGCGAAATGACTAAAACCGAACAGTCAACCAATCTTGTTCCCGTGCCGGTCATTGAGTTGCAGCCCGCCGGATAATGACAATTAAACTAAATCCATCGAAAACGGCGAACACACCGGAAAGCAAGGCGACGGGCAATTTTTGAAACGCGGCGAATGCGTAAAGGTTTAGAAAAATATGAAAAACTTGCTTTCAACTGATTTAGCGTCATCTTCATCCATTCCCTATTTTTTATGGGATGAGCCAATGACAACTGCCGAGTTAAAACAAAAACTAAATTCGGCTTCGGTTGAAGAACGAAATCGGCTGCTTGGCAAAATCTTACGCGAAGCCCGCGATACGGACGTTTGGGAATTTACCACGCCGCAAGCAGTTTGGCAAAATTGGGCGCAAGTTTCAAAGCGTCTCGGACGGCGGCGCGAGTTTTGGAAGTTTTTGTTTGAATTTTGGGAAAAGGAAGGTTTGCTTGATAGATAAAGCTCTGAACAATTTGCAAAAAGACTTCCTGCGGGAGTTTTTTAAACGCGAAAATCGGTTTTTTTTGTCGGGCGGAGCGGCGCTTGTCGGCTTTTATTTCGGGCATCGGGAAACACACGACCTTGATTTATTCACGCTTGAAAACGAGATTGAGAACGGCTTTCGTCTGATTAATGAAGTTGCCAAAGAACTAAACGCCGATGTTGAATCAATTCAAACTTCGCCCGATTTTCGCCGGTTGCTAATTCGCCGCGAGGCGGAAGCGATTGTTGTTGATTTGGTTCGGGAATATGTTTTTCAGATTTCGCCGGAAAAGCCGACGATTGACGGAATTCGCATTGATTCGCCCGAAGAGATTTTGGCAAACAAACTTTGCACGTTGCTTTCGCGTTCGGAGATTCGGGATTTGGTTGACGTGCGCGAACTCGAAAAAGCGGGATTCAATCTTGAAGACGCTCTTTCCGCCGCGCAACGCAAAGACACGGGCTTAACCGCCGCGCAGCTCGCTTGGGTTTTGAATCAGATTAAGTTCGGCGATGATGCGACTCCGCCGGGCGACGTTTCAGTTATTGAACTGCGAGACTACCTGGGCGATTTGATTACGAGATTAAAACGGCTCGCTTTTCCTGAATAGTCGAAATGAGAATTGCTTAAATTGAGGTAAAAGATGAAACGAAGGGATTTTCTAAAACACAGCGCGATTGCGACCGCAGCTTTGTCGGTGTCTCCAACAAATGTGTTGGCTTTAAATTCTAAACATATTTCTAAACATATAAAGTTAAAAAATACTCCGAAGAAGGTGATTGTCATCGGTGCGGGTTTAGCCGGTTTATCAGCGGCTTATGAACTTCAGCAAGCCAGACACGATGTGACGATTCTCGAAGCACAGACGCGCGTCGGCGGGCGCGTTTCGACTTTGCGAGATTTTTTCTCGGACGGGCTGGATGCAGGGCGCAATAGATTCAGGCATTCGCGCCGCACAAGAAATTAATGACGCATCGTAATACAAAAAATTATGAGCGAAACAATCCAATACGAAGGCGCGTGCGTTGCGTTTGAAAACGGCGAACATACCGGAAAGGCTGGCGACGAGCAATTTTTGAAACGCGGAACTTGTATGAGTATCTATCCACTCATAAGTATAAGGAAACATAAAAAATTAGTATGACAATTTTTTCAGACAAATCTTTTTCTCAAAAACTCGAACGCGCCGAAGCCAGAACGAACGCGGATTTTGTGGAAACGCGGGCAAAACTTTTCCCGGCGAGCGGCTCGAAATGGATTGAAGTCGCGGGCGCGTATGCGATGTTCGACGGCATCGAATCGCCTTTGACGCAGACTTTCGGGCTTGGCATTTTTGATGAAATTACGGCTGCGGAAATGGAAACGATTGAAGCGTTTTTCAAAAAACACAACGCGCCGATTTTTCACGAAGTCAGCCCGCTGGCTGACGCTTCGATTATCGCCCTGCTCAACGAACGCGGTTATCAACCAATTGAATTGACGAGTGTGATGTATCGAACACTTGATTCGGAAAACGCATTTAGTTTGCTGAAGAATGTGCATATTTCCACACGAATTGTCGGCAAAGATGAAATAGATATTTTTGCAAAAACTTCTGTGGCGGGCTGGAGCGCGGAAATGCCTGAATTTGCCGATTTCGGGGTTGAGCTTTGCACGGTTGGAGCAAACAGCAAGGGCGCGACATCGTTTATCGCCGAACTTGACGGGAAACCGATTGCGACCGGAACGCTGTTTGTTTGCGGCAACGTGGCAATGCTCGGCGGTGCCAGCACGATTCCCGAAAGTCGTAATCAAGGAGCGCAAAACGCACTGCTCGCGGCGCGTCTGCGTTACGCCGCCGAACAAGACTGCACGATTGCGATGATGGGCGCGTCGCCCGGCTCTTCGTCACAGCGCAACGCCGAGAAAAACGGGTTTCGCATCGCTTACACGCGAACGAAATGGCAGCTCAAAGAATAGTTTTCCCGCAATTATAAATTGCTTTATTTGCAGCTGAAGAAAAATTATGAGCGAAACAATTCAGCACACAGACGGACGAGTTGAATTGCAAGCAGAAGCGTTGCAATCAATCAAAACGTCGCCGCTTTACAACGAAGACCTTGCGCCCGTGCCGATTGAACGGCGCAACTGGACGACGTATAACTACGCCGCGCTGTGGATTTCGATGGCGCACTGCATTCCGACTTATATGATGGCTTCGGGCTTGATTTCGGCGGGAATGAATTGGTGGCAGGCGTTGTTTACGATTCTCTTGGGAAATGTTATTGTGCTTGCGCCGATTTTGCTTAACTCGCATCCGGGAACAAAATATGGCATTCCGTTTCCCGTGTTTGCGCGGGCGAGTTACGGAACAATCGGTTCAAATCTTCCCGCGCTGATGCGGGCGATTGTTGCCTGCGGCTGGTTCGGGATTCAGGCGTGGATTGGCGGGCAGGCGATTCACATATTTTTTTCTTCGGTAATTCCGAATTGGAATACGCTTTTAGGCGGCGCAATCGGCGGACATACGCCGACCGAATGGCTTTCGTTCTTGATTTTCTGGGCGATGAATATTTTTATTATTTATCGCGGAATGGATTTATTAAGGCACGTCGAAAATTGGGCTGCGCCGTTTGTTTTGATAATGACGGCGGTTTTGCTCGCGTGGATTTTGTATCAAGCGGGCGGTGTTGGGTTTTTATTAAATGAACCCGGAAAATTTCAAACGGCGGGCGAATTCTGGAAGATTTTCATTCCGTCTCTGACGGCGATGATTGGATTTTGGGCGACGCTTTCTTTGAATATGCCGGACTTTACACGCTTCGGAAAAAGCCAGCGCGAGCAGGTCATCGGGCAAACGATCGCGCTGCCGACAACGATGGTTATTTTCGCCGCGATGGGAATTTTGATAACTTCTGCGGCGGTTGTCGTTTTCCCGCAGATGAAACCGGAAGAACTCTGGGACCCGGTGAAACTCGTCGGACAATTTTCGCAGCCGCTTGTCGTGGCGATTTCGATGTTCACGATTGTCATTGCAACTTTATCGGTCAACATCGCCGCGAATGTCGTCTCACCAGCAAACGATTTCGCCAATGCTTTTCCGAAATTTATTTCATTTCGCACCGGCGGCTTGATTACGGGAATCGTCGGGATTTTGATGCAGCCTTGGAGACTTCTCGCCGACCCAAGCGGTTATATTTTCAGTTGGCTGCTTGGTTATTCAGGCGGTTTGGGTTCAATTGCCGGAGTTTTGATTGCGGATTACTGGCTGGTTCGCCGGAAAAATTTGAATCTCGGCGATTTGTATCGCACGAAAGGCGTTTATCGTTATTCGAGCGGCTGGAATTGGCGGGCGGTTGTGGCAACAATTTTAGGTTGCTTTTTCGCGTGGATTGGTCTCATAATTCCGTCTCTCAGATTTTTATACGATTACGCCTGGTTCGTCGGTTTCAGCGTTTCGTTTACGATTCATTTCATTTTGATGAAAGCCGCGCCGCCGCAAGATGTAAATCAGTGAAAATTTCTGTGTTAAAATCGAGGTATTATGGCAACACAAATCTTAGAAGGCACTTGGGAAGAAATCACCAAACACGCGAAAAGCCTTGTCGGTAAAAAGGTGCGCTTAACCGTTCTTGAAGACGAAACGCAACCAAAATCGAACGAAGGAATGCTCGAAGCACTTCGTAAAATCAAAGAGAGACACGAAGATATGCGTGAAACCGGCGGCGAAAGCAGCGTAGATATTATTCGCCGCGCACGTTCGGGAGAAATGTTCGGTTATGAATCCAACCAGTCAGACGAACAATAACGCCGCCGTAATAGATGCAAGCATTTTGGTTTCAATCGCTTCCAAAGAAGCCGCAACTTAACAAATTGCGGAAAACGCCTTTGACGCTTACGCGAAAAACGGCTGGGAATTTTTTACTCCGAACGTCGTTGTCGGCGAAGTTATGTTCGCGTTATGTCAGAAATTTGTTGCCGGGATTTTGACCGAAGCCGAATACGAAAAAGCAGTCGAAAGCTTTCTCGATTTAATGAAAAATATTGCGACGCCAAACGACGAAACAGTTTTCGTGAAAAGAGCCGTCGAAATTTGCCAAAGCTACGGTTGCAGTCATTCGTCCGACAGTCTTTATATTGCTCTCGCCGAAGAATTAGCGAAAACTCAAACCGTTGAGCTTTTAACTTTCGACAAAGGAATGATTAACCAAGCCGCGAAAAACGCGCCGACGGTTACGATTAAAATTTTATAAATTTTGGAGAATAAAAGTATGTCAAGAATAATAAAATGCGGTTTAATTCAAGCGGCGAATGTCGCGCCGACGGACGCGCCGATTGCGGAAATCAAAAAGGCGAATCTCGACAACCAGATGAAAATGGTTGAAGATGCCGCCAAACAAGGTGTGCAGATGCTCTGTTTTCAAGAGATTTTCACCACGCCTTATTTTTGCGCCGAACAGCAGACGCGCTGGTATGAAGCGGTGGAAAAAGTTCCCGACGGCAAAACCGTTAAATTTATGCAGGAAGTCGCCAAGCAATACGGAATGGTTTTGATTGTGCCGGTTTATGAAGAGGAAATTACGGGCATTTATTACAACACGGCGGCGGTGATTGACGCAGACGGGAAATATCTGGGCAAATACCGCAAAAATCACATTCCGCAGGTCGCGCCCGGTTTTTGGGAAAAATTTTATTTCCGAGCGGGCAATCTCGGTTATCCGACGTTTGAAACAGCATTCGCAAAAATCGGCGTTTATATCTGCTACGACCGCCATTTTCCCGAAGGCGCGCGCGCGCTCGGCTTAAACGGCGCGGAAATCATCTTTAATCCGTCGGCAACCGTCGCCGGACTTTCGGAATATCTCTGGAAATTGGAGCAGCCCGCGCACGCCGTCGCCAACGGTTATTTCGTCGGCGCAATCAACCGCGTCGGACACGAAGCCCCGTGGAATATCGGCGAATTCTACGGTCAAAGCTATTTCTGCGACCCGCGCGGGCAAATCGTCGCCGAAGCCCCGCGCGATAAAGACGCGCTCGTCGTCGCCGATTTGGATATGGACAAAATCCGCGAAGTCCGCAACACCTGGCAATTTTTCCGCGATAGAAGACCGGACACTTATGATGTTTTGGTTGCCGATTAAGACGAAATGAAAGAATCGGTTTATATTGAAGCAACTGTTATCAGTTATTTAACGGCGTGGCTCAGTCGAGATTTGATTCGCGCCGCGCATCAGCAGATTACGCAGGAATGGTGGCAGTATCGCCGGCGTGATTTTGAAATTTTTGTTTCCGACACGCCCGAAGAATTGCTCGGAGGAAAATATGATTTGGAATGACGAAATTGTCGAAGAAGTTCGTAAAGCGCGAGACAAACACTCCGCAAAATTTAACTTATGATATTTCCGCGATTTGTACCGACATTCGCCGGAAACAGGCAGAAAGCGGACGCAAAGTCGTTACTTTACCAAAACAGGAAAACAAATTTGAAAAAGTCGATTTGTCGGAGGCGGCTTAACTACTAATTTTCTGTCAAAAAAATTTATGTCTATCAATCATCATTCGCCTTTGAACATTGAGCAAATCGAGCGTAATTTCCGCGACATCGCGCCCGCGCTTTCGGAAGCCGAAGCGGTTCTCGAATCGAATCGGTGCGTCTATTGCTACGACGCGCCCTGCACGCGGGCTTGTCCGACGCATATTGACGTGCCTTCGTTTATCAAGAAAATCGCGTCGGGAAATCTGACGGGCGCGGCGCGGGTGATTTTCGACGCGAATCCGATTGGCGCGACGTGCGCGCGCGTTTGTCCGGTTGACGTTTTGTGCGAAGGCGCGTGCGTCGAGAAAACTTTGATGGCGAAACCGATTGAAATCGGCAGATTGCAGCGTTACGCGACCGATTACGCAATGCGAAACGAAAAGGAAATTTTCAAAGCGGGTGCGCCGAACGGCAAAAGCGTCGGCATCGTCGGCTCAGGTCCGGCTGGGCTTTCGTGCGCGATGTATCTGGCGCGGCTCGGCTACGCGGTTACGATTTACGACAAAAAACCGCTGCCCGGCGGATTAGATACATACGCGATGGCGGAATATAAAATGTCGCAAATCGTTTCGGTTGACGAAGCCAGACAGGTTGAACGGCTCGGCGTGAAATTTCAGTTGGAAACTGAAATAGTTCAAAGTCCAAAGTTCAAAGTCCAAAGTTCAAATACTGAAACGGTTCAAGGCTCAAATCAAGTTTCGTTTGAAGATTTGCAAATGAACCACGATGCGATTTTTCTCGCAATCGGTTTGGGCGCGACGAATAAATTGAATATTTTAGGCGAGCATCTCGAAGGCGTCTTCGATGCGCTGGATTTTATCGAACGTATTAAAACACGCGATTGGAAAAGCGTTCCGCTCGGTAAAACCGTTGCTGTCATCGGCGCAGGAAATACGGCGATTGATGCCGTAACGCAAGCGAAAAGATTGGGCGCGGAACGGGTTTTTATGATTTACCGGCGCACGGAAAAAGATATTTCGGCTTACGAATACGAATATGAATTGGCGAAAAAAGACGGCGTGGAATTCATTTGGCAATCCGCGCCGATTGAAATTCTTTCCGATATACACGGCTTGAAAGTCGGTGAACTGCGCTGCGTGAAAATGGAAAACGGAGAAGCCGTTTCTGGTTCGGAGTTTGAAATCCCGTGCGATATGGTTATAAAAGCTATCGGACAGCAAAAAAGCGTCCAGTTTTTGTCGCAAATTCCCGATGTTGAGTTAGACGAAAAAGGTCGCGTTGTCGTCAATACTGACACGATGCAGACGACTAATCCGCGCATTTTCGCGGGCGGCGATTGCGTCAACGGCGGACGCGAAGCGGTTGACGCGGCGCAAACCGGAAAGCTCGCGGCGCAAGGAATTCATTTTAATTTGACGGGCGAAACAGTTGAACTTGCGGGCGCGAAACTTCCGTTTATCGAAAAAATTCACGGCGAACTGTCTCTTCCCGTTCCGGCGGCGTATGACGAACCGGCAATTCCGGCGGAAGATTTGGGCGTGAAATCGTATGGCTGATTTGAAATTTGATTCTATGGCGACGACATAAATTTCTTGATGTGTATAGATATGTCGGTATAATTGAAAATGGAATTTGAATGGGACGAAAACAAAGAGAAAATCAACATTCGGAAACACGGTGTGAATTTCAGCGAAGGCAGGAAGCCTTTGAAGACGAAAATGCCATAGACGATTATGACGAATCTCATTCATCAAACGAAGAGCATCGCTTTGCATTGATTGGATTGTCAACGAAAAGACTTTTGTTTGTGTCATACACTGTCCGCCGAAATTCCGTAATCCGTTTGATTTCAGCCAGAAAAGCTAATCAAAACCAGGAGAGGTTTTATAACGATGCAAAAAAATAAAGAGAAAGAATTTGTTTATGAAATGACGCAGGAAGAATACGACGAAGGCGTTGCAAAAGGCTGGGACGCGGACGATATGCTTTCGGTCGGGAAACATACGTTTCGCCGTTCACGCTTTATCAATAAACAAAAAGATTGTAAAACAAAAATTTCGCTTTACATTGACACCGACATTCTGGAGTATTTCCGCAAACGCGCCGAGCCGCCGCAAGCCGCGCCGTATCAAACGCAAATCAACAACGAATTGCGAAAGATTATGGAAAACCATTCGACGGACGCGGCGAATAAATTAAATGATATTTTGAACGACGAAGAATTTTTGCGGGCTTTGAAGGAAAAACTTGAAACAGTTTAATCCGAAAGTGTGGTTAGTTTAGCGGCACAATTTCGTTAAAGAGGTGAAAATTATGATACAAACCGTTGAAGCCGTGATAGATAGGCAAGGTCGGGTTTCGCTCAAGGAAAAGGTCAAGCCCGGAAAAGTTCGTCGCGCTTTGTTGACGATTTTAGATGATGAAATTGAAACGAAAAGCGAATCGATGGTCGGTTCAATCAAGATAATCGATGACGATTTGGAGAGCGGAAGCAAGGAAATCGCTAATCTTTTCAACCAATCTTTAGACAAAACCGGGACGAATCTCTGATGTATGTTACCGACACGCACCCGCTGATTTGGTATCAAAACGGCAAACACTCCGCGCTTTCGGCGAAAGTTCTGTCGGCGTTTCAAAAAGCGGAAGATTCAGAAGTCGTGATTTATATTCCGTCAATCGTTTTTTGGGAAATCGCTTTGCTGGAAAAACGCGGTCGGATAATTTTGAAAGACGGTTTTGAAAAATGGTCGGCAAAACTTTTGTCGAAAAACGGTTTTGCAATCGCTCATCTGGAAACGGAAATTATTGCAAAATCGGTTGGTTATAATTTCAACGACGATCCTTTTGATAATGCTGTTGTCGCTACGGCAGTTGAATTTGAGATTCCGCTTATCACCAAAGATGCGGCAATTACCGAATCAAATCTAGTCGAGATTTTTTGGTAAAATCATTTGTTTTGAACAATGAAGAATTTTTGCGGGCTTTAAAGGAAAAACTTGCGATGATTTAGAAAACATTTATGCAAAAGTATTCGGTTAATCAACACCTGATTGAAACTATTTTGGCTTGGGTAAAATCGGGCGAAATTGCCATTCCCGAAATTCAAAGACCTTTTGTTTGGGATAGTTCAAAGGTTCGGGATTTAATGGACAGTTTGTATCAGGGCTATCCGATTGGTTATGTCATCGCCTGGAAAAATCCGAACGTGCGGCTCAAAGACGGAAGTTTGAGTGAAGGAAAGAAAATCCTAATTGACGGACAGCAAAGAGTTACGGCTTTGACTGCCGCAATTTTGGGCGAATATGTTGTTGATAAAACTTATCAACGAGTAAAAATCAAAATTGCTTTCAATCCGCTTAACGAAAGGTTTGAAGTTCAAAATCCGGCGATTCTGAAGGATAAAACCTGGCTTCACAACATTTCGGAAGCGATTGGCGGAAAGGTTGATTTGTTTGAAATAGCTGAAAATTATTTTGAATTAAATCCCGAAGTTGATAAAAAACAAGTCAGAAACGCCTTCACGAATCTCATCAATATTCCAAAGAAACAAATCGGGCTGATTGAACTTGCACACGATTTAGACATCGAAACCGTTACTGAAATTTTTATCCGCATCAATTCAAAAGGTGTTGTTTTGAGTCAAGCGGATTTTGCGATGAGTAAAATTGCGGCAAATACCGAATACAAGGGAAATGAATTAAGAAAAGCCATTGATTATTTTTGCCATTTGGCGATTGCGCCGGAATTTTACAAACATATCGTTGACAACGACAAAGAATTTGCCGCGAGCGATTTCTTTCAAAAAATGCAATGGCTCAAAACAGAAAACGAAGATTTATACGACCCGCATTATACGGATTTGATTCGTGTCGCTTTTACGTCTCAGTTCAATCGCGGAAGATTGTCGGATTTGGTAAGCCTGCTTTCGGGAAGAAATTTTGAAACGCGCTCTTTTGAAGAAACAATCGCCGAACAATCTTTTGCCACGCTCAAAACCGGCGTTAATAACTTTATTAATGGGACAAATTTCAAGCGGTTTTTGATGATAATCAAATCAGCAGGCTTTATTTCGCCAAAACTGATTCGCTCACAAAACGCTTTGAATTTTGCTTATATCATTTACCTGAAATTAAAAGATATGAAGGTAGAGGAAGTTGATATTGGAAGTTATGTGCCGCGCTGGTTAGTTTATTCGATTCTGACGACAAGATATTCAGGTGCGCCCGAATCTTTTTTTGATTTTGACATCAAACACATTGCCGAAAAACCGTTTGAAGAATATTTAAAGGAAAAAGAAGAAGGTGAATTGTCCGATGCTTTTTGGAATGCCGCTTTGCCGCAAAGTCTCGATACGTCCGTTGCCAGCAGTCCGTATTTTCACGTTTTTCTCGCTTCGCAGGTCAAAGCTAACGATAAAGGTTTTTTGTCGAAAAATGTTACGGTCAACGATTTAATTTCGTTGCGCGGTGACATTCACCATTTGTTTCCGAGAGATTATTTGAAGAAAAACGGATTGGACAGAGGCAAATATAATCAGATTGCAAACTATGTCTATATGCAATCCGAAATCAATATCAAGGTTGGGAACAAACCGCCAAAAGATTATTTTGAACTTATAAAAGCGCAAATTGCGGACAACGATGGGCGATTAAGCGGGCTTTCGTCCGAACAAGAAATTTTGGAAAATTTGAAAATGAACTGCGTTCCGGCTGAAATAATGCAGATGAATTTTGACGATTACCCTGAGTTTTTGATTTTACGTCGAAAGCTAATGGCGAATAAAATTAAAGAGTATTACTTTTCATTATAAAAACTATGGCAGATTTAACATCAAATTTTGCGGGCATCAAATCGCCGAATCCGTTTTGGTTAGCGTCTGCTCCGCCGACGAATATGGGTTCGATGGTCGAACGCGCGTTTGATGCGGGTTGGGGCGGCGCGGTTTGGAAGACTTTGGGCGAGCCGATTGTTAATGTTTGCTCGCGGCTTGCGTCTCTGGATAACGGCGCGACGAGGATGATTGGTTTGAATAATATCGAATTGATTACCGACCGCCCGCTGGAAGTGAATTTGAAAGAGATTTACGAGTGCAAAAAGAAATATCCGAACAACGCCGTTATTATTTCTCTGATGGTCGAATCGAAGCGCGAAGCGTGGCACGAGATTGTCAAACGGGCGCAGGATACGGGCGCGGACGGTTTTGAATTAAACTTCGGCTGCCCGCACGGAATGAGCGAGCGCGGAATGGGCGCGGCGATGGGGCAAGTTCCCGAATATACTTGTATGGTTACCGAATGGGTGAAGGAAGTTTCCAATCTGCCCGTGATTGTTAAGCTCACGCCGAACGTAACGAATATCGTTCCGCCGGGACGCGCGGCGGCGAAAGGCGGCGCGGATGCCGTTTCTTTAATAAACACGATAAATTCGGTGATGGGCGTCGATATTGATTCGATGATTCCGTATCCGAATGTCAATGGAATGGCGGCGCACGGCGGTTATTGCGGAACTGCCGTCAAACCGATTGCGCTGAATATGGTTTCCGAACTTGCTCGGGACGCTAAAATAAATATTCCAATTTCGGGAATCGGCGGAATAAATACGTGGCGCGATGCGGTGGAATTTCTGCTTTTGGGCGCGTCGAATGTGCAGGTTTGCACGGCGGTTATGCATTACGGTTACAGAATCGTCGAAGATATGATTGACGGTTTGAATAATTATCTGGACGACAAAGGTTTCGCTTCGGTCAACGATATTGTCGGCTTGAGCGTGCCGCGCGTAACCGACTGGGGCGCGCTCGATTTGAATTACAAAACCGTCGCCCGCGTTAATTTTGACAATTGTATCCGGTGCAATTTGTGTCATATCGCCTGTGAAGACGGCGCGCATCAGTGCATTGATTTTACGATGGTCGGCGACAAGCGTTTTCCAATTGTGGACGAACACGAATGCGTCGGCTGCAATCTTTGTTATCTGGTTTGCCCCGCGCCCGGCGCGATTTCGATGGTCAGATTAGATGACGGAAGTAATCCGGTAACCTGGCGAGAACTCACAAGTAAACCGCCGGAAACGATGACCGGCGATTGAAATTTATAGAAAACCGAAAACCCGGAAAACAAACGGCTGATTATCGCGTATTGATAAAAACGGTAATCGGCTGTTTTAGATTTTGCCCGCAAATATCTAAAATAAAACGGATGAAAAAATTCTTTATCGCCATTATAGGAGTTTTAGCTTTAATTTCGCTCGCGCTTTTGATTGTGATTTTGGCGAATGAAAACGATAAATCCGTGATTGAAAAATATGTTAAAAACGAAAATCTACCAACGATAAAAACAGATTGGAAAGGAACGCCGGTTGATGAAAAGGGCAGATTTGTTAATCACGAATTCCCTTTTTTGCCAAAGGTAAAAGATTTGCTAAGGTGGCAATTAAGCGGAAATCCACAGAAAGAGGAAAAGCAAAATGACGCGACAAGACTGGCTGTTTTAGACCCGACCGGATTTTTAGAAAGCGAAAAAGAAGGAATTTTATGGCTCGGACACGCGAGTTTTTTTATTCGGCTCAACGGCAAAAGCATTTTGCTCGACCCGGTTTTCGGCAAGCCTCCGCTTGTCAAAACCTTTGTAGATGCGTCTTCGCCGCTTGAAAAAATAAAACAAGTTGATTATGTTTTGCTCTCGCACGACCACCGCGACCACGCGGACGAAGAATCAATCAGGCAAATCGCGCAAAAATTTCCCGATGCGAAATTTTACGGCGGTTTGCGAATGGAAGAGCTTTTAGAAGGTTGGATAACCGCAACCAACGAAGCGCAAACTGCCGCGTGGTTTCAGCAATTCATATTGCCGGACGAAAAGTTGAGAATTTATTTTCTGCCTGTTCGCCATTGGTGCAGGCGCGGGCTTTTCGATACGAATGAAAGGCTCTGGGGCGGTTTCGTCGTTCAAGGCGCGGAGAAAACAATTTATTTTAGCGGCGATTCCGGTTACGGCTCGCATTACAAAGAAGCGGCGGAGCTATTTCCCGAAATCGATTATTTTTTAATCGGCATCGGCGCATACAAACCGCGCTGGTTTATGGAGCCGAATCACAATTCGCCCGCAGACGCGATGCAGGCGTTTATTGACGCAAAAGCAAAAAATTTAATTCCGATGCACTTCGGACGTTTCGATTTGTCGGACGAGCCGCCGGGCGAGCCTTTGCGAATGCTGCGTGAAAGGGCGCAAGAGATAAATCTTTCGGATAAAATAAAAGTATTGAATATTTACGAAAGTTTAATTTTTTGAACCACAGGTTAGTTGAAATGATGAATTATGAATGATGAATGATGAATTAAGAAATCCCCAACATTCATCATTACGCACTCATCGTTTTGAAGTTTGTGGTTAAATATTTGTTTTATGAATTTTCCAAACTTAAAATCAATTGTTGTTTTATTCAGTTTAATCTTCCTATTTTCTATGACTGCAAAATCACAGAGCGAATCGAAAAATGTCCCGCAAGAATGGCTGACTTTCGCCGAACAAGCTGATTACCAGAAAACTCCGCGTTACGCCGAAACAATCGCTTACGCGCAAAAATTAGACGAGGCTTCAGACAAAATCGTTTATAAATCGTTCGGCAAAAGCGGCGAAGGCAGAGATTTGCCTTTGCTGATTGCGGCAAGCGACAAAACTTTTACGCCTGAATCCGCGCGTAAAAAAGGCAAAGCAATTATTTTAATTCAAGCCTGCATTCACGCCGGAGAATCCGACGGCAAAGACGCGGGTCTTGCGCTGCTGCGCGATATTGCGATAACCAAAACTCGCGCCGATTTGCTTAAAGATGTCGTGATTCTTTTCGTGCCAATTTACAATGTTGACGGACACGAAAATTTCAATGCTTACAATCGCATCAACCAAAACGGTCCCGATGAAATGGGTTTTCGCGCGACTTCCGCCAATCTAAATCTCAACCGCGATTATATGAAAGCCGACGCGCCGGAAACACGCGCCTTTCTAAAACTCTGGAATGAATGGAAGCCGGATTTTTTTATTGATTGCCACGTTACCGACGGCGCGGATTTTCGCTACAACGTAACTTACGAATACGCGCGCTTCGGGGAAGTTTCGCCCGTAATAAAAAATTGGATGGACGAGCATTTCGACGGGCGCATTGTGCCGAAAGTCGAAAGCGAAGGCAATCTTTTAACGCATTATATCGAGTTTGCCGGACGCGAAGTTTCCAAAGGTGTCGCCACATTTATCGCCACGCCGCGTTTTGCGACCGGATATGTTCCATTAAGAAATCGCGCCGGATTGTTGATTGAAACGCATATGCTGAAGCCTTATAAATCCCGCGTGCGCGGAACTTACGACATTTTGCGTTATACGATTGAAGAAATCGGTGAAAATAAAAATTCGCTGTTTGACGCAAACAAAAAAGCCGACGAAGAAACAATTGAACGCGGAAAAACTTTTGACGCGAGACGACAATTTGCTTTGCGGATTGAAACAACCGATAAATCCGTTCCGTTTGCTTTCAAAGGCATCGAATATCGAATTGAAGACAGCGAAATTTCCGGCGCGAAACGAATAATCTACGGCACGAAGCCGCTCGACATAACGATACCGAAATTTGACGAAGCGAAAATTTCCGCCTCCGTCGCGCCGCCGCTTTACTACATCGTTCCGCCGCAGTGGAAAGATGCAATCGAAGTTTTGGACGCGCACGGCGTTAAGTTTCAGAGATTGACGAAACCGTTGAAAATTGAAATCGAGAGCTATCGTTTCGGCGATGTAAAATTTGCGACGGCTTCATTTGAAAGCCGCGTAACGGTAAATTTCAAAGCCAACCCGATAAGAGAAACCCGCGAATTCCCCGCCGGCTCGATTGTCATCCCGACAGCACAGTTAGCGGCAAACGTGGCGATTCACCTGCTTGAGCCGAACTCGCCCGATTCGTTTGTGTATTGGGGATTTTTCAACGCGATTTTTGAACAGAAAGAATACGGCGAAGGCTACGTTTTAGAAAAATTGGCGCGTGAAATGCTGGCGAAAAACCCGGAACTCAAAAAAGAGTTTGACGAAAAATTAAAGGATGAAAAGTTTGCGAAAAATCCGCGCGAGCGTTTGAATTTCTTTTACGAACGCTCGACTTATTTTATTAACCAGCGCGTCGGATTTTATCCGGTCGGGCGAATTACAACGAGAATAACGGAAAACGGAAAATGGAAAATAAAGGAAACCCTACTTTACTTTGAATAGTTGGACAATAGTCATTTTCCGTTTTCCGTTTTCCATTAAACAATTATGAATTTTCCGAGAGCGAGCGGCATACTTCTTCATCCGACATCTTTGCCGGGCGCATTCGGCATCGGCGATTTGGGTGACGAAGCGTATAAATTTGCAGATTTTCTGGTGGAAGCCGGACAAACTTACTGGCAAATTTTGCCTTTAGGTCAGACAGGTTACGGCGATTCGCCGTATCAATGTTATTCGGCGTTTGCCGGAAACACCAATTTGATTTCGCCGCGAAAATTAGTTCGGGCAGGCTTACTCGGCGAAGCGGAAACAAATCAAAAACCGAACTTTCCCGAAGACAGAGTTGATTTTGGAATCGTCATCAATTGGAAAAATCTAATTTTATCAAAGGCTTACGAAAACTTTCGTAAAGCATCTGATTTTAATCTGCGCGAAGAATTTCAATCTTACAAAAAGGAGTTTTCCTGGTGGCTCGACGATTACGCGCTGTTTCAGGCGATTAGAAAAAACCGCAACGAAAAGCCCTGGTATGAATGGGAAACGGCTTTGAAATTGCGTGATGAAAACGCTTTAGCCGAAACGCGCGAAGATTTGCGGGAAGAAATCGACGCGCAGCAGTTTTATCAATTTTTGTTTTTCAGCCAATGGTCTGATTTGAGAAAATACGCGAACGGTAAAGGCGTCAAAATTATCGGCGACGTGCCGATTTTTGTTGCGCTTAATTCGGCGGATGTATGGCATAATCCGTCAGAATTTAAATTGAATGCAGACGGTTCACCGAAAGTGGTTTCGGGAGTTCCGCCGGATTATTTCTCGAAAACCGGACAGCTCTGGGGAAATCCGATTTATGATTGGGACAAAATGCGAAACGACAGATTTCGCTGGTGGATTCGGCGCGTAAAATTCACTTTGAAAACAGTCGATATTGTTCGCGTCGATCATTTTCGCGGTTTTGCGGCGTGTTGGGAAGTTCCGGGCGCGGACAAAACGGCGGAACACGGAAGTTGGGTTGACGTGCCGGGCAAGGAACTTTTTGAGGCTTTTAAAAACGCGCTTGGCGAAAATTTGCCTTTTATGGCGGAAGATTTGGGCGTGATTACGCCGGACGTGGAAGATTTACGCGACAGTTTTAATCTTCCGGGAATGCGGATTCTGCAATATGCCTTCGGCGGCGACACGCATAATAGCTATTTGCCGCACAACTACATTCAAAATTGCGTGGCTTACAGCGGAACGCACGACAATGATACGACAGTCGGCTGGTTTGCGGCGGCAAATGAACGGGAGCGCGAATTTTGTCTGAAGTATTTGAACAGCGACGGGCGCGAGGTTCATTGGGATTTTATTCGCGCCATATTTGAATCAGTAGCGGATACGGCAATAATTCCGTTGCAGGACATTCTCGGTTTGGGATGCAGAGCGCGTATGAATCTGCCGGCTTCCGGTTCGGGAAATTGGAATTGGCGTTGCAGAGAAAATGATTTTTCAGTGGAACTCGTTCAAAGGTTAAAAAAATTAACCGAACTTTACGGTCGAGCCTGACAAAAAATTAAAAACGTATCTTGTTGGTATTTTTACAGAATAATTTTTCGGGTTAATCTTTAGTTTTCTCATAATTCTTTGCGTCCTTCAATATAAGCAAATTACCGCGTCCGAATTTTATACTTTATCTATCAACTCCGACTAACCGTCTTTATATCCACTCACTCAGTTACAGAAATCGTAAAATCAACGCGCAAAAAAGGCTTGTTGCGTTTTCATACAAACCCTTTTGTCAGACTTAAACCGCTAACGTATTCATAATTTGAGATTTTTTTTCACGTTCATAATTTTTCCGACTAAAATTTCGTTTAATGGCATAGCTATTGCGGCAAACGGAAAACACAGTTTAGATTGTTTGGTTTTGATACATATCACAAAATTTAGATTGTGAATTGTTAAAAAAATCAGTTTATATAAAAAAATCAAAAAGGGGAGTAAAAAAATGGCAGAGACACAAGAAAAACGCACAGGCGGTTCGACATCGGAAAACACAATAAACAATGATGTCAAAAATCAAACGAGCAATTCGGCGCAGAATAATATGCAAGCTGGTATGAGTGGCGGCGCAAAAAATTCACCGGAAAAACAGACTACCGATAAGCCCGGCAATACATCAGGCGGCGGAACGATCGATACGAAGGAAATGCTGCAACAAGCGAAGGAAACCGCCGGTCAAGCCTACGGAAAAGTCACGGAGCAGGCTTCTTCGCAGATAGCGACGCAAAAAGATAATTTGGCTCGCGGTTTATCGAGTGTCGCAGAAGGGATACGGCAAATGGGCGAGAATTTGCGCGGCGGCGAACAGCAAACTCCGATTGCCGGTATAACTGCTAAATACGGCGATTCGCTGGCGCGTCAAGTCGAACAGGTTTCAGACTATCTGGAGAAAAAAGATCTCCGCGAACTCTTCAAAGATGTCGAAGTTTTTGCACGCCGCAATCCGGCTGTATTTATCGGTGGTGCTTTCGCGCTCGGAGTCGCAGCGTCAAGATTTTTGAAGAGCAGCAACCCGAATCAAGCTTTGATGCGTCGTCCGCGCCGCGAAAGAGAAGGAATTTACATTCCCGACGAAAGCGAGGGCGTTTATCTGCCGGAAGATCTAAGTAAAAAAGTAGGTTTGACCGACACTCCGAAAACTTTTAACACGGATGTGTCAGGCACAGGCGATAAAACATTTGGCGGCAAACCATCTACCGGTGATAAAACATCTTCCGGCGATACAACAACCGGCGGCACAACGTCCACAACCGACAGAACATCTACGGATGCCTTCTCGACAAATAAAGGAGGCTAGTATATGGCACAACAAATTACGAAAGATGAACGCTCTTTAGGTGACCTTTTTTCCGAACTTGCTACCGAAACAAGCACTTTAGTTAAACAGGAAGTCGCTCTGGCGCAAACCGAGCTAACGCTAAAGGCAACAAAAGTCGGTAAAAATGTCGGATATTTGGTAGTCGGCGGAGCAGTAGCTTATGCAGCTTTGCTCGCTTTTATTGCGGCATTGATTATCATTTTAGGAAATCTGCTGGCAAATTACTGGCTGGCAGCTTTGATTGTCGGCATAATAGTCGGTGTTGTCGCGGTTATTATGATTATGTCGGCGTTAAGTGCCTTAAAAACCACGGGGATAACGCCTACTCAAACAGTTGAAACTATCAAGGAGGATGCGCAATGGCTGAAAGATCAGGTGAGTTAAATGAAGGAACAGAGATAAGAGTCAGTAAAACTGACGCGGTTGATACGGTGAATGATTCGTTCGACAATACCGATTTGGAAAATCGTTCGACCGCAAATTTTGCAGATGACGAAACATTTGATACTAATACGGATGAAACTTCCGATGATACCGAAAAAATACGCACGGAGATTGTCGAAACCCGTTCTCAAATGAGCGAAACGATAGACGCTATTCAGGAAAAACTCAGTTTTGCCAATATCAGCGAACAGGTTTCCAATATCGGTGAACAGGTTAAAGACGAAGTTTCCGAACATATTAGCAGCGCAATTCAAACGGCGAAAGATTCCGTTTATGATGCGACATTAGGAAAGGTGGGAAATGTTATGAACTATATAAACAAAGGAATGAATGAGGCAGCCGATACCAGAGTGGGATATACGGTACGCAAAAATCCGCTGGCGGTAGGTTTAATCGGTTTGGGACTCGGTTTGCTGTATATGAACAGCAGTAAAAAACTTTCACAATATCGTTATAATCGCAACCGAAACGATTATGATTATGACCGCGAAGGCGATTACAACAGGCGTGAATTTTCATCGAGAGATAACCAATCAACATTTGCAGCCGCGCAAAATAAAGTTAGCGACGCGGCAGGAAAGGTCGGCGAAACGGTCAGCGGTGCCGCCGGTGCGGTTTCCGATACGGTGAGCGGGGTAGCCGAATCGGTCAGCGATGTTGCAGGCAAAGCCTATAAACAAGTCGGCAATCTCGGCTCCCAAGTTAAGGATGTCGCCGGTTCCGCACAAGACCAATATGAGTATTATATAGATGAAAATCCATTGGCAGTCGGTGCGGTTGCTTTAGCAATCGGAGCAGCAGTTGGAATGTCTATACCTTCGACCCGTTTTGAAGGCGAGTTGATGGGTGAGACGCGCGATAATCTGGTGCAAAAAGCGCAGGACACCGCCCGTGGAACAATCGATAAGGTTAAAAATGTTGCAGGTGAAGTAACCGAAAAAGTTAAAGATGTTGCGGCTGATGTTGCGCAAACCGTCAAAGATAGTGCCGGTGATGTAACTCAAACCGCGAAGGAAGAAGCTAAAAAGCAGGTTTAACCTAAACGATTTTTGATAAAATTAAAAGCGGCACAACTCAAACGGTTGATGCCGCTTTTTTGTGAGCAAAATTATCTTGCTTGGATTTTTTCAAACCCGTTCATATAAGAATGCAGAATTTCGGGAATCAAAATCGAACCGTCTTCCTGCTGGTAATTTTCAAGAACGGCAATCCAGGTTCGCCCGACAGCTAAACCAGAACCGTTGAGCGTGTGAACGAATTCGGTTTTAGCGTTGCCGGAACGCTTGAAGCGCAAATTCATTCGTCTTGCCTGGAAATCTCCGCAGTTTGAACAAGAAGAAATTTCCCGATAAGTTTTCTGGCTCGGAAGCCAGACTTCGATATCGTAAGTTTTCGTCGCGCCGAAACCCATATCGCCGGTTGATAAGACTACGGTCCGATACGGCAAGCCGAGAAGCCGCAAAATTCGCTCGGCATCTGCCGTTAATTTTTCGTGTTCTTCGGCGGAATTTTCCGGCAGGCAAAGTTTAACCAGTTCGACCTTTTCAAATTGATGCTGACGAATCAAACCGCGCGTGTCGCGCCCGTAACTTCCCGCTTCCGAGCGAAAACAAGGCGTGTAAGCCGTAAAGTATTTCGGCAAATCCGAAGCGTCGAGAATTTCTCCGGCGTGATAATTCGTTACCGGAACTTCTGCCGTCGGAATTAAATAAAAGTTGCGCTCGTCAGCTAATTTAAATAAATCATCTTCAAATTTCGGCATTTGTCCCGTTCCGTAAAGTGCCTCTTTATTAACGATAAACGGTGGCAAAGTTTCGGTGTAGCCGTGTTCGGTCGTGTGAACATCAAGCATAAAATTGACTAAAGCGCGTTCAAGTCTCGCGCCCGCGCCGTTCAAAATCGCAAAGCGCGAACCGGCAATTTTTGTCGCTCGCTCTAAATCCAAAATTCCCAAACTCTCGCTTAAATCAACGTGGTCTTTCGGCTCGAAATCAAATTCCTTCGGCGTTTCCCAACGTCTGACCTCAACATTTGCGCTTTCATCCGCACCGACGGGAATGTCGCCAGCCGGAATGTTCGGCAAACCAGCGAGCAGCTCATTCATTTCGGCTTCGACTTCTTTCCGCTCAATTTCCAGTGTGTTTTGCGTATCTTTTAAACCTGCAACTTCAGCTTTTTTCGCTTCTGCTTCGTCGCGCTTTCCGCTTTGCATTAACGCTCCGATTTCCTTGCTCGAAAGATTGCGCTGCTGATTTATGCGGTCGGATTCGCCGATAACGCGGCGGCGTTCCGTGTCGAGTTCGGCAAAAGTATTCAAGGATTCGGCTGGAAAATTGCGGTTTTCCAAAGATTTTTTTACAAGTTCCAGATTTTCTCTGACAAAGTTTAAGTCAAGCATTTATCCATTCTCCAAACATTACGATTAAATCGTTTTTCGATTATTATGACCGTAAATTAAAACGACGGTCAAAGACCGCCGCTCGACAACAAAAAATTTACTTTTATTTCACTGACAGGGAAAACCGGAATCGGCGGCGAGACATTTCAGAGACCAACGCCAGGTTGCGCTTTGGTTTGTGTTGACGACGGGCGCGTTTGCGGCTTCCATCGGCGTAACCGGACGCTTCGAGCAAAATCGCCATTTTCCCATACTCGATTCATCGCCAAACGCGACGTTTTTCGCGGCTTGTTTACGATTAAAAGTGTAATCGGCAAGCGCATGCATTCTACGCCAAACTCCCCATAAATCGTGTGCGTTTATATTGCCGCCGGAACTGCTCGACACGCCTGCGTTAACCGGAACGCTGTGTCCGGCGTTGAGCGTGCAGGAACAACTGCTCGCTGTGCGGATAACCTGCCATCTTCTTTCGGTTATTTGCGGCAGTCTGTTCCAAATGTCGTTTTGCGAAATAAGGTGATCGTTCGTCCCGTCGTCCCAATAAATCTGCACGACGAGTTTTGCCCGCGCCGGAATCGAAGCGTAATCCGTTCCCCAGGAATACCAAGCCGCCATCACAAATAAAAATATATCGCCTCCGCCCCAACCTTCGGCGATTGCCCGCCGCGCCATCTCTGGCACCGCGCCGCCGCCGTAGGAATGTCCGGCGATGCCGATTTTTGAAGTGTCGAAAACATTTCCGTATTGCGCGACAGCAGCCTGAAACCCCTTCCAAAGCTGGTCGTAACGCGCCGCATGAGTCGGAGCAACGCTGGCATACGGCGCGAACACGACAGCGTAACCGTTGCTCGCCAACTGATTTAACAAGCCTTCATAAACTTGATAGTTAAAGCCGCCGAAGCCGTGCGCGAAAAAAATGACCGGAACTTTATTGCTCGCGCTCGCATTGTTCGGCAAAAAAACCGTTACCGGCGCAGGCGCGCCCGGAATCGGATTTTGAATCGTCTGCCGCGTAAAGACAACCGTTCCGGTGCCGCCGTAATCTGCCGGACTCGTCGTTACTTTGAGCTGAGCGCAGGCATCAGTTTGCGCCTTGACCGGTAAAAACGACAAAACACTGAGAAAAGATATGATTAAAATCGAATTAAAAAACTTTCGCATTATTTTAATTTTTTGTTTGCAAGTTCGCTTATCATATCATTTTTCAAACCATTCGCCGCAAAAAGCCAAATCGGCGCGACCTGTAATCATCATTTCGCCGTCGTCGCGCCAAACGGCTTCTGTCGTTCCGCCTTCCGCGTGAACAGAAACTTTTCTTTCGGTTTTTTCGGTAGAAATAGAAGCGACAACAGCAGCAATCGAGCAAGTTCCCGACGAAGAGGTTTCGCCCGCGCCCCGTTCCCAAATGCGAATTTCGATGTTTTCGCGGTCAATTACTTTGATAAAAACGACATTCGTTTTTTTGGGAAATACTTCTTCCAATTTCTCAATTTCTCGTCCAATGTCGCGCCAATCAAGCAAGTCGAAGTCTTCGACGAAAACGCAAACTACCGGATTACCGACATCGGCAAAGAAAAAATTAAAAGCTACTGCTTGTTTATTCAAAAAAAGCGAATACAAGTTGTCTTGTGTCTTACCCGACTCAAAAAATGTTTTCAACTGACTTTCCGGCAAATCAAATTTCGGTTTGCCGAGTTCGGCGCGAAACCAAAACGTATTTTCTTCACGTTCTAAAAGTTGATAATTTTTTACGCCGCTCCAAGTTATAAGTTTGAGATTTTCGCTCGACCACAGATTTTTATAGTAAAGATATGCAACCGCGCAGCGAGTTCCGTTGCCGGAAAATCCGGCTTCGCTGCCGTCTGGATTAATAATGCGGCACGAATAATCAGCAATTTCGTTTTCGGATTTTTTCAAAACGGCGATTCCGTCGCCGCCGACACCTGTGTTGCGATGACAAATGCGTTTTGTAAATTCGTCTAAATTTTCGACTGCTTGTAATTCTTCATTTTTGATAACAATGTAATCATTGCCGAAACCGTGAAATTTACAGAAATTTACTGAAAACATAAAATAATTAAGCAAGATAAAAAATAGATTGGAAGTTATGCTGTTGAAACAAAATTTACTGAAATCAGTGAATAGCGAATAGTGAAAAGCTAATAGTTAAATCCTGTTAGAATTTTACTATTCAACCCAATCGGCGATAAAAACATTGGTGTCGCCTTGTTTCGCCGCGTTTCTGTTTGATGCGAAAACTAATTTTTTACCGTCGGGCGAAAACATCGGAAAGCCGTCAAAGGATTCGTAGAATGTAACTCTTTCCAAACCTGTTCCGTCCGTATTTATCAAAGCTAAATCGAAATTGCGTTTTTGTTTATCGGTTGCAAAATAATTTGTGCAAAAGATAATTCGTTTTCCGTCAGGCGTAAAAAACGGCGCGAAACTTGCCGAATCGAGTTTTGTAACTTGGCGTTTGTTCGTGCCGTCGGCGTTCATCGTCCAGACTTCAAAAGTCGTCGGCTCGATTAAATTTTCCGAAAGTCTCTGTTTGTAACGCGCAACTTCCCTTTCGGTTTTCGGATGATACGCGCGATAGACGATTTGTTTTGAGTCGGGCGAGAAAAACGCGCCGCCGTCGTAGCCGAGTTCATTGGTCAAACGTTTAACGTTTGTACCGTTTTTGTTCATCGAATACAAATCGAGGTCGCCGTCGCGTGTTGAGGTAAAAATGATTTTCTTGCCGTCGGGTGAAACCGTCGCTTCGGCATCGTAACCTTTTGTTACGGTTAATTGTTTGATACTTGATCCGTCAGCATCGGCGGTTACGATATCGTATTCTGGATAAATCGCCCAAACGTAGCCTTTTGAATAATCGACAGGCGGCGGACACGCTTTATTTGCCAAAAAAGTCGAAGCGTAAAGAATTTTCTTTTTGTCTTTGAAGAAATACGAACAAGTCGTGCGTCCTTCGCCGTTTGAAACCATTCGCACGTTTGAGCCGTCCGCGTTCATCGTATAAATCTGGTCGCAGCCGAGTCCGTCGCGTTTCGATTGAAAAATTAATTGCTTTCCGTCAGACGAAAAATACGCTTCGGCATTTTCGCCCGCAAAAGATAACTGTTTGATATTTTTCAGATGTCTTTCGCCTTCAATTGTTAAATTATCTTTCTGCAAAAGCGCGTGAACCGGCGCGTAATCAAACAAACGGAGTTCTGTTTCGAGCAAACTAAAAGCGAAAACCGACGAAACAAGCGCAATAAGAATCAAACCGAATAACAAAAAAAATCGCATAATCGTTTTTAGAAGTGTTTTATTTTTAGATATTAGCATTCTTTTACCGGAACGCGGGAATGCCAAAAAAGGCAAGCGGCAAACACATTTAAGGTGTTTGACAAAGGGCAATTAAAATTCTCATTCTTTCGGCAATTTTTTCAGTATCGGAAAGCAAGTCTGAAATAAATGCCGTCGAGTTCGCGCCCGCATTTAAAACATCACGAAAATTTTCTGAAGTTATACCGCCGATAGCGACGAGCGGAAAATCTCCGATGGCTTCGCGCACTTTTTTGACCACTTCGATACCGACAATTTCATCAGGATTTTCTTTGGTTTTCGTGGCAAAAACGGGACCGATTGCTAAATAATTTATCGGAAGTTTGACGGCTGAAATTGCTTGTTTGATATTGTGAGTCGAAAATCCGATTATTGCCTTTTCGCCCAAAATTTTTCTGGCGTTTTCCGGCGGCAAATCGTCTTGTCCGAGATGAACACCGTCAGCTTCAAGTGCCAGCGCGATGTCAACGCGGTCGTTGATAATTATTTTGACGTTTTGCCGACGCGCTATGTCCAGAGCCTTTTTTGCTGATTCGTAAAAGTCTTTCGGCGCGGCATATTTTTCGCGTAGTTGGACAATTTCCGCGCCGCCTTTGATAAGTCTTTCGACTTGTTCGGCGTGCGAGATTTTCGTCAAGCGAACATCGGTTATCGGATAAATTTTGGGCAAATTAAAGTTCAAAGTTCAAGGTTCAAAGTTTAAGGCTCAATTCCAACTTTGAACCTTGAACTTTGAACTAAAGTAACGACTTAACCATCAAAAAACCGTCTTCGCCGTTGTTGTAATAGTGTAAAAGCCTTTGAGTGATTGAGTAATTAAATTCGCGGTAAAGATTCTGTGCCGGGATGTTGCTAACGCGGACTTCGAGCATTATGGTGTTGACGCGGCGTTTTCGCAAGGCTTCTTCGGCGTGTCGCAGGAGTTTGTTTGCCAGACCGCGACGGCGATGTTCGGGGGCAACGCCGATGGTTGTGATATGTCCCGCGCCGCCTTCGTCGGTTATGACAAATACAAATCCGACCATTTGTCCGTCCGGCATAACGATGCGGTAGCTCAAACAATTCGGCTCGTTCAGAAGATAGGAAAAAGTATATTTCGTGTAATTTTCGCCGGCTTTGAAGCAGCGCAGATTTAATTTCAAAATCTCCCCGAGATGCTTTTCGGTCAGCGGACGAATTTCATAGAAGGTTTGCGGCGCGGGAACAACTATTTCAGGCTCGAAGGTTATCGGCGGAACAAAAAACCCACGAATTTTTTGAAAAACTGCCATATATATTTTTTTGCAAAGCGCATTTTTATGGTTTTATTCAGATTACTACAACTATCCAAACAACTCTATTAATTTCTGATTGCTATTACTGAAAATGTAAAAAATTTATTCATAATCAAAGAAATTTTTAGATAAAAGTTAAAGTTTTCATTACAATTCATTCAACCCTGACTCACTTATCATTTCGCATAGATAATTGCTTTTGGCATTGAAAAAATATAAATTAGTAACAAGATATTTCAGAGGAGCAAAGCAGAATGGCGAAAGACGTTAAAGATGTTGGCGGCGAAGAAAAAGTGGTGCGTGAAGACTCGGCAAAATCGTATCGCGGCGTAGTTTGGGCTTTAATCAGCGTTGGCGCATTTGTTGTCATCGCGGCGATTTTACTCCTTAGCGGGGTTTTGAAATCGGCGAGCGATGGAAAACCGATGGAAAGTCCGGCGCAAATTGAACAAAAAAGAAATTAAAATTAGTGGTAAATGATAAAAGGTAAGCGGTAAGTAAAAGATATTATCTTTAATTTGCCGCTTACCTTTTATCATTTTCTTAACTTACCATTCACCACTTACCATTTACCACTAATAAAAATGTTGGTTTTAGGAATAGAAAGTTCATGTGATGAAACAGCGGCGGCGGTTGTGCGCGACGGAACGCAGATTTTGTCGTCAGTGATTTCTTCGCAAATCGAACTGCATAAACCTTACGGCGGAGTCGTGCCGGAACTTGCTTCGCGCGAGCATCTGGAAAAGATTGACCCGATTGTTGACCAAGCCTTAAAGGAGGCGAATGTTTCGCTTAAAGAAATCGAAGCGGTTGCCGTTACGCAAGGTCCCGGTTTAATCGGTTCGCTGCTAATCGGTGTTTGTTACGCGAAGGCGTTGGCGTTTGGTCTGGACATTCCTATCGTCGGTGTCAATCATATCGAAGGTCACGTTTTTTCAATCGCGTTTGAAAATCCGCCGATTGAATTTCCCGCGCTTGCCTTGATTGTTTCAGGCGGACACACAAATCTTTTTTTTATTCCCGAAGCCGGTCTTTACAAAGTCGTATCGCGCACGCGCGACGACGCGGCGGGCGAAGCATTTGACAAGGTGGCGAAAATGCTCGGTCTCGAATATCCGGGCGGACCGGTTGTCGAAAAACTCGCACGAACGGGCAATCCGAATAAAATAAAATTTCCCGTCGCCAAAATCTCCGACGGACGACCGGATTTCAGCTTTAGCGGGCTGAAAACCGGCGTGTCGCGTTATGTGCGCGAAAATGATATTAAACCTGTTGCCGAAGGTGAAACGCCTTCGCAGGAAATTAAGGATTTGTGCGCCGGTTTTCAAACAACGGTTGTAAAATCTCTGGTCGGCACAATGGAAAAACTTGCCGTCGAACTTGAGCCGAAAACCTTAATCGTAGCGGGCGGCGTGGCTTGTAACCTCGCATTGCAGGAAGCGGCGCGAAAACTCGCCGAGAAATTGGATTTACCCGTTTATTTCCCCTCAAAACATCTTTCGACCGACAACGCGGCGATGATTGCGGCGGCTGGAAATTTTCATCTTGAAAGAGGCGAACGCGCCGGTTTGCGAATGACGGCGGACATTACGCTGCGATTGCAAAATTTTGAAAATGAAGACGGCAAACTCGAAAAAAAGAAGGTTCGCTATCGTCTGTAAATTTTGCTTGTATTTATTCAGCTCAAGTTTTAAGATTGTTAGAGGCACACCTAATACTTCCAGAACGAAAATTTTATGAAGTTTTAAAGTAAGTCGTGGTTTGTTGCTTAGTCTCGAACTTTGCCGTTTTTTGTTGAAGACGAAAAGTAAAATAACATCGGACTAATCTGCTTGAAGATGCGTCTAAAAATCGAATAAAAATCGAAAGAATTTAATATAGATAAAGAGATTCGTTAAAAATAACTAATTTAAAGGGGAAAATTTACAAATGCGCGGATTAAAGTTTTTTACAATTTTGGGAATATTTGTCTTGTTTTTTAATTCATCGGCGGCGGCGGTGTCGTTTTACGCTAATCGTCTACAGCCGTTTTTATCCGGCTTTAACTCACCTCTGCTTCTGACTAACGCTAAGGACGGAACGAAACGTCTTTTTGTCGTGCAGCAAGGCGGAATTATTAAAGTCATTCAGCCCGGCTCGACCATGCCGATCGATTTTATAAACATATCTTCAAAAATCGTTTCCGGCGGCGAACGTGGACTGCTCGGTTTGGCATTTCATCCACAGTTCGCTTCAAACGGTTATTTCTTTGTCAATTACACCAGATTCGGCGACGGCGCGACCGTCATTGCCCGCTATAAGGCGACGAACAACAACACCATCGGCGACCCGAACTCCGAGCGAATAGTTTTAACAATCGCGCAGCCGTTCGCCAATCACAACGGCGGAATGATTGAATTCGGACCTGATGGCAATTTGTATATCGGTATGGGCGACGGTGGTTTGGGAAACGACCCGGGAAATCGAGCGCAAAACATCAACGAATTACTCGGAAAATTTCTCCGCATCACACCGAATGTTGCCGAAGTTTCAATCAATCCGGCTTACACGATTCCGCCTGATAATCCGTTCGTCGGCAGAGATGGCGCGGACGAAATTTATGCTGTCGGCTTAAGAAATCCGTTTCGCTGGTCGTTTGACCGCGGCGGAACTCGTCAGCTTTGGGCAGGCGATGTCGGTCAAGGCGTGATTGAAGAAGTTGACATCATTACGAAAGGCGGAAATTACGGCTGGCGCGTTTATGAAGGAACGCAATGCACGAATCTCGACCCGGCACTTTGCAATCCGGCGAATTACGTCGCGCCGATTTTCCAGTATGACCATTCAAACGGACGTTGTTCGGTAACGGGCGGTTACGTTTATCGCGGCACGCAGGGAAATCTGCCGACCGGCGCGTATGTCTACGGCGATTTCTGCACGGGTGAAATCTGGATGTCTACGGGCGGCGGTCAACCACTTTTGCTGCAAGACACGACGCGCAACATTTCGTCTTTCGGCGAAGATGAAGATGGTGAGATTTATGTCGTCGGATTTGGCGGAACGGTTGATAAAATCGTCCGCGCGCAGGCTTCAGCAGATTTCGACGGCGATTTTAAAACAGATTTTGCCGTTTTTCGTCCTGCAAATAATGTCTGGTATGTTTTGAACAGCTCGGATAACTCGGTTCGCTCGCAGCAATTTGGCGTAAACGGCGACATTCCGACACCCGAAGATTTTGATGGCGACAACATAACGGACATCAGCGTTTTCCGTCCGTCAAACGGTTTTTGGTATCGCCTTAACAGCAGTAATAATACGTTTTCTTCCGTTCAATTCGGCGCAAACGGCGACATTCCCGTTGCAGGCGATTACGACGGTGACGCAAAAGCGGATTTTGTTGTCTTCCGTCCGACAAACGGCGTTTGGTATCGCTTGAGCAGCAGTAATAACGCATTTTCCGCCGTCCAGTTCGGCGCAAACGGCGACAAACCTGTCGCGGGAGATTATGACGGTGACGGAAAATATGACATTGTCGTGTGGCGACCGAGCGACGGCGTTTGGTATCGCTTAAACAGCACTAACAATGCGTTTTCCGCCGTTCAATTCGGCGCAAACGGCGACATTCCGGCGCAAGGCGATTTTGACGGCGACGGCAGAATCGACCAAACCGTTTTTCGTCCGTCAAATAATGTTTGGTATACCTTACGCAGTTCAAACAGCGGCTTTCAGGCGACGCAGTTCGGCACAAACGGTGATGTTCCGGCGGTTGGCGATTACGACGGCGACGGGCGCAGTGATATTGCCGTTTTCCGTCCGAACGGAGGAAATTGGTATCTGCTGAAAAGCTCAAACAACGGATTTCAATCGACACAGTTCGGCGCAACCAATGATTTACCCGCGCCGAATTACGACGCGCCGTAAGAAGGGATGAAGGATGAAACTTGAGATTTGAAATTTGAAATTTAACTTCAATTATTTCTTATTTCAAGTTTCATCCCGCAAATCTCATCCCTCAGCTACGCAGTTCGGGCAATGGTTAAAACATAAACCTTTCCCGCGCCTTTTTCCTTTAAGACTTTGGCGCAGCTGGAAACGGTTGCGCCGGAAGTAAAAACATCGTCAACCAGCAAGATATTCTCGCCTTCGACAAAGTTCTGACGCTTTACTTCAAACGCATTTTTAACGCTCGCTTCCCGCGCTTTATTGTCCATAGTTGCGCGGTGCATCGGCGTGTGAACTTGGCGAATGAGTGTTTGCTCGTCGAGCGCAATGCGGGTTTGTCCGGCTAAAATTTCGGCTAAAACGGTGGCTTGATTAAAACCGCGTTCTAAAAAGCGTTTTTTCGAGAGCGGAACGGGAATGATTTTTGTCGCGTTTTGAAACGCGGAATTTTGAAAGCGCGAAACGAGAAGTTTTTGCAGTCTTTTAGCGACAAACGGCTCGCGTTTGAGATTTAAGACGGAAGCGGAAACTGCGTATTCATAAATGCCAACGGCACTTGCCGAATCATAAAAATGTTCATCGCACTGATGGCAAGAAGTTTGAAAATTCGTCGGCTTTGCCTGCAAAAATCTGCCGCATTTACCACACAAGGTTTCCGCGCCCGAAAAAATGCGCGTCCTTTCCCAACACCAATGGCAAGCAACGCCGTCCGACAAATTTTCAACACTTTGTTCGCAGATTTGACAGGCTTGAGGATAAGCGAGAGTGAGGACAAAATCGGCAACTTTTCCCAGCATAGGAATTAAGGCAAAAGGAATTAAGGCAAAAGTTAAGAAAAGATAAATTACGATTAGCAAAAAGCTCTCAAACTTAAAGAAGGTGTTTATCAAAGATTATAGTTCTTTACTTTTGCCTTTTTACTTTTTACTTTTGCCTTATAATCTAATCTTCATCAAGCAAACCTTGTTCGAGAAGTTCTTGACAATTTAAGCAGTAACGCGCCCACGGAACGGCATTCAATCGTTTCGGATTGATGGGTTTTTCACAGTTTTGACACGCGCCGTATTCTTTATCGCCGATTCGCTCTAATGCTTCGTTAATAAAAATCAGTTGGCGACTGTCGTTTTCCGAAACCGCCAGCATCACGTTTTTTGAATAATTTCTGACCGCCAAATCCACCGGGTCGGGCGTTTCCGCGTCGTCAACCGAAAGGTCATTGCCTTTCAGTTTTGTCATGAGAAGCTCGCGCTCGGCGATAAGTTTTTCTTTGATGTTCTTTAAATTTATTTCGCTCATTTTTGATATGGAAACCCCTTGATAATAGTGTAAGCGCGATAAAGCTGTTCGATTAAAATCACTCGCGCCGCTTCGTGCGTTAAAGTAAAACCTGATAAAGATAAACTAAAGTTCGCCCTTTCGACAACCTCGAAAGTTACGCCTTCCGCGCCGCCAATGACAAAAGCAATTTCCTTTAGTCCCTGATTTTGCCAATTTTCAATCTTTCCCGCTAACTCAGGCGATGAAACCGAGCGTCCCTTAACATCTAAAACACAGACGAAGTTGCTTTGATTCACTTTTTCCAAAATACGTTTGCTTTCAACTTCCTTCGCGTCGCGCGCCGGACTGTCTTTAATTTCAATCAGCTCCACCTTTACAAAATGCGAAAGACGCTGCAAGTATTCCGCCTGCAACGCCCGCCAATTTTTGTCTTTTGTTTTGCCAATCCAAACGAAACGAAAGTGCATTAGAAATTTTTAGATTTGTGATTATGCAAAGATTTGAGTTTTCCGATTCTTAAAATCGTGTGTTTCGACCAATTCCAAAATTTTCGCGGCTATTTTTCTTCCGCCTTTATCGGAAGGCTCAATTGCATTGGCGTAATCGTCAGTTTCGCTGCAAATAAAACGCAAATCAATAATCGGCAAACCGTTAATAATCGCGTGCCGGATAATCACGTCGTTAAAAGCCGACAAAGCCGTAACTGCCAGACGCTGAAAAATCGCTTCGGGAAAGTTCGGAAAATAAACGGTGCAAACCGCCGTCGGCAAATTTTTCGCCAAAACGCTTCGCAGCATTTCTTTATAATGAGTCTCAAAAGTTTCACATCTGCCGGCGATTTCGCTTAAAACTTCCGCTGAATTTTCGGCTTTCATTTGAAGAACATCGGCATTCATAATTGCATTGTTACCGCCGACGCTGACGATTAAATGAGTCGCGTCTGGCGGCGCGTCAAACAACTGCCCTAAAACATTTTCAATTATACTTCCGTCAATCGCTCTGAGCGTCGCTTGCCAATCGTTCGGTAAACTCTCGCGCAGATGCGTAACAACGTCTTTACCGTTTTCACCGACATAAGTCTTGTTGTCAAAAATTGAATCGCCGAGTAGAACAATGTGAGCCATAAAAATTATTGAATGTTTTCAGGAATCTCAACCTTTTTCGCGTCGCGCCACAATCTTTCCAAATCGTAAAACTCACGCGCCTTTTGCTCAAAGATATGAATGATAAAATCGCCGTAATCGAGCAAAATCCATTCGCCTGAATTATATCCTTCAATTCGAATCGGACGCATCTGCAATTGGTTTTTAAGCTGTTCGTTTATTTCGTCGGAGATGGCTTGCACTTGTCGTTGATTTGCGCCGCTCGCAATTACAAAAAACTCTGCAAAGCTCGTAACTTCCCGCAAATCGAGCGCGACAATATCATACGCTTTTTTCTCGCTCGCCGACACAATCGCAAGTTTTACTTCTTCGTCCAAATCGGTGAAAGGCGTTTGTGTCTCAACCACCAAAATTGATTCCGAAGTTTCGCGCTGCAAAGATTTTTCTTTAGTTAGTTCTTCCATAATTGCTTTTCATTTATCATTTATCATTTATCATTTATCATCCGTTACCTACCGAAAACTAACTTTTGATAAATAATAAATGGAGAATGTTAAATGTAAAGTTCGTATTTTTTGATATATTTTGCAACCTCCGGCGGCACAAGTTCGCGCCAATCATTTTCTTCGGCTCGAATTTTGCGGCGAATTTCCGTCGCGGAAACGTCGAGATTGACTGCATCAGTGATGAAAATTCGTGAATCGTGAATCGTGAATCGTGAATCGCCAGCCGCTTTATATTCGTTTTCTCGAAATTCGTAATTCGCAATTTGTAATTCTTTTTTGCGCAAGTCAACAATACGCGGTTTGATTTCTTTCGATATATGCGAAAAACCGATTTCATAATCGGGACGAGTAACGACAATGATATTCGTCAGCGTCAAAACTTTTCCCCATTCTCGCCAGGTGTCAACTTCAGCCCACGAATCAGCGCCGATGACAAAGAAAATTTCAGCATCGGGTAACTCACTTTTCAATTTCATTTGCGTTTCAAATGTAAAGGGTTTTTCGGGCGCGTCGAGTTCCATTTTTGAAACTCTGATTTTATCTTCGCTTCCCGTCGCCAAACACAGCATTGCAAAGCGATGAAATGCTGAAGTCGGTGTTTTGCCCTTCTTGTGCGGTGCGTGAAATGCGGGAATGAAAACAAATTCATCAAATTCAAAAATTTCAGTCAATTTTCGCGCAATCGTCAAATGTCCGTTGTGAAGCGGGTCAAACGAGCCGCCGTAAAATGCAACTTTTTTCATCAACAAATTAACCGCAAAATCACGGAAACAAATAAAGTTATGAACAAGATTACTCTAAATCGCCAATGTCCGTCGGCTCTAAATTTATTTTCCCGCCGCTTCCGTTTCTGCAATTTCCGCCAGTTTTTGCGCGACGAGATTGACAAGTTCGCGCGTTCCCAGATTTGTTACGGCAGAAATTTCCAGAAACGGTTTGCCGTCCTTTTTCGTCGCTTCGCGCAAATTTTCAAGGCGTTCCGGTTCGTCCAAAGCGTCGAGTTTTGTCGCCACGACGATTTGAGGTCGTTCCGCTAAATTAGTATCGTAATTCGCCAGTTCATGGTTGATAATTTCATAATCGGAAACCGCGTCGCGTCCTGAAATCGAAGAAACGTCAACCAGATGCAGAATCAATTTCGTGCGCTCGACGTGCCGCAAAAATCTATCGCCGAGTCCCGCGCCTTCCGACGCGCCTTCGATAAGTCCGGGAATATCCGCGACGACAAAAGTTTTATAATCGCCTAAATCAACCACGCCCAAATTCGGCTCTAAGGTTGTAAAAGGATAATCAGCGATTTTCGGTTTCGCGGCTGAAATGACCGAAATTAAAGTTGATTTTCCCGCGTTCGGAAAACCGACGAGTCCGACATCGGCAATTAATTTCAGTTCAAGCTGCAACTCGCGTTCTTCACCCGTTCTGCCCGCGTAATGATAGCGCGGCGCGCGATTTGTCGCGGTCGCAAAATGCTGGTTTCCCCAACCGCCTTTTCCGCCTTTCGCCGCCCGAAAGCGTTGTCCGATTTCAGTAAAATCAAACAACAATTCTTCCGTTTCCGCATCGAAAACCTGCGTTCCGACGGGAACTTTGACAATCACATCAGGGCTGTCCTTACCGTGCCGGTTCGAACCTTCGCCGTGTCCGCCGCGGTCGGCTTTGTGTTCCGGGTTGTAGCGCAGATGCAGCAAAGTGTTCACGCTATCGTCCGCTTCCAGCCAGACATCACCCCCTTTTCCGCCGTCGCCGCCCGAAGGTCCGCCGCGCGGGATGAATTTCTCGCGCCGAAATGCAGTTACGCCTTCGCCGCCTTTGCCCGACATCACACGAATTTTTACGCGGTCTATAAACATTTTTCTCGAAGAATTTTTAGTAAAGAGATTGGATTTTATCCGAAATTTTTTAATTATTTCAGGAGTTACACAGTCAAAAGAAAATTGCTTGAAAGTCAATGAATAGTGAAGAATGAATAATTTGGAAGCGTGGCTATTCACTTTTCACTTTTAATTATTCGCTGTCAAGCAGAGAAAAATGGCTCAATCCGCAATCTTTTCAATCCAACAGCATAACTTCCGCACCTTTAAGTTTAGCAAATAATTTTGCTTTCTTCAGTCGGCAAAAGTTTTTCCGGCTTATTCTTCCAATCGCTCCAAAATCGTTCCGAGCAAACCGAACGCCGAAACGATTTTGCGCTCGATTCCCTTTTCGGTAAAACGGGTTTCGGTTGTGTAAGCCGTAACCGCGCTTTTATTTTCCCGCGCGTTTCCTAAAACTTTGACAATCTTTTCAGCCGAATCCGTATCCTTAGCAAATGTAATTGATACAGAGCGGCTGTCAGCGAATTTTTGAAAACTTCGATTGCTTGTAAAGTTCTGCCCGCTTTGTTTTGCTTGCAGACATTTTAAAACGCTTTCACCGTCGCCCAAAATCAACTTGTTCCCGACAAAAGCCGCTGCGATCTGTTTGTTCTCCGATAGCCAAATGTCCGCATCATCCTGCTTTTCGGGCGGCATTTTGAAATTTATTTCATCCGAGATTGATTTTTTCAACTTTTCCGTGTCTTTAACCGTAACAATTGCAATTGATTTTTCACCGTCCGCGTCAAATTGTGCCGTTAAAATGTCTGAATCTATTGAGCTTAAGAAAGTTTCCGCGTCGGAAACGCCGTAAGATTCAAGCAAATTGTTGGAAAACTCGACGAGAATTTTTCCGTTCAAAGCATCTGTATTTTTCACTGTAGTTAAAAGCAAACTGCGCCAGGCGACAAGCGGATTCCTTAGATTGTAACGAGTTGCCGTGAAAATGTCCGCTGGCAAAAATTTCGCCGAATTTGATTGCATTTCTGAACTCGGCGCGAGCGTTTCTTTGAATACGGAAGCGGTTTCATCGTTCAAAGAAACGAAAATGTTGTCTTCGATTCCCTGCTCGCTTTTGTTTGCCGTCCAGACGATTTCCTTTGTCGTGTTTCGTAAAATTTGCGGTAAAATCTGCGCGATAAAACTTCTTCCCGCGTTTTCTTCGGTTGCTTCGATTGCCGCCGAAACGCCTGCGAGATTAGCGATTTGCGCTACGCCTTCGGGCGAAATGTAACCGAACGCAAGGAGATTTTCGCCGGTTGCATTTTCACGCGCCCGCGCGAGATTTTCGTTTTCCAACAAACTCTCGACTTCGCCGCGTTTGACCGATAAGCATTTATCCAAAAGGCTTTCGTCATTCCCCACATAAATCACGCTGCCGGATACGGCGGAAAAAAGTTTGCGCCCATCCGCGTTTGTCCAAACGAAAAATTTCGCGTCTCCTTTTTCTGATTTTTCAAGTCTTACATCATCGCCGAAAGTGTCTCTGGCAAACCTTCCGATTTGGTTTTCCGCGATTGAAACAGCAGTCAGTTTCCAAGCGCGCGTGTCGGCAATTACCGCAAAACGCGGCTTAAAATTCAGAACGAAATTTTCGTCCGTAACTTTTTGTTCCGATGCTTCAAAACCGGTTACGACAACCGCTGTCTGGACATTTTCAAAAGCGGAAAAATCCGGTTTTTCTTTTGCAAGTTCTCGAAACGCTTTGCTTTCGGTCAAGGAATTTAATGTCTTTGCCAAATCGTTTGTTTCCAGATAGATGAGCGTCTCCGCAGGCGCGAGAGTTCGCAAATCAGTCGGCTTTGAAGCGCAAGATACAAGAAGAATTAGCCATAGACAAACAAAGGTAAACACAGATGTTTTTGAAATTTGAAATTTGAAATTTGAAATTTGAAATTTTGTCTTGAATCTGTGTGTATCTGTGTTCATCTGTGGTTTCATTTCTTTTATGGTAAAATCCCGAACCAATATGAACAAAATTTTCGCAGATAATATTTTACAAGGCAAAGTCGCGTTTGTAACTGGCGGCGGAACGGGAATCACCGGCGGCGTGGCTCGCGCTCTGGCGGACGCGGGCGCGAAAGTCGCAATCACCTCACGAAAACAGGAAAATCTCGAACCGATGGCGAATTTAATCCGACAAAACGGCGGCGAATGTTTTGCGGTGGCGGCTGACGTGCGCGATTTTTCCGCGGTTGAAAACGCGATTGCCGAAACGGTCAAACAATTCGGCAAAATTGATATTGTCGTCAACGGCGCGGCTGGAAATTTTTTGTGCAAAGCCGAAGAGCTTTCGCCGAACGGTTTCGGAACGGTCGTTGATATTGACACAAAAGGAACATTTAACGTCTGCCGCGCGGCATTTGCGGAACTCGAAAAAAGCAAAGGTCAGATACTAAACATTAGCGCGACGCTGCATTACACGGCGACGAATATGCAGATTCACGTTTCGGCGGCGAAAGCCGGAGTTGACGCGATAACCAGAAACCTGGCGGTCGAATGGGGCAAACACGGCATTCGCGTGAACGGAATCGCGCCCGGTCCGATTGAAGATACTGAAGGAATGAAACGGCTTTTGCCTGAACCTTTGAAAGAAAAATTGAGCAAGAAAATTCCTCTGCAAAGATTCGGACGCATCAGAGATATCGAAAACGCGGCGGTTTTTCTGTGTTCCGATGCGGCAAGCTACATCAGCGGCGTAACGCTCGTCGTTGACGGCGGACATTGGTTGACGGGAACGGGTTTGGGTTAGTCTAAGAAGAAAATGGAAAATGGATAATTTATAATCAAACATTTTTCATTTTTCATTTTCTTCGTGCTTCTTTTGTGAAAAGCATTATTCTTCAATAACTTCTTTCTTTTCTCCGAAAACGCCGCGCAAAACCAGCATTTTCGCCAAGATGCGGGCTTCGGAACGATCGAATTTATTAGCTAAAGCCTTTGTTCTGGCAAAATCGGCTTTCGCTAGATTGCGAATCGTCTGGTCGGTCGCGCCGAGACCGCGCAGCAATTGTCTGGTCATTCCGCCGCCAAAACCTCCGACTTGGACTTCGCCGTCTTCAATAATTTCATTGCCTGTATCCATGAATTCAGCGATTTTAACGGCGGCGGAAATCGTGTCGTTGACGCGAAAGATAGCGTCTTCCAAAACAGGAAACGCTTTATCGGCATCGACTTGCGCGTAGCCGCCGACAAGCAGCCAAATCTGCATAAACTCCAGATAATTTTTCGGCTGCAAATTTACCGAGCCTTTGGCTTCGTCCATAATCTGCACGGCGAGTTCCTTATCGCTTGCGGCAACTTGCGATGCTAAAGCACTCAAAGCAAATAATTTTGCGGTTGGTTCTTTTATTCCCGCGATGATTTTTCTGGCTTGCCCGACAACTTTTTGCCGTTCTTCTTTGGAAAGCTGTTTCGCGCCGAGATTCTGCACGCTTTCCATCATTTGTTCTTGCGGGTCTCGTTGAGAAACATTTTTTAGTGGTAATGGCGGTTTGGAAGTCTTTATTTTAACTTCTTCTTTTGTTGTATTATCCAGACCAATTTTTGTCCGAATCTGCGCGCCGCGTGAAGGCGCAAATCTTTCAATAAGTTTAAGATTAACCGCCGCTTCAGGGTCATACTTACTTGCGCTCTTCAAAATAATTTGCGCCATAATTTCAGCTATATCACGTAAAGATTGCTCACTGAAAATCGGACGTTTCTCTGATTTTCCATTCATTTGTTCAAGATTTCCCGCGCCCAAGCTCAAAAGCGAACCCAAATACTGTAATCTACCGTCTGCCGAATCATCGGATTTGAGTTTTGCCAGAATATCTTCACCAAAAGCCGCGCCTTTTTCCTGGTCTTTTTCGTAGATTTTTTTCAAAAGATTGATGTGTTCGTAAGTAAATCCTTTCGCCAAACTCTTACGCCCGTATTTCAAAGCAGTATCAGGATTTTGGGCGGCAATTTGAACGAGCAGGCGTGTTTGAAAATAAACGTCGCTCTGTTCTATTCGTTTGCGAAAAGCCGGATGGGTAATTGTTTGCGCGGTATCGGTCAGAAAATCGAAGGCGAGTTGCGCGTCGTTTTCCGCCAGGCTCGTCGCAATCTGTTGGCGAACATTCGTTGCTTTGAAAAACTTTCTCGAAACGTCACTTTTCGCGGGCGAGGCGAAAGGCGCGTTTTCATCCGCATCAACGACAATTCCCGACGCAATCGCTTGCGCGTTATACTGCGTCAGGAGTTGACGAAAGTCGTTGATAATCGCTTGAAACATCGCCCGCGCTTCTTTTTCGTCGTTAAGCCACATCAAACTCGCTATTTCCGACGAAAAGGAAATGCGGTTTTCGAGCGTCCGCAGAGTATTTACATCGGCGGCGGTTTCACGCAAAAACGCGACAGCTTCCTTTTTTAATTCGGGCGAGATTTCGTCTTTTTTATCTTTTCCGAGTATCTGCGAAAAGACGATTTGTGCAAATAAAACCAATAAAAGAAACGACAAAATTGACTTTTTCATTATATAAACTCCTTGAAAATCTTTTCTAATGTCCTTCGTGTTCGTTTTCGAGATTTGATTGAAATTCTTTCTCGTCCGCTTCGGCTTCCGGGTTGAGCAATGCTTCGGCAATGCGAAAGCGGGCATAAAAACGGACTTCGGCACGCGAAAATCTTTCGGCTAAAGAAGTCGTGCGGTCAAAATCTGCGGCACTCAAATTTTTTATCAGCGCAACGCCTTTCGGCAAATTTCGGTAGGATTCGCCGCGCGCCGTGTCAAGCCGGACTTCATCACCCACAACCGAGCCGTAATCGTTAAATTCGTCCAGAAGAATTCCCGCGCCAATAACGTCGTTGAAAAATGACATATTATTTTCCAGAAATGCGAAACTTTGTTCCGCGTCGAGAACGGAGTAGGCTTGAGCGATTTGCAAAACGGAAGCCAGATTTTTGCGGTTTTTCATTCTGCCCGAATACATCGAACGGGCTTCTCCGGCGAGTGCCGCAGCCGACTTTTTATCACCCTTTTTGGCAACGCTCGCCGCGAGTGCCGTCAAAATTTCGATGCGTTCTTCCGGCGTTTTTAATTTTGCCAGCATTCGGCGAACTTCGCGCATATCGCCCTTTTCTGCCAACGCGAGCGGCATCGCATTTTCGATACTTGCGGCGAGATAATCGTATTCGCGCCTGGTTTTTATTTTGCCGTGAAACTTTTTGGCTTCTTCAATTCCGCCGTTACCATACGCGATTTCGGCAGCTTTGTAATACAAATTATCGCGCTCGGCAGCTGGTTTTCCTTCGATGATTTGCGATATTTCATCGGCTGATTTGTCTTCGATTTCGTTTTGAAAATTCTCCGCGCCAATCATATTTCCCAGCATCGTAGATTGTTCCTGACCGATTTTGCGCTGGATTGCCTGCGCCTGCGCCGGAAAATACTTGATGATTTCAGGCATTATTTTCCCTACTTCGTAAGCCGAAAGATGTTGCTGCCGAACGAATTTTTGCGCCAAAACATCAACAACTTCCTTGATTTCATTTTCGGATAAAACAGCCGATTTCTTATTTTTCACCGCTTCCCGATTGAGCTTTTTGATTGTCTCCAAAAACGCTTGAACTTCCCAAGTATTCACCGCATAACCCGCTTGATTAGTTTGAGAAATTATCGGGGAGTTCATCATCCCATTACGCATCATTACGTTTGACGTATAATCGTTTACTGAACTGACATTCGTATCTTTACTTTTGATTTTACCGGCAATGTCCTGCGCGAGTTTCACGCCGAGTTCCGCATCCGTTTTGTAGAGACTTTCGAGCGTGGAAAAAAGATTTGTGTTAATACCATTTTCGAGATTTTTCTTTGCCATCTCGTAGGCTTGTTTCGGATCTTTTTCGGCAATTTGCGCGGCGAGACTAAGTTCGATCGTTTGGTCGTCTTCAAACAGACTTTTACCCGTTTCGTCCTTGCGGCTGAGAGTTTGCAAGGTTTCGAGCGCGAATTTCGGGTCGCGCGAGCCGAGTGCGACGAGCAAATCCTTCCGCAAAGTTCGGGCATCGTTTAAGATTTGGTATCTTTCGGCATTTTCATCTTCGCCTTCGACACCCGCGGGCGGAATTTGATTTATCATCGCATTCAATTCCGAAACCGCGTTTTGAAAAATGGCTCGCGCCTGTTTTTCATCACGTTCCCAAAGCAGTTCGGCAATTTCAATCCGCGCGCCGACGCGGTTAAGCGGCAACGAAAACTGTTCGGCATCACGCGCCAGATTTTTTAATAAAGCAATCGCTTTTTCCTGCAATTCAGGCGCGACAGCGTTTTTCTTAACATCGGTTTTCGGCGCGGTTTGCGCGAAAGTTTGACCGACAAACACAAGACAGAAAAAAAGTGTAAAAAATTTTTTATAAAGCATTTCGATTCTCCGTTTGACAACGTGCGTTAATGATAATTCGTTCGGGGAAATTAGTAAATAAGTTTTTGTTTGCCGGATGTTTTAAAAAATTTGGCTTTTCAAGTTCGCAAATTTCAATTAACATCTTTTCTTCAGCTTAAGAACGCAAAGAATTTAATACATTGCAAATTTTTCACTTTTAGTTTTTTACTTTTCATTAAAAAAATGCTGCTGGTCATAGACAATTACGATTCTTTTACTTACAACCTCGTTCAATATCTGGGCGAACTCGGCGCACAAATGGAAGTGCGGCGCAACGATAAAGTTTCGATTGATGAAATCGAGCGCGAACTAAAACCCGAAAGAATTTTGATTTCGCCGGGACCAGGAACGCCGGACGATGCGGGAATTTCGCTTGCCGTCATCGAAAAATTCGGCGAGAAAATTCCGATTTTGGGCGTTTGTCTCGGACATCAGGCAATCGGGCAAATTTTCGGTGGACGAGTTGTTCGCGCGCCCAAACCGATTCACGGAAAGCCGGTCGAGATTTGCCACGACGGACGGACGATTTTTGCCGGAATAGAAGATAATTTCCAAGCCGCGCGTTATCATTCTTTGATTGTCGAGCGCGAATCGCTGCCCGATTGTCTGGAAATTTCCGCCGCTTCGCCTGATGGTCTGATTATGGGTCTACGTCATAAAACCCGTAAAATCGAAGGCGTGCAGTTTCACCCCGAATCAATTTTAACCGCCGAAGGCAAAAAAATCTTGCAAAACTTTCTCGACATTTGAGATATTTAATCAGAATTCAGAATTCAGAATTCATAATATAAACAAACTTTTCTAACTCCCATTGTCGTTTGTAGCGCAAATATTTATTTAATCCTCTGATTATTTTCCAATTTTCCGTTTTTGAAATATGTTTTCTCGGCTTTACGGCGCAATTACAAAAGTACGAAACTCGCTTTATGAAACAGGCGTTTTCAAATCTTTTTCGCTCGACGTTCCAACCGTGAGCGTGGGAAATATCACCGTCGGCGGAACGGGCAAGACTCCGCTCGTTGCTTTTGTCGCGGAGATTTTAGCTGCCAACGGCGAAAAAGTTTGCGTAATTTCGCGCGGTTACGGACGCGAGAATTCAAAGAGAAGAGTTTTGGTTTCCGACAGCGAAAAAATTCTAGCCGAAGCAAAAACAGCAGGCGACGAGCCGTTTGAACTCGCGCAAAAACTTTTGGGAAAGGCGATTGTTATTGCAGACGCAAATCGCGTTTCGGCGGGAAATTGGGCGCGTGAAAAGTTTGGAATTACTGCGTTTGTGCTTGATGATGCGTTTCAACATCTGCGTATAAGGCGCGACATAAACATTGTTACGATTGACGCGACAAATCCTTTTGGAAACGAAAAACTTCTACCGTCAGGAATTTTGCGCGAGCCTTTGGAGAATCTGAAACGCGCCGACGCGGTTGTCATAACGCGGGCAAATTTGGTGAAAGACGTTTCAAATTTAAAGTCTCGAATTAAAGAATTTAATTCGGTTTGTCCGATTTTTGTTGCGGAAAATAAAATTTCAAGTTTAGTTGATTTGAAAAATTTTCCCGCCAAAGCGCAAGGTACGGCGAATTACGAATTACGAATTAGGAATTACGAGAAAAAACCGACCATTAACCATCAACCACTAACCACTAACCGTTATTTCGCTTTCTGCGCTCTGGGCAATCCGAATAATTTTTTTGAACAGTTGAGAAAGGAAAATTTCAATGTAGTTTCAACCGAAGAGTTTCCAGACCATCATTTTTACACGCAGAAGGACATTGCAAAACTCGAAATAAAAGCGCGAAACGTAAATGCGGAAATTTTGCTGACAACGGCGAAAGATGCTGTTAAATTGAAAAATTTGAGATTTGATTTGCCATGTTTTGTCGTCGAAAGCGAGATGATTTTCGACGGTGAAAATAATTTTCGTGATTGGCTGACTGCAAAACAAACTGCGGCGCAAACGAGAGCGCGGCGTAAAATTCCGAATTTCAAATTTGCGGCTTTTGTTTCGTTATCCTGCAAAGACGAAACTTCGACCAAGTTATAACGGCAGCGGACGCATTATTCCGAGTGCGAAAAATTCACTAATTGATAGTTTAGGACATTTCTTTTTCATTTGATTTCGGCGGGCGGCTTTTGTGAGAAAGACCGTTAGTTATAAAAAAGTGTGAATCGCTTTTCTTTCCAAAATTTGTTTCTTTAAACAAGCAAGAAACTAAAAAACGTCTTTTCGCATCATACATTCAATTTGCATAAAACTACCATTAAAGATATAAAATTTCTGAATTATTTTATTTTATAAGGAGTAAAAGAAGTGAGATATACGCGCTCCGCAATTTTTTTGATTGCAGTTTTAATTTTAACCAATCTTTCGGTTTTCGCCCAGGAAAGCGAAGCAAAGGTTGTTGACGAAGTGGTCGCGCAGGTCAACGACGGCGTAATAACGCTTTCGCGCATCAAACGCGAGATGAAATCGGCGGCTGATTCCTATGTTGCGGAAGGAAAAAAAACGCCCGAGCAGGCAAAAGCCGATGTCGAAGGCAAGCAGGGTGAGCTTATCGCCAACATTATCAACGAAGAGATGTTGCTGCAAAAAGGCAAGGAACTTCCCGGCATCGAGACCGATGTGCAGGCGCAAATCAATCAAAGATTTTTGGGCATTATGAAACAGCAGAACTTGAAAACTTTGGATGCGCTATATAAGGAAATGGAAAAAAGTGGTGTGAACTACGAGGAAATCCGCGAAGTTTGGCGCAAGCAGATTACTAGAGACGCGGTTTTCCAGCGCGAAGTCGACTCGCGTGTCTACGGCAGCTTCACTTCAAAAGATATAAAAAGCTATTACGAAGCGAACAGGGCAAAATTTACCAAACCCGAAACCGTAACCATCAGCGAAATTTTTCTCGGTTTTGCCGGACGCGACATGGAAGCGGTTAAGGAAAAAGCCAAGCAAATCGCCGCTCAAGCCAGAAGCGGCGCGGATTTTGGAAAGCTCGCGGAGGAAAATTCAGACCGTCCCGACGCAAAAACGAACAAAGGAAAAGCCGGAACTTTTAATCTCAAAGATATGGATGAAAGGTTTATCAAACCTTTGCAGGGCGTAAAGGCGGGCGGCATTACCGACCCGATTGAAATTGAAGAAGGAATGGAAATCCTGCGCGTGGACGCTAGAACGCAAGCCAGCAGCGAATCGTTTTTTGATGAAAACGAAGTGCGCAAATCGATGACTTATGAAAAACTTCCCGAAGAACGCAAAAAATATATGGCGACTTTGCGCGAGGAATCATACATAAAAATCAACGACACTTATCGTCCGATGATTGCGCCGATTTTGTTTGCCGACCAAAGAAAAAGTGAAGTAAAAAAGCCAAGTAAGTAGTTCAATTACGAATTACGAAATTATAAATTATGGATGAAAACAGATGTTCAATAATTCGTAATTTCGTAATTTCGTAATTCGTAATTTCAGAATGATGCGACTTGATTTATTTCTCAAAACCAGTCGTTTGATAGCACGCCGCAGTCTCGCGCAACAATTTTGCGATGCAGGTTTGATTAAAATCAACAATTTGACTGCAAAATCTTCGCGCGATGTAAAAGCGGGCGATGAAATCGAGATAAAAAAGAGCAATCGGCTGACAAAATTCAAAGTTCTCGAAGTTCCCGACAAAAAACAAATATCACGAGTAGACGCGGCGAATCTTTATGAAATCGTTTCGGAAGAAAGTTTGGGGCAAGATTTGTAAGGGCAGGCGCAAAACCTGTCCCCACATTAATTTTTACTCGTTTCCGGTTTTAATAAAAACAATCCAATCAAATAAAAAACCAGCGCGAAAAATTGAATGTAGCCGGTTGCAGGCGCAAATTTCGGTAAATCAAGCAGCCGGGTAAATGCTTCCTGTGTCGGATTTTCAAAGATTCCCTGAATCCAGCTTTTACTCGCAGGCGCGGTTAAACCCGCCAGAATCAGATATTTCACGACAAACGCCAGCCCGAACATTCCGCCTAAACTTTGGACGAGTCGTTTCGTGTCGAATTCGGCAAACAGATTATTCCAAAGCGTCCAGAAAAAGCAAAAAGCGATGACCCAAAACGGCAAACCTTTTTCAGGCAACAATGAATTAAAAATCTGTGTCGAAGCGAAGAAAAGTGTCAGCAAAACGCAAGCGTTAGCGAGATTTTTTGTCGGCGAGAAATTTTCCGAAAACCAGCCATTTAATCTAACCAAGTTAGAGCGAAAAAAAAGAACCAGCAGAATGCTTGCGAAAATCAAACAAACAAGCGGTGGTTTGAGAAACAAAAACGCGCCGTCTTCCGCACTCAAACGCAAACCGCCGAGTAGTGCAGCCGTCAGGAAAATCAAAGGTAAAACAATATATTGAAGAGTGGATTTTTGGTTTTTGGTCTTTGGTTTTCGGTCTTCGGACGTTTGAATGGAAAGTTGTTTTCTGTTCTTTGTTTTAACCAGTGTTATGACTTCTTCGTCGGGTGAATTTTCCAACAATTCGCCATTAACAAAAGATAATTCTTCCGAAATTTCTTCTTCGACTTTGGACTTTAGACTTTGGACTTTGGACATATACTATTTTCTCTCGCGTAAAACCTTGAACGGATTAAAATCGCTCGCCGTTATTTGCAGACCTTCTTCAAATTCATTTTTCAGTTCGACAGGCGTTTTCATCTGTAAATCTGCGTCATCGGATTTGAAATTTTTATCAAGGGCAATTACCCGATTTGTTTGTTCTAAACCTTGCTTGAAAAGCGCGTCGTCATTTGAAAGTTTGCCGAAACCTTGACGATAAAAGCTGTATGCGATGTAAAATTGCGTTCGCGCGTCGCGCTTTTCAGTGTCGGCTCGCTGGAAATTATCACGCGCGACAACGAAATTATCTTGCCGAAAAGCCCGCAAGCCTTCGTCGAATTTCGCTTGGTCAATTTCGTAAGTTCCGATTGCAACTTGCGTTTTGGTTGTAACATTTTCGATTGTCGTCTGCGCTTTAGTCGGAACTTCTTCCAGCGATTTTGGCTCAACCCAATACAACCAAGCAATAAAAAGCGTGTAGAATACGGTGAGAAAAATGCCTGAAATTTGGATATGCTTTTCGTTCATTGCTGTAATCTACCTGACATATTCAAGAATACAAACTTGAGTAGATTTTTACTATGAAAAAGATTCGTTTAATTTTCGCCGCTTTATTCTATACGCTTTTATTTTTGCCGATGTTCGCCATCGTGCAGGAAAATCAATCTGCAAAACCAAACTTTGTAAAAACCAAAATTATCTTTTTCCGACAGGTTTTCTTGAAGGATTACTTTTATCTGTGCGGTAAAGTTTTAACAACCATCGCTTGTAAAAGAATCATCTACAAAAGTGTGGGACGACAATTGCGGATTTGTTTTGATTTTGTTCTCCTACATCGTCGGCAGTGAAATTTTGCTATAATTCTAAAATTCATATTACAAATTGGAGATGTTTCATCATGAAAAAAATTTTAAGTTTAATGATTTTAACTTTAGCATTGGCAAGTATCGGTTTAGCGCAAGGCTCGAAAACGACGGACAAGAAACCGATGACTGATAATAAAGATATGGGTAAAATAAGCGAGCGAAAACCCTTTGAATACGACAACGAATCAACTTTCGATGCGAACGGCGTGTTGAAACGCGGCGATTTGGTTGGAAAAGCGAAAGCGGTTTCTCTAGCCAAAGTATTGAAAAAACCCAATGATTACGTCGGGAAAACCGTTTTGGTTGAAGGCGTAATTGTCCGCAGCTGCAAAATGGAAGGCTGCTGGATGGAGCTTGCGCCCGCCAAAGACGCAAAATCGGTGCGCGTTACGTTCAAAAATCATGCCTTTTTTATTCCGCTCGATTCTGCCGGATTGCGTGCGAAAGCCGAAGGCGTGTTTTCGGTCAAAACTTTAAGCAAAAAAGAAGTTGACCATTTGATAAACGAAGACGGCGCGAAATTCGACAATATCAATAAAGACGGCACGGTTACGGAAGTTTCTTTTGAAGCGACGGGCGTTGAGCTGACCAAAGCAACCAAGTAGATTTTTAGAGAATCGTAAATCGTAAGCGGCTTTTGTCTTTGCGATTTACGATTTTTATTTTTATGAAACACAAAATTTTGATTTTTCTCTTTTCGCTCGTTTTGACGCTTTCGCTTGGAAGTGTTGAGCGAGTTTCGGCTTGTTCTTGTGTCCTTAATGTTTCACCTTGTGAGCGTTTCGGCTTTTCCGATGTGGTTTTTGTCGGCAAAGCCATAGGTATAAAAAAGGAAAAAGCTAAGGACGAAAAGGGCAAAGTAGCTACTCAAGAATCGGAATCTACAATTTTTGAAATCGAAGAAGCAATTACAGGCGCAAAATCTAAGCAGATTGTAATTAACAGTAAATCAGGCTCGAGTTGCGATATTACATTTGCACAAGGCGAAACTTATCTTATCTTTGCCAACGGCAATGCGAAAAAGGGTTACGGCACGGGTTATTGTTCAGGTAATATGCCGATTGACCAAGCCGGTGAAACATTAACGGCTTTGCGTAATCTTCCGACGACAGGTGCGGGCGGAAAACTTTATGGAAATGTTTCCGAATCCCTTAAAAAGCGCGACGAAGAATTCACTGCAATGTCAGGCATTAGCATAAAAATTCAAGAAATCGGCGGAAGACGAAAAATTTACAATGCCGTAACCGACAACGAAGGAAATTACGAATTGATTGTGCCGCAAGGCAAATATAAAGTTACTCCAACAATTCCGACTTACGCCGAATTAGGTTTATTTTCCGACGAAACAATTTCCGTTAAGGACAGAGGCTGCACCGAAAAAGGTTTCGTGGTGGAAAACAAAAGTCAAATAAACGGTAAAGTTGTTGATTCTCAGAACAAACCCGTTGCGGAAATTCGTGTCGAACTCGTTTCGGTAGATGGTGAAAAGCCCGAACCTTTTAGCGACAATGGCGGTTCTACCGAAGCGACGGGGGAATTTTCGATTGAAAATGTTCCTTCCGGTCGCTACACTTTGAGCGTGAACTATTTGACAATGCCGGATAAGGATAATCCATTTCCCACTGTTTTTTATCCAAACGCGAAGGAGCGTTCTGAAGCAACAATTATCGAAGTCGGTTTAGGTCAAACGATTAACAATCTTGTTTTGCGGTTGCCACCGCGACTTGTCGCAAAAAAGTTGATGGAATGGTAGTTTGGGAAGATGGAACTCCCGCACCCGAAGTTGATATTTATTTAGAAGATTCCGAAAATGTCGGCTTCTGCGTCAATGGTTGCGACAAAAAAACAGATTCGTATGGAAACTTTATATTAAACGGTTACGAAAACCGAAAATATCGCGTTAAAGCTAAAATCGAAAAACAAATTGACGGACAGACCGTTGTTTTCTCTGCTGAATCTGAAACATTTTCTCCTAACGGAAATTTAACGAAAATCAAATTAATTTTGAAAAAAGAAAAAACCGAAGGCAGCAACAATTGTTAAGCAATGAAACCGTTCAAAATCAGAAATATCGAAATCAATCCGCCGCTCGTTCTCTCGCCGATGGCGGGTGTGACAGATTATTCGTTTCGGCGTGTGGTGAAGCGGTGCGGCGGAATCGGTTTGACGGTTTCCGAGTTTATTTCGGTCGAAGGTTTGACGCGCAACAATCCGAAGGCAAAACGGCAGATGCGTTTTTGGGAAGAAGAACGTCCGTTTGCCGTGCAGATTTTCGGCGGGCAGTTTGAGCGAATGGCGATGGCGGCGGAAATGGCGGAAGAAGTCGGCGCGGATATTTTGGATATAAATTGCGGTTGTCCCGCGCCGAAAGTCGTCAAAAACGGTGGCGGTTCTGGTCTTTTGAGAGATTTGCCGCGTCTTGAAACAATTCTCAAAGAAGTAAAAAAAGCTATCTCGATTCCGCTGACATTGAAACTTCGCGCCGGTTTCACCGAATCAACAATTAATTGTATCGAAGTTGCGAAAATGGCTGAAGCGTGCGGTGTGGAACATATTCAACTTCACGGTCGCACGAAGGAACAAGGTTATAAAGGCTTGGCAAATTGGGATTTGGTGCGCGAGATGAAAAAAGCCGTCAGCGTTCCGGTTTCGGGAAGCGGCGATGTCGTAACAATCGAAGATGCGCTGAAAAAATGGCGCGAAACAAATTGCGACGGAATTTTAATCGGGCGCGGCGCGATGCAGAATCCCTGGATTTTTCGCCAAATCGAAGATGTTTTAGCAAACCGCGAGCCTTTCGAGCCGACTTTGCAAGACAAACAAACCGTTTTGCTTGAGTATTTCGAGTTGTTGCGCGAAGATATGCCGGAACTTCCCGCTATCGGTAAAATGAAGCAGCTTGCCGGACAATTTACAAAAGGTCTTATCGGTGGCGCGCAATTTCGGCAAACTCTTTACCACTCGCACAGCGTCCAAGAAGTGCTGGACAATATCGGCATTTACTTTCGGACCTTAACGGAAGGCGAAAAGTACGGCGACGGCTTGATTGAATCGAGCGTCCCTGAGATTGATTCGTGCGACGCTTTTGCTGAAGAAAAATCCGACTGTCTATCTCAATCTAATTCACGCGAAGCGGCAATCGCTGCCTAAATTTACAGGTAGAAATTTATGAAACAATTAAACTTATCGACATTTGTCGTGTTGACCGTTATTTTTTTATTCGCAAACTCAACCTTTGCGCAAAAGATGAAAGCTGAGGACGTTATCGCAAAACATCTCGACTCAATCGGCACGAACGCCCCGCGCGCGGCGACTAAAAGCCAGATAGTTGTCGGCGATGCTCAAATCAAATTTATCACCAGAAAAACGACTCCGGTTGTCGGCAGAATTGTTATCGCCGCCGCCGGTGAAAAGAATTTTTGGGGAATGAATCTCAATTCGACGGATTACCCGTCGGAAAAATTCAGCTACGACGGCAATAAGGCAAAAGTAGCATTCACCAGAACAGGTTTTCGTTCGATTTTGGGCAATTTTGTTTTGTCAAACAATGCGCTTATTAAAGACGGCTTGTTAGGCGGAACGCTTTCACATTCCTGGTCAATGCTTAATACGGCAAACAACAAAGCTAAAATTTCCTTTGACGGAACGAAAAAAGTTGCCGGAAAGGAAGCCTACGTTTTGGGTTATTCGCCTAAAGGCGGCAGCGATGTTGACATCAAGTTATATTTCGACAAGGAAACTTTCCGCCACATCAGAACCGAATATAAACGGGTTTCTTCCGCCGGAATCGGTGCAAGCCCGGAGGCTTCGTCAAGATACAGCGAAAATCGCATAACATTGACCGAAGATTTTTCCGACTTCAAACCCGAAGGCAATATAACGCTGCCGCACGGTTATCGTATTTCATATTTGACTACGGGAACATCGAACGGCTCGACCGAAATTGAATTTATTTTCAATTTGACCCAGTTCGCCTTTAATCAAAACCTGGCTGCAAATACTTTCGATATTGATGCCGCTAATTAAAAATATGAGTTTGCGGAAATCTATTTTTATCATGGTTTTTCTTTTTCTATTTCCGGCTGCCGGTTTCGCGCAAACCGACAGCAAAACTAAAACCGTGCAAATCGCCGCTAAACAAATCGCGCAAGCAGTAAAATTCTCGCCCGCTTATGCGGAACTTCTTTTGCGAAAGACCGAACGCGAAGCCGAACTTGAAGAATTTCTGCTTGATTACACGGATGAATTTCCGAAAGTCAAAGAAATAAAATTTGAGTTGGGGATTTTGCAAAAACAGTTGGAGAAAGTTTCGGCGGTCAGTGCTTCTGACGCGCCGAAGCTTTCTTTGGCTTTGGGCAAACTTCTGGTGCGAAAGACGGAACTTGAAGTTGACCTTTGGAATTTGCTCAGGCAATATAACCCCGACCATCCTGATGTCAAACGCGCCAAACGTAAGGTAGATGTCTATGAAAAAGCTATCAAGGAAATTCTGCCGTAAATTCTTTCGCAAAATATATCTTTCTACTTAACTTTTTTTATTTCTACACAACACCAATGAAACGAAATTTGTCTCGGTTGTTTCTCGTCTTTTTGCTGGCTTTTTCGTCGAACATTTTCGCACAATCGTCGAGTAAAATCTTAAAGCAGGCGAGCAAGGCGCTCGGCGGCGAAAAGGTTTTGCAAAATGTGCGGTCGCGGGAGAAGAAAGGAAGGATTACACGGCTCAAAGACGGCGCAAGCGGCAATTTTCAGGCGCAGACAGCGCAACAGAACTTTTATAACGAAAGTTGTGATTTCGGTGGCTTTGAAACCGAATTGGGTTTTAACGGGAAATCAGGCTGGCGGCGCGATTCGCGCGATGGTTTACGGACATTGACAGGCGATGCGAGCCGCGATTTTGCGGCAGAAGCAAGTTTTAGAAATTTCGGTTGGCTCAATTACAAAAAAGACAAAGCGAAAATCACTTCGAACGGACAGGCAACCGTTAACGGTAAAACCGCAAACCTTTTAATTTTAACAACTGCGAAAGGCGTTGCGATAAAAATGTATTTCGACGCGGTGACAAACCTTTTGCTTCGTGAAGAAATTCCCTCAGGCAATTCAACAAAAACTTTCGACTATAGCGATTACCGAATTGTTGACCGAATAAACGAGCCTTTTACAATCAATGCGAAAATTGGTGAAGAAAATTATTTAATCAAACTCGAAGAAGTTTCTCACAACCGGCAAATTGCTAAAGAAAATTTTGATTTTCCGAAAATTTCCGGTGAGCCGTTGCCTGATATTCCGACGCTTCTCAAATCGCTGCAAGCGAATGAAGACAAAATTGACGAGATTTTGGAAAATTATTCCTACACGCAAAAAATCATCCGGCGCGAACTCGGAAAAGACGGAATTTTGCGCGAAACAGAATCGGAAACCAAGCAGCTTTCGTTTTATAAAGGTCGCCGCATCAACCGTTTGATTGAGAAAAACGGTAAACCGCTTTCAGGCGGCGAGCAAGCCGACGAAGACAAAAACGCGCAAAAGCGCGTGGCGGAAATCGAAAAGGAAATTGCCAAAAAAGAAGCGCGAACCGTCCAGCAATCCGCAAACGGAACGCCCGACGATGAAAACAACCGCGTTTCGATTGCCGAAGTTTTGCGGGCTTCGCGTCTGGTCAATCCACGCCGTGAACGCTTTCGCGGGCGCGATGTCGTGGTTTTCGATTTTGAACCGAATCCGAATTTCGATTTTAAGAATGCGAAAAGTTTTCTGAAATTTTTCGGAAAAACGGCTGGCGTGATGTGGATTGACGCGCAGGACAAACAGGTAGCGCGGCTCGAAGCGGTTTTGTTCGACAATTTCAAAATCGGCGGCGGTTTTCTTGCCAATCTGAAAAAAGGCGCGTCGTTCGCTCTCGAACAAGAGCGCGTCAACGACGAAATCTGGCTGCCTTCGACGGCTGATATTAATTTGTCGGTGAAAGTTTTGCTGGTGAAAGGAATCAATGTTAATCAAGTTATCAAATCCTACAATTATCAAAAATTCAGCACCGAAGTTAAAGGCTCAAAAATTGACGAGATAAAAAATCCTTAACAAAGCAGGTTCAAAGTTCGCGTCGCGCGTTGGATTTTGAAATTATAATCGTTAGAATGAATGCAAATTCGGAACTTTGAATCTTGAACTATAAAGATTATGCGACGCGCGATTTACCCCGGCTCATTTGACCCTCTGACCAACGGACATCTCGACATTATCGAACGCGCTTCAAAACTCTTCGATGAAATAATTGTTGCCGTTCTCGATAATCCAGACAAAAACGCGATGTTCTCGCCCGAAGAGCGCTGCGCAATGATAACAGAAGTTTTGCCGACGATTAACTTTGATAATTGCACAATTTCCGTTGATTCGTTTCAAGGTTTGCTGGTTGAATACGCAACCGTAAAAAAAGCTAAAGCGATTGTTCGTGGCATTCGCGCCATTTCCGATTACGAATACGAACTGCAAATGGCTTTGATGAATCGCAGACTCGCGCCGCATCTGGAAACTGTTTTTCTAATGTCGGCGGAAGATTATTCATATGTCAGCTCGCGCCTTGTCAAACAGATTTTCGCGCTCGGCGGCAAGATTGATGGTCTTGTTTCTCCGTTGGTAGAAGAACAAATGAGAAAGAAATTAACCACAGATAAACACAGATTTTTAAAATGATGAATGCGGAACAATGAACGGTGATTATTTAAGATTTTATTTCATCATTCCTAATTCCTAATTCATCATTTCTTCCATCTGTGTTTATCTGTGTTCATCTATGGTTTCAAATAAAATGATTAAAAAGATGCTTCTGCTCACAGTTCATCACGCGCAAATTACGGTTCCCATCGGCGCGGAAAACGAAGCGCGGGAATTTTACTGTGATTTTTTAGGTTTGCAGGAAGTTCCGAAACCGGAAATCTTACAAAAACGCGGCGGCTTTTGGCTGGAAATCGACGGTTTTCAAATTCACATCGGCACGGAAGAAAATTTTGACCGCGCGAAAACCAAGGCGCACGTTGCATATTTAGTTGAAGATTTAGACGCATTGCGCGCGAAGCTGGAAAATCGCGGCATAAAAATTCTCGAAGGCATTCCGATTCCGAATTATTCGCGTTTCGAGTTTCGTGACCCGTTCGGTAATCGCGTCGAATTTTTAGAAGCAATTTAATAACCTTGATTTTCCTGCCTTTTATTCATTTTTTGTATATATTTTCTTATTCGGTGATAATTTGTTTGACTCGTTACTTTAAACTTCAAAAATTATGACACCGCAAAACGCAACGACCGAATCTTTTCCCGTATCACGAAACGTCGCCAAAATGCAGTCTTCATCAACGCTGAAAGCGATGGAAACAGCAAATGATTTGCGCGGCAAAGGTTTTGATGTAGTTGATTTATCGCTCGGCGAGCCTGATTTTCAGACACCCGATTTTATTAAAGAATACGCCTGGGAAGGTTTGCAGAAAGGTTTGACGAAATACACGCCGACTGCCGGACTGAAAAGTTTTCAGGAAGCAATCGCCGGATTTTACGCGGAAGAGTTCGGCGCAAACTTCTCGCCGAAGGAAATTGTCGCTTCTGACGGTGGAAAACAAGCACTTTTCAACGCCGTCTGCACGCTTATAAATCCAAGAGACGAAGTTTTGATTCCGAAACCTTATTGGGTTACATTTCCCGAAATCGTCCGTTTTGTCGGCGCGAAAAGCGTTTTTATCGAAACCGAAGCGACCGATTTTATTTTAACCGCCGAACAAGTCAAACAATCAATCACCGATAAAACCAAACTTTTAATCGTCAACTCGCCGAACAATCCGACCGGGCGCGTGATTCCTGCTGACGAGATGCGGAAAATCGTCGAAGTTTGCGCGGAAAAAGGCGTGTATGTTTTGACCGACGAATGTTATCTGTTTTTCGTTTATCCGCCGTCGAAAGTTTTTACGTCCGCGAGCTTGCCGCCCGAACTGCGGAAATTCGTCTGCGTCGCCGGTTCGTTTTCCAAAACTTACGCGATGACCGGCTGGCGCATCGGTTACACGATTGCGTCTGAAGATTGGTCGAAACAAATCTCTAAACTGCAAAGCCATTCGACATCGCACCCGACATCTTTCGTCCAATACGCCTGCGCCCGCGCGATGGAAAATCACAAAGATTCAAAAGCGGCGGTTGACCGGATGCTCGCCGAATATGAACGGCGGAAAAATTGGCTGATTCCGGCGCTCGATTCAATCGAAAATTTCAAATGCCCGATGCCCGAAGGCGCGTTTTACGCCTTCGCCGACGTGCGCGCTTCGCTCGGCGAACGCTTCAAAACTTCCGCCGACCTCGCCGACACATTTTTACGCGAAGCGCACATCGTCGTCACCGACGGCAAATCGTTCGGCGCGGACGGATTTTTGCGCTTTTCTTACGCGACTTCGCTGGAGAATTTGCAGAAAGCGTTTGAGAAAATAAAGAATCTTCTTGGATAAAACTTTAGCCGATTATTAAAATTACAGGTTCAACTAAATTCAATTCCTATCTCTAAAAAGAGCATTTATGAGACAACAGATTGGAAGTTCTAAATAGCGGCTTTGTTCATCTGGTTCGTTATTTTGTTGAGAAACTATTTTTGAGCGGCTTCCAACAAAAATTAGCGCGCTGGCGAACGCTTTTTGCCCGCCTGTTTTTAATGAGGACGCGGCAAACCGAATTTTTCTCGAAAAATAAAAAATCAACTCGTCGGAATCTTTTGTTTATTAAGACGATGAAAGAGTTTGAGATTTGGTCAGAAGGCAACAAAGGTTCTACGGCGTTTGGTTAGTGTCCTCCGGCGCGTTGTTGTATTCGTTCAGACATTTGTCAAGCGGCTCGCCGGATGTATGAATACAACCGCAGAAATCTTCACCGGCTTTGGCGCGGCGGCTGTCTTTAAATTGCTTGATACATTGCGCTAAAGTGTTGCGGGGCTTAATGCTGTAAAGACTTGGAACGACTAACACAAAAACGATAACGGCGGCAAATACTCCGGCAAAGAAAAGTGTCGGGAATTTGTTGCTAAGGCTTTTCTTCTCCATTAATCCATCGGAAATTGCCGGGCGATTAAAGGGAAGAATGTATTTCCATTTCTCATAATTCCAGCCAAGCAGATACAAATTAGCCAGAACCATTAAAGGCGCGGTAAAAAGCGAGCCGTCAAAACGCAACGCATACGTTAGAATACAAATATTCAAAATGACGGGGAAATAAAGAAACGCGCCGAGCGTTGCCGTGCGCGGAATCAGCAGTAGCAGAGCCGCCGTCACCTGCACAACGCCGATAAATGTGTAGTAATAACCCGTCAGATGCAGCGCTTCTAAATAATGTCCCATCGGGTGATTAGCGGATAAACCGCTGGCGAATCGCTCGCCCGTAATTTTCACAATTCCCGAAGGAATAAACCCGGCGGCGAGTGCGAGACTATTAAAAACAGCAAAATATCGCATCCATCTGTTTTCTTTTGCCTGCAAATGAAGTCGGTCAAGTGTCGAAGAAATACTCATAAATTTTTAGAACTTAATCCCTAGCGGCTTTGTTCATCTGGTTATATCGTTATATTGATTTGAAACTTACATTAAGTTGTTTTGTTTGTCAAGAACTTTACATTATAAAGTAATTTTGTAAAAAATTTTGAAAACAGATAAATGAATGCATAATTCATTGCGTAGCCGCAAAGGTCGCAAAGACAAAATCCGGTCGTATTTGAGCTTAGTAGTTAGTCAACGGCAAACCAAATTACCACACACATAAAAATCGCCAATAAAAATTATCGTTTTATACTTGCGGTTAATTCTCTTAATTTCCGCCCGTCATCATCAAACCGATTTCTTCGACGCTCACGTCTTTCGGGTTGACTTCACCGACGATTTTTCCTTTGTTGATGACGAGCAGACGGTCAGCCAGCGCGGTTACTTCTTCGAGTTCGGCGGAGACGAGCAGAATGGCGCTGCCCGCGTCGCGCAGGGCGATTAGTTTGCGGTGAATGAATTCAATCGCGCCGATGTCAACGCCGCGCGTCGGTTGGGCGACGAGCAGCAGCTTCGGGTTCAGTTCAAATTCCCTGCCGATAATCAGTTTTTGCTGGTTGCCGCCGGACAGCGATTTGGCGGCGAGTTCCGCGTTCGGCGGGCGCACGTCGAAATTCTGGATAATTTCGTTGACGCGCCGGTTGATTGCCGCATCGTTCAAAAGCCCGGCGGCGGTCGAAACCGGCGGGCGATAATGAACGCCGAGCATCGAATTTTCCGCTAAATCGAAATCGAGCAGAAGCCCGCGTTTGTGACGGTCTTCGGGAATGTGCGCGATGCCGAGTTCCTTGCGTTGACGCGCTGAAAGATTGGTAATGTTTTTTCCTTCAAAATAAACCGTTCCGCTCGCGCTTGAAGCCGCGACCAAACCTGCAATCGCTTCGATAAGTTCTGTTTGACCGTTTCCTTCGATGCCCGCGATGCCGACAATTTCGCCTGCTGCGACGGTAAAGGAAACTTCATTCAACGCATTGCCGTGCGCGTTTTTCACCGAAAGATTCTGCACGCTCAAAACATTATCGCTCGGCTTGGCATCGGTTTTTTCAACTCTTAACAAAACATCGCGCCCAACAATCATTCTGGCTAAATCCTTCGTGCTTGTTTCCGATGTTTTCACATTGCCGACAACTTTTCCGTCGCGCATCACAGTAACAAAATCGGAAATCGCCAAAACTTCTTCGAGTTTGTGCGTGATAATAACAATGGTTTTGCCCGCTTCGCGCATCTGTCTTAAAATTCCGAAAAATTCCTCGACTTCCTGCGGCGACAGAACCGCCGTCGGCTCGTCTAAAATCAAAAGCTCGGCTTTCCGATACAACGCTTTCAAAAGCTCGACGCGCTGCTGTGCGCCGACTGAAATATCTTCGATAAGCGCACGCGGATTTACGCCAAGCCTCAGCTCATTTGAAAGAGCTAAAATATCTCGATTCGCCTTCTCCAAATCGAGATTCGCCGCACCGCCTGTTTCCGCGCCCAAAATGATATTTTCGGCAACCGTCATCGTATCAACGAGCATAAAATGCTGATGCACCATTCCGATTCCGAGTCGTATTGCATCCTGCGGCGATTTGATATTCACCGCTTTGCCGTCAACCGAAATCTCGCCCGCGTCAGCCTTGTAAAAACCGTAAGCGACACGCATCACGGTTGATTTGCCCGCGCCGTTTTCGCCGACAATCGCGTGAATCGTTCCCTTTTCGATTTTGATGGAAACATTGTCGTTGGCGACGACGCTGCCGAATGTTTTTGTAATGTTTTTTAGTTCAAGCATTTTTAATTATTTAGCCATCGCGTCGGTAACTTTTATTTCGCCCGCCACGATTTTGCCTCTCGCTTCTTCGACCTTTTGCAAAATCTCAGGTGAAATTAGACTTTTATTGTTATCGTCCATCGCGTAAGCCACGCCGTCTTTATCCAAACCGAAAACGTGAAAGCCGCCTTCAAATTTACCGCCGAGAACTTCTTTGACGACATCATAAACAGCATTGTCCACGCGCTTGACCATCGAAGTTAGAACAAAACCGGGCTTTTGTCCGTTTTGGTTTGAGTCAACGCCGATGACAAATTTATTCGCTTCGCCGCTCGCGTTTTTGCCGTATTGCTCAACCGCGTCGAACGCGCCTAAACCAGAATTTCCAGCCGCCGTAAAAATCACGTCCGCGCCGCTGTTTATCTGGCTCAAAGCCAATTCTTTGCCTTTGCCCGGATTGTTCCACGCCGAATCGGTTACGCCGACGTAGTTAGTGATAACGGTAGCATTTGGGTTAATTGATTTTGCGCCTTCTTCGTATCCTTTTGCAAAACGATGAATCAGAGGAATATCCATTCCGCCGACAAAACCTAAAACGCCGCTTTTCGATTTTTGCGCGGCAATCATTCCCACCAGATACGAGCCTTCGTGTTCGCGGAAAACAAGGGACGCGACATTTTTCTTCGGCGTTTTGCCGTCGGCTTCAAAAATCACGCCGTCAACAATTGCAAACTTGATGTTCGGAAAATCGTTTGCAACTTTTTGCATAATCGGACCTTGCGCGAAACCGATGCCGACAACCAAATCGAAATCCTTTTCGGCAAACGCCCGCATCGCCGGTTCAATCGAAGTCGGATTGCCCGGCTCGACATCATACAGGCAAATCGGCAAATCCTGCTCGGCGCGTTTTACGCCTTCCCACGCCGCCGCGTTAAACGAGCGGTCATTTTTGCCGCCGATGTCAAAGACGATACCGACTTTAATTTTGCAGTCCTTCTTCGCTTCAGTGCGCGTTCCGCACGAAGAAACGCCGAAAATCAAAAGACAAACAATGAATAATACAGAAAAAGTTTTCATATTTTATTTTGCCGCAGAAAACAAAAAGTTACAGAGGAAATCAATCGGAATAGAAAGGATTTATAAGACAAATGAATTATTTAAATCTTGAATTTCCTTCTCTGCGCGTTTTGCGGCTAAATTATTTCTTTAATCAACTCGAAATTTTCCAAAGGCTTTTCGTCACTAATTTTATACGCATTCGCCAGTTTTTCATAGACTAAATTCGCCTGTGTTTCGTTTCGGCAAAAAATCATGCCCAAAGTTTCGCCTGATTTTACTTCATCGCCGAGTTTTCTTGCGCATCCGTAGCCGACCGCATAATCAATTTTGTCTCCGACTTTGATTCGCCCGCCGCCGATTTGCGAAACTGATTCGCCGATTGCGCTCGCGTCGATTTCAGAAACAAAACCTGAATTTTCCGACTTTACTCTAACTTCGATTAAATTTTCATCAGTTAGAATTTCAGGATTGTCACAGATTTTCGAATCACCGTTTTGCAATTCGATATTTTGCCGCAGCTTTTCCAAGGCTTCGCCCGATTCTAAAACATTTTTAATTTTTAATTTTGCATTTTTAATTGTCTGGACAACGCCGCATAAAACCAAAATTCGCGACGCGAGTTCAATTGAAAGTTCGAGCGCCGGCGACATTTTTTCATCGGCTTCATTGCGCAGAATCTTTACGCATTCAAAAACCTCCAGCGCGTTTCCGACATATTTTCCGAGCGGCTGGTTCATATCGGAAATGACGGCTTCGGTTCGTATGCCGAAAGAATTTCCCGTCTGGCACAACGCTTCGGCAAGCTGTTTGGATTTTTCAAATTTCTGCATAAACGCGCCGGAACCTGTTTTCACATCCAGAACCAGCGCGTCCAAACCTTCCGCTAATTTTTTCGACATAATCGAAGCGACAATTAGAGGAATTGATTCGACCGTCGCCGTCGCGTCGCGCAAAGCGTAAATTTTTTTGTCAGCCGGCACAATTTCCGCCGTTTGTCCGGTCATCGCAAAACCGCATTTTTTGACGATTTGTTTGAATTCTTCAATTGAAAGATTGACGTTGTAACCAGTGATTGATTCGAGTTTGTCGAGCGTTCCGCCCGTGTGTCCGAGTCCGCGACCGGAAATCATCGGAACGAAAACGCCGCACGCCGTAACAAGCGGCGCGATTATCAGAGAAGTTTTGTCGCCCACGCCGCCGGTCGAATGTTTATCGGCAAGCAGCGCGTCAATGTCGGGAAAATCCAATCTCTCGCCCGAATCAAGCATCGCTTCGGTCAAAAAGTTTTGCTCGTCGAGCGACAAACCGTTGAGAAAAATCGCCATTACGAGTGCGGAAATCTGATAATCCGCCCAAGCAGAACTCGTTACGCCCTTAATAAAAGATTTTATCTCGGCTTGTGAAAGCGTTTCGCCATCGCGTTTTTTCGCAATTATTTCTTGTGGACGCATTATTTTAAGGAAATTTTTGTTCGGTCAAAATTACTTTCGGTAGAATTAAAATTTCTCCAGCAAAATCACGGCTTCGGCTTTGATTGCCTCGCGTTTTCCGATTGCGCCAACCGCTTCGCCCGTTTTTGCTTTGACACTCACGCAGGAAATATCGATTTCAAGATTTCGCGCCAAATTTTCACGCATTTCGTCAATATGCGGGTGTAGTTTCGGTTTCTCCAAATTAATTATCGAATCGACATTGATAACACGAAATTTCTTTTCCTTCATAAGGCGCATGGCTTCGGCGAAAAAAACGATGCTGTCGGAATTTTTCCAACGCTCGTCTTTGTCGGAGAAATGCGAGCCGATGTCACCCAAAGCTAACGCCCCGAAAATCGCGTCCGTCACGGCGTGAAGAAGCGCGTCCGCATCTGAATGCCCGACCGCGCCAAAATCGGATTCAATCCGCACGCCGCCCAAAACGAGCGTTTTCCCCGCTTCGAGGCGATGAATGTCGTTACCGATACCGATTCGATACATAAGATTACAGATTCCTAATTTACGATTTAAAGTTTTAAGGTTCTAATTCTGTTAAATACTTGAGCTTTAATCTTTGAATTGTTTTAGCAGATTTTCGGCAAAAATAAAATCTTCCTGGCGTGTAATTTTTATGTTTTGCGCGCTTCCTTCAACCGTTGCGATTTCGTAGCCCAATTTTTCCACCAAAAAACATTCATCCGTTACGATTTCGTTGATTTCGTTTTCGGCAAACGCGCGTTTGAGAATTTCATAACGAAAACATTGCGGTGTTAAAGCGCGTCTTAAATTCGAGCGGTCAATTGTTCCGACAATTTTTCCGTCCGCAACTTCCTTTATTGTGTCGGTAACCGCCGTAACCAAACAAGCCGCGCCTGTTTTTTTGGCTTTTTCAATTGTCGCGGAAATTTCATCAATCGAAACGAGCGGACGCGCGCCGTCGTGAACGGCGACAATTTCTGTCATTTGAGAATCAATCGCATTCAAACCATTCAAAACCGACGCGGCGCGAGTCTGCCCGCCCGAAATTATTTTTGCGAGTTTTTTTAATTTAAATTTTTCGGCTGTCTGCCTGAAATTTGCAGTTTCCTCAGCAGACAAAACGAGAATTATTTCGTCGATTGCAGAACAAGATTCAAAGCGTTCTAAGGTGTGTATAATCAGTGGCTTGCCAAGAATTTCAAGAAACTGTTTCGGTGTTTTCGCGCCAAAGCGTATTCCGCTTCCAGCGGCGACAATGATGGCAGAGTTCATAGTGAAAAGTGAAAAGTGAAAAGTGAAAAGTGAAAAGTGAAGGAAATTTTTAATTTTTCACTTTTAGTTTTTTACTTTTCACTACTTACTCAAGTTCTTCAATAATCGTCGTCTGGCGCAATTCGCGGGTGGCTTTGTGAAAACCCGTCGCGCGCGAATCGTGAATGTTGGTTGAGTTTTCCGCCGCCTCGTCTTTTTCTTCCCAAAGTCTGCCGAAAATCATTTTTCCCGCTGTCGTCTGCAAAACGCTGGTCACGGCAACGTCCGCCGTTTTACCGATGAGTCGCCGGGCGTTGTCAACGACAACCATCGTGCCGTCGTCCAAATACGCTACCCCTTGATTGTATTCTTTGCCTTCTTTCAAGATAAAAACACGCATCGCTTCGCCCGGCAAAACCACTGGTCTGAGCGCGTTGGCAAGTTCGTTGATATTTAAAACCTTGACATCGCGGAGCTGCGAGACTTTATTTAAATTAAAGTCGTTGGTAATAATAACGGCGTTAAGCTCTTTTCCCAACTCAATCAACTTCAAATCAACTTCTTTAACCGCCGGAAAATCTGTTTCGACGATTTGAATATCGAGATGTGTCAGATTGCGGAGACGTTGGAGCATATCAAGTCCGCGCCGTCCGCGCTGGCGTTTGCCGGAATCGGCTGAATCAGCAACTTGCTGAAGTTCGGTTAGAATAAATTGGGGGATAATCAAAGTACCGCCCAAAAATCCGGTTTCGATAATATCGGCAATGCGCCCGTCAATAATAACGCTGGTATCGAGAATTTTATAATCGCGTTTAGCTGATTTATCGGTAATAAAACCGCCGAGCGTGGAAAGGTCGATAAACTCGCCCTTCGCCGCGCCGACCATCAAGCCGATATAAGCCATAAAAAATGCTAGCACAACCGTCAGAAATGTTTTCATTTCGGCGTTAACGGCGGTCGTTTCCTGCGAGCTAATCAGCATTCCGATTAAATATGCCCCGACGATTCCCAAAATTGAGCCGATTGCCGCGCCGACCAGAGTTTTTAGGCTGGCACGCCGCGCCCGCATCTCACAACCGATAATGCAAACCGCAATTATAATGCCGAAAATGGCGGACGTGATTTGTCTTGCTTCCCTACTGAACGTTTGCGGCAAATGCGCAGTTTGCATCAACGGATTAAGCAAATAACCGATTAACGCCAAAAGCAGGACGAATCCGATTCTAATTATGAGAACATCGAGTTTCATACCGTCAGAATTCTAACACGAATTTAATCAAGTGAGTAGTGAAAAATCCGCGTTGAAAATCTCTCGCCTTTTCCGTTTTTTCCAGCTTATATACTTATGTTTGATCATGTAACAAAAGAGATGCTGGAAGAATTAAGTTAATGAATATAAAGTTTAACAACTGCTTCAAGCATCTGTCGGCTCTTTGAAAAACAAATCGTTCTTCTTTGAAGGCGTTTCAAATGTGTCCGAAAGTTTAAGTTTTGTGTTTCGATGCGCTCTCGTTCCGGTTTTGCCAATCTAATGCCGATACTCAGGAATCAAGTTTTGGTAAGATTCCCAATTATCTGTAAGAAAGCAGGTAATCAGAACATTCAATAATTTCGCCAAAGGCAATGCTTGGAGAGAGCGCAAGAGCGAAAATAGAACTGGTTACAATTCGGGATTTAAGAAGAACATTTGGAACAAGACTTTGTGAGTTGAACGTGAACATGACAGTCACAGCACGACTGTTAGGACACAATGATTTACGAAGTGTTCATCGATATGAGTGAGGAAAGGAAATAATGCGTGAAGCTGTAGAACTTTTGGAAAAACCTGCCAAAATCCTACCACTTGCCCACAAAACCGAAAATAAGAAAGCTGTAAATTACTGAAAACAAATGGTGGAGTAGAGGAGGGTCGAACTCCTGACCTCGGCATTGCGAACGCAGCACTCTGCCAAACTGAGCTACTACCCCAAAGGCGGCGAAATTTGATGATAAAAATCCGGCGCGAAACTGTCAAGTTTATTTTGAATTTTGGCTTGTATCCGCAGTTGGAAATGGCTTTGTTGCATAAATAATTTGTTATTTTTCAATAGTTTAAGTAATCAATAAATGCCAAAATAACGCCAAAACAGCAATTTTCTGGTTTTTGTATTTTCTAAACTCTTGAAAACAAATGAGTAATTTATGCAACAAAGCCGTTGGAAATTATAAACTACTGCACTGCTGCAGGTAAAAGCGAGCCTTTCGGGTCGTAAGCAAAGGCATGATCGTCTTCTATTTTTCCGATGATGCCGTGAAAGGTTATCTCATCGCCCGACAAAACTACGACTACATCGCCCGGACTGTAACGGGTTTGGTCAATCGGAAACTTAATCATCGTGGCGTTACCGTTTTCGTTGTTGACGGTTTCATATTCAAAATTGTCGGCGTTAAAACTAATAGTCTGGCAAAAAGCTACTTCTGGCATTTTTTATTCTCCTAAGGGAATTTAACCACATTAAAAAGCAAAAGAGAAATTAGCCGCAAAAATGCACAAAAACCTCAAAAGAAAAATTAAATCTTTTTGCGTTTTTGTGCATTTTTGCGGTTAATCTTTTTGCGGCGCAAAATCCAGAGTAATCGCGTCGTGGTCGGATAGCGGCATATTTTCCGTGTCAATCAAATCTCCGACCGTTTGCGGTTTTCCTTTAATTTGAATTCCCCTTCCCGCAAACCAATCGAGCCGCGCCGAAACGCGCCCGCCGACGCGCCGCGCCGCCCAGAAGATAAACGGAAAACACCAGCGCGGAACCCAATCGCCCAGATTCGTGTTGTAAGCGGCATTTTCCATATCATAATGCAGCGTTCCCGCGCCGATTTCGTTTAAGTTTTTATAATCAAAGCCGCGCTTTTCGAGTTCGCCGAACAAACCTTTTTCAAAACATCTGTCGGGATGCGGATAATGATTTTTGACGACATTCTTCACGCCCATCAAAACTCGCCGGAAATATCCGGCAATCGCGTGGTTCGCGCTTTGAGCGTTGTAAGTCGTCGTATTCCAATCGCCGCCGATAACGGTCGGCAGACTCGGTAGAGTTTCCAAATGGTCAAGCACGATTTTCATTTGCAAGTGCCTGTGTTTTCTTGACGAGTGCGCGTCGAGATGAACGGTAACGGCGCGAAAAGTTCCCGCCGAATGTTCGATGTCGGCAACTAAAGCGCGTAAATATCCGAGCCGTTTTTCCTTGCCGAGCATTTTGTCTTTGCCGTTCGGAAGCGCGATAGCGTGAGCATTTCGCATCGGATATTTTGAAAACATCGCCAGACCGTGAAGCGATTTCGTATTCTCGCCCGCGACCTGCGATTCAACGCCGCTTCCCTTTTGCAAAGCGATATAAACCGGCGCGAAAGCGTAATTCAAATTTAATTTTTTTGCTAAATCCCGCGCGACAAAACGATTCCCGCTCCGCGCCATTCCGTAATCGAGTTCGGTCAAAAGCAATAAATCTTTTTCCTTTAATTGCGGATGTTTTTTTAACGCTTCGACAATTCCGTCAAAACGATTTCCGCGTTCGACATTCCACGCCAAAGCGCGAACGGTTTCACTTTTTTCAAAAACTTTCGGTGCAAAATCTTCCTGCACAATGGCGTTTAAGATTCTTTCGACTTCCGGTTTTATCTTCTGATAAACGGCGGAAGATTCAAGTTCCCCGATTGATTCAAATTCGAGCAAATCAGAAAAATAATCTTCCAAATGATGTTCTAAAATGGCAGGAGTGTTTGTTTGTTGAGAAACTACGGCAGTCATAAAAATTCAAGTAAAAAGTAAAAAGGCAAAAGTAAAAATTGAATTTGATAATAAAAAGCAAGAATAGAAATTGCATTAAACATCGGCTCTTATTTTGCCTTTTTACTTTTGCCTTTTGCCTTTGATTTCAATCGTCGTATCTTTCCTTAGTCGGCGCGACGGCGAGAAAATCGCGCGTAATTTTTTCGGTGTAAACGCCGAGCAGTTCTTCGACTCGCTCGTATTTCGGCGAATGAAAAATCAGTCCTACGTGCTTTAGTTTTGAAATGCGGCGGACAATTTCCACGTCTGTATAATGCGAAGTGTCCGGCTTTTCTTCGTTTGCCAGAGCGAGCGCGATGCCGGCGTATTCCTGACGGCACTTCGGCAGTTTATATGGATTTTTTTTCGTCCGCCATTTCCAGCCGTGCCCATTCGCGCCACAAGTTAAAACCGCAGGCTTGGTCTAAAACATCGGCGATATACGCGCCGCCGACGCGAGCCGCAACTTCCAAAAGATAAAATTTTCCGATTTCCGCGCACTGCAAAAATTCGACGTGCGCCACGCCGCGCTTGTATTCAAACGCTTTGATAAGTTGTTTATTTAATCGTTCCAATTCCCGCCGCTCGGCAGATTTATACGGCAAAATGGAAGTCGTAAAAACTCCGCCGCCGTGCGAAACTTTCAAAGGCGTTTCTCCGTATCGGCTGACACCGCACACCTGAACTTTGCCGTTTTCGATTATCGAATCAACGTGAAAAACTTTGCCTTCGACGAATCTTTCAATCAAAAATTGCGACGGATGGTCGCGCCAGGTATTTCGCGCGTCAAAACCGCTCAAAGTTTCCCAGACTTCATCTTTCGTTTCGCATTTTTTGATTCCGAAAGCATTGACTTCGGTGCGCGGCTTGATAATCCAGGGCGCGGGAATGCTTTCTAAAAATGCGTTTATTTCATTCGCGTTAAATGCGTCCGTAAATTCTGGACACGGAATTCGCGCCGCGTGAGCCATTCGCCGCATTCTTAATTTATCGCGGAAACGCAGGGCGAAAGAACCGCTCATACCTTCGATTTGTAGATGCTCGCGTGCCTTTGCCGCCGTCAAAACGTCGAACTCGTCAATGCCGACAATTCGGTCAATCGGATTACTTCCCGCGATGTTCGCCGCGACGCGAATATAATCTTCGGTAACCGCGTCGTTTTCGACGGTTTTCACTTCGCTCAAACTCCTCCACGACCAAGGCTCGTCCAACAAATTTTTGCGTGTAACGAGCGTTACGCGCCAACCGGCTTCGTGGCATTCTTCAAAAAAATCGTTGCCTTTGAAAAAACTGGCGATGCAGACAATGTGTTTTTTCATATTCTAATTTTGTTTTGTTTGGAAAGAATGGCACAATTTAACGGTAAAAACAACGGAAAAGATTGTTTTTGACGGTCGCTTTCGGCGCGTGATAATTTGCAAATTTAATTAGAACTTGGCGGAGAAAAAATATGGATATTGATGTAACGCAGTTAGTTGCGCACTTGGTAATTTTTATGGTCGTGCTGCTGCTGGCGATTTCGGCGCACGAAGCCGGACACGCCTGGATGTCGTATAAATTCGGCGACGACACGGCGTTTATGCTTGGTCGTGTAACCTTAAATCCGGTCTCTCACACAGACCCGATTGGAACGCTGCTGATTCCGATTGTTTCCTTCATTTTCGGAGCGGTCGGCGGCGCATTAGGTTCGATTCCGCTTATCGGCTGGGGAAAACCAACGCCGGTCAATCCGCGAAAATGGGCTAATTATAAATTGGCAAATGTGATGGTTTCGATTGCGGGCGTTCTGGCAAATCTGATTTTGTTGATAGTCGGAATTGTTTTTGCAAAAATTCTGATGACGCAAGGTTTCGGAATCGAAGAGTTTTTCGGCAAAAGTCAAAATCCGATTGCCATTTTCGTCGGCAATTTGATGCTTCTGAATCTTTCGCTGTTCGTGTTTAATTTACTGCCTTTTCCGCCGCTCGACGGCAGTAAAATTCTCTCGACATTTTTGCCCGAGAGCTTTGAGCCAATTTTCAATCTTCTTGAACAATACGGCTTTTTGATTTTGATGGCACTAATTTATTTCGGCGTTTTCCGGCGAATTATCACGCCGTTTTACATCGCACTGATTGCGATACTTCAATAGATTTATGAAAAAACGCATCTTCAGCGGCGCGCAGCCGACGGGAAACTTGCACATCGGAAACTATCTCGGCGCGCTGAAAAATTGGGTCGCGCTGCAAAATGAATTTGAGAGTTTTTTCTGTATCGTCAATCTGCACGCTATAACTCTGCCGCAAAACCCGCAGATTTTGCGGCAAAAAACTTTGGATTTAGCCAGAATCTATTTGGCTTCCGGCGTTGACCCGCAAGTTTCAACCGTTTTCGTTCAATCCGACGTTTCCGAACACGCTGAACTCGCCTGGATTTTGAATTGTATTGCCAGAATGGGCGAGCTTGAACGAATGACGCAGTTCAAAGATAAATCGAAAGGAAAAACCGAGCGCGTCGGCGCGGGACTTTTCACATATCCGGTTTTGATGGCTTCTGATATTTTGCTTTATCAAACCGAGTTAGTTCCAATCGGACAAGACCAGAAACAACATTTGGAATTGACACGCGATGTTGCGGAAAGATTTAACCGCGATTTTGGCGAAACATTTAAAATTCCAGAACCGTTTATTCCGCCGGTCGGCGCGAAGATTCAATCTTTAGCCGAACCAGCAAAAAAAATGTCGAAGTCGGACGAGAATTTAAACGGCTCGATATTTTTGCTCGACGACGCGGACACGATTACAAAAAAAATCAAACGCGCCGTTACCGATTCAGGAACTGATATAAAATTTGACGAATCACGCCCGGCAATTAATAATCTGTTGACGATTTATCAATTACTGACAAACAAATCAGCCGAACAATGCGAAGCCGATTTTGACGGCAAAGGTTACGGACATTTCAAATCGGAACTCGCCGAAACAGTTGTTGAATTTCTGCGACCGTTTCAGGAACGAGTCAAAGAATTTGACGATGAAGAATTAAAAAACATTTTGAAAAACGGCGCGGAAAAAGCGCGAATGATTGCGCGGGAAACTTTGAAAGACGTTTACGCGAAAATGGGCATCGTCGGCGCGTCAAATTAGTTTTTACACAACTCATCAATTCGTTATATAATCAAAAAAGAGGTGAGAAGTTATGGCATCGAAAACAGTTAGTAAAGAAGTTAAAAGCACATCACAAACGGTTTCGCGCAAATCTATTTATCGTTCTTCTAAAAACGGCTGTTTTGCAAAGGTAAATTCTTCAAATAAAAAAGCTGCAATGTCCGAGTCTGATGAATTAACTTTGCGGGCTTGGAAACACACTTACGCAAATCGCCGGAAAAACGAAGATTAAGAATGCCGATAATTACATTTGACACCTGTATTTTCATCAAATATCAGCCGTCCAACTTATCGAAAGGTTTTCGTTTGACGGCTGTTGTTTTGCAGGAGTTGACGGCGGGCGCGAATGACGATAAAGAAGTTAGATATTGGAATCGAAGTGCGCCGCGCAAGAGAAAAAGACGGAACGCTGCTTGTTCCGAACAGCGAAGATTGGTGGTTCGCAGGAAAAGTCCTTAATTCATTGCAGAGAGGCTTGCGAGGAAAAAATCAAGGTAAAATTCCTAAATCGGATGCCGCAAGCATTCAACGGATTACGAGAGATGTTTTGATTGCGCGAACTGCAAAAGGAGTCGGCGCGTTGTTAGTTACCGACAATACAAAGGATTTTGAATTGATTAAAAATTTTTGTAACGTGAAAACAATAAGCAGAAAAGAGTTTTTCGCAGATAAATAAAAACACTGATTCAAATTTAAAGCTGCCAAAATTTAGTCGGAGAAAAAGCCAAATATATATTGGCTTTTTCTTTTTAATTTATGAATTTCAGAATCAAAATGCTAAAATAAATTTCACCGAAAATCAGTTTCAAGCAATCGAACAATTCCGTTCTGTCAGCAAATAATTTAAAGGAGATGGCATGATGAATTGAACGGTGGCGATTATACTCTGATGTTGAAGAATGTTGGAGTAGAGAGGCACAGAAGCTGAATTTTTTCTTGCGGCTTGATTGACCGCGTAAAGGAGATGCGCCTCCAATCCCGCTTCTCGCCCGAACCGCCACCATAAGGCAACTTTGAGTTGACCTTGAATAGGAGAATGGCATAAAAGCCACCGAAAATCCGCCTCCAAAAGTTAAGTCAAATAAATTTTTCGGAGGAAAAAAGATGAGATATATCGGAGTAGATTTACACTGAGGCGCAGATTACGGTTTGTTATTTGAAGGCGGAAGAGGACTTTGAAATCAGGCGCATATCAACTGGTTGAGGTGGAAAAGTTTGTCAACACCTTAGAGCTAAGCGATGAAATCGCGGTCGAAGCCACTAGTAATACGCGCTGGTTTCGAGAACAAGTTCAGGATAAAGCGCGGCGCGTGGTGGTGGTCAATCCGCGCCAATTTGAAGTGGTGAAGAATTCGGTTAAGAAAACCGACAAAAATGACGCGCTGAATTTGGCGCGATTTCTGCGGGCGGATTTGCTGCCCGAAGCGCGCGCCAAAGGCGAAGCCGCGGAGCGGGTGCAATCTTTAGTTAATACGCGAACCAAACTGGTGCGCTTGAAAACGAGTTTAATCAACAAGATTCACGCGCTCTATGTATCAGGAGGACGCAAGTAAAAGAAAACGAGTTTGAGTTCGGAAAAAGGATTGGAGAAAGTTCTCCTTCAGGAATGGAACGCGATTGAGCGAATCGAATTAGAAATAATCATCCAGCAGATTCGGTCATTGAAAGTAAGCATCAAGAAGTTGGATAAAGCCATTGAAGCGGAAAGCGGAAAGTTGAAAGGTTATGAGAGCTTAGTTTCAATGAGCGGAAGCGGGAGTTTGTCGGCAGGAATTTTGTTGGCGGTGATTGGAAATATCAAAGACTTTGCCACCGCCGATAAGTTGGCAAGTTATGCGCGGAATCGTGCCGCGCGTGTCAAATTCAAATGAAACAGTCAATCACGGGCGCATCACCAAACGAGACAACAAGACCGGGCGGACAACTTTGGTGCAATGCAGTTTGTCGGCAATCAGGAAAAGTGAGTATTTGAAAAAGTATTACGACGGGGTCAAAGCCAGACGCGGACACGGGAAAGCGAAAATCGCGTTGGCGCGAAAGTATTTAGGAATAATCTACAACACATTAACCAATGGTTGGGTGTTTGCAGATTTTAATAATTTTGAATTGGCAGAGTGAAAACTTTGCCTCTGGAGTAGACATTCATCATAGGAGAAAACTTATGAAAGCAATCTGGAACGGCGCGACTTTAGCCAAAAGCGATAAGACTGTCGTGATTGAAGGAAATCATTATTTTCCCGCCGACGCGATAAACAAAGAATTTTTCCGCCAGAGCCAAACGCACACGGTTTGCCCCTGGAAAGGCACGGCGAGTTATTACGATATTGTAGCAAACGGCGCAACCAACAAAGACGCGGCTTGGTTTTATCCGCAGGCGAAAGACGCGGCGAAGGAAATCGAAAATCACGTCGCTTTTTGGAAAGGCGTTGAAGTTGTTGCGTGAAAATTCTTCAATTCAACAGTAGAGACAGCGATGATATAATTTTTTTAGAGGTAAAATATGGGACAAATAATTATTGATTTGCCGGTGCGCGTCAAGCGGCATTACAAAATTGACGACGTAGAATCAGCTAACGAATTGCTGGCGACGCTGCAAAACACGGCGCGGCGCGTCGAGGATGCTCCCGAAAAATTAACCGCCGAAGATTTAGCCGACATCCGCGCCGCCGAACGCGCCCGCGAAAAAGGCGAATTCGTCGCGTGGGAAGATGCCGAAGCATTTTTAGATACGTTGAAATAGCGAATGGCTTATCAAATTCAAATCGAAAAATCGGCTTTGAAACAGTTAAGCAAAATCGAAAAACCGGCGCGTGAAAAAATCCGTGCGGCAATTAGCGATTTAGCCGACAATCCGCGACCGCACGGATACAAAAAATTAGTTGACGAAGGCGGGCTGTATCGAATAAAAGCGGGCGATTACCGAATTATTTACGAAGTTCAAGATAAGATTTTGCTCGTCAGCGTTTTGCGTATTGCCAAGCGCAACGAACGGACTTATTAAATATGTCTAATATTCGCTTTCACGCCCGAAATATTTCAAAATCGTCAATTGAAAATCACGTCGCGTTTTGGAAAGGCGTTGAAGTCGTTGCGTGAAAATATTTTAATGTGAGGAACTTTATTTTATATGAAATTTTCTATTTTGATATGTCTAGTTTTATTTTTGGGATTTTCAGCACTTGGGCAAACCTTTTCATCCGATTGGCAAAAAGTTCCATCTACTTTCAAGGGTAACGATTTTGAAGCAATTTATAATTCTCTTATATCGTCCCAAAAATTCTTTGAGAAAGACGAATTCGAGACAACGGCTAAGTTTACAGAGCGAATAACTAATCCTGCAAACCTTAAGTTTGCAGGTAATCTAACCGCCGCCGATACATTGGTTTTTGTCTATGAACCTTCGCCAAATGATTATGGTTTTATCAATGGTTTGTTAGTTGAGTATGACGCAGACAAGGAAGTGTTGAATGCAACAATAAATACAAATCGTGTTAGTGCTTATATTGATGTTGCAACAACCAATATAAAGAAACTCGATTTTTCGGCAACAACAGTTAAATCTCAAACTATGAAAAGTGAGGGTATTTATGTTGGCGAAAATACATTTGGTGTAAAAAGAGACATAGAAAAATTTCGTGGTAATACATTTAGTTTAGCAATTGCGAACATCAAGGATTTCAATGAAGCTGACGCAAGTAAGCCATTAACTTCGCTACGCATACAACTCAAATTAGCTCCTGCTGAAGCTAGATTAGTAAAAAATAATTTGTCAGTTGTTTTCGTTACAAGACTTATTAATCCTTATTATGGAATTAGTAGCACTGAAATAAAGCCTACCATTGACAACCCCAAAGACATTAAAGCATATAATAAATTTTTAATTGGAAACGTAAGTGAAATATGGCTTTTTAATAGAGCGGATGGAACTATTTACTCAAAGATAAAGGCTGGGCAAGACTCAAGCAGCAAGAATCCGACACAACAAGAACAAGCTGTACCAAAACAAGTTCCGAGAACTATTTCTAAAGGAGTTATAAATGGTAGCGCGATTCAGCTAGTTAAGCCATTGTATCCCCGCGCTGCAAAAGCTCTTGGAGCTAAGGGTGTGGTCAAAGTCCAAGTCGAGCTTGATGAAGCAGGAAATGTTGTTTCGGCAAAGGCAACTGAGGGACATCCTTTGTTAACAGAAGCAGCAGAGACAGCAGCTCGACAATCTAAATTCGCCACGACCACTTTGAGTGGTGAGCTAGTCCGAGTAACGGGGATTATTATTTATAATTTCTAACGAAATGAATAAAAAGATTGCGATGAATCTTTAGCGTAAAATCGCATCATTGCGAGCGAATCTAAAATCCTGCTTTTCAATCGTATTGAACAAACACTTACTTTGCTAAAAATATGCAATCGCTAACAACTTTAGAATACGGAAAACTGCTCGCGCTCGTCGCTCGCCACGCGCAGACGCCGATGGGCAAATCAAGGCTGGAAAACTTGCAGCCTTTGACCGGCAGATTGGAGCTTGAAAAGGATTTGCGAGCCGTCGCCGAAACTTTTGAACTCGCGGAAAAACAAGTTTCGTGGCGATTTTCCGAACTCGCCGACCCGACCGACGCGTTTGCCGTTTTGAAAATCAAAAACGCCGCGCTCGACCCGCATTCGCTGTTGGAAATCACCAGATTGTGCAACCAGGCATTGTTTGCGCGTTCGGTTATCTCGCCCGAAAAAGATTTTGCGCCGACGCTCTGGCAGACGGTTGAAAACATATCGAAAACGCTTTTTGATGTTTTGGGCAGAATCAACAAAAAGCTGCTGCCGTCAGGCGAGATTGACGACGCGGCTTCGCCCGAACTCGCTCAAATCCGCCGCGAAATCAACAACCAGCGCGGGCGCATCACAAAATCGCTGGAAAGTCTGATGCGAAGCAATTCGGGCGCGATTCAAGACGAGATTGTCACGATGCGCAACGAGCGTTTCGTCGTTCCCGTCAAAGCCGATTTTCGCGGAAAAGTTTCCGGCGTGGCGCACGGTTTTTCGTCTTCGGGCGCGACCGTTTTCGTCGAACCGCTCGAAGCAATCGAGGCAAACAACGAACTGCAAAACTTAAAAGGCAAGGAAGAACGCGAGGTCGCCAGAATTTTATTCGCGCTGACCGAAGATTTGCGCGAACAGCTTCCCGCAATTGAATCAGCCGTCGAAGCGGTTGCGGAACTCGATTTTGTCAAAGCAAAAGCTGAATTTGCCAGAAAATTTAACGCAATTGTGCCGACAATTTCGACGGATGAAACGCTTAACTTAATTGATGCGCGACATCCATTATTAGAAGAAAACTTGCGCGAACAAAACCAAAGAAATTTTAAACCACAGATAAACGCAGATGAACACAGATTTGAAAGCAAAGACCAAAGACCGAAAACCGAAGACCAAAAATCAGAAATCGTTCCCGTTTCGTTTAAATTAACGAAAGAAAAAGGTGTGATGATAATTTCCGGCGCAAACGCGGGCGGCAAAACCGTCGTGCTGAAAACCGCCGGATTATTGAGTTTGATGGCGATTTCCGGTTTGCCCGTTCCTGCTTCGGAAGCGCAAATTCCATTTTACCAATCAGTTTTAGCAGACATCGGCGACCATCAAAGTTTGTCGGCAAATCTTTCGACATTTTCTTCGCACATTTCAAACATTGCGGGGATGATGCGCGATTGTCATTCGCCGTCGCTCGTTCTGCTCGATGAAGTCGGGACAGGGACAGACCCAGAAGAAGGCTCGGCGTTGGGCGTGGCGATTGTTGATTATTTTCGTCGCGTCTGCGGAGCGCAGATTATCGCTTCGACGCATTATCGCGGTTTGAAAATCTACGCGGCAAACGACGAAAACGTGATAAACGCTTCGGTTGAATTCGACGAAAAAACTTTGCAGCCGACGTATCGTTTATTAGTCGGCTTGGCTGGCGCGTCTTCGGGAATCGAGATTGCGCGACGTTTCGGCATTCGTGATGAAGTCATCGCAAAAGCGCGTGAAAATCTGGACGTTTCCGCGCAGGAAGCCGAAAATTATCTGCACAGATTACAGAAAGAAACGAAGCAAGCGGAAGATTTAAGAATCGCGCTCGAAGAAGAACGCGAAGTCGTCGCAGGCAAATACGCGATGCTCGAAATCGAAGCGAAAAAGCGCGAGCGCGAACGGCAAAAGCAATTTGAACAGGAATTAAACGAAACAATCGCTGGCTTTGAACGCCAATCGAAAACATTTATTCAAACAATCGAAGACAAAGCTCTAAAAGCCAAACTCGACAAAGAAAGATTAGCCAGAAAAGCCGAACTCAACCGCGCCGTGCTTTCGCAAATCCAAAGTCCAAAGTCTAAAGTCCAAAGCCGTTCGGCATTCAGCGGACAACAAAATTCTGAAACGAGCGGCGAGCCGCAACCGGCAGACAAACCAATTGGAATCGGCTCGAAAGTCCGCACGAGTTTCGGAAACGTCGGCGTTGTCGAGCGAATGGACAAAGAATTGGCGGAAATCCTCGTCGGCGGAATGCGCCTGCGCGAAAAAATTTCGAATCTGCAAGCAGTCGCCTCAGAAGAAAATCAAAATGAAAACCGCCTCGAAAAACTGCAAAAGCAATCAAAAGACACAAACCTCAGGCTCGACACCGAAGACGCAAACGCCGAACTCAACTTAATCGGCAAAACAACCGCCGATGCCGAATACGAAGTTGACCGCTTTTTGGACGAAGCATATTTAGCCGCGCTTCCGCGCGTGCGAATCATTCACGGCTTCGGCACAGGCGCGTTGAAAAACTTCGTGCATCACTTTTTAAAAGGTCATCCGCACGTCGAGCGTTTCGCTTTCGCGCCGTCAGAACAAGGCGGAAACGGTGCTACAATAGCGGAATTGAAACAGTAAAATGGAGGTTAAAGATATGATGACGCAACAGGAAATTTTTCAGGAAGTTGTTTCGCTTCCCTTTAAAGAGCAAGCCGAATTGGTTGAAAAAATCGGGCGCAACTTAAAACAAAGTATTGCCGAAAATGGAAAAGATAACTCTAACCAAAAAGGAGAATTTTCAAAAGAAGAAAGGCACGCGGCAATTCAACGATTGCGCGGCATCGCCAGAATCGAAGGTAAACCCGCGCCGACCGACGAAGAAATCAAGGAAGACTACACCGATTATTTGTTGGAGAAATACAAGTAATGCGCGTGCTGCTCGATAACGATGTCGTGCTGGATTTTGTGCTTGAGCGCGAGCCGTTTTTTGCCGATGCGGAAATGATTTTTCAATATCTCGACGACGGCGACATTGAATGTTATGTTTCCGCCATTACTCCGATAAACGTCTTTTACACAACGAGAAAATTAAAAGACAAGGATATTGCCTTGCAAGCGGTCAAAGATTTGCTTGTTGCCATAGAAGTCTGTCGAACCGATAAAACAGTTTTGCAAACCGCTTTCACATTAAATTTTGGTGATTATGAAGACGCGGTGCAATGCGCGGGTGCTTTGGCGGAAAATCTCGACGCAATCGTCACGCGCAACACGAAGGATTATAAAAATTCTTTCGTTAAGGTTTATTCTCCGGCAGAATTTGTTCAACTTTTACAAAATACTTAACACTTTATTCGCACGTCGAGCGTTTCGCATTCGCGCTGTCAGACCAAGGTGGACAGAGTGCTACAATAGCGGAATTGAAACAGTAAAAGGAGAAAAACCAATGCGAAAATTCTGGCTTTCGTTAATTTTAATTTTGCTATTAAATTTTCTCTGTTACTCACAAGGCTCTAATGAAAATTACATTTCAGACGGAGTTAAACAACCTCTTTTAATTTACGCTTCAAAAGATGAAGCAAAAATATTAAAGGCGCGTTGGCAAGCAATCGGTGAAGAAATAAAAACCACAAGCAATCCAGTTGCAGGAACTTATTCGAAATTCGGTTATCGCGGCTGGTATTTACGATGGTCGCCAAAAAACGGTTTTGTTTATATTTTTCATTCCGAAGACATCAGCATCATTGATTACAGCTACGGTAAGGTCGAAGTTAAAGATTCAGAAATTACATTTGTACTTGAACGCGAAATGGAAAGAGAATTTCGTGATGTAAAATTGAAAACTCCTAAGTCTTGGATTTCGATAGGAAATTTTCTCATTCCGAAAGAACAATTAGCTGATTTTGGCAATTATTATGCGGGTTTTGGCAGGTATCAAGACTTTAATTTTCCTTCGTGCTGTGATTTTTCACCTTTTTTTTCTAAAAGGGGAGAAGTGAAAGCGTTAACAAGTAGTCAAATATCCTTTCAGTATAAAAAGTTTTTCAAAAAACCAATCACTGCGGAAATTTTTTATATTGGAAATAAAAAGACCGTAAAAGAATATGGATACAGTGGAACATTTATTTGGGGTTCTCTTGGGAGAACCATTATCATTCCAATTAAAATAAATGCAAGAAGAAACAAAAGCGTAAGAAAAACAATAATTTTTCGTCTCATAAATGAACCTGAGGGTCAATACATTCAAATCACAAAAGTTGGACAACTATCTTCACAAGGATTTATTGTTCGTGAACTTAGTTATGAAGGAAAGGAAATTTATTTAGATTATAATGTGTCCAAAAAAGATTATGACAAAAAACCATTTCCGAAATTACAAGTTGGGATAAAAGTTTCTACAAGTCCTATTTCTGATTACTAAATTTAATGCTCTACGAACAACATTTCATTGACGAGTTGAAAAATCGCGCTGACCTTGTGCGGATTATCGAACCGTATGCGCCGCTCAAGAAAAAAGGCGCGAATTGGATGGGTTGTTGTCCGTTTCATCAGGAAAAGACTCCGAGTTTTTCGGTTAATCCGAGCAAAGGTTTTTACAAATGTTTCGGCTGCGCGAAAGGCGGGAACGCTTTTACTTTCGTGATGGAAATCGAAGGCTTGAACTTTCCCGAAGCGATAAAAAGAGTTGCGGAAATTTCGGGCGTGCCGCTGCCCGAACCGATTGACGATAAGAAATATGAGCAGAGCAAAGTAAAAAAAGAAGCCAGAAAAAAGATTGCCGACGAAGTTATCGAACTCAATAATTTCGCGCTTGGTTTTTGGGAAAATCATTTGCAGGAAAACAACGCTCAAGCGAAAGCGGCGCGTGAATATCTGGGAAAACGCGAAATCTCAGTCGAAACGCAAAAGGCTTTTCGCATTGGTTTCGCGCCTGACAGTTGGGACGCGCTGATGTCGCATTTGAAGGCGAAAGGCGCGGACGAAAAGTTGATTGAAACGAGCGGTTTGGTGAGCGTTAATGAAGAAAAGCAGCGGGTTTATGACCGTTTTCGCGGGCGGATTATGTTTCCCGTTTTGGATATAAAAGGAAATCCGGTGGCGTTCGGGGCGAGAATTTTGGCGCAGGGCGAGCCGAAATATCTCAATTCGCCTGAAACTCCGGCGTATATCAAAGGCGAGCATCTTTACGGACTTTTTCAGTCGAAGGAAGAAATCAGGCAAAAAAAATTTGCGATTCTCGTTGAAGGCTATCTGGATTTGATTGCGCTTTATCAATACGGAATCAGAAACACGGCGGCGAGTTTGGGAACGGCTTTCACGCCCGAACAATCGAAACTTTTGAGCAGATTTACCAAGCGCGTCGTTATCAATTACGACGGCGACAAAGCTGGTGTGAAAGCGGCGCGGCGGGCGATTGAAACGCTGATTAAAGAAGATTTTGAAACGAAAGTTTTGATTTTGCCGGACGGACAAGACCCGGACGATTTTCTTAAAGCGAACGGCGCGGAAAGTTATAACAATCTGCGCGGACACGCCTTTCCTTTTCTGCAATTTGTTCTGGAAAATTTGGGAAGAGAGCGAAATCTGGCTTCGCCGAAGGAAAAGGCGGAAGCGATTGAAGATTTGATGCCGGTTTTGTCGGCGATAAAAAATCCGATTCAAAAACGCGATGCTTTTGACCAGACGATGAGTTTTCTGCGCGTCGAAGATGCGATTTTGAAACGCGATTTGTGGAAAACCGTCAAACTCGGAACGAAATTTGAAGCCCAAACCGTCAAACAGCAAGTAGCGCGCGCGACGCAGGCGCGAATGACCGTCGCCGAACAGCATCTGCTCGAACTGCTGATTTATGACGATGAATTACGAGATATAATTTTGCCGCAAATCGAAGAAACCGATTACGAAACGCTGGCAACCGCCGAAATTTTTCGCGCTCTTCTGGCACTAAAAGAAATCGGCACTCCCGTGACGGGCGAAAATCTGCTCGAACTCGTCAGCGACGACGCGGCGGCGAGCGATTTTGTGCCGGTTTTGATGATGAGCGAAGCGGCGCGTGAAAAAGACGACGCGATTGACGAGGTTTTGCGCGAAGCCGAAGGCTGCGTCATTGCCCTGCGCTCGATGGCGATTTCGCAGCGTATCTTAGAAATCAGCCAGGAAATGGTTTTCGCCGAACAAACCGGCGATTTCGCGCTGCGCGACAGTCTGGTCGTCGAACAAATTGATTTAGCGCGTCTTAAACACAATTTGGAAAATAGAAAAATTGAGAATTGATGGATTAGAATATTAAGTAAATCCATTGATAACATACAGATTATCGCGTAATACCAACGGCATCAATGTTGATAAATAGTTCGGTGGTTTTCGCAGGCAGCAGGTAATGGTGGATTTGCAGAGCATGAGTTAGACGTAGAAAAGTTGTCCAAACTCAAAACGTCTAACTCACGTTTGCCTTGCCTAGAATTTAAGGCGATTCGACGTGGTGCTGAAGCAGCCTTTGATAGGATTGCCGTTATCGTCGAGAAGTGGTTTGCCGTCGCGGTCGAGAACTTCAAACGTGCCGTTTTCGGTGAACGAATTTGAATCGCGGCTGAGTTTTATATTTGTTCTTGCCTTGACGATGGCAACAAAGGTTTTGTCCGGCAAAAAGGAGTAATGCGTATAGACGGCGGTGTAATTTCGCTGCGAAGCGCGTTTCCAGATGCCGTGTCCGGTAGTGCGATATGGACCGTCATTGATTTCATCGGTGTTTTCTTCGCTCATCGTTCCGCCTTGCGCGATGTTATACAATTGTCTGATGTTCGGACCAAAAGGCTCGCGGGTTTGGCAATCAACGCCAAGAGGCGCGACCGATTCCCAAACGCCGACCAAATCGTTGCCTTGTTCGTCCTGGGGCGGATTCAAAATTCTGGTTTGACCGAAAGCCATTGTCGGCACGATTGCCAGCGTTATCATCATTGCCAATGCGATGATGAATGTTTGTTTTTTTGTAGTTTTTATGTTCATTTTGTTCTCCTTTGGCTGAAAAGCCTTTATGTTTTTTGTCCTTGAAATCCGGGTTGAAAACCATTTTCGACCGTCGTTTAATGTTTCTATTTATCCAGCATTTATTTACTTTTGATTCTGCGTTGAAATCTTCAATGGAAGGCTATGCCGAAGCCGATTGTGAAATTGTGCGACGTTTTACTTTTCTGGGTGATGGATGAAAAAGGAGAGCCTGTAATATCGTAGTCGCGTGTGAAAATCGGGTTGTAATTTAGTTCGACAAGCCGCAGGTCAATGCTTCGGCTGACGCGCAGATCAATGCCGCCACCGAATTTCATGGCAAGGCTCGTTACTTTGCTTCTGAGAGTAAAATCTTCGCCGATGTCAGAAGTGTTCACTCCCGTAAAGTTTTCGCGCGCCGCTCCGACCAGAGCGTGAGCAAACGGCTTGAAGCGGGCGGCTTTCCGGTTGTCTTTGACCTGCACGCCAACCAGAAAGTTATAGACGCGATTTTTAGTGTTGAGGGTGGCGGTTTCGGGACCGAAGGTGTCAACGAACCTGTCAGATTTATAGTGTCCCGTCACATTGCCCTTAATGCCGACGTAGCGGTTGAAGTTGTAAGTGATTGAGGTGTCGAAGCCGTTGAAGCCGCGCCGCCCGCAGAAGGAAGTCTGATAGTTTCTGCCGAGGATTTCCGCCGCCTCGTTTGAGCAGGGCGCGAGGGTTGAACCGAAAGCCGTGAAGGTTTCGGTATTGGGCTGCACGCGATTGTGTGAAAAGCCGCCGTAGAACTCGACTTTGTTGTAATCATCTGAACTCTGCGCCAATGCCTGAGCAGCGCAGAGGCTGATGAAGAAGATTGAAAGCAGTAGTTTTTGCATTATGGCTGGTCTTCCGTTGATGAATGTTTGTTTCTTTGGATTCATTTTTTTCTCCTTTTCCTTATTTGATTTAAGGCTTCATTAAGCCCCTGATAATTAAAGCGACAAACGAAACAAAATAGTCTCAAAAAAGAAATTGATTCTCGATTTTTTAAGGTTATAATGCTTGCCAGTGAGCCAATCTAAAAGAGAAGCGTCGGAAATTACGCAAATGTTGCGCGAATGGAGCGAGGGCAAGACGGAAGCGCTCCATAATCTTCTGCCGCTTGTTTATACGGAACTGCATCGGCAAGCCGCGAGTTTTTTGCGAAAGGAACGTCCCGGACATACCTTGCAAACTACCGCTTTGATTAATGAAGCGTATCTGAAACTGATTGACCGGCGAGACATCAACTGGCAAAGCCGCACGCATTTTTTCGCCGTTGCCGCGCAAGCGATGCGGCGCATTCTGGTTGACTACGCAAAAGCAAAACACCGCGAGAAACGCGGCGGCGATAATATAAAATTATCGCTCGAAGAAGCCGCGCCGATTAAGGCGAAAGAAAAGGGCGTTGATTTGATTGCACTCGATGAAGCATTAGATAAACTTGCCCTCCGAGACGCGCAGCAAGCCCGCGTCGTCGAACTCAAATATTTTAGCGGCTTGAGTTTGGAAGAAACAGCGGAAGCTCTGCACATCTCTCGCGCCACTGTTGCGCGAGACTGGGAAGCGGCGCGGGCTTGGCTGCACCGCGAGCTGACAAAATAATGCCGACCACACCTACTGAAAAATGGCACGAGGCGAAAGAAATTTTTTATGCCGCTTTACTGCTCGCGCCAGAAGAGCGCGAACGGTTTCTCGACGAATCCTGCGGCGATGACGATTTGCGCCGCGAAGTCGAATCGTTGCTTTCATCATCCGAGGCTGCCGGAAGTTTTATGCAAAAACCGGTAGTTGGCGAAGTCGCCGATGCGATTGCCGGAAACAAGGAGAAACTTCGCGTAAGCCAGAGTCTGAGCCATTACAAAATTCTGAAACTGCTCGGAGAAGGCGGGATGGGCGAAGTTTATTTAGCCGAAGATACACGCCTTGAACGCTCCGTTGCGCTCAAAATTCTGACCACCGCGTTCATTCAAGACACCGAAAGAATGCGTCGTTTTGTGCAGGAGGCAAAAGCGGCTTCGGCTTTGAATCATCCGAACATTTTGACGATTTACGAAACTGGCGCGACAGACAATACAAACTACATTGCCTCTGAATACGTCGAAGGCGAAACCTTAACAGAGCGTATGCGGCGCGAACCGCTAAGTCTTAAAGCGGCGTTGGACGTTGCCGTGCAAATTGCAAGTGCGTTGCAGGCAGCCCACGGCGCGGGAATAGTTCACCGCGACATCAAACCCGACAACGTGATGATTCGTCCCGACGGTTTTGTCAAACTGCTGGATTTCGGAATTGCCAAACTGACCGAAAAGAAAACCGAATCAATTGACGCGGAAGCGTCAACGGCAATCAAAGCAAACACCACGCCCGGAATGATTATCGGGACGGCAAATTATATGTCACCTGAACAAGCGGTTGGCAAGACTGTTGACGCGCGCACGGATATTTTCAGTTTTGGCGTAATGCTTTACGAAACGCTGACGGGCAAAAGGGCGTTTGAAGGCGGGAGCGCGATGGATACAATCGGCTTGATTTTGCACAAAGAGCCTGTTCCGTTGAATGAGCTTGTGCCGGATGTGCCGCACGAAATCCAGCGCATCGTCGGTAAAGCGTTAAGAAAGGATTGCGAAGAACGCTATCAAACGGCGAAAGATTTGCTGATTGATTTGAAAGACGCAAAGCAAAATTTAGAATTTCAAAACAAGCTGGAGCGCACGGGTTCGTCAACGCAACGAGAAGAATCCAAGACGCAAATCATCAACGTGGCAACGACGGATGCGGCGCAACCCACATCAAGCACGGAACATATCGTCGCCGAAATCAGAAATCATAAACTGGGATTGGTCGCCTTATCGGTTTTGCTGCTCGCGGCGATTGGATTAGGTTATTGGTTTTTCGCCACTCGCTCAACAACGCAAATCGAATCAATCGCGGTAATGCCGTTTGTCAATCAAAGCGGAAACACTGATATTGAATATCTTTCGGACGGGATGACCGAAACTTTAATCAGCAGTTTGTCGCAACTGCCGAATTTAAATGTGAAAGCCCGCTCGTCGGTGTTTCGCTATAAAGGAACTAATACCGACTTGCAACAAATTGCCAGAGAGCTAAACGTGCAGGCGATTTTAACAGGGCGCGTCGTCGAGCGCGGGCAGGATTTGTCTCTTTATGTCGAACTGATTAATGTCGCATTGGACAAAGTTATCTGGAGTCAAACTTATAATCGCCAGATGTCGAATCTTGTCTCGCTGCAAAGCGAAATAGCCCGCGATGTTTCCAATAACCTGAAAATCAAATTATCAGGCGCGGACGAGCAGAAGATAGCGAAAAACTACACGGAGAGCGCCGAAGCCTATCAGCTTTATCTCAAAGGTCAATATGTGTGGAACAAGCACACGCGGGAAGATTTGCAGAAAGCAATCGAATACTTTAATCAGGCACTCGAAAAAGACCCGAATTATGCGCTGGCTTACGCCGGGCTGACCAATTCTTACAACGTCTTGGGTAATAGCTATCTGCCGCCGCGCGAGGCTTTTCCCAAAGCCAAGATTTACGCCGCGAAAGCGTTGGCGATTGATGACAATCTCTCCGAAGCGCACACGGCAATGGGTGCGGTCAGATTGTATTACGATTGGGATTGGGCGGAAGCCGAAAAGGAATTGAAACGTGCGATAATGCTTGACGCAAACAACGCGGGCGCGCACCAATTATACGGCGACCTTTTGGAAATAACGGAACGCTTCGACGCAGCGCAGGCGGAGCGAAAACGCAGTCTCGAACTCGACCCGCTTTCGCCCATCAACAATGTGGTTGCCGGCACAACTTTCTACTTTGCGCGCCAAGACGCGGAAGCCATCACACAACTCGAAAAGACGATTAACTTAGAACCGCGTTTCGTTCTCGCCTACCTTTATCTCGGACAAACATATGAGAAGAAGAAAATGTATGAACAAGCGATTGCGACATTTGAAAAAGGAATGACGCAAGCCGAACGCCACCCGCAACTCGTCGCCGCGCTCGGACACGCTTACGCTCTCTCCGGCAAGCCGGATGAAGCAAACAAGGCTCTCGCCGAACTGCGCGAGATGTCCCGGCAGCGTTACGTCAGTCCATATCAGTTCGCCGTCGTCTATGCCGGTCTAGGCGATAAAGACCAAACCTTCGCGTGGCTGGAAAAGGCGTTTCAAGACCGTTCTTTTTTTCTCATCTGGCTGAAAGTCGAACCGCTTTTCGATTTTTCGCGCGACGATTCGCGCTTTCAGGATTTACTGCGACGCATCGGCTTGCCATAATAATCTGATGATTGGATAATTATCTTACTTTTCCTTGCGAACAATAGATAATTTACAATTTATAACTTATAATAACGGATTTCATATTTGAGAATTGCTTGAAATTTGAAATTGCACGCAATTCGATACCTCAACGCTTGGAACTTTTTATTGTTTAGCGCGTTTAGAGTTATTTTACAAACAACGATTTTTACGCATTTATAATCAAAACCTTTTCATAAATTATGGCAGATTACGACGAAAAAGAAGATTTGATGGACAGGCTGGTAGCACTCGGCAGACGCAAGAAATTCTTGAGCTTTGACGAGTTAAACCGGGAGATTCCCAACAAAATGATGTCGCCCGACGACATCGAAGACGTTTTGACCCGGCTCGAAGGCGCGAACATTTCGGTTGCCGATACGGACGCGCAGCTTCTCGAACAAGCAGCGACGCTGGCACTCGACGACGACGAAACGGTTGACGAAGATGATTTGGATTTAGACCTTTCCGCCGGAACGCTCGATAAATCAAACGACCCGGTGCGCCTTTATCTGCGCGAGATGGGAATTGTTCCGCTTCTCACGCGACAAGGCGAAGTTACGATTGCCCAAAGAATCGAACGCGGGCAAATCAAAACCAGAAAAGCGATTTCGCGCTCGCCGATTGCGGTCGAAAGACTGCTTAAAATCGGTGAAGAACTCGAAACCGGCAAAGGTTATATTCGTGAAACCGTTAATTTTTCCGAGCAAGCCGAATTGACGGGCGAGGAAGATAAAGTTGACGAATACCTGCGCTGGACGCTCGAAGGTATTCAGAATGTTCGCACCAATTATGAAAAAGCGTTAAAAACTCTGGTTGCTTTGCGCGACGAACAGAAGAAATCGAAAGGTAAACCGAGCAAAAAATTGCTGGCGTTGCGGCGGCAGATGGCGCGGCTTCGATTGGAAGTTTCGCAGGAAATCAAAAATCTGAACTTGACCGAACGGGCGATGCAGAAACTTATCGGCTCGATTCGCAAAGTTTCGGACGAAATCAGAAAAGCCGAGCGCGATATTAATCGGGCGGAAGAAACACTCGAAGAAAAAGTTGCGCCTGAAGATAAAAAAGAATTAAATCGTAACATCAGCGATTCGCGCAAAAAGCTGGCTGACATCGAAGAAAAATATTATCTGACAACGGTTGAGATTAAGCGTTCGCTGCAAACGATTTTAATCGGCGAGCAGGCGACCAATCAGGCGAAACGCGAACTTGTCGAAGCCAACTTGCGGCTGGTTGTTTCAATTGCGAAAAAATATACGAATCGCGGCTTGCAATTCTTGGATTTGATTCAGGAAGGCAACATAGGTTTGATGAAAGCGGTTGATAAATTCGAGTGGCGGCGCGGTTATAAATTTTCGACTTACGCGACCTGGTGGATTCGACAGGCAATCACCAGAGCAATCGCCGACCAAGCGCGGACGATTCGCATTCCCGTGCATATGATTGAAACCATCAACAAGCTGATTCGCACCTCGCGCTCGCTTGTTCAGGAACTCGGACGTGAGCCGACTTCGGAAGAAATTGCCAAGAAAATGGACATTCCGGTTTCAAAAGTGCGCAAGGTTTTAAAAATCGCGCAAGAGCCGATTTCGCTCGAAACACCGATTGGCGAAGAGGAAGATTCGCATTTGGGCGATTTTATCGAAGACAAATCAATTTTGAATCCGGCGGAATCCGTGACATTTTCAAATCTTCGTGAAATTACCGACGAAGTTCTCGCAACGCTTACGCCGCGCGAGGAAAAAGTGATAAAGATGCGTTTCGGACTCGGAAACACCGGCTCGGAACATACTCTGGAAGAAGTCGGACAGCATTTTGCCGTCACACGCGAGCGCATTCGCCAAATCGAAGCCAAAGCCTTGCGAAAACTGCGTCATCCGTCGCGCTCGCGCAGACTGAAGGCGTTTTTGGAAGGAAAACAAAGCTAATTTGGATTTTAGATTTTGGATTTTGGATTTGCGATTTGCGATTGCTTTTTGTAGTCGCAAATCGCAAAATCGTTTTCAGAAAAAATGTCTATCTCAGAACAAATTTTTTATCTTGCAATTCTTTCGATGATTGTCGCCAGCGTCGCCTGGACGGTTACGCAGGAAGAGATTTTCCGCGAATGGCGCGATTATTGTAACGATAAAGAAGAAAACTGCGAAAATCTTCCGCAGCGTAAATTTTATTACGTTTTTACTTGTGAATACTGTTTCAGCCATTGGGTTACGCTTTTAATTTTGATTTTGACCGGCTTTCAGTTGCTAATTGATGATTGGCGCGGTTACATATTGGCTTTTTTTGCAATTCCCTGGGTGGCAAATCAATGGATGAGTATTTATCGGCGTTTGAGAGTTGACATAAAACATGAAGATGCGCTTGCCGCGGAAGTTAAGAAAAGATTGGAAGGCGAATAATTTTTCGACAAGAAATTTTAGTCTGACGCTTTATTTTTTTGTTTCATCTCACTGCCGAAAACGGTAAAATTAATATCTTGATTTAGTATGAGTAAAAGAATTATCGAAAGCTATAAAAGGAAGCTGGAGACCGAAGAAGGTTTTCTCGTCAAACACGGCGCGCGGCTTCGCATCGCTCTGTGTTATCCGAACACGCACGCCGTCGGAATGGCGAATCTCGGTCTGCATACGATGTATGAGCTTTTCAATAAAATACCGGAAGTTTCCTGCGAGCGTGTGTTTTTACCCGACGATTTTGAGATGCGCGAATACGAAAAATCGCGCACGCCGCTTCTATCTTTAGAAACACAAACGCCGGTTAAAAATTTCGATGTCGTCGCTTTTTCGATTTCCTTTGAAACCGATTATCTGAATATGGCGCGGATGCTGCAAATGTCGCAGATTCCCGTCTGGTCAAGAGACCGCAATCATTTTCACCCGCTCGTCGTAATGGGCGGCGCGGCTTCATTCTTAAATCCCGAACCGATTGCCGATTTTACGGACATTATTGCCGTCGGCGAAGGTGAGATTTTAGCTTTTCAACTTGTTGACGCGATTGTCGAAAACGAAACGAAAGAAGAAATTCTTTTGAGCTTAGCCAGAATCGGGCGCGGCTTTTACGTGCCGTCTTTGTATAACGTGATTTACAACGACGACGGAACTGTTTTCGATTATGTGCCGAAGGAAACGGGCGTTCCGAAACGAGTCGGACGCGCTTTAGCCGCCGCGAATCCGAAAGAAGGAACTTTGCGACGCGCTATTAAACGAGGCGAAACCGAAGTCGTCGAGTTTTTGATGAATCAAGACACTTTCGCGCCTTCGACCGCCGTCTGGTCGCCGAAAGCCGAAATGGGCGACCGGCTTTTAATCGAAATTTCTCGCGGTTGCTCGCAAGGCTGCCGCTTTTGCTGGGCTGGTTACAATTATTATCCGCCGCGCGTCGTTCCGGCGAGAGATATTTTAGCGAAAGCAAGTGAATGGCGCGGAAAGACAAATAAAATCGGTCTTGTCTCGACAGCAGTCTGCGACCATCCAGAAATTTCCACGATTTTGAGCGAACTCAGAAAAATGGAATACCGCATCTCGGTTTCTTCTCTAAGACTTGACCAAATTTCCGAAGAATTGCTTGATGCTTTAGTTGAATCGAATGACCAGCAAATCGCTGTCGCGCCCGAAACCGGCTCTGACCGTTTGCGCCGCGTCATCAACAAAAATCTGACCAACAATGAAATCGTTGACATCTGCGGCGCGGTTTTCGACAGAGGAATGCTGACGGTCAAACTTTATTTAATGGTCGGGCTTCCGACTGAAACTTACGAAGATTTGGAAGAAATGATTGTGCTGGTCGAAAGAATAAAAGACCGAATGCTTGAAGCGGGAAAAAAATTAGGACGCGCCGGCAAAATCATTCCGTCTTTGAACGGTTTAGTACCGAAGCCGAATACGCCTTTTCAATGGGACGCGGTTTGCGATGAAAAGGAACTTAAAAATCGTCTGAAATGGGTTTCTAAAAATTTGGCGAAAATTCCGAATGTCGAAGTCCGCGCAATGTCGGCGCGAATCGCGCACGAGCAAGCCTTGTTTTCTTCCGGCGACAGAACTGTCGCCAAAGTTATCGAAGCGGCGGCGCGTTTGAAAGGAAACTTAACCGAGGCTTTGCGCGAAACCGGCGTTGATGCCGCTTTTCATACCAGCCGGAATCGAGGTTATGATGAATTCCTCCCTTGGTCAATCGTAGATTCGGGTTTGTCGTTTGAATTTTTGAAGACCGAACACGAAAAATCGCAAGCGGCACTTTCCTCAAAACCGTGTCCGGCGGTGGAAAAATGCACGACCTGTGGCGTTTGTCCGACGACCTGGCTGGCAGACGCGCCGAGCGGTTTAATTCAATTGCAATCGCTTAGAACTCCGCGCGTTTCATCGGTAAATGCTTGAGCTATTGCGAAATTTCTACAACATTCATAAATAAAACTAATAAAACTAAGTAGTCGGACAAAATTATCATATAGAATAACCAAACATTTCGGAAAATACTATAGCATTATTTTGTCCGACTACTTAGAATTAATTTTATACCGGCGCGCCGAATTGGTATTTTTGATTATTTATTAAATTACTCATTTTGAAAAATCTCTCCGATTTAAAATCTTCCAGAGTAGATTTATTTTCCTATAAATTTTTCGAGTGTTTTTTTAACGATTGATGTCGAAATGTCTTGACGAATGAGAGGTTTGCCGATGTCTTCAAGTAAAATCCATTGAAGCGATTCGCCGATTTGTTTTTTGTCAAAAGCGAATGCCTCAAAAATCCCTGTTGAATTGATGCCACGCAAATTGGGAAGATTTCCCGCCTGATTCACAACATCGTTTAAAGACTTTAATACATTAGTATCTAAAATTGTAAGGTTTTTTGACAATTCCGCAGCAAATAAAATTCCGTAACCGACGGCTTCGCCATGCTTGAATCTTTTATAAGCGGTAATTTTTTCGAGCGCGTGAGCAAATGTGTGTCCGAAGTTTAAGATCTTGCGCGACTTACCATCAATTCTCGCGGTGCTTTCCCTTTCATCCTGCATTACGATTTGCGCTTTGAATTCGATTTGTTTAGAAACGATTTTTTCGAGCTGCGACAAAAACTTTTCGTCTGCGAAGTAATTTTTAAATTTATTCGGCGAGTAGTTTTTCAAAAAATTTGCTGTTTGGTTGAATAATTTTTCGTTTGAAATCGCACCTTGTTTAACGGCTTCACAAAATCCGGCGGTGAGTTCTCTCGTCGGTAAAGTCTGCAAAGTTTTGACATCAATTAAAACGCCGTTCGGCTGGTGAAACGCGCCGATTAAATTTTTGCCGAATTGTGTATTAACCGCAGTTTTTCCGCCGACTGAAGAATCAATCATCGAAAGAAGCGTTGTCGGAATTTGCAGAAACGCGATGCCGCGCAAGTAAGCCGCCGCCGCAAAACCCGCTAAATCGCCAACCACGCCGCCGCCGAGCGCGATAATCGCATCGGTTCTCTTTAAATTTCTTTGGCTGAAAAAACCTAACGCTTTTTCAAATACGCGAAAGTTTTTATATCTCTCGCCGTCGCCCATCAAGAAAACGTCGATTTCAAAGCCTGATTTTTTAAGACTTTTTTGGACAGCTTCGCCATACAAACGAAACACTTTCGCATTTGAAACAATTACGATTTTTTTGGTTTTTTGTGAAAGACTATTCTTTGCCAATTCGCCGCTGCTTTCCAGCAAATCGTGTCCGATTTCAATGGCGTATCGATGCGGAGTTTGTTCAAGTTTAACAGAGACTTTTTCCATAATCTACTTTTACCACATAACGAAAAAGACACACGAATTTTTGGAAAAATTACAGATTGATAAAAGGTTTATAAGAATTGTTTTAAGAAAAACAGGTTGGAATTAACGAACGAAAGAAAAATATAAATTTAAATAGAGCAGGCGAAGCAACGTGGAAGTGTACCGCGCCTGCCAATTCGTGATTACCGTCCTCACCCCGGCAACCACTGGAAACGGAGGCATTGCCTACCGTTTCGGTTTTTCAAATATACAATTTTCGACTTTGATTTGGCAAGCGAGCAAACACTATTTTAGGTGTAAGAATTTTCACGACTTTTATCCCAAACTTTTTCTGATTATCTCTGCTAAACCATTTGCCTGTGTTTCAATTTCCGTCTGGTTTTCGCCTTCAATCATTACTCTTGCAAGATTTTCCGTTCCAGAATAACGTAGCAGAAGCCGACCTTTCGCGCCGAGTTCCCTTTCGAGTTCGGCAACGGCTTCGGCAATCTCCGCAACCGATTCAAACGGCTGTTTTTCACGCACTTTGACGTTGACTAAAATCTGTGGAAACTTTGTAAAACCTTCGGTCATCTCCGACAAACTTTTGTCCTTTCCCATCATTGCTTCAAGTAAGAAAAGCGTCGTCAGCATTCCGTCGCCGACAAGACTGTGAAACGGGAAAATGATATGCCCCGATTGCTCGCCGCCGACGGCTGAATTTATATGGAGAAGCTCTTGCAAAACGTATTTATCGCCGACCGCCGTGCGTAAAAGTTTTATATCTTTTGAGTTGAGCGCGATTTCCAGACCGATGTTGCTCATTACGGTAGCGACAACCGTTTGATTGTTAAGTTTTCCGTTTTCCCGCAAGTGATTTGCCATAACCCAAAGCACCGCGTCGCCGTCAACCAGATTTCCCCGTTCGTCAACAAACAGCGAGCGGTCGGCATCGCCGTCAAACGCCACTCCGAAATCCGCCTTTTCATCCAAAACTTTTTTTTGCACATTTTCCAGATGAAGCGAGCCGCAATTTTCGTTGATGTTTTTGCCGTCTGGAGTATCATTAATAACTATCAATTTTGCGCCGAGCTTTTGGAAAAGTCGCGGCGCAAGTTTCGATGCCGCACCGTTGGCGCAATCCAAAACTATCTTGAGATTTTCAAGCGACAGATTTCTGAATTCATCAGCCAAATAATTCAAATATGCGTTTTGCATTTCAACCGCTCCATCATTATCAAGGGGAAATACGGTTTCCTGCTGGATGAGATTGCTGAGTTCCAGCGTTGTCATCTGCAACATCTCGATGCGCTGGCGCAATTGCGGAGTCAAAGTTCTTTGCTGAGATAAATCAGAGTATGGAGTTTGGAGTTTGGAGTTTAAACTTTGAAAAATATCTTTTTCGATTTGTCTTTCGGTTGCTTCATCAATTTTTTTTCCGTCGGGCGAAAAAATTTTTATGCCGTTGTCTTGAAATGGATTGTGCGATGCGCTGATGACAATACCGGCATCGAAATCAAGCTTTTTCGTTAGAAAAGCAACGCCCGGCGTGGTGATAATTTCCGCCGATTCGCAATGCGCGCCTTCTACGCTCGCGCCCGTGCGAAAGGCTTGCTCAATCCACGCGCCCGACTCGCGTGTGTCGCGTCCGGTTACGAAACGCGGATTTCGTCCAAGCTTTTCCTGAAACTGTCGCGCCAGAGAGTTGCCGACCGTTTCAATCGTTTTTTCGTCAAGCGGAAACACTCCCGCTTCGCCGCGCATACCGTCTGTTCCAAAAAGTTTTTTCATAAGTTTTGTCGGGAGAAAGAAAATTCAGTTATACCGAAAAATCACGACTATCACAAATCCGTCTATCCATAAGTCAAATTTGTGGAAACCATAAATTAAACTAAAGCTATTTGACAACCTTTTGTGTTTTGCGCGAATCTTTATAGATGCGAATTTCCTGGTTCGTATGTTTACATTAGAGATTCTGCAAATAATCTTGCTCGTAATACAAAATCTTCAAACCGAAGCATTATGAAATCAAAAGTTTTAATCTGTCTTGTCTTCTTTATTTTTCCTTCAGTTGGGACATTTTCTCAAAATGCTACACCGTCGCCGACTAGAAGTCGTGTCATCGGAACACAATCCATACCTTCACCGACTCCGACGGCTTCGAGAGTCGTTATCGTAACCAATAATCTGCCTTCACCGACACCATATCGAACTCCGATTCCGAGATTGTCGGCGACACCAATTCAAATTCCGATTATTGTCGGCAATCCGAATAATCCGGCAACTGCTTCTACGCTGACTCCGACCTTTTACAAACCTCTGGCTTTCGGGCAAATCAAAAGCAAAATTGCCGAAGCCAAAAGACAGATGACGGCGCGTCCAATTCCGACTGCTCTGACCAATAGTTTTTTGATGACCGATATTATTCGCGTTGCATTTTACGATTACGTAACCTCGCAGGTTGATTACGTCGTGATGACGAAAACGGCGTTTCTATCTCGTAACGCGGAGATTGTGGTGACAACTGCAAACGGTAAACTCGTTACGGTTCGCATTGTTCGCGCCAACTTTGTCAACACGCCCGTGATGATTATTGACGGGGAAAATCGGGCGCATTTACCGCTTCTCGTGCAGTATCCGGTTGAGCGCAAGGGCGCGTATGCGGAAACGGCTTATTACGTTTCGACTCATCCAGGCATCGTTACGCCGGAAGTCGTCAATGCCGGTCGAATCTATATGCGAAACACGCTCGACATTGCGCGGGAGAGTTTGCAGAAAAAAGGAATTTTTATTTCGCCGCAAGTAATTGATATGGCGGAAAGATTAAGCATTGTCGAGCATATTGACCACCAGCGTTTTTGGAACGAATATAACCATACACTTTTCAACGAAATATACGCGCTTTACGCTTTGAACGAAGGACAGACGTATCGCTATTCGGTCAGTTCCGCGGGCGCGGGCGGAATGGTGCAGATGATTCCCTGGACTTATAATATGATTCGCTCACGTTATTACAGCGTCGGCTTGATGCCGGATTTTGTCGAAGGAATGCGAAATCACTCGAACGCCGCGCAAGCAATGCTGCTTTATATGCAGATGACTTGGAGCGAATTGCTTTCAAACGAGACAGTTGCCGGCGCGATTCAAAACGGCATTGCGACACCAGCGGAGTTAATGTCAGCAGGCTACAATTCAAATCCGGCAAAACTCGCCGGTTATATTCGGCGCGGCGGCGCGAATTGGAAAAACCTGATTCCGCGCGAGACGAAAATTTATCTGCAAATCAACGCCTCGATGGACAGATATGTGCCGTATATTCCGAGAAGTAAATGAGAAATGAGAGGTGAGAACATAAATACAAAATGTATGCGAATCAGTAGTTGAAATCGGGCTTGGAAAATCAACAACTTACGGATGCCATTTTAGCTTCGTTCACAAAATCGAAAACATAAGTCTTTTGTTTTCAACGGCGATATTTTTCAACTACTGATTCGCATATGTCTATTTTCCACTCTCATTTCTCATTTCTCATTTTTTCACGCACATCAGCAAAAGTTTTCCCGACTAAATTTCTCCCTAAGAAATTTTCGTTTCGCGTAACTTCCGCAACCGTAAAATCGGGCATTGGAAACGCTTTCATTTCTTCTTCGGTTTGAAACAACACTTTTGCCAAAACTAAACCCCACAAAGGATTCAAATAAAAATCAATCTTCACTAATTTGCTGTTTGCTTCAAAAGAATAACGATTAAAACGCAGTTCATTCGTTTCTGTTCGTTCGTTTTTCTGAACTTCTCTGCCCTCGAAATGCTCAAATAATCGATGTTCAGCTTCGTTTAAATGAATTTCGGAAACTTCCCACGCAGACAAATCATCAGGTTTCATTTGATTTCTCTGTTGTAAAATCCAAAACCATTCTCTCGTCTGCGGAGCGCGAATCGTTCGCAATCGTAAGCGCGTGTCGACTATATAGTTATCAAAAATTTGCAGATGCTCACTCGCTCTGGTTAAAGGTTCGGGTAAATCCTGAATCAAAAAGACGCGGCGCAATTCAGTTCGATAGGTTTTGTCCATTTTTGTCGAATGATTTATACTCGTTAGTTTTCAATCTTATTTTAATCGTTCGGGAGATTTTATGCGTTCTCAAAATACATTTTTTACAGCAATTTTGATATTTTCAATTGCACTCGCTGGCTGCACGAAAACCGAAACGCCAACTAATGCGAACAGCGTAAAAACGGCTAACACAAACGCTGCAACCGCTAACGCTGACAATCCGCTGGCGACGACCAAAAAGCCCGAAGCCCCAACCAGCAACAACGCGCCGACATTCGCGCCAGTCGTGCAAAATTTTTACGAAGCATTAAAGAGAAAAGACGAAGCGGGCGTGAAAAAACATCTCTCGCAAACGGCTTTAAAGTATTGGGAAACGGAAGCCAAGGCAGAAAAGAAAACTTGGCTTGTTAATTTGACCGAAGCCGAAGATCCAATTGACGAAAAGCGCCAAGTCCGCAACGAAAAAATCGAAGGCGAAACTGCGGTTGCCGAAATAAAAGGCGGAAGTTTGGGCGTTTGGACACCAATCAAATTTGTGCGCGAAAACGGCGAATGGAAGTTCGCTTCGCCGGAAGATAGTCTTTCTCTCCAAAATATTACCCAAACCGACGCGAATTCAAACAAAGCAAAACGCTGAAAATTCCCTCTTGCCAAAAAATCAAAGCCGCCTGACTTGATTTGAGTCAGGCGGCTTTTTCCGTTTGAAATTCATTCAATTTATAATTTAAAGATTCAAGTTATAAATTTGAAATATGGAATTTGGAATCTGGAATCTGAAAGCATTATGCTTTCATCGCGTCCGCCGATTTATAAGGCGGCAAAATAACCCGCGCTTGTTTTTCCCTTTTTAAACCTAACGCCCAATCCGCCTGCATCAGCGTGTGAATGTCACGCGTTCCTTCATAGATAATCGCGGCTTTGCAGTTTCTCAAATAACGCTCGACCGGATAATCGTTGGTATATCCGTTTGCGCCGTGAACTTCAATCGCCATCGAAGCCGCTTTTTCGCTTCTCACCGTCGCTTGCCATTTAGCCAATGAAGCGGCTTTTGCCGAAGGCTTTCCTTCGTTTTTCAAATAACCGCATTTCAACCACAAAAGATGCGACATCTCGTAATCGGCTTCCATTTCGGCAATTTTTTGTTTGACAAGCTGGAAATTAGCGATTTTTTGATTTTGAACTTCGCGCGTATTGGCATAAGCAACCGACGCGTCACGCGCCGCTCGAATCACGCCGGTCGCGCCCGAAGCAACCGTATAACGTCCGTTTTCAAGCGAAAACATCGCAATCTTGAAACCTTCACCTTCTTCGCCGAGCATATTTTCCTGCGGCACGCGAACATCTTGCAATGAAAAATAACCTGTATTTCCGGCACGAATACCGAGTTTGCCGTGCAGCGTCCCGGACGAAAAACCTTTCATCGAGCGTTCGACAATAAAACAACTCATTCCGGTGTGGTCACGGTTTTTGCGTTTTTCTTCGTCCGTCCAGCAGAAAAATAAGAAATGGTCGGCAACATCGCCCAAAGAAATCCACATTTTTTCGCCGTTCAAAATCCAATCGTCCCCGTCGCGTCTGGCGTTCGAGCGCATTCCGACCACATCAGAACCTGCGTTCGGTTCGGTTAAACCAAACGTCGCAATCTTTTCGCCTTTCGCCTGCGGCACAAGATATTTTTGCTTTTGCTCTTCAGTTCCCCAACTATAAAGACTCAAAGAATTCAGCCCGACGTGAACCGACATCGCCACGCGCAAAAACGTATCGCACGCTTCGAGTTCCTCGCACACTAAACCCAGAGAAACATAATCAAAACCCGCGCCGCCGTATTGTTCCGGTATGCACACGCCGAGAAGTCCGAGTTCCGCCATTTTGTCGAAAACCGGGCGTTCAAAATGCGCCTTTTCGTCCCACTCTTTGATATACGGCGCAACTTCGCCCGCGCAGAATTCGCGCACGGTTTGCCGCAAAGCCTCGTGTTCTTCGGTCAATTCAAACTCAATCACAATTTATAAACGTCCTCACAAATTATTTTTATAAAATTCACAGAAATTGTATCATTGCCGGAAATGTTTCGCTATTCGCAAAAAAACGCAGAAGCCAAATAGGTTTCTGCGTTTACACAATTGAGTGAGGAGTGAGATGATTTGAGAAGAGGACAGTATTAAAAATCAGGTTGTCTCTTACAACAACGAATTGCTTCTTCGTCTTTAAAAGTCAAACGAATTTGCATAATCGGCGAATTAACCGGAGTTTTATCAGTAACCTGCGTTCCAGTAACCGCTTCTATTTAGTAATGAGTTTTTTAATCAAAACCTTACATATTTTCGTAAAAAAATTGTCAAAAGTTTTGTTAGTTACTTGCTAATTTTGTTAAATCTTGTATTGAGAATAAGTTACCGTTGTAAATTATTTTTCATGAATGTCCAAAAATCAAAAATAATTGTTTCTCAAGAAAATTTAGACCTAGCCTTTTACTCTTTACGTCTGTTTTAGAGGCGAATAAGGAAAAAACTCGCGCTTTACTAAGCATTTTTTTTTGAGTTGGTAGACTGTTTTAATGATTCCGATTTCCGAAGCATTAGATATTATCAAAAGTCAGGTTCAAACACTTTTAACTGAAAAAGTTGATTTAGCCGAAGTTGGCGGACGAGTTTTAGCGCAGGAGATTTTCGCCGATACAGACCGCCGTTTGATTGTTCGCCAAGGAACGATTTGCCGCAAGGTCTGATTGTAAATATAAATTTTCAGCCAAACCAATGAAATAAAAAAACGCGGAAGCCATTTGGTTTCCGCGTCTCTTCAAGATGATGATTAAAGATAACTTGCGGCACAATAACCAATGCGAAAAGTTTATTCCCGTTTGCCTCGAACCGTCCGTCGCAACTTTACAAAATAGAAAACTATCGCTGACAGTCGCCAGGCGGCAGCCGGTTTTACCGTTGTCGTCTCAATTAAAAAAACCTGGTGCGCTTACGCGACTTGGGAGTAGTGGTTGAGAAACATTTACCAACCGCTCCGGTTGACACCGCGCCCGCATCGTAAATCGCTTGTATTTCCGACGCGGTGAGTGCGCGGTTATACGCGGACAATTCGTCGGTTATTCCGAGCATACCGCCAATATAAACTTTAGGATTTAGGCTGGCGGGAAAATCGTAGTTGCGATGCTGAGTGATGATAGTGAATCCGACGGGCTTGCCGTTGATATAAAGTTTTTGATGACCTGTCGCGTCGTCGAGAGTCGCTGCAACGTGAGCAAACTCATTAAGCGGTAATACCGCGCTTGTGCCGGAACTGTTAACGCCCAAACCGACTCTGGAATTACCGGAGAAAAATCTTAAGTCGCCCGCCGCATACACATCGAGGCGGTAGGAAAAGTCGCCTAAACTAAATCCGCGGTAAAAGATTATGCCGCTCTGTCCGGTAAAGCGAACCCAACCTTCAAAAGTCAGTGAACGTGTGAGTGCCAGAGAAGTTGAATACGGCACTTCAATCGCGCCTTGCCCGCCTGAACCTTTGAATCCGCCGCCGATTTTCCCGCCGCCGAACGGCGTATCTTCCATCAAAATTCCGTTGTTATTTCCGGTCTCGTCCCGCGCGTTGCCTTCGCCTCGCCACCACGCGACTAAACCGCTCGGCGGAGCGAGGCACGCGGAAACGGCTCCCGCTTGCTGCACGGTAACCGTTTGCCCATTGATGTTGAGCGATCCGGTTCGCGGCTGCGAACCGTTATTGGCTTCGGCAAAGTAACGAACCCCCGGAGTTCCCGAATCGTCCTGGGCGGAAATGATATGCAGCCAGTTGCTGTTTGCCGCCGCCGGAGCGCCGCAGCCGTTCGGGGCGGTAACACCGACGCTGCTCTCACCGCCGCTTGCCGGTAGGTTTTGCGTCGTCACAGTGATATTAAAAGTGCATCCGATGTTGAATTCAACTCGAACGTCGAGACTTTCGGGCATCGTATTTCCTTTTCCCAGCACGGTTATTTTTATGCGATTGACGTTATCGTTAAAACTCTGCCCGACTAAAAGCGGAGAGTCGGTGAAACTCGGAGTGTTTGGAGTCATGTCCAAAAGCTGTGTTTGCCGGAAACCTTCGATGTTCGGATCCCAGCGCACGGTCGCGCCGTTCATCGCGTTTGAATTTGCGGTGATTAGCTGCCGGAATTCAACCCAATATTTTTTAGTGCTGTCTTTTCTGATGCTCAAAGCGCGAATTCCGCCGGGCGCGGGCGAATCCTGAGCGAATATTCGATACACGCCGTCGCTCGTGACGTTTTGAACATCGGCATCAGTCAGCCAATCTAAAATTCGTTTGTAACGGGCGTTGAAATGGCATTGCGCGCCGTAGCAGCCGCCCATCGTATCGAAGCTGTCTCCCATATTGACATCATTGCCTTGACCGGTGGCGGTTCCGTCAGTCGTCTGCCAGCGGTTAGCGTGTTTTAGTCCGAAATTGTGTCCGAGTTCATGAGCGATTACCTTGATGTTAAAAGTCCCGTTAAGTTTCGCTCCTTTGATGCCGACTCCGGCGATTCCGCTCCAGGAAAGGCTCGATACATAACTGAACGCGACCACATCCAGATTAAAATTATCGGTTTCAAATCCCGCCGCTCGCGCCGTGTTTCTGGCATCCGTTGACATCTGCGAATGATTGTTGCCTTGCGCATAAAAAGCGAGAGCTTGCGGAAGGCGCAAGACCGGCGTAACCGTCGCCTGAAGCGAAGTTTTGCCGTAGGAATTGTTCGCGTAAAACGGGCTGACTTCGTTGTTTACCAAGTTTCGGGCGAGCGTTTCCGTCAGCGGCTGATTGTTATAATCCATCGGCTCGCCCGGTCGGTCGGAAAAATCAACGCGGATGACGAGAACCGATTTTTGTCCTTCCGTCCACGGTGAAGCCATTTCTTCCGGCGCAAGATTCTTTGACGGACGTTCGGGACCGATTTTCGATTCCCATTCAATTTGCTCCCGAACGTAATCATCCAGTTCCGATTCACCGGAAAAATAAACCGGTTTACCGCCAACCTCAGCCGCCGCGCCGTCTTCGCCGAGATGCGCCGAATCAATGTTCCGCAGCGCATAATCCGCCGGTTCTATCTTTCGCAGCGGACTTTCGTCAAGCACCGCCGTATCATCCAAAATTATTCCCTGCAGCGGAATGTCGAGTTTGCTCGTCATCGCTTCTCGTCTGCCGTAGACAACAGCCTTATATCTATCATTGCCGAAAACCGCTTCGCGTTCGGTGCGCGAGCCGGTCATTTCTCCGGTCGAAGGGTTTTCTTCGTCAAGAACATAAACCAAAAAATCTCCATAGGCACTAAATCGCCTTTCCAGATTTTTTGTGATAAATAAAGGCAGGCGGTTGTATTCTTCCGTCGAGATTGAATGTTCGAGAGCCGCTTTCGGGTCAATTTGAATTAACTCTTTAAGAAGTGCTTGCCGCTTAACCACAAGATTGTCGCCCGCCTGCATTTGTTTGGCATCACTGACTGGATTTCCCTTGGAATATTGTTTTATCCAAGCGTCGAACTCAGCAAAAACAGGAGAATCAGAAATTTCAACGGCTCTTTTATCCAAAAGATTTGAATTTGTCGGAGTTTCAGAAAAATTGCCGGATTCTATGGTGTTTGATTTCCGGGCGTGTTCACCGGCAGAAACTTTTACCTGCCACAATAATGTTGATATTACTGCTATGACCGCAACACAAGAAACTATTCTTAAAAGATTCTGATATAAATCACTTTTCTTCATACAAGCTGATTTCCTTATTAAGGTAAATTTTATAGTCTTGTATAGTAACGCAACAAAACGAAGGATTTTGTGACAAAAAAATTGACAAATTTTTTATTTCGGTGGTAAGTTAGCCGGTAAAGGCTGGTAAAAACATGTGTCACTCCCATACGCGACAAACGAAGATGATTCCAATAAGACGTTAAGTAACAGGAATTTAGACACACTTATTCCAGAAGTTTATTCCGAACTCAGACGCCTCGCCGCTTATCATCTACAGAATGAAAGACCGAATCATACTTTGCGTCCGGCGGAGCTGGTTCACGAAGCCTATCTGCTGCTGCGCAAACAGCATTCGCTCGATGTCGATGACCGCGTTTATTTTTTGTATCTCGCCTCGACGACTATGCGGCGCGTCCTGGTTAATCACGCCAAGCGTCGGAAGCGAATAAAGCGCGGCGATGGCAGGGAAAACATTCCGCTCGATGAATTGAGCGTAAAAACGCTGATTGGTTTTGAGGAAAATAAAGTCGACGTTATCGCGCTCGAAAAAGTTCTTATCAAACTGGCAAAGGGCGACGCGCAGGCGGTGAAAATTATCGAGCTGTATTTTTACGGCGGCTTAACCTTCGACGAAATCGCGCAAGTTTTAGCGGTTTCTCTCAGAACGGTGATGCGCGAATGGCGTTTTGCCAAAACCTGGCTTTACCGAGAACTAAACGGGAGCGATTAAAATGCACTCAACCGAAACGGATTTTGACCGTTGGCAAACGCTGAAGAATGTTTTTAATGAAGCGATTGAACTCGCGCCCGACCAACGCCGCGCTTATCTTTCCGCGCTTCGGCTTGACGAAAAAACTCTCTCCGAAGAACTTTCCGAATTACTTGTTTCCGAAAAAGGATCGGCAGATTTCCTCAAAAAACCGCTCGAAGTTAATTTCGATTTGCCCGTCGCGCAATCGTTCGTCGGCGCGGAAATCGGGCATTATAAAATCGTCGGCGAAATCGGGCGCGGCGGAATGGGCGCGGTTTACGAAGCCGTACGGCAGGACAAAGATTTCGAGCAGCGCGTGGCGATAAAATTGACCGGTAACGGTTTTTTGAACGACGAATTTCGGCGACGGTTCAACAACGAACGCCAAATTCTCGCCGCGCTCGAACATCCGAATATCGTGCGGCTGTTTGACGGCGGAATTCTGCTGAATCAAACGCCGTATTTCGTAATGGAATACGTCGAAGGCGCGGCGATTAACCGTTACTGCCGCGAAGAGAGCGTCGATTTGGAAGAAAAACTTCAACTTTTTCTGCAAGTCTGCGCGGCTGTCCAATACGCGCACCAGCAATTGATTGTCCATCGTGATTTGAAGCCGTCGAACATTCTGGTGACGAAAAACGGTCAAGTGAAACTGCTCGATTTCGGCATCGCCAAAACCTTGAACGCCGACGCGCAAACGCAAACCGCGAACGCACCGCACACGCCCGCCTACGCCAGCCCCGAACAAATCAAAGGCGAAGCGATTACGACTCTGAGCGATGTTTATTCTTTGGGCATAATTCTCTACGAGCTTTTGACAGAAAAAACTCCGGCGCAGATTTATCGAACGAGCGAACTCGGCTTGCCGCAGGCGATTTGCGAAACCGAACCGAAGCCGTCGGCGGCGGCAGTGGAAAATGGAAAACGGAAAGTGGAAAATGCGGAAACAGAATCCGCCGGCTCTCAACTCTCAACTCTCAACTCTCAACTGCTTCGCGGTGATTTGGACAATATCGTTTTGAAGGCGTTACAAAAAGAAAAGGAGTTTCGCTACAATTCTGTCGAACAATTTGCCGACGACATCAAAAATTATCTGAACGGCTTGCCTGTCAAAGCGCATCCGCAATCTTTTGAATACCGCGCCTCGAAATTCATCAAACGCAATCGCTTGGCGGTTTCGCTCGCCGCGGTCGCCGTTTTGCTGATTGCCGGCGGCGTTGTCGCGACAATTTGGCAATCGTTTGAAGCCCGTCGGCAGCAGCAAATTGCCGAGCAAAATTTTAATCAAGTGCGGAAAATCGCCAATTCCCTGATTTTGGATTATCACGATGAGATTGCAAAACTCGACGGCTCGACAAATCTGCGCGAAAAACTCGTCGTTGACGGCGTTAATTATCTCGATGCGGTTTCAAGCGAAAACGCCGACAATCCCGAACTTTTGAAAGAATCGGCAATCGCTTATCGAAAAATCGGCGACGTGCAGGGCATTCCATATGGCGGCAATCTAGGAAAACCGGATGAAGCCGTTGAAAATTATCAAAAATCCATTAACCTTTTGGAAAAAGCCGTCGCGCTCGCGCCGTCCGACTTGTCGCTCAAAGACGAACTCGTAAAATCTTATCGTTCTCTCGGTATGGTAAAATTCCGTTCCGGCGATAAAGAGCAGGCTGGCGTGATATTAAAAAAGGCGCTTGCCGTCGGCGAAGATTTAGACCGCTCGGAGGAAAACAATCTTGACCGGAAAATTTCCTCTCTGCGGTTAAGAATCGCGTTCGCCGACGTAACCGCCGCTGGAGATAATCTCGCTAAACTTCAGCTTTACCAACCAATCGCCGCCGACGCGCAGGCTTTATATTCCTCTTACCCGCAGAACGAAAATTTGCTGCAAGTGGCAATGTCAAGCGCGCAAAGAACCGGCTCGGCGTTAGAGGTCGAGGGCAGATATGAGGAAAGTAAAGGCAACGCGGAAAAAGCCCGCGATTATTATTTGCAGGCGGTCGAATACAATTATCAATTACTGAATTATAGTAAAACGCTCGCCGCCATCGGTTCTGACAAAAACGTGAAAAAACAAGGTCTGATGGTTTCACACGCTAACCTGGCTTCAATCTTAAATTTGGTCGGAGAAAACGATAAGGCGTTGGAAAATATAGAAATAAGCGAAAACCTTATCAAAGAAATAAAGAAAGGCGACGGCGATAATCGTGAAATCAAGTTGGTTGAGCCGCCGCTTCTTTCCATCAAACAAAGAATTCTGGTTAGTCAAGATAATCTGGATGCCGCTCTCGAAGCCGCCAAAACCGGATTTGAAATCGCCGAAGAAAACCGCCAATCAGACCCGAAGAATATCGAAACATTTTCGTGGGCTATCCAAATGGCAAAGGAAACAACAGAAATTTTGGAAAAACAAAACAAGTCGGCGGAAGCGCGGAAATACCGGCAAATTTTTGAGGATTATAAAAAACAATTTGAAGAAAAACAGGGCGGTCCGTGGACACAACATATAAATTGAAAATTTTTCGATTGTTTTACTGATGTGTAACAGGCTGGCTACGCCGTGTTTTTATCTGCTGAATCAGCTCAAATTTAATTATGATTTCGATTTCCGAAGCCGTTTCGATTATCGAGCGCGAAACTTTTCCGCTCGAAGCCGAAACGATTGATTTAACCGATTCGGTCGGACGGGTTTTGGCGGAAGAAATTCGCGCTGATATGGATTTGCCGCCGTTTGACCGCTCGCAGATGGACGGTTTCGCCGTGCGGAACGAAGATACGAAAATCGTTCCCGCAAAACTCAAAATCATTGGCGAATCGGCGGCGGGAAAAGGTTTTGACGGAAAAATCAACGGCGGCGAAGCGGTCAGAATAATGACCGGCGCGAGATTGCCGAATGGCGCGGACGCGGTGCAAAAGGTTGAATTCACCGATGAAGACGAAGGTTTTGTGACGATTACAGAAGCGGTCAAAGAAAAACAAAACGTCACTAAACGCGGCGAGGAAATTAAAAAAAGCGGGAAAATTTTTGGGAAAGGCGAGATTGTTTCGGAAAATATGTTTGCGCCGCTTGCCGCTTTCGGTTATGCAAAAGTGAAGGTTTTTCAGAAACCGCAAGTTGCGATTTTGGCGACGGGAAGCGAGATTATTGATGTAAGCCAGAAACCGAAGCAAGACCAAATTCGCAACTCAAATTCTTGGGCAATAAAAATTTTAGCTGAAAAATACGGCGCGAAAGTTAAAGTTTTGCCGATAGTTAAAGATGACTTGGGAAATCTCAAAGCTCAAATCGCTGAAGCAGTCGGGTTAAAGTTCAAAGTTCAAAGTTCAAAGTTCAAAGTTCAAAACGAACAATCCAAAATCCAAAATCCAAAATCCAAAATCCTGATTATCAGCGGCGGCGTTTCGGTCGGCGATTACGATTTTACAAAACCTGCTTTGCGCGAACTCGGTGCGGAAATCTTTTTTAAAAAAGTTTCATTACGTCCGGGTAAACCGACGGTTTTTGCAAAATTAAATGACACTTTGATTTTCGGGCTTCCGGGAAATCCGGTTTCGGTTGCCGTTACTTTTCATTTGTTTGTGAGATTTGCGCTTTTGCGGATGCAAGGAGCGAAAAATTGTGAACCGCAAAAAGGTTTCGCCGTTTTGCAGCATAAAATAAAAGGCGCAAAAGAACGCGACTCATTTTTGCCCGCCTTTGTCGAAACAAACGAACAAGGAAAACTCGTCGTCGAATCTTTACGATTTAGCGGGTCTTCAAATTTCATCGCATTCTCACGAGCGAATGCTTTGGTTTTCGTGCCGAAAGACAAAACTCTGGAAGCAGGCGAAGTTGCCGGGATTGTATTTTTATAAATTTCAAAAAAAGGAAAGAACTAAGGAATAGAACACGGATTTTTACGGAAAAAACTGATTAATGCGGATTTTTTCAAATGATTTATCCGTGAAAATCAACCTTTTCCCGTAATATCCGTGTCGTATTCTTATCTTAAAAAACAACGCTCAAACCACCACGCGCCGTTCTGCCTGCGGTGCGAAAACCGTTTTCGTAATAATCGTAATCAAACAAATTTTCGATTGTTCCGAATATGCGAAAGCGCAATTTATCCTTATTGGTCGGAATCTCGTAACTCGCAGTAACGTCAGCTTTTCGCGTGCCTTTGAAACGATAAATGCGCGTCGTAAAAATCGTGTTGCTGAAAATCGGCGCAAGGTAAGAACTCATTGCCAGAAAATCGAAATTGAGCGACAAACGGTCGAAAATTCTCTGCGTCGCAACCAGCGTAAATTGATGGACGGGAACGCCTAAAGTTCTTATAATTCTGCTGCCGGAAACTTGCGGCGCGCGCTGGTCGCTGTTGGTAAAAGTGTAGGACGCGAAAAGATTTGTCGAAGAAAACGGTTTGACTTCGCCGCTAAATTCCGCGCCGCGCGAGATTGCGCCTTCGGAATTTATGTAACCGAAAAATCTCTGAAACGGGTCATTTGTCAGGGTGTTTGAAAAATCAATCGTGCGCTGCAAATGCGTGTAAAAATAAGTCGCGGAAAGTTTTGCGTGATTGCTGAAAATTGTCTGGTCAACGCCGCCGTCAAACGAAATCGAGCGTTCGGGTTTGAGGCGCGGATCGCCGAGTCCGACAAACGAGTTTGGTGTGCCGAACGTATCGAAAAACGTGCCAAACCTTTCATACAGAGACGGGACGCGGTAGCCGTTGCCGACGTGAGCGCGAATTTTCGTTTTCGATTTCTCAAAAAAGTAGGAAACCGAGCCGTCGCCCGTGTAAGCCGTCAGCGGATTTTCGAGCGTCGCATTTCGATACGGCGCGTTCGGCGAACTGAAAAAAGGTTTTTCCAAATTAAAAAACTGAGCGCGAAAACCGCCCGCAATCTGCAAGCGGCGATTAAAGAAGTTCAGCAAATTCTGCACGTAAAATGTGTTGCTTTTTTGTCTGGCGCGAGTTGAAAAATTGTTTGAAACATTCGCCGAAAAACCGTCGTTGCCGAATTTTTCCCACTCGTATTCGTAACCGAAAGTCAGTTCGTTATTTGAAGTCGGCGTGTAATTAAAATGCCCGTTGAGCGTGTGAATCTGCCCTTCAAAAAGGCTGGTTTGGTCGCCGCCAAACGGTTGAAATCCAGTTCCTAAAACGCCGTTGGTGTTTTTGCGGCTCGTTTTTAACGCTTGATAAAAACCTTGAAAAACCAAGTGGCTGTTGATGATTTGAGCAAGGAGAATTTGCCCGTTATAGAATTTCGATTTTTGAAAATTGTCGGGGTCGTTCGCGTCGGGAATAAAATTCGCGCTGCCGAAATTTAATTGCGTCTGCGTCGTTCCGTTTTCAAATCTTCTCAATTCGGAACGCAAAAGCGGAACGGCATTGATTATCTGTGTAATTGCGGGCAAAGTGCCGACTGTATCGGGATTTGAATTAAGCCGCACGTAAGCGTCGGAAATGTAAAAACGCGCCGAGATGTTTGTTTTGGAAAACGGATTGTAATCGACTCTGCCCTGCGCGTTCGTGTTGCGCGCGTCGTCTTCGCCGTCAACTCCTTCGGTGAAAACGGTGCGCGAAACGCCGAGATTAAAACCGATTTTGTCGTTGCCGTCCGAAATATTTCCGCGAAAACGCTTTAATCCGAGACCGCCGTATTCGCCCAAAAACGCGCCGTGAAAATCCGTTGCCGGTTTTGGAGTTTGCAAATCAAGCACGCCGCCGATGGCGTTCGTTCCGTAAAGCGATGAACCCGAACCGCGAAGCACTTCAACGCGATTTGTGCCGGTAAAAGTAAAATCGCTCAAAAAAGCCGAAGCGTCGCCCGTGATTGAAGATGCGTCGCGGAAGCGAATGCCGTCAATCAAAACCGCCGTATCCTGATTTCGCAAACCGCGAGTTTTGATGTTTGCCGTTCTGCCGAAACCGCCAAGCTGCTGGACGCGAAAACCCGGAATCGTTTTCAAAGCATCGGTTAGAGAAAACTCGTTGCGGTCTTGTATTTCTTGACCTTCGATAACATTGACCGTTTTTGAAACTTCGTCAAAAGGTTGTCCAATCCCCGAAGCGATGACGACGACTTCGCCGACTTTTATAATGTTTGATGGTGTTTGCGGTCCGAAAGTTAAATCAACCGTTAAGGATTGTAATTTAGCAATTATAATCTCTTTCGAGATAAAAACTGTGTCATCGGCTCGCAGAACGCTGATGTTATATTTTCCCTTGGCGACGTTCTCAAAAACGTATCGTCCTTGTTCGTCAGTCTGCGTTATTTGTGCTTGATTGGCTGCCGAAGTCAGCACAACTTTCGCATTCGCCAGCGGCATTCTTAAATCCGAAACGATACCCGAAACAATCGCGCCGGTTTGCGCCGAAACGCCGACTGCAAAAAGCAGCGTCAAAATAAAACTTAAAAATAATCTCGATTTCATAAATCTCCTTTTCTGCCCGTCGCAGAATGGTTGTCAAAGCAAAAGAATAATGTTCCTGACTCGTAATGATTTTGGATTTTGGATTTTGGATTTTGGATTATTTCAAATCTCTCAAATCATAAATTTCAATAGCAACGCGCCTTCCCATTTTGTAACAGTGGCTTCTGCGTCGCCTTTCACTATTTACAGTTGCGCGGGCAGTGTCGGAATCGCACCGAACTTCCATTACTCCTTGCTTTATGGTTAATGTTTTGCCGATGATTTGAAAAATTATGAGTTTGAAGAGAAATCACTTTCGTAATTCGTAATTCGTAATTTTTCAAACATCAGCGTAATTCATCGTAATTCTCGGCTTTCCGCTTGCCGGATTTGCGTCCAGGAAAACTTCAACATCAAAAACGTCGCGCAAATTTTTCGCCGTTAAAACCTTTTCGGGCGTGCCTTTAGCAATCACTTCGCCGTTTTTTAACAGCAAAACTTCGTCGGCAAATTCCGACGCTAAATTTAAATCGTGCGTGATGACGATTGCCGAAGATTCGCACGATTTGCATCTTTCGCGCACCAGGTGAAACATCAATGCTTGATGCGCCAAATCGAGATTCGCCGTCGGCTCGTCAAGCAGTAAGATTTGCGCTTGCGTCGCCAAAGCGCGGGCTAAAACGACTCTTTGCCGCTCGCCGCCGGAAAGCCGGTTCATCAGACGGTTTTCAAAATCAGCCAAATCGCAAATCTGCAAAGCGTTTTCGGCAATCTGCAAATCACTGCTCGTTTCCCAACCAAAAGCAATTCCGTGCGCGAAACGTCCCGCTAAAACAAATTCCAAAACGGTAACGGGAAATTTCGTTTCCGCTTCCTGCGCGATGACGGCAATTCTTTGTGCGATTTCACGCCGCGAAAAATCCTTTAAACTTTTTCCGTCAAGCAAAATTTCGCCTTTGCTCGCTGGCAAACCTGTATTCAGAGATTTGAGCAAAGTCGTTTTGCCCGCGCCGTTCGCGCCGAGAACTGCTAAAATTTCGCCGTTTCTCAAAGTGAAGGAAACATTTTTGACAACTTCGCTTTCGCCGTAGCCGATTGAAATGGTTTTAACTTCTAACATTTTTTTGAGCCACCAATAACACGAATGAAAAAATAAAAATAATTCGTGTTATTCGTGTTATTGGTGGCTAATTTTTTCTCAACAAATAAATAAAAAGCGGCGCGCCAATCAGCGCGGTAATCGCGCCGACGGGCAATTCGCGCGGCGCAATCGCCACACGCGCAATCGTGTCCGCCGCGACGACGAAAATCGCGCCGACGATTGCCGAAAATGGAACGACAAAGCGGTTATCGCTTCCGATTGCAAGGCGCACCAGATGCGGCACAATCAAACCGACATAGCCGACCGAACCGCTTGCGGCAACCGACGTTCCGACAAGCGCGCTTGTCGCCGCAAAAACCACAATGCGCGTTTTGTCAATTTCGACACCGAAATCAAAAGCGTCTCGCTCGCCAATCATCATCAAATTCAACGCTCGCGCCTGCGAACTCAAAACGATTGTGCCGACGACGGCGACAATCAATGTTAAATAAAATCCGTTTTTCGTCGCTTGCGACAAATCGCCCAAAAGCCAAAATGTAAAACTGCGAAGTTTCGCCGCGTCGAGCAAACTCGTCAGCAAAACAATAAATGACGAAAGAAATGTCGTTACGATTACGCCTGACAAAACAAGTCTTTCGACATTCATTCCCGCGCGGCTTTTCGCCATTTGATAAACAACGATGGTTGCGATACTCGCACCGAGAAAGGCGAAAACGGGACGCGCAAATTCAAATTGTGCGAAAAACACGAAAGCCAGCATCGTTCCTAAAGCCGCGCCGTTGGAAACTCCGAGCAAGTAAGGTTCAGCCAAAGGATTTCGCAAAAGTGATTGCAAACCTGCTCCAGCCACCGCTAAAGATGCGCCGACACACGCGCCGAGCAAAATTCGTGGCAAGCGAATGTCGAACAAAATTGCCGTTTGCTGTTCGCTTAAATCAAAGAACGAAAGTTTTTCGCTTCCCAAAAGCGCGGCAGTAAAAACCGTCAAAATTAATAAAACTAAAAGACCGACGCCAAAGCGAAAACTTTGAACTTTGAACTTTGAACTTTGAACTTTCACTGAAAACTTTCGGGATGCAATACTTTCGCCATTTGCTCCAAACCGTCAACAATTCGCGGCGCGGGACGCGAAATTAATTCGGCGTTTATGCGAAAAACTTTGCCGTTTCGCACCGCCGGAGAATTTTTAAAAACATCATTCGGCTCGCGGTTGTCTTCGCTGTCTGACAAGATTATCGCTTCTGGATTTAACGCGAAAGCAGTTTCTTTACTAACTTTCGGATAAGCCGTTCCCACATTTGACGTAACCGACGCGCCGCCCGCGCGACTTATTAAATCAGTTATAAACGAGTCTTTTCCGACGGTGAAAAGCGATTCTTTGGAAATCTGTAAAAAAACCTTCGTGTCTTCGGCTGAATCGGTTCGCGCTTCAACATCTGCGACACGCCTTTTTAATTCATTAACAATTACACGCGCTTTTTCGTCCGCGCTGAAAATCTCGCCGATTTGATAAACGGTTTTATAAATGTCGTCCAAACTGTTCGGATTGGTAACAAAAACCGTGATGCCTCGCTCGTCAAGAGTTTTGCTGAAATTTTCCATCTGCGAGGCGGTTGAAACCAGCACGATTTGCGGCTTTAAGGCAATGATGTTTTCGATGTTCGGCGTTTGCGTGTCGCCGATTTTTTGGATTTTCTGCGCTGCCGCCGGATAGTTGCAAAAGGTTGTTACGCCGACTAACTTGTCGCCCGCGCCGACGGCAAAAGCGATTTCCGTCAAATTCGGCGCAAGCGAAACAGCGCGTTCAACTTTTTCAGGAATTTTGACTCGGCGACCCGAATCATCAGTAATTTCGCGCGTTGGAGCGGCAATCGGCACATCAACAAAATTTTGATTTTTGCAATTGGCGAAAAGAAAAGCGCACAGCAATAAACAACCAACTGCAAAACTTTGCGCGGAAATTTTTTCCGCAGAAGTGTGAAGCCCGCAAAGAAAAACAGGCGCGAAGAGAAAAAGTTTTTTATGTTTTTCTGTCAAATCCTTCAAAATAAAAAGTCCCGCCTTTATTGCCTCCGCGTTAAAAACAAAAGGCAATCAGACGGGACTTTTCACACACTAAAGAAGGAGAAAAACTACAACTGATTAAGCCAAACGTCTTGACGCGAGACGGTTTCGGCTAAAAAACTTCGGACAGGTTTCCAGACTTATTTCGATTTTGGATTTTAGATTTTGGATTTTGGATTGTTCTGATAGAAAGACAATCCAAAATCCAAAATCTAAAATCCAAAATCGCTTTCACTGTGGCGCGACCGTGCGAGATTTCCACTCGCTTCCCCTTCCGTGCCGCTTTTTTTGAAGAAGCGACACCCAAAGTATTTTAGTCTGTAAAAGAACGATTATCAGCAAGTTTTTGGAACTTGCCCGCACAAATTTTGCGATGCTTGATGAAACGAAAAAGTATCACGCCCGAAATAAAATGTCAAAAGATTTCATTTTGAAACGCAAAGATTTGAAATTGTCTTGCTATTACGGCTATGCTGTTGAGTGCGGTAACCGAGTGACGGACAATTTTCTTTTCGATTCTATGGCTGATTACGGAAATGTAGTAGCGGTAATTCTTGGCGGCGGCGCAGGCTCGCGCCTTTTCCCTCTGACACGCGAGCGGTCTAAACCCGCCGTTCCTTTAGGCGGAAAATATCGTCTGGTGGATGTGCCGATTTCCAACTGCATCAATTCCGCCATCACGCAGATTTTTGTTTTGACGCAGTATAATTCCGCATCCTTAAATCGTCATATTTCGCGCACTTATCGCTTTTCCAGCTTCTCGACCGGCTTTGTCGAAGTTCTCGCCGCCGAACAAACCAAAGACAACCCCGAATGGTTTCAAGGCACGGCGGACGCTGTTCGCCAGATGCTGCCGCACTTGCGTGATTGGCGCGTCGATACGCTCCTTATACTTTCGGGCGACCATCTCTATCGGATGGATTATCGGGAATTCCTGGCGCGTCATTTTGAAACCAACGCCGACGTAACGATTTCCGTCGTTCCGTGCAGTCCCGAAGACGCGACCGGTTACGGTTTGCTCAAAACCGATGAAAAAGGGCGTATTGTCGAGTTTAAGGAAAAACCGAAAGGCGACCAGCTCGAAGCGATGCGGGTTGACACGACTCGTTTTGGTTTGAGCGAAACAGACAGCGCAAAACGTCCGTTTTTGGCTTCGATGGGTATTTATGTTTTCAATTACGAACGCCTTGTCGAACTGCTCAAACAAGACATTGCGAAAGTTGATTTCGGCGGCGAGATAATTCCCGACGCGATAGGAAACTTCAATGTTCAAGCGCATCTTTTCAAAGATTATTGGGAAGACATCGGAACGATTCGCTCTTTTTACAACGCGAATTTGGATTTGGCTTCACCTCTGCCGAAGTTTAATTTCTTCGACACCGAATCGCCGATTTACACGCGCAGCCGATACTTGCCGCCGTCAAAAGTTCACGGCTGCGACATTGACAATTCGATGGTCAGCGAAGGCTGTATCTTGAACGGCATTCACGCCAGACGTTCAATTATCGGCTTGCGAAGCCGCATTGATTACGGCGTAAAGCTAGAAAATTCCATCTTGATGGGCGCGGATTTTTTTGAATCGTTCGAGGAGATAGAGGGAAATTCTTCCCGCGATATTCCGCACATTGGCATCGGCGAAAACTCGATCATTAAAAACGCGATTATCGACAAAAACGCCCGCATCGGACGCAACGTCCAACTTGTCAACAAAAATAACGTCGAAACAAAAGATGGCGAAAACGGCTGCTATTTTATCCGCGAAGGCATTATCATCGTTCCCAAAAATGCGGTTGTCAAAGATAATATGGTGATTTAAGAAAGTGGAAAGTGTAAGGTGTAAAATGGAAAATTTGAAAATCTATATTTTTCATTTTCAGTTTATATTTTCTATTTAATCTCTTATTCGATAAACGCCTGTCGAAACTCTTGCCGCGAAATTTTCTTTGACAAGCGCGTGATTAGCTTTTCCGGCTTCTTTGCGCGTAATTCCAAATGCTTTGGCAAATTCGCCGCGCGTCGTCATCCGGCATATTTGCAGAAATGCGCGGGCAAGTTCTCTAATCGCATCTTCGCGGGAAACCTTCTTTGACAATTCTTTTGGAAAACGCGCTTCCGCCAAAGTCCAAATATATGTAAATTTCGGCTGATACAAAACTTCCGACGGCAAGACTTTCATTGCGCGTTGCAGTTCGTCAAGAGCTTTCGTGAGTTTTTGCCGGTTTTCGATTTTTGTTTCGGCGCGTAAATCAGCCGTTCCCATTTCCCATTCTTTACGCAAAATTTTTAAGATTTTGCTGGCATCTTCCGACAAAATTTCCTTTTCCTGTTTTTTCGGAATGCCCCAAACGGCATTGAAATATTGAATAAGACGCGGCGCGACAAACGTCGAGCGACCTTTGCAAAGTTTTGAATAATAAACTCGTCCGCCGCCCATCACTTCGTCTTTCAATGTCCACGCGAGACTCATTTCGTAATCCTTTTGGACGTTGCGCGGCGCGTAAGCGTCTCGCCTGCCGCAGACGGCGACATAAACGCTCGGCAAATTCGTGCGCGAATCGGTCAAGCCCAAACAAAACCCCAAATCTTCGACCATCGCTTCGACTTCCCGCGCGGTTTCGATTTTCAAAATCTCCTCCCGCCGCCATTTCGTGTCGCGGAACTGTTCGATTTCTTCAGGCAGAATATTTTGTTCGTTCAATTTATTTTAGTAACAAAAACTGCTTAATAAAATTTGCCCCCGAATTTATAAAAAAACCGGGAGCAAATTCTTATTTATCAAAACCTATTTTCGGATGCGATAATTCTTTTAAATCATCTTACGCCGGAACTTTTCTTGTCGTTTCTCTGTCCCAATTCCGGTGCTGCGCGATGGCTTTGATAAAATCCTGCGCCGCGCTTTTCGCTCCGTCATTACTTAAAATGACGCCGGCGTCATTTTTGGCTTTACCGGCGAAAGTATCTTTGACGAAATCGACGCCTTCGCCCGTCGCGGCAATCGCCTTGCAGTGCTTGAAAGCCTCGTCGACGAATTGGTAAGCATCGGCTTCATAACCGAGCTTTTCGATGCTCGCCGCGCCGCCCGGAACATAAACCGCGTCGAATAAAACCGAAGCCGCCGTCAGAAAACTGTAATCAGCCACGACCGCTTTGCCGCTCGCGCTGTCAATCGCGCCGAGTTTCGGCGCGACGGTTTTCAGCATCGCGCCTTCGGCTTTGAGCGCTTTTTTCATCGCGTCGAGCGCGTCGCCGTCAAAACCGTCGGCAATCAGCGCGGCGATTTTGCGCGTTTTTATCAAGTTTTTAACGGTGTTCTTCATACTCAGCGCTTCGGATTTTTCAATCGAGGATTTTACTTTTATCGGCTGCACCGAATTCGGGTCAGTGTCCGCGCCGAACGAAAGATTCATCGGCTCTTCGGGATTGCTCGGAACTAACAAGCCGAGACCGGCGGCGACTTTATCTGCCAAACCCGCGTCAACCTGCTTCAAAATTCCGAGCATTCTTTCCCTGATTGCGACAATATCGACCTTTCCGAGTTCAAAGCGCAAAGCGTCAATCAGGTGCTTTTTCTCAGGCTCGGATTGACTGTTGTAAAAAAGCGTCGCCTGGCTGAAATGGTCTCGGAAACTTTCGCTGCGGGCGCGAACTTTTCTCGCGTCGACGCGCTCTTCAAAAGTATGAAAACCGCCGTCTTTCATCATCGCCTGAAACGGACAGTTGCCGTTCATCGAGTTTGGTTCATAGCTGACTTTTCCCTGATTTATCGTCTGCCGCATATGTCCGTCGCGCTGGTTGTTGTGAACCGGCGCGACCGAACGGTTTATCGGAATCTCGTGAAAATTCGGACTTCCCAAACGCTTTAACTGCGTGTCAGTGTATGAAAATAATCTGCCTTGCAAAAGCGGGTCGTTCGTAAAATCAATTCCCGAAACGACGTGACCGAGATGAAACGCGACTTGTTCGGTTTCGGCGAAAAAATTGTTTGGATTGCGATTCAAAGTCATCTTTCCGATTCTCTGGACGGGAACTAATTCTTCGGGAATAATTTTTGTCGAATCGAGTAAATCGAATTCAAATTTGTGTTCGTCTTCCTCGGCGACGAGCTGCACGCCGAGTTCCCATTCGGGAAAGTCGCCATTGTCAATCGCTTCCCACAAATCGCGGCGGTGAAAATCCGGGTCTTTGCCGGAAATTTTCTGCGCTTCGTCCCACGCGACCGAATGAACGCCGAGCAGCGGTTTCCAGTGAAATTTGACAAACGTCGCTTTGCCGTCTTCGTTGACAAAACGGAAAGTGTGAACGCCGAAACCTTCCATCATCCGAAAACTTCTGGGAATCGCTCGGTCCGACATCAGCCACATAATCATATGCGTTGATTCGGGCATCAGGGAAATGAAATCCCAAAAAGTGTCGTGCGCCGAAGCCGCCTGCGGAATTTCGTTGTGCGGTTCGGGTTTGACGGCGTGAACAAGGTCGGGAAATTTTATCGCGTCCTGAATAAAAAAGATTGGGATATTATTGCCGACTAAATCATAATTGCCCTCGTCGGTGTAAAATTTGACCGCGAAGCCACGCACGTCGCGGGCTAAATCGGTCGAGCCGCGAGAACCGGCGACGGTTGAAAAACGCACGAAAACCGGAGTTTCGCGGCGCGGGTCAGAGAGAAATTTTGCTTTCGTGTATTTCGCCATCGATTCATAAACCCGAAAAACGCCGTGCGCCGCCGAGCCGCGAGCGTGAACGATGCGTTCGGGAATTCGTTCGTGGTCGAAATGCGTAATTTTCTCGCGCAGAATGAAATCTTCCAGCAAGGTTGCGCCGCGCTCGCCCTGTTTCAAAGAATTCTGGTTGTCGTTTATCCGCAAACCTTGATTGGTTGTCAGAAACTCGCCTGTTCCGTCTTCGCGGTTGACTTCCAAATCTTGTGATTTTTTGTTGTCGCCGCCGCCGCGCCTGTTTTGCTTCAAATCATTTGATTTATTGCTTTTAATTGATTTTTTTTCTGTCGTTTTACTAGCCATTTTTCCTCCTTGTTGTAACTTCTCTTCAATTTAATTGTATGCTCAAACGTCGTTCTGAAAACTAAAATTATTTAGTTTTCAGAAACCGAAAATTGTAATTTTCGTGATTCAAAAGTAGCACAAATCCATGCTCTGAGTCGAAAAGGTTTGCAAACTTTTCATTTTTTTTCGCATCTAGTATTTAGTTTCAAAAGAGAAGGAAAAATGATGAAAAAAGCGCGTATCTTATTATTTACATTCACGATTCTGTGCGTTTCGTTTGCAGGCGCGATTGCCCAAAACTCGAAAATCATCAAAACTGATTTGAGTCAAGCCGAAATTGACCGCATCGTCAAAGCGTTCACGATGAACGAAGCCGCATTTCGCGATGCGCTGACTAGCTATGTTTTCAGTCGAAGTGCGAGTATTTCGACGGTCGGAATGGGCGGGCAAATCAGCGGCACATATCGCCGCGATTCGTTGATGAATATCGCCGAAGGCGGCAAACGCATCGAAAAAATCGTTTTCGCGCCGATACCGACTTTGAAGGAAATTACAATTTCGGCGGCTGATTTAGATAATTTAAGCGGAGTCGACCAATTTGCAATCGAGCCTTCGGTAGCTTCGCAATATAATTTTACCTACGTCGGCAAAGAAAAAATAGACGAACTTGATTTGTATGTTTTCGATGTCGCGCCCAAAGGCGCGCTCGACCCGAAAAAAGTCAAACAGCATTTCTTTTCAGGCAGAATTTGGGTTGATGCCGACGATTTAATGATTGTCAAAACAAAGGGCAAAGCAGTTCCCGAACAGAAAAACGAGCGGTTTCCCGTCATCGAAACGTGGCGCGAAAACGTGGATGGCAAATACTGGTTTCCTTCGTATGCTGCTTCAGACGACGAACTCGTATTTGATACCGGCAACGTCGTAAAAATCAGAGTGCGGCTGAAATACACGGGTTACGCGCCCGGCAAAAGCGAAGTTATTATCCTTGACGACGACCAGGAAATTAAAGAAGAAACCCCGCAGGCGAAACCGAAGCCTACGCCGAGTCCGACACCGAAAAAACCTTAATATAACGGAAAATGGAAAATGTTAGAAGAAAACTCTTAATTTTCCATTTTCCATTTTCCATTTTCCATTTCCTCTGCAATCGCGCCTCGCACCTGTTCAAGCAAACTCATCAAATCATTTTCAGCCGTTAAATTTTTCGTTTCAATCGGCGGCAAGATAATCATTTCAATCGTTCCGGGTTGGGCGTAATTTTGTTTTTTACCCATCAAAACGTCGGTGTTTTTGAAGGCAATCGGGACAATCGGAAAACCTGTCGCGATTGCGATGTGAAACGCGCCTTTTTTGAACGGCAAAATCTCGAACGGCATTGCCCGCGTACCTTCGGCAAACACGCCGAATGAAATTCCCGAACGCATTTTTTCCGCCGCGTCGTTCATCGTTTCAATCGCTTTTTCGGCATTTGAACGGTCAATTGCCAGAACGTTAACGTATCTCATAAATTTTCCGCCGATGGGAAGTTTCAACATTTCCTTTTTCGCAATCACGCCCATTTTCTTGCCCGTGTAAGCAAAAATCGCCGCCGTGTCCAAATAAGAATGATGATTGGCGACGAAAACGTAAGATTGAGTTTCCTGCAAATTTTCTTTGCCTGAAACATGAACTTTCATTCCGCTCAATTTTAACCACGTCTTCGCGCCCCAACGCGCCCACGGATACGCCAAATCCCGATTACGAAAAATTTCGGCATACAGCATCACGAGCGGCATACCAAACAAAAATAAACTTCCGACGACGACAAAAATCCAGTAAAACCAGAGCCGCCCGATAAACTCCGGCAAATGTTTTGTGATAGAATTTTCGGAAGGAAAAATAATCGTTTCATTTTTCGCAATCGCTTCAAGGAAGGTTTTTTGCAAATGTTCAGACATAATTTTTTTTACAATAAACACGCCGAAACAGAAAGAAACACAACACCGATAAACACAAATGCGAACAGATTATCACGGATTAAAAATATCTATAAAATCCGCGTCAACCCGTCTTTTTCCGCGTTAATCCGTATCCAATTCTTAATTTTTCTTTTTGCGTTCGCTGTTCTGGCGCAGAGCGTTCCCAGCCCGAAAGCCGTTCTCGGTTTTCAGCCAACCGATGACAAAACCATCGCCGATTGGAAACAAATTAATAATTATTTTCAAAAACTCGACCAGGCAAGCGACCGCGTAAAAGTTCAGGAAATCGGCAAAACGACGCTCGGCAAACCGCTGATTGCTGCATTTATCAGTGCGCCGGAAAACATAAAAAATCTTGAAAGATATAAACAAATAAATCAAAAACTAGCTGACCCGCGAACAGTTAAAAATCCGGCGGAACTCGAAAATCTTATCAAAAGCGGCAAAACAATTGTTTCGATTTCCTGTTCGATTCACTCGACTGAAATCGTCGCATCGCAAATGTCAATGAATCTCGCCTTTGAATTGGCGACGGCAAAAGATTCGGAGACGCTGGAAATTTTACAAAACACGATTTTGCTTTTAATTCCCTCGTCAAATCCCGACGGCATTGATATTGTCGCCAATTGGTATCGGAAAAATCTGGGAACGAAATTTGAAGGAACATCGCCGCCCGAGCTTTATCATCATTACGCCGGACACGACAACAACCGCGATTGGTTTATGCTGAATCTGAAAGAGACGCAAAGCATTACCAAACTCTTCTGGCGGGAATGGTTTCCGCAGATTGTCTATGACGTTCATCAAATGGGACAAAACGGCGCGCGGTTTGTTATTCCGCCGTTTTTCGACCCGCCGAATCCGCGAATTTCACCGCTTATTTTGCGCGAAGTCGGACTCATCGGTTACAAAATGTCGGCGGATTTGCAAGCTGAAAACATTGCGGGCGTGGCGACAAATACGACTTTCGATACGTGGTGGCACGGCGGTTTTCGCTCGTCGCCATATTATCACAACTCAATCGGTATTTTATCCGAAGCGGCAAGCGCGGATTTGATGTCGCCGGTAATGATTACCGAAGACAGATTGAAAAAAGGCGGCGGCGCAAGAGGCTTTAAATCCCCGCTTGAAACAGCGACAAATTTCCCGGACATCTGGCAAGGCGGAACTTGGCGACCGTCCGATATTGCACAAATTGAAATGATTGCCAGCCGCGCGCTTCTTCAATTGGCGGCGAAATTTCGCCCGCGTTATCTGCGAAATTTTTACGAACTCGGCAAAGCAAATTTAGCATTAAAAACGAACGAGCCGCGGGCGTTTGTCATTACGGCAGGACAGCCAAATCAAGAAACGGTTTCGCGTTTCCTGGAAATCTTGCTGGCGCAGGGAATGGAAATTCATCAAATGACGCGCGAGCTTGAAATGACTTTGAACCAGAAAAAACCAAATGATTTCGGAGAAATCCCTTTGGGAAGTTTTGTTGTTTTTACGAATCAGCCGCAGAAAAATAATGTTTTGAGTTTGTTTGAAAAACAGGTTTATCCGCAAAGATTAAATCCCAACGACGAAGCGGAAGTTCCGTATGATGTCGCCGGTTGGACTCTGCCTTTGCAAATGGGCGTGGAGACTGCGGCGGCGTGGCAAATCAAAGATTTGGAAAAGCACCGGAACACTTTGCGGAAAGTTGCGGACATCAATCAAGCGCGAAAAGTTCTAAATCTTTCGCCGACCGAAGAAGCATTTGCAAAAATGCCGAATCCGCTCAAAACCAATCCGAAAATCGGACTTTACAAAAGTTTCAATGCTTCGATGGACGAAGGCTGGACGCGGCTCGTATTTGATAATTTTCAAATTCCCTTCCGCTCAATTTCCGATGCGGATTTTCGGGGTAATAATTTGAATTTCGATGCAATAGTTTTGCCGTCGCAGTCGGAAAAATCAATCGTTGACGGATTGAGAAAGGGCGATTACGTGGAAGAATTTACCGGCGGAATCACCGAAAAGGGCATTGAGAATTTGAAGAAATATGTCGAGAACGGCGGAAAACTGGTTTGCTTTGACGACGGTTGCGAACTCGTCGTCAAACGATTTAATTTGCCGATAAAAAATGTCCTGGACGGATTAAAACGAAACGAATTTTATAATCCGGGTTCAGTGGTCGGGTTAAATGTCGACACGAAAAATCCATTGGCAAAAAACTTGAAAAAGGAAACGATGGCATATTTTATCAACAGTTCGGCGTTTGAAATTTCGGATAAGGGCAAAGTCAAATCAGTTGCCGAATACGCTGAAAAAGATGCGCTGCTTTCGGGTTATATGTTGGGCGAAAAATATCTGAACGGCAAAACGGCTCTGGCGGAAACCACATACGGCAAAGGAAAAATCATTCTTTTCGCGTTTCGCCCGCAGCATCGCGGGCAAACCTTCGGGACGTTTCCGTTTATTTTTAATGCGCTTGAAAGATAAGGAAGATTTAGCTGCGAACAAACGCGAAAAGACACGAAAAATAAAAAATGAAATTGCGAAAATTTATGCGATTTCCTGTTCATGTTATTTCGTGTTTGTTCGCAGCTAAAATAATTTTATGAAAGCAGAAACCCGATTTGTAAAAAGCAAGCTCGGCTTGGTTTGCATTACGACGACCGACGCGGTGCGTTATAAAACCGTAACGCGCAAACGGCTTTTGTCGTTTGACGAGCCGACACAGCGTGAAATGCTCCGCGCGCTTTACGCTGAAAACATCAATCGTCTGAATTCGGCAATTGAATTTTGCACGGCAAACGATATTCGTTTATACCGGATGACTTCGGGACTTTTCCCTTTTTCCGACGAACAAATCGGCGCGGAAATTTTGGAAGAATTCGCCGTGCGACTATCCATAATCGGAAAAGACGCGATTGCTAAAAACATTCGACTCGTATTGCATCCAGACCAATTCGTCGTTTTAAGTTCAGACTCGGAAAACGTCATCGAAAACAGCGTGAAAATTCTAAAAATGCACGCGAAAACGATGGACTTGCTCGAACAGCCGCGCTCGGAACGGGCGGTGATGAACATTCACGGCGGCAAAGGCGACAGAATAGACAAGTTGGTTGATTCGATTGAAAAACTGCCGGACGAAATCCGTTCGCGCATCGCCTTTGAAAACGACGAACACGCCTATTCTTCAGCCCAGATTTTAGAAGTTTGCAGGCGTGCCGATGTGCCGATGGTTTTCGACGCGCATCATCACATTTGCCGCGAAAAGCTCGACGATTATAACCACAAAAGCGTCGAAGAAACTTTTTGGGCGGCGCGTGAAACCTGGAAAAACCCCGACAATCAGCTTGTCCATATTTCCAATGGGCGCGAGCGATTTCAAGACCGCGCTCATCACGATTTAATTTTCGATATGCCGGAAGTTTTCAGGTTTGCGCCGTGGATTGAAGTCGAGGCGAAACACAAGGAAATCGCTATCGAAAAACTGAAAAATGAATGGCTCGAAAAAAAATGAAAAGCTAAAAACTAAAAGTAAAAAGTGAAAATTTTTTACTTCTTTTTAATTTTTCCCCGTTATCCATTTTTCACTTTTTACTTTTAGTTTTTCACTTTAAATCTTCCCATTTCCGCCCGCGAAATCTATAATAAAAACTATGTTTTACCGTTTTATATTTTCCCTGCTCGCAATTTTTTCCCTTTTTCTCGGTTCGCTTCAAACAGCTTTCGCTTTCGACGTTTTTCCCGACGCGCCGAAGTTTGAATTGCCCGACAAGCCTCTATTTTTCCGTCTCGAACGCGAACCGACAATTCGTATCGGTCTGACAACAAATGCGAGTTCGGCAACGATTACGACTGCTGATTCACAGCTTGTCGCCGTCAGCCCGGATGAACCGAATAAATTTTTAGCCGTCAATCGAATCAGCGTTTCGGCGCGTTCGTATCGCCCGCCCGAATACGAGATTTATCGTTTTGAAATTCAAGCTATCGCCACGCGCGAAGAAGCCGACAACTTGATGAAGGACGCGCGCGAGGCGATGGGCGAAAAAACTTCCGCCGTGCTGGACGCGAAAACCGGCACTTGGCGCATCTCTATCGGCGAAGCAAAACAAACCATCGAAGAAGCTAAAGAATTTAAGGCGGCTTTGAGCGAAAAAGGTTTTGAAGAAGCCGTTATGGTAACGGAAAAATTCACACAGCCGTCGAATGAAGCCGTAAAACTTTCAGGTCAGATTTCTCAAGGCGGAAAATCTCAAGTCAGGAGTATAATTTCATCTGCGTCAAGCAATTCAAACACGAACAAAGTTAGAACAACTGTTTCAAGCAATCCGACAATCGCCGACATCAATCCGAATCTGCGTGAAGTCATTGTCAACGGAGCGAGTCCGTCGGCAAAGTTTTCTTCTTTAAAATCCGTCGCTTTTGGCTCGGTAAACGAACGCCTCGTGCCTGTCCGCTACAACGGCAAAGCGTATCGCGGGCGCATCGAAGTTTTTGTCAATTCGCGCGGAAGTTTGACGGTTGTCAACGCCGTTTCTATGGAAGATTATCTTTTAGGCGTTGTGCCGAATGAATTGAGTTTGCCCGCAATTGAAGCGCAAAAAGCGCAGGCGATTGCCGCTAGAACTTACGCCGTCGCCAACGTCGGGCAATTTGGAACGCAAGGTTTTGATATATTACCGACCGTTCGCTCGCAGGTTTATCAAGGTTTTTCGTCGGAATCGAAAATGGGAACGCAAGCCGTTCTGGAAACTCGCGGCATATTTGCCAGCTACAAAGGCAAGCCGATAAACGCGCTTTACACTTCGACTTGCGGCGGCAGAACAGAAAATTCCGAAAACATTTTCGACTTCAACGAGCCGTATTTGCGCGGTGTCGAATGCTCTTTGGAAGGTCGCAAACATTTCGAGCCGTTTTTGATAAAAACAGTTCGCCAGCCCGCAAAAATGCGCGACGAAAAAAATCTCGCGCTCGTCCGGCTGATGTCGCTTTTCGCCGTCAACGGTTTTCAACTCAGCACGGCGCAATTAAACGACGATTTTTTTGAAGACGAACCGACGCAAAGCGAATTATCGAACTGGCTCAATCAATTGGCGATAAAATTCGGCAAAACCTTTCCGAATGTGAATAAAGAATCAGCCAAACCTTTTGAACTCGCCCGAATTTTATCAGCGATGATTTACGGCGATAATTACGCCAACACGCTTTTGAGCGAATCAGACATCAATTATCAACTTGCGTTTGACGATGCGGCGGAAATTCCGCAGGCAAAACGCGCTGACATTGCGATTCTTTTCCGCGACGGTTTCTTTTCGCTGTATCCCGATTTAACCTTAAAGCCGAACAAAGCGTTTTCACGCGCCAAAATGCTGCGCCTCATCGAACAAATTTATACGAAAAAGAAATGGTTTCCGGCTTTGCAGACCGGCGAAACAAAATCGAGCGTTGACGGCAAACTCATTATCAAAACCGGAAAAACCGAAAGACAGATTGTCGTTCGCCCCGACGTTTTTCTCCTTCGTCAATTCGGCGAAGACTTTTATCAAGTCAAAGAAACCGCGCTGCTCGGCGGCGAAACCGTGAATTTTCAAACAAACGGCGCAGGTGAAATCGTCTATCTGGAAGTCAAACCGACGGACGCGCCGACGACCGCCGACCGAATGTCGAGCTTTTCAATATGGAATGTCAATCTTTCGCCCTCGGCGGTGCAGTCGCGCCTGTCGCGCTACGTGCGCGGAATCGGCTCGCTGATTGATGTCCGCGTCGCCCGACAAGGCTTTTCACGCCGCGCGATTGACCTCGAAATCGTCGGCTCAAACGGCACATTTCATCTCAAAGGCGGCAAAATCCGCTCGGCTCTCAGGTTAAACGAACAGCTTTTCGTCATCAACAAACGCTACGACGCAAACGGCAGAGCAACCAGCTACAACTTTACAGGACGCGCCTGGGGACACGGCGTTGGAATGTGCCAATACGGTGCGTATGGACTCGCAAAAATGGGCGTGAAATACGACCAGATTTTGAAGCATTATTACACGGGAATTGATTTGACGAAGGCTTATTGATTATTCAAGACAATTTAAATATATGAAAGATATAGAATGGCAATATTTAGCAGATTTGCCGCCTCAGAAATATATCTGTGGATATTGTGATAGGTCTGTCGCTTCGGCAAAAGGTTTGCCTGGAGCTTATCGTTATTGGGGTGAAATTATAAAATCTTTTATTTGTATTTGTCCTCATTGTTCTCAACCAACATACATAGAAGGAAATATACAAGTGCCAGGAAGTAAGTTTGGCGGACACGTTGAAAGTATATTAGATTCTTCTGTCATAGAACTTTACGATGAGGCAAGAAATTGTATGGCTATTTCAAACTATACAGCTTCAGTTTTATGTTGTAGAAAATTGTTAATGAATATTGCTGTTTCTAAAGGCGCAAAGGAAGGATTACAATTTATCAAGTATGTTGAGTTCCTTTCTGATAATCATTATGTTCCGCCTGACGCAAAAGATTGGGTTGACCATATTAGAAAGAAAGGAAATGAAGCAACACACGAAATCGCTATTATGGGACGGGAAGATGCAGAAGAAATAATTTCTTTCGTGGAAATGATTTTAAGATTAGTTTATGAATTTCCTGCCAAAGTTAAAAGAAAAAATCAACCGAAGACGACATAGTAAGTTTAGCTTTCAAATTTTATAATTGCGTGGGAGGAAGATATGAGCAAAACTTTAGTTTTAGAAATTCCCGATGAAGTTTTCAGTACTTATCAAAAAATTGCTGAAAATAAAGGTGAAACTGCCGAGAAAATTGTATTGGAATTTGTCATCAATAATGCTCCGCATTCCAAAAAGGTCAAATGCAATAATTCACAGGAAGCCGAAGAACGTTTTGCGCGTCATTTCGGGGCGATAAACAGCGGCGATTCGAGGTCTGTCGACAACGAAAAAATTGATGCCGATTTAATTCGCGCTTACGAAGGCACGCACGACGATGAATGAACGGCTTTTTCTCGACACTTCAGGCTTGCTCTCGATGCACGACAAAGGCGATTTCCGCAACGCGCCGGCAATTGAATTTTTCGGCGGCGCGAAAATACTTTTGACAACCAATTATGTTTTAGCGGAGTTTGTGCCTTTGTCTTACGTTCGCGGGAAAAATCGGTGGGAAACGCTTTCCTTTATCAATGACATTCTCGAAGTTCCGCGTCTCGAATTAATTTGGGTTGACGAAAATTTACATAGTCAAGCAATGAATCTGCTTGAAAATCGCCTCGACAAAAATTATTCGCTGTGCGATGCGGTGAGTTTTATCATAATGCGGGAACGCGGAGTAACCGATGCGCTGACAACCGACAGACATTTCGAGCAAGAAGGTTTTATCAAATTGTTAGAATCCTAAATTATGCGATTCTCTCGCAATCAAATTATCGGCTCACTCATTTTACTCGGCGTGATTGTAATAATCGCGCTGATTCGTCTTTTTGTTTTAACTGGCGATTAAATCAAATAATTTTATCTTGTCAATCCTATTCATCTCTGTAAATTTTCTTTGGTTTTTCTCTGTGTTACTCTGTGTCCTCTGTGGCAAAAAATCTTAAAAAACCAATCTACGCCGTTGTCGGTCCGACGGCTTCGGGGAAAACCGAAATCGGTGTTGAACTCGCTTTGAGAATCGGCGGCGAGATTATTAATTGCGATTCCGTGCAGATTTATAAGGAAATCGAGATTGCGACCGCCAAACCTTCTATCGAAGAAATGCGCGGCGTTCCGCATCATTTGATTAATTATGTTTCGCCTGAAACAAATTACACGGCGGCAGATTGGGCGAAAGACGCGACCGAAAAGATTTATGAAATCGAAGCGCGGGGAAACATGGCTATTTTAGTCGGCGGAACGGGTTTTTATCTGCGCTCGTTGCGTCAGCCGTTTTTTGAAAGTCCACAGACTGATAAAAAACTCCGCGAGAAACTCACAAAAATCAAAAATGAGCGCGGCGCGGCGCATCTTTACAAAATTTTACAAAAAGTAGATAAAGTTTCCGCCGCCAAAAATTATCCTCGTGATTATGTGCGCGCGATGCGTGCTTTGGAAGTTTATTTTCAGACGGGAATGCGAATTAGCCATATACAGCCGAATCGAATCGAGCCGCCTGAATTTTCTAATCGAATCGAAATCTTTGCATTAAATCCGTCGCGCCCGCTTTTGTATGAACGAATCAATCGACGCGCCAAGCGGCATTTTGAAAACGGCTTGGTCGAAGAAGTGAAACTTCTGAGAGAAAAGGGCGTAAAAGACGACACGAACGCGCTCGGCGCGCACGGTTATCGTCGGGTTTGCGAGTATCTTCGGGGCGAAAGAACTTTGGAAAGCGCAATCGAACAGACCAAACAAGACGTTCGCAATTATGCCAAACGACAAATGTCCTGGTTTCGGCACAAGGAAAATGTTATTTGGCTTGAAGGTTTCGGAAACGATGAAAATTTGCAGGAAAAATTCTGGAAAATGCTTGAAATAAAATAACTTGTGAAATTTTTCTTGTGCGCGACCGTATCTTTGTTATAAACTTAAATTATATTTCAACAACTAAATTAGATAGAGAGAATGTTATGGAAAAAACAGTTGCCCAAAACATACAGGATGCGTTTCTGAACACGGCGCGGCGCGAAAAATTAAGTATTATCATTCATTTGTTGCACGGGGCGACGCTTTCGGGAAGAATAAAAAGTTTCGATAAATTTTCGGTGCTGCTGGACGCGGGCGGGCAAGATTTTTTGATTTTCAAACACGCCATTTCCACTGTTTCTCAAGAAAAGAAAAGACCCGTTTCGGAATAAAAACACTTTGCGCGGAACATTTATCACTTTTGAAGGAATTGACGGAAGCGGCAAATCAACGCAATTGCGAATGCTGGCGAATGAGTTGCGCGTTCGCGGCTTTAATGTGTTGCCGACGATAGAACCGGGCGGAACGCCTCTCGGAAGACGACTTCGTGAAGCGTTTCTCGAAACCGAAGAAAACATCGCGCCGTTAGCCGAACTTCTTCTGTTTGCAGCTGACCGCGCCCAGCACGTCAATTTTCTCGTCAAACCTGCTTTAGCCGAAGGAAAAATCGTCATCTCTGACCGTTACGCCGACGCGACTTTCGCTTATCAAGGCGCGGGGCGCGGTTTTTCCGAACCAATCGTCAATCAAGTTATCGAACTTGCCACCGACGGGCTGAAACCCGATTTAACATTATTTTTTGATTTGCCGATAGAAAAGGCAGTTCTTCGCACAAATAATCGCACCGACGCAGGTGAGCGAAAAAATCGGATGGATAAGGAAACTGCGGAATTTTATGTGCGCGTGCGCGAGGCTTATTTGAAAATCGCCGAAAGAGAACCGAAGCGTTTTTGCACGATTAATGCCGAAGGCTCGACCGATGAAGTGCAAATGCGGGTAGTTAAAATCGTGACGGAATTTTTGGGCTAATTGTAATTGTAATTTTGCCGGAAAAATGCGCAAAAGACACAAAATTTAATTCAAAGAATAATCTTTTTTCTCACCTCGAAGCGTTAGATTAACCTGTTGGATTTTGTAAAATTATAAAGGCATTATTACAAAGTCGAACAAATTCGCCAAGAAAAAAATAAATAATTTTTATGTTCGATAAACTTGTCGGCAACAATCACATCAAAACGGTTTTGCGCCGCTTACTAGTGTCAAAGCGTGTGCCGAATTCGCTGCTTTTCGTCGGCGAAGACGGCATTGGCAAAAAGCATTTTGCGCTCGAATTGGCGAAAGCGTTTGTTTGTCAAGACCCGAAAAATTCTGAGGCTTGCGATGTTTGTGTTGCTTGCCGCCGCGCCGACAAATTCAACATTCCTCCGGTTAATGAAAACACAAAAGTTGATGACAAACTCAAAGACGAATTTAAGAAAGTTTTTTTTAGTGAGAATAACGATGTCGGAATAGTTGCGGCTCTTAAAAAAAACATCTTGATTGACGCGATTCGTAATCTTGAAGTCGAAGCGTTTTCTCGCCCCGATAAAGCAACGGCGCGATTTTTCATTATTGACGACGCGGACAAAATGAACGAACCGGCTTCTAATGCTTTACTTAAAACTCTGGAAGAACCAGCCGCGACTTCGCATATTTTCCTAATAACTTCGCGTCCCGACGCGCTCTTGCCAACGATTCGCTCGCGTTGTCAAACCGTTCGGTTTGCGCCGATTGCCGCGCATAATATTGAAAATTATTTATTGAAAACCAAGAGATTTTCGCCTGACGATGCCGCGCTTTTAGCCAAACTTTCAAACGGAAAATTAGGACACGCGCTCGAAACCGATTTGGGTAAATTCCGCGAGCAGCGCGATGTGATGCTGAAAGTCCTTGATAGTATTTTGATAAAGGAAAACCGCGCCGAGCTTCTGCGCGTCGCCGAAGAAATGAATGATGCGAAAAACAAAGATAATTACGAAACATCGCTCGAAATTCTGCAAACACTGATTCACGACGTTTGGACTTTAAAGAATAATGCGAATGAAGAAATTCTGGTTAATGTCGATTTGGTTTCAGACTTAAAAAAACTTGCCGCGAGTGCCGAGAGCAAACGGCTTTCAGCCTGGCTTTTGGAAATCGAGAATCTGCGCGAAGGTCTTGCCGTCAATCTCAATCGCAAAATCGCCACCGACGCGCTGTTTATGCAAATGGCAAATTAATTCTTAGATTTTGGATTTTGGATTTATCTTGCGCAGATAAAATTTCTTTACCTTTGCGAAAAAAAATTCTAAAATAATCCGTCTCAACTTTTACAAATCGGAGTTAAATATGAAAAAACAATTGTTTTTATTAGTTTCAATTTTCTTGTTTAGTTTTCTAATCGTTTCAGCACAAACTGCTCCAACCGCCGTCAAACAAATTTCCGCCGGAGTAGTCAACGGCAAAGCCATAACTTTAGTGAAACCCGCTTATCCGGCGGCAGCCCGCGCAGTCGGCGCGGAAGGCGCGGTCAATGTTAAGGTTACGATTGATGAAGAAGGAAATGTAATCTCGGCAGAAGCCGTTTCCGGTCATCCGCTGCTTCAGACGGCGGCAGTACAAGCTGCGCAACAATCGAAATTCAATCAGACCTTTTTGAGCGGTCAAGTTGTAAAAGTTACGGGCGTTATCGTCTATAATTTCATAGCACCCGACAGACCGAATAACTGGCTAAAGATTGGTTACGATTTGGCAAGCGTTCAACACGCTCCGTCGCTGATTTTTCTGAACACGAATTCCATTGACAAAGTTTTTCAAGTCGATTGGACGGCAGAAAAGGAGCAACTAAAAAGATTGGCGGAAATCAAACAAGCCGAAAGCTCAAATGTCTCTCAGCCGGTTGTTACAAACGAGAGAAAGGTCAGTGAAACTAATGAAAAAAGACCGGACGGGACAATCGTCAGAAAAGTTATTACAGAACGAGCCGTCAAAACCGACAATGAAACCAATCCTGAACAAATTGCGATTTCTCAATCTTTGATTGCTTCGCTGCAAAGTCGTCTCGGCGGCGATGAATTAAATTTGTGGCGTTTTAATACAGGTGTGAGTTTGAGTCAGGCGTTATCAAAACTTCGGTTCACCAATGAACGACAAAGAGTTTTAGATTCGCTTCGCGGGCAAATTCAATCCGCGCCGGGCGGAGTTTCGGCAGATTATATTGCCGATTTACAAAAAATTCTGACGATTCTGGAAATGCCGAGACCGACCGCCGACGAGCGCAGTCAAGTCGGTCAATTTTTGGGGAAACTGTTCAGAAATCAATGAATAGGGGGAAATTTTCACCAATTAAATCTTCGACCGTCGAGCGCGTTCTTGCCGGCGCGGGAATTTTGGCAATAATGACTGGCGTGTTTGCCGGCGGTTATTTTAACCCGACAACGGCGGGATTTTTCCCCGCTTGCCCGTTTCACGCGCTGACGGGTTTGAATTGTCCGGGCTGCGGTTTGACCAGAAGTTTTCACGCGCTTTTTCACGGCGACGTTTCGACCGCGCTGCATTTTAATGCGCTGCTGCCTGTTTATTTTTTGTTCTTTTTGTATTTATTTGTTTCGCTCGGTTTAATTGTAGTTAGAGGTCGCGGGCTTGAATTTCGTACTTTTTCGCCTTACGCAATTTATGGCTTTTTAGCCTTGACGCTGGTTTTTTCTGTAATTCGGAATCTGCCTTTTTATCCGTTTAATCTTCTGGCAATTTAAGAAAAGTAAATCGTCAATCGTAAATAAAATAAGTCATTTCTTTCTATTTACGATTGACGATTTACTGATTAAATAATGTTTTCAAGCCTTCGTCTAAACTAATCTCCGATTTCCAATCCAGTTCTTGTTTGACGAGCGTTAAATCTGAAACATAATTCATCGGCACAGGCGCGGCAGTAGGATTTTCTTCGTCGATGACGGCTTGCAGACCTGAAATTTCTTCCATCTTTGTTATTAGTTCGCGCAAAGACAAAGTATTTTCGGCACCGCCGCCTAAATTGTAAAGTCCGTGCCGAATCACCGAATCAATAAAAGCATCGCAGGCTTGCGCAAAATCTTCAACGTGCAATAAATCGCGCTTCGGCGTTCCGTTTGCCGGAAGTCGCAAAGAATCCCCCGTGTTTATCGCGTCAACGTAATGCGAAACGAAATTCGGAGTGTTGCCTTCTGACATTGGCGCGTAGACGGTTGAAAGGCGAAAGATGCAGGAGCGAAAATTATTTTGGTGCGCGTAAAATTCGACATATCTTTCGGCAATCAACTTTGACCATTCGAGCGCGGATTGACCGTTGTAAAGTATCTGACAAGTTTCGGGAACTTCCCTGTAATTGTCGGCAAATCTGCCGTAGACATCTTTGGTCGAAGCGAAAATAAACACGGAATTTTCTTTCATTGAACGCAGCAGATTGATTGTGCCTTCGACGTTTGTCAAAAAAACTTCTTCCGCCGCTTCAGGCGATTTGTCGAGCGTTGCCGCCAGGTGTATAACGACATCGTAATCCTGAACCGTCTGCGCGTCCTGCAAATTCAATACGTCCAAACCCGAACGGCGCGAAAAATCGTCTGCCCCGAAAAATTTACGAATGTGCGTGCCTAAGAAACCGCTGCCGCCTGTAACGAGAATGTTCATAAAGCATATTTAACCACAGATTTACACAGACAAACACGAATAAGAAATGATTGAGAACAATTGGCGACTCGTAAATTGCGCGTGGAGGATAATCTTTTCACAAAAGAAAAATGTTTTACAGTTTCGATGCCGAAAATAAAAAAGCAATGCAAGACTCGTTTGGTAAATCAACAAGCATTGCATTGCTTTTTTATAAGTTTGAGGTAGATTCAGGCGGTTTATTGCGTTATGTTTTTCTAATCGGATTAATTGTGGGAGAAATCTGCACATCCCCGGTTTCTATCGGAGCAGTGCCGCGTCCCGGCAAGTTGGCGCGTTGACGCGCGGCGTTGGCGAGAGTTTGGCTGCTTTGATACCAATTTTGCGTGATTTGCGCGGCGACATCGCGCCCGCCCAAACCGAATGCTAAACCGACGGCAAGCGCGACCGAGCCGATTAAGCCGATAAGCAGCGTGTTGACAAGCGTTGCCGCAATGCCGAGTTGGTCAATCGCGGCGATAACACTGAAGCCAATAACGATATACTGCGTCAGAGTCGCCAGCAGATTCGGACTCCCGACACCGAGTTCGGAAACGCTGGAGCGTACGAGCCCCGACAGAAAACGCGCAATCAGGCTTCCGACAACGATAATTGCCATTGCGACGATGACATTCGGAATAAACAAAATAATGCGATTGATAATTTCTGTTAGTTGCGGAATGCCCAAAACATTAGCGGCGGCTTGTACGAAGATGAGAAAAATAAAGTATTTGATAAGTGTCGCAATCACGCCGGAAGTTGTCATACGCGTGCCGGAACGACGGATAAAATCGCCGATGCCGCTCCGCTCGACCGCCGCTTCAAAACCGACTGCTTTCAAAGCGCGTTCAATCAGGCTCGCCAGTAGACCGGCGACAAACCAGCCGATGATTAAAAGAATCGCCGCGCCGATAAATGCGGGCAAAAAACTGATAAAGCGCATTAAAGCATTTGTTAAAGAATAGTAGATAGCTTCGCTCGTGTCGCGGAAGCCGGTAACGACCGGTTGTGTCTGCATTATTTTATCTCCTTCGTGATATTTCCAGCCGATTTTATTGCGCAGTCTTTCACGGCACTTATTAAATCGGCATATTTATTTGTGAATAAGCACAAGTTTTTGAGATTGAAATCGGATGCGGAACAAATTCGCATTTTGTTAAAGACAGGAGCGAAAGTGTTCTTAAATTAATAAAATCCTTCGCGCTGTGCGAATTGTTCCGCGCTCGAATCTTTTAGCCGTTTTGACGATTGCGGTTCTCGGTCTGATTTACATTATCAGTCCGACTTACTTCGTCAACATCAACTTCCGTGCGTTTCACCGTATCGCTGACGGTTTCCTGATGTTCGGTTACATTTTTACCGACGACGACTTCTTCGACGACGTGCGCTTCTTTTGAAACAATCGGAACTTCCGCCATTTCAGTTACTTCAATTGTGCCTTCCTTAAAAGCTCCCGGCGCGTTTTCAACCGCGCGGTCAACCGGACGACGTTCGACCGTAACATTTTCCTCGCGCAAAGTTACCGATTCCTGCACCGGAACTTCCGCGACTGAAGTGCGAACCTGCGCCGCGCCTTTTTCAACCGTACGTTTTCCGACTGCAAGCTGTTCTTCGATAATCGGCAAAACGACTTCGTTTTCATTCGCCGCGCGGGTTACACCGGCGACGTGCTTTGCTCCGGCAGCACTCTGCATCGCGCCATAACTTTCGCTTGCGCTGTTCATTTCCGTCGTTGTGGATTGCGTCTGTTTATATTCTTCCTCGTGCAGAACGCCGCGCACGACGACGCGACCGTCGCGCAGCGCAATATCGCTTGCCGGAATTCGTTTTCTGCCATCAACGATAACCGAATCAACCATTTCCGTCTCGGTGTTGACGAGCATTTCGGTAACCTTGCCAAAGTCGTTTCCCGATTGGTCGGCGACCGACCAGCCGATGCAGTCTTGATTGTCATTGACGACATCATAGTCGTCCTGTTTTGTATAAGCTACAATTGCCATTTTAATTCTCCTTTTTGTGTGATTTATTTAACATCGCTAACGCTGGTCGCGTGCAGATAAATCTGTTGCCCTTTCATTTAAGCGTATTCCTTATTATCTAAACCGCCACCTTTAGTTTCCGCACTAACTTCTCCTGTCGGAACACTGCGGAATTCGCCGCCGAGATTGACGTTTTGACCGGTTTTCATTTTGACTTGACCTTCTTTACCGCCAAGCGAATCAAGATTGTCGCCGAGCATCACAAACATCTCGCCTGAACCGGACTTGACAGTAAATACTCTGTCGCTCGACTTGATTGACGCGCACGCCGCCGTTGACAAAAAATCCGCGTCTGACAAGCGTTGATTTATCGGTTACGCTGCCAAATTCTTTGACATCTTTGATAATCGATAATCGCAACGCTTCTCGCGCCAGTATTAGTATTCATCTATTGGTATTCATCGCTCCATCATTATTATTGTCGACGATTGCCGCATTGCCGGTGTTTCCGGCAACTATGTTGCTTCCGGTGTTTGATGCTCCGACGCGGTTATTGACATTTGTTGTTGTGCCAACATTTGCGCGGTTTGCGTTGACGTTTGTGTTATCAGCGACGTTACTTTTACTCCAAAACCACAAAAGCGGTAAAAGCAATAAGAGTAGAAGCAACGGAATCAGCCACCACGGAAAGCCGCCCCCTTCCTTACGCTCAACAGGAATTTCAGCCATTAATTTTTATCTCCTTTTTGAATTGTTCGCCGTACGCATATTTTCAAATAAACTGGAAAAAATACGCCGCAGTTTTTATAAAATTGATACTTGCGCCGTCTTGATTTCAAACGGCGCAAGTCGGGTTAAATTCGATTAGCTTCGCGCTTTATTACTTTGTCTGTTGGTGTCAACGTCGGTTTCTTCGACTTCGACATCCGTACGTTTAACCGAATCGCGGACGGTTTCTTCGCGCTCTGTAACGTTTTTGCCGACAACAACTTCCTCGACGACGTGCGCTTCTTTGGCAACGACCGGAACTTCCGCTTTGGTCGTTACTGTAAATTCGCCTTCTTTAACCGCCGCAAAATCGGCATCGGTAGCGGCACGGTCAACCGGACGACGATCAACCGTCACATTTTCTTCGCGCAGATTTACTTTTCCTTCGACGGGACGTTCGGTTACACGCGTGTGAACGCGAACACCGCCGCGCTGAACTACCCGCTTGCCGACGTTTAATTGTTCTTCGATAACCGGCAAAGCGACTTCGCCTTGTTTGGCGTAATTCTGCGTTTCGGTTCGGGTTTGTTCTTCGTTGTAAAGCGGAGCTTTTTGGTCGAATTGTTTATAACCCGAAGCGCGATACTGCGCGTGGCGACGGTCAACATCAACCGCACCGGCGTTATTTAAAACATCCGCGGCGCGGTCAATCATTTGGTCATCGGTATTGACGACAACAACCGTACTGCCGCGCCTGACCGATTCGGAATAAACGCCGCGCTCATCGTCATTAGCATCAGTTCCGAAAATTCCGTCGAAAAAGTTTGAGATGCCGTCGCCGATTGATGTTCCGGTCGTGTAATCAGCCGAGCTTGCGCCGCCGTAAGTAGTGTAACCTTTTCCGGCAGGTTCGTTTCTGGCGATTGAAATGTCGCCCTGTTTAATACCTGCTTGCGATAATTGCTGGACGGCTCGCTGCGCCGCCGTAAAATCATCAAAAATTCCTACAAGTGTCGTTGACATATTATTTCTCCTTTTTTGGTTTAATTCTAAAGTTTCCATTCGGCGAAAATTTATTCGCCCCTTCTTTGCTCATCAACCGGCGCACGCAGAGCGTTAATGCTCTCGGCGTTTGCGTCGGGTTTGATTTGTTCGAGCGTCGCTTCTTCGCGGCGCACGACATACTGTTGCGGATTGCGAAGCGTGTCGCGGCGTTTGGTAATTCTGATTTCCTCGCGCAGCACCAGCTTCTTTTCAACTACTAAAACTTCTTCCATTAGCGGCACAATCATTACGTCGCCTTCATAACGCACGGCAGGCGGCTCGGTGATAAAGCGATTGACGGTGACGCGCTGAATCTCCATTTCCTCGCGTAGCGTCGGCTCGTCAACCGTTTCGATTTGTTCGCTAACCGTTTTATGCACGCGCACGCCGCCAGTCAAAACTTTTTGTCTGGCGATATTTAATTGTTCGGCGAGAAGCGGAATTATGATTTGCCCGCTATCGCCAAACTCGGTCGAACCGTATTTTGACGATTGATTTTGCGCGAGTAATTCCGCAAAACTGCCGGGAAACGAAAATACGCCTTCCTCCCTTTCGACAAAAGTGCTTGCATCGGTAAAAACCTGCGAGCCGTCGTCAAAACGCACGAGTACTAATTTTGATTCACTGCCCTGCGGCGGAACAACCGTTAAATCAAGCGTTCCGCGCACACCTTTTTCGTCAATTACTTGAAATGCTGCTGGTTTTATATTGTCCATTTTTTTTCTGTCCTTAAATCGCACACATCAAAAAACCAATGCATAATTTGTGCCGAAATTATTTCTGTGTTTCGACAATAAGCGGTCGGATGCGAGCAGACAACCGTGATATCACTAACACGGCGTAAGTAATTTCGTGGTAAAGGAAAGTTTTAGTTTATTATTGAAATAAAGAGATGCCAATGATTTATCGAAACACGATAAACGATTGTAAAGGCAGCGCGTTGAAATTGTTTTGCAGTCGACGTAGAAATCATAGCTTCAAGACTTCTAAACAATAACTAGACAATATCGACTCTAAACCTATAAAATTCTATGTAGGCAACCGCTCAAAACGAAATCCTCACTAACCAAGATAATCAACCGACAATGTTAAACCGAATTGAAGCAATTCCCGCAAAACCAAAATCCGCGATAAAATATCGAGGTAATGCGGCGCGTCCCGTCAAATCGTTCAGGCAAAAGCCGCCCGGTTTGTTTCGCCGTATTTCGCGCCTCGTTTTCAATCCGATTACAATTTCGGTTTTCTTGCTTTTGCTGTTAGGCATTTTTTTCACATTCACATATTTTTGGTTTGAGTTTTCCGACCGGGTTGATTTGCTCCTTCGAGGCGAAGTTTTTACGCGCACGGCGGGAATTTATTCCGCGCCGAAAAATTTGCGAAGCAGTGAAAATATCTCTCTGGAAGATTTGATTGATTATCTGAAATCTGCCGGTTATATCGAAAAAAATCAACAGGCTGATTCCTCGCGTAGTCGTTATCAAATCGGAGATAATTCAATCGAAATCGAACCGGGCAAGACGGCTTTGATTGACGGCAAAAAAACCTTTCATTCGCTGACGGTTAAATTCAAAAAGGACGGAAAATCAGTCGCTTCCATCGCCGATAAAGATACCAAAGAAGACGTAAAAAAGATTCAGCTTGAGCCGAAAATTTTAAGTTCAATCGCGGCGGAAGGCGACGGCAAGCGCAAAACCGTCGCGTTTAATGATTTGCCGAAGCATTTGATTAAAGCAATTACTGTTACCGAAGACCGCGCGTTTTTCGAGCATTACGGAGTGAATTTTCGCGGCATCGCTCGCGCTGCTTGGCGGCGTTATGAAGGCGATGAAAACTCGCCGATTGCCAGACAAGGCGGCTCTTCGATTACGCAGCAGCTTGTCAAAAATCTGCTTCTTTCAAACGAACCAACCATCGAGCGCAAAATGAAGGAAGCGTATATGTCGGTCATTCTGGAAACGCGGTTGACAAAAGAGGAAATTTTCACGCTTTACGCCAATCAGATTTATCTCGGTCAGCAAGTCGGCGGAACGAGTATTTACGGTGTCGGCGAAGCGGCAAACAGTTATTTCGGCAAAGACGTTTCGGCTTTAACTTTGCCGGAAGCCGCGCTTATCGCAGGAATTATTCGCAGTCCGAATCGTTATAATCCGCGAAAAAACATCGTAAAAGTTACCGAACGACGTAACCAAGTTCTTGATTCAATGCTCGAAGTCGGCGAAATTTCCTCTGAACAACTCGTCGAAGCAAAAAATACACCGCTTATTTTGCACGAAGTTTCGCCGCGTAAAGAATCGCAGGGAATTCCGTATTTTTCGCAATACGCGGTTGAAGAATTGCCGAAAATCATCAGCGACCCCGAAGCGATGCAGCATCTTCGGGTTTATACTTCGATTGACCCGGATTTACAAAAGGCTGCTTACGAAGCTGTCAACAAACGGCTTGAAAGACTCGATAAATACTTTCCCAAAAAACAGAAAGGAAATCTGCAAGCCGCGCTCGTCGCCATCCGTCCGAAAACGGGCGAAATCGTCGCAATGGTCGGCGGACGCAATTATCTGGAAAACCAATTTAACCGCGCAACCCACGCGCTGCGTCAACCCGGCTCGGTTTTCAAGCCTTTCGTTTATGCAGCGGCGATAAATTCGGCTTACGATTCAAACGCGCAGATTTTTACCGCCGCCTCTATTCTCAAAGACGAGAAAAAAATCTTTACTTTCGGCAGCGACACTTATTCACCGAACAATTACGGCGATACTTTCAGCAACAAGGAATTAACACTGCGCGAAGCACTTTATAAAAGCAAAAACGTCATCACGGTTGATTTAGGAATGCAGCTAAACATCGGCAAAGTGATGAATCTCGCCAACAAAGCGGGACTTCCAAAAGTCGAAAAGGCATATCCTTCGATGGCTCTTGGAACAAGCGAAGTTACGCCTTTGCAAATGGCGACGGCTTACACCGTTTTTGCCAATCTCGGCGATAAAATCACTCCAATGCCGATAAGCCGCGTAACAAACGGCGAAGGCACAACCGTTGTCGCGCCCGCACCCGAAAGAAAAAATGTGCTTCACGCCGATGTCGCCTACATTATGGACGATATGATGAAAGACGTAATCAACAAAGGTACGGCAACCGGAGCGCAGGCTTGGGGCTTTAAAAATGTTGCGGGAAAAACCGGATTTGCGGGGAAAACCGGAACTTCGCGCGACGGCTGGTTTGCCGGATTTACGCCCGAACTGGTCTGCGTTGTTTATGTCGGCTTTGACGACGGCGACGACCTTGGAATGAAAGGCTCGGATTCGGCACTACCGATTTGGGCGGATTTTATGCGCGAAGCCTTAAACGAATACCCGGAATGGAACGGCGATTGGCAAATGCCCGATTCGGTGCGCAAAGCCGAGATTGACACGCGCAACGGCAGACTGATTCATGAACTTACAGACGCGGAAGCTGAAACGCTCAAAGCGCAGCAAGCCGCTTTGAAAAACGATGCTAATGCTAATGCGAATTTGCAAATCCCGTCCGACGCGCCTGACACAAAAAACATTTATATTTCTGATGTTCCCGCCGAGTTTCGCCGCGTTGAGCTTTTCGTCATCGGAACTGTGCCGAATAAGGTTTTACTGCCGACCGATGAAGCAAATCTTGAAGAAAGTGAAACAATTACGATAGCTCCGAGTCCGACCGACACGCCTTTTACGACTTGGCAAGACTCTCAGCAAAATCCAAATAACAAACAATTAAATCCTGCGGCGGAAGACAACGATTTGGAAGAAAAAGGTTTTCAGCAAAACATCACGGTAATGATTTGTTCGATAACCGGAATGCGTGCCACTTCCAATTGTCCCGAAAAAAGCCCGCAAACTTTCAACCAAGGCGAAGAGCCAAGAGAGTTTTGCACATTTCACATTTATCCACCGAAATGATTTTTAATTCTAATCGTAGTATTCCAAACCTAAATGTGTAATCAAGTCTTCGCCTCGCAAATGCCGCAAAGTATTTTTCAGCTTCATCAATTGAATAAAAATATCGTGTTCGGGATAAAGTTCCGGCGCGGTTTGCGGTGCTTTGAAGTAAAAAGATAACCACTCTTGAATGCCCTTCATATTCGACCGTTGCGCCAAATCCATAAACAACGCTAAATCCAGAACGAGCGGAGCGGCTAAAATTGAATCGCGGCACAAAAAGTCAATCTTTATCTGCATCTTGTAGCCGAGCCAGCCGAAAATATCAATGCTGTCCCAGCCTTCTTTGTTGTCGCCGCGCGGCGGATAATAATTGATGCGGACGACGTGCGCGAAATCTTTGTAAAGTTCCGGGTAGACTTCCGGCTGCAAAATATGTTCCAGAACCGATAATTTGCTTTCTTCTTTGGTTTTGAAATTTTCGGGGTCGTCCAAAACCTCACCATCGCGGTTGCCCAGAATGTTTGTCGAATACCAACCTTCAAGCCCTAACATTCTCGATTTAAGTCCGGGCGCGATAATGGTTTTCATCAAAGTTTGTCCGGTTTTGAAATCTTTGCCGCAAATCGGCACATTGTTGTCTTCGGCAAGTTTTGTTAAAGCGGGAATGTCGCACGACAAATTCGGCGCGCCGTTGGCAAATGGAACTTTTGATTTTAGGGCGGCGTAAGCATAAATCATCGAAGGCGCGATTGCCGCGTCGTCGTCATACAAACCCTTTTCAAACGCTTCGAGAGTTTGGTGAACTGCTGATTGTTCGAGAAAAATTTCCGTCGAAGCCGCCCAAACTATCACGAGCCGCTCGCAGCCTTTCTCTTCCTTAAATTTGGCAATATCACCAATCAACTGTTCGGCAAGCTCCATTTTGTTTTTGCCTTGCTTGATGTTTGTGCCGTTTAATCTTTTGACATAATTCTGCTCGAAAACAGCCGCTATCGGCTTCAAAGACTCAAGCTGCTCACGTAAATCTTCGACTAGCGATTTCTCCAAAACACCTGCATGCAGAGCGGCTTCGTAAGCCGAATCCGAAAAAATGTCCCACGCGCCGAAAACGATGTCATCTAAATCGGCGAGCGGCACGAAATCCTTTACTTTCGGACATCTATTATCGGTTCGCCTGCCAAGCCGAATCGTTCCCATCTGCGTCAAACTTCCGATTGGATTCGCCGTTCCCTTGCGAATCGCTTCCACGCCCGCGACAAACGTCGTGCTGACCGCGCCGAGTCCGACGAGCAGAATTCCGAGTTTACCGCTTGCCGGTGCAATATCCACACCTTTTTCAACCATTAAGTTTCCTCCGAGAAAAGTAAGGGAAATGATAGCTTTACAAAAATGTTAAGGCAAATATAAAAAGGAAATAGCCGCGAAAAAGCACAAGAAACGCAAAAATAAAAATATTTTGTGTCTTATGCGAAATTTTTGCGGCTATTTTGATTTGGGTAAATTTGCTGACTTGTGTAACAAATATTCTAGCCAATTATTGAAGCAAATTCAGTTTCATCAATTATTTTTACATTAAAACTTTCGGCTTTTGTAAGTTTTGAACCGGCATCGCTTCCCGCGATGACGTAATCGGTTTTTTTGCTTACCGAATTTGAAACTCGCCCGCCGCGTTCTTCTATCAATTTAGCGGCTTCGTCGCGTGTCATAGTTTCCAGCTTTCCGGTCAGAACAAAAGTTTTGCCGTTAAAATTTTCGTTCAAATTCACGGTTGCTTCGCCGTCATTTTCGGTTTTTACTCCGGCGAGTTTCAAGCGTTCAATCAGTTCCTGACTTCGCGGATTTTGAAAAAAATTAAAAACGCTGCCGGCAACAGTCAAACCAATTTCGTGAATCGCGTCGAGTTCTTCGACCGTCGCTTTTTGCAGATTTTCAATCGAGCGAAACGCGCGCGCCAGAATTTTTGCATAGCGTTCGCCGACGTGCCGGATGTCCAAACCGTAAAGCAATCTTTGAAGCCCGCGCTGTTTGCTGGCTTCGATTTGATTGATTAAATTCGCCGCCGATTTTTCCGCCATTCGTTCGAGTTCGGCAATTTGCCCGGATTTCAAATCGTATAAATCGGCGACGTTTTTCACCAAATCCAAATCAACTAATTTTTCAACTAGAACATCGCCCAAACCTTCGATGTCCATTGCCTTGCGCGATGCAAAATATAAAATTCTGGCTTTCAGTTTTGCGGGACAATCCGCGTTTGAACAGCGCGTGACGGCTTCACCTGCGGGACGAACGGCTTCAAAACCGCACACCGGACAGTTTTTCGGAAATTCATAATCAGTTTCCGTGCCGTTGCGTCTCGATTTGATGACCTGCAAAATCTGCGGAATAATCTCGCCCGATTTTTCAATCAAAACCCAATCGCCGAGTTTTATATCGAGACGTTTAATTTCGTCTTCGTTATGCAGAGAAGCCCGCGCAACGGTTGTTCCGGCAAGCAAAACCGGTTTGAGATACGCAACCGGAGTTAGTGCGCCGGTTCTTCCGACCTGAATTTTTATATCGTTTAACTGAGTCGTCGCCTGAAGCGCAGGATATTTATAAGCAATCGCCCAGCGCGGCGCTTTGGTCGTCGCGCCGAATTCCTGCTGCAATTGCGTCGAATTTATTTTTACGACCACGCCATCAATATCGTAATCAAGCTCGTCGCGTTTAGTCTGCATTTGATTGCAAAACTCGATGACTTCTTCGATATTTTTGCAAAGCGCGCGATTCGGATTGACGTTGAAACCGGCTTTTTCAAGCCACAAAAAACTTTCCCAGTGCGTCGCAAACATTTTTTGATTTCCCGACAAAACGTCATACGGAAATAAATCCAAACGTCTTGAAGCGACGATAGATGAATCCAATTGTCTCAATGTGCCGGACGCGGCGTTGCGCGGATTGGCGAAAAGTTTTTCGCCCTGCATTTCAAGTTCGGCGTTGATTTTCCTAAAAACGGAACGCGCCAAAAACGCTTCGCCGCGCACTTCGGCGTGTTCGGGAAAATCATTTTTTAATTTGAGCGGAATGGTGCGAATCGTTTTGACGTTACCGAAAACATCGTCGCCTGTAAAACCGTCGCCGCGCGTCGCGCCCGCAACCAAAAAGCCGTTTTCGTAATGCAAGGCGAGCGAAAGCCCGTCAATTTTGAGTTCGGCGACATATTCAAAATCGCGCCCGTCGGCAAGTCTCCGGCAGCGTTCGTCAAACCGGCGTAAATCGTCAATGTCGTAAGAATTATCCAGCGACATCAGCGGAACACGATGCACAAACGGCTTGAAACCTTCGGCTTTTCCGCCTGCTCGCTGCGTAGGGGAATCAGGCGTAATAAGTTCGGGATTTTCTGTTTCGAGTTTTTTTAGCCGTTCAAGCAGCGCGTCAAACTCTGCGTCGGAAATTTCGGGCGCAGAATTTTGGTAATAAAGTTCGTTGTGCCGATTGATTTCGGCGCGTAAATTTTCGATTTTGGTTTCGACGAAATTTTCAGCCAGTTCGGAAATTTTCATAAAGACAGGACAAGGCGCAGACCTTTTTCGACTTGCTCCATTTTGCCTTCGGATAATGTGCCGACATATTCGAGCAAATCACTTCGGTCAAGCGTAAAAAGCTGCGAAACATTCAGGACAGATTCTTCTTTTAAACCGCTCGCTCTTTCCGTCAAAAGAACATTTCCGGGCATTTTAGCTAGAAGAAGGTTAGTCGAAATGATTGCTGCGATTACCGTATTTATTTGTGTTCGGTTAAAAAAATCAGATTGAATTATAAGAATGGGGCGCGTAAACCCTGGACTTGAGCCGCGCGGTTCACCTAAATCCGCCCACCAAATTTCGCCGCGCTCGATTACCATTTTTCTCTCTGCAAAATTCGATTTTGATATTGCCTGACTGCCGGGTCGAGTGATGTGTCAACCTTTTCGCACACCCGGTTTATTTGCGCGATGATTTCCTCTTCATCGTGTTCTTCGGCTAATTTTTTTACGCCCATCGCAAAAATCGCGCTCCGCGAAACTTTTAATTTTTTTGCAAGTTTTTCGCTTAGTTGAAATATGTCGTTCGGAACTGAAATCGCTGTTTTCATAAATGTAAGTATAACTGCGGTATAACCGAAAATCAACTTTTATCGAGAAAGTGTTTTATAATTTGCAAATCAAATTTTCGTTTCGGAAAACTAATCCTTCGGAACTTTCTTGATTTGTATCTCTTTAAGATTTTGATTTTGCTTTATTAATTTCGGGCGTTTTGATTACGGCAATTTGTTGATGCTCGTCGGCGAAATCGCAAGTTTCGATGTGCTTTTCCGAAAGCCGCTCGCAACTTTGCACTCACAGTAAAATTTACATTCAAATTTTTATTTCGCAGTTTTGCTGATAAATTCAATCAAATCGCCAATCGGACTTTTTTGCAGCATCGCGCTAAGAAAAGCGTAAGAGTAACAAATGTTTATTCGCAATGCGTCCCAAGTTCGATTATTCAATTTTGCATCAATCAGTTCGCTTTGCCAATCTGCTTTGAGCGGGTCGAAAATCGTTTCCTTAGTTTTCTGCGAATAAAAGAGAAGCGGAATTTCCCAAATGAAGATTAAAAGCAACGAAAAAGTTGCTCCCTGCAATGCCGAACCGAATAAAACCCAGCCGCGCCACGGATTATAATCATACGGAGGGGCTATATATTTCAAGACTCGCAAATTCGGATTTTGCTCAAATCGGGTGGCAATTTCGTTGGAAACGGCGATGACTTTCTGCGGGTCGGTATTCCAGAAATGCGCCCAAATATAGACCATCGCCCCGCTTGCGGTGTTTTCAAAATCCGGCTCGATTTGTGTCACGCTTCGCATTTTTTCAATCAATTTTTGCTCGGCAATTCCCCTTCTTCGTTCGTCCGCAAAAAGGTCGTATTTTATAATTAATCCGAGCAAAGATTCATCGCTTAGTATTTGATTCGTACCGTCCGCCACCTCTTTATTCAACTGTTCCCGCGATGCGTTTTGTGTGGAAGTTATGAAAAGATAGTACTGCGAAGCAAACGGCTTGCTAAAGTAACGCGGAAGACCGAAATAAATCGTCGTAAAGAGAATCGGAATTATAATGCGCCATTTATGCTTATTTAAAAATCTGACGACCGGTATTTGATTTTTCAATTTTTCTTCGTTCATTTAACCGTTTCCTCCCCAAGCGAAATCAGAATTAAAAAATTCTTGAGCTTTGACGTTCGTTCGGTAAACTCTTTCGCCCAAACCCGTTGCGGAATATTTGCGGCGCGGAATGCCGATTTCAGGCTGCGCGCGCGGTTCTTCGCGTGATTCGATATAACCTTTGTCGCCCATTCGTTGAAGCGTAACGTAAATTGTTCCGCGTTTTAATTCGCCGTCTGATGCTTCAACCATTTCCAGCCCAAACATTTCGCCTTTGCTTATCAGCATTCCCAAAATTAAAAACTCCTTTTTTGACAGCTTCGGAAATTCATTTTGATTATTGTTATTCACTATTGTTTCTCCTTTCTTACAAAAGTTAAGAGTTGATATTTACAATAATCTTAGTAAAACATTTTGTCAAGAAGTTTTTTAAGTAGATAAATTTAAACTTCCTCAAACGCTTGAAACCACTGCGGCTCGACGTGCTGCAAAATCTCGCAATCGCAATACGCGCCGTTTTCGTTGAGCCAGCTCATAAACTTCGGCATGTTAAGACGGTTTTCCATCAAAAACTGCATCGTGAATTTCAAATCGTGAGCGCATTCGTTTTTTGCAAGCCGAACATCCAGATAATCGAATAAATCTTCGATTTCTTCTCGCGTTGCGGGCAGATTTTCGATAAATCTTTCGCGCTCGTCGCCGCTCAACTGCGCCCAGGTTTCAAGTTGTCGTTTTTTTATTAAAGGCATTTTTCCTCCGCTTTTTGGAAAATTATAACATTATCAGGCAAGCAGATTTTCAATTTCGTTTTCGCGCAATGCTTCTTCCCTTTCTTTTTGTTTGACGCCTTCGCGTCCGTCGTAGGCAAGAAATTTCGGCAAAAACAAAGCCGTCAAACTGACCGCCGCGACGCACAAAATACCGCCGGAAATGATTGCCGTCTTGACGCTGAAGCGTTCGGCGACGATTCCCATTTTCGCGCTGCCGAGCATCGGTCCCGTCAGATAACTTATCATTTCAATGCCGGCAAGCCGACCGCGCAAATGGTTCGGAATCGTCTGATTCCAAATCGCGCCGCGAAAAATCCCTGAAATCATATCGAAAAATCCCGCCGCGCCTAAAAATAAAAGCATAAATATAACGCTGTCTGACAAACCGAAAAAGACGATTGCCACGCCCCACAAAACGGCGGCAACCGTGACCAGTAAGCCGTGTTTATGGACATTTTTCGTCCAGCCGGAAGTTAGACTTGCCAACAATGCGCCTGACGCGAGTGCTGCCGGAAAAAACCCGACATATCTTTCCCCATAAACCATCGCCAATGCCGGATAAAGTGCCTGCGGCATCGCAAAAAACATCGCGGCGATATCAATCGAATAAGTTCCGAGAAGTTCCTGACGACTCAGTGCGTAACTCCAACCTTTTTTGATGCTTTGCCAGCTCGGACGTTCGGCATTGACGGGTGACGGCACGGCTTTTATCAGAAAAACAGCGATGAGCGACGCAATAAAAGTGAATAAATCAATCGTGTAAGCGACAGACGCGCTAAACTGCGTGGCGATAATTCCCGCAATCGCCGGACTGACAATCGCGCCGAAGCTGTAACGGACTGAATTCAAAGCCGACACTGCCGTCATCAATTCGTTTGGAATTATTTTTTGAATAAAAGATTCAAACGCCGGTCGCTGAATCGCGGCAAATCCCGCGTGCATCGCGACGGCGACGAACAAAATCCAGATTTGCGGATTTGGAAGCAGCGAATTTACGAGCAAAATTGCCGTCACCAATGTTTGCCCGACTTCGGTCAGGCGCAGCATTTTTCGTTTGTCGAGCGCGTCAGCAAGCGCGCCGCCGACAAACGCCAGACAAACCATCGGCACGAATTCAGCCAGATAAATATAACCGACCATCGCGCTCGATTTCGTCAACTGATACATCTGCCACGGCACGACGATAAACGTCATCATCGAACCGAAAAACGAAACGAGTTGACCGAAAAATAAAAGGCGATAATCGCGCGAGATTTTGAGCGGCGAAATGTCTATGAGCATTTTTGATTTTTAATACTTATGACGGTCAAAAAATTTTATTCCCAATCTATCGAGCAAGTTTTTTTACCACAGTCGAAATAAAAATCCGGCAGCATTTATGGTTTTATATAATCCGTGTAAAAGAAAAGATATGTCGCATAAATGTTGGCGACAAATGAGAATAGATATAAAAACCATTCGAGAATTGTGATTTTTTTCGGGCTGTTTTCCAGCAAGATAATAAACGCCCAAGGCAATAAAACCATCGCGTAACGATAACCGAACTGCCAGCCACCGGAGTTTCCGTGTATCCAGAGCAGAAACGTCAAAATCAGAATCGCCGCCCAAGCCGTGTATTTCAAAATTTTATCTCTTTTTCCAAACCGCAAAAGGAGAAATAAAAACGGACTGCTCAATAAAATCGAACTGCTGAAACCACCCGGCTGAAGATAAGGAAATTTTGATTTTACATCCCACAATTTGAAAAGCATTTCGTAGGCTTGGTTGGGAATATAATAAATCGAAAAAATCCCGTGATTATACCAAGGCTCGTTTAAAACTCCCGGAATCCGCGCATAGCCGAAGTCAAACGGCGAGTTAAAACGCACCGTGTTGTAAATCAAAGTTAAAATACCTAACAGAAAAGGCGCGAGACAAAACAGTATTTGATTTTGGATTTTGGATTTTGGATTTTGGATTGATTTTACTTCGCCTGATTCGTCGGCTGAATCAAATTCATCGTCCGAATATGAATTTTGGAATTTGAAATCGAATTTCCGCCATAACAAAAACATAAAAATCGGCGCGGTAAGGAGAATTTCCGTGCGGTTGCCGAAAGCCAGAGCAAAGAAAAATCCGGCAAGCAAAGGTTTGCGGTTAAAAACCGTAAAATAAATCGCGCCGAGTTCGCCGAGCATCGCAAAACCGAGCGCAAGCTGCCACGCGCCGCCGAACGTCAAATTTGTCCACATCCAGGTTCCGAACAAAATTGCCGTCGTCATCAAAATACGCTTGCGCCAATCGTATTTGTAACGCCTCGCAATCAGCAGTAAAAACAAACAAATGCCGCTTGCCGTCAGCGCGGCAATCAACGCCGCGGGCATATCCGAAATGATTCCGGCGGCTTTCAACGCGGCAAAAGGCAGCATCGTCAACACGCTTCCGAGCGGAAAAGCTGAATAATAAAGTCCCGCCAGAGGAATCAATTCGTTAAGCCAGGACAGCGGAGTTATCGGCAAGCCAATTCTGCCGTGCAGAAAGTTTTCGGCAATGCGAAATGTATAATCGTAATAACCTTGTGAATGCGGATTGCTGAAATAATAGACAATTCCCGTTGCCGCAATCAAGCAGGCAAGCAGAATTTTGATGTTTTTGGATACGACTTTTTCCGGTTTTTCATCATTATCGTCGGATTTATTCTCAGCTTGAATTTTATCTAAGTTTTCAATTAAAGTTTTCGCCTCCCCAATAGCTTCATCTAAATTCGTAACTCGTCCGTCAAGCTGGATTTCATAGACGGCTTTTGTTATTTCGCCAAACTTTGCCGACGGCTGCAAACCTAATTCGATGAGATGTCTTCCCATCAGAAGCGGTTTCGGTGCTTCCGTTTCAACCGCCAATTCTTTGGCTCGCGCTATAAACCATTCCTGCGGAACAGCGTCAAACCATTTTTCCTGCGGAATCCAATCGGCATTTCTGCCCAGCGTATCGGCACGCGACACGCGATACAGCAAATCCGGCTCGACTTTTCTCGCCAGCCGCCGAAACGCGCCGTCGCCTAAATTCTCTCGCTGCTTGTAAAATTCGCCCGGCTTCAAATGATAGCGCACAAGCTGAATGATTTGCTTGCGCGCGTCAAAGCCGTTAATCGTGAAAATTCCCAATTTATCCAAAAAGGAAACGGTCGGCTCGACACCGGCTTCGTCGTGCGCGTGCGAACGCCAGCGTCCGTCGAAAAATTTAGTCGTCGCGGGTTTCCCGAAATCGTGACACAATGCGCCAAGTATCACGGCAACCTTTTTTGCATACGGCAAATCGTCAATCAATTCCCGCGCTCGGTCTACGACAAGAAGCGTATGTGCGTCAACATCACCTTCGGGATGCCACTCTTTTTCTTGTGGAACGCCGACCAGTGCTTTCATCTCTGGAAACAATTGTTCGACAACATTTAATTCATAAAGCCACTGCAAACCGATTGAAGGTTTTCGCGCTTTCAATAAGAGTTTTTCGAGTTCGCCCCAAATTCTTTCTCTCGGTAAATCAGTCAAATCAATTTGTCGGCAAATCTCGACGGTTTCCGCATCAATTTCAAATTCAAACCGCGCGGCAAACTGCGCCGCACGCAAAACTCTCAAAGAATCTTCCGCGAAAGTATCGCGGGAAACAACGCGCAAAATTTTGTTTTTTATATCTCTGCATCCGCCGTAAATATCAATTATTTCGCCTGTCAAAACATCTTTGAGAATTGCGTTTATCGTAAAATCACGACGCTTCGCGGCTGATTCAAACGACATATCCTTGTCGCCTTCGACGACGAAGCCTTTATGTCCGCGTGAAACTTTTTTTTCTCTGCGCGGCAAAGAAACGTCCAAATCCTGTCCGATTTTATAAACCGTGAACGCTTCGCCGACGGCATCAACTTTTCCGAAACTTTCGAGAATTTCTTTTAACTTTTGCGGCTCAATGCCATAAACTTCAACGTCAAAATCCTTTGGCTCGACGTTCATCAATTCATCGCGCACGCAGCCGCCGACAAGCATCGCGCGTCCGCCGTTCGCTCGAATCATTTCGGCAAGAATCGTGATTTTTTCCGGCAGATGCTGCATAAAATTATAAAATTCGCTTTTGTATGCCAACAAACTGAACAAACTTTTTAACTCGAGTAAAATTCTCTTTTCTGCCGAACAATTGTTCGGCGGAAAATGCGGCTTAGAAATTTTTGCCGCAGCTTAAATTAAGAGAGAAAAAATCGAAATGAAATCAAAAATCTTAAAACAAACGCGCGAGTCGAATTACTCGACGGAAATGCTCAGAGTCGTGATAATAACTTTGCTGGTAGCCGTTTCGTTGATTGCCACCATCAGTTTGCTTTCCGTATTCAAACAAATGCTGCTCGGTTAATGCGGCAGCACGCAAGTTATTTTCGCAGACGCTTTCGCAGATGTTCTTTCAACTCCGAAATTTTTATCCGCTCCTGCGCCCAACTATCTCTATCTCTTACGGTTACGGCATTGTCTTCCAAAGATTCGTGGTCAACCGTAACGCAAAACGGCGTGCCGATTTCGTCCTGCCGCGCGTAAAGTTTTCCGATACCGCCCGTGTCGTCGTAAACCGCACGCATCGCGGGCTGTAAATCCTTTTTAATTTGCTTTGCCAGCGAAACGATTTCGGGTTTGTTTTTTGCGAGCGGCAAAACGGCGACTTTTATCGGCGCGAGTTCGGGCTTGAGTTTTAAGATAACTCGCGTCTCGCCTTTGTCGTTTGTTTTTTCCGTGTAAGCGTCCATTAAAACGGCAAGCAAAAGGCGATTTACGCCTGCCGCTGGTTCGATGACATACGGATAAAAACGCTCTTTGGTTGCTTCGTCAAAATAAGATAAATCTTCGGTCGAATCAGGATTTATTCTTTTGCCGCCGGTTTCCGGTTTCTTTGAATGAGTTTTCAAATCGAAATCGGTGCGGTTGGCAATGCCCATCAATTCGTCCCACTGTTTGTCTTCATCTTCGCGTTCGGGAAAATAGCGATACAAAATATCAACCGTTCGCTCGGCGTAATGCGCTAATTCTTCGGGTGTTTGCTCGTAAAGTTTGAGATTTTCCGAAGAAATGCCTAAGGATTGAAACCATTCTTGGAAACCATCAATAAATTCCTGATGAATGCGCGGCGCGTCTTCCGGTCGGCAGAAATATTCCATTTCCATCTGCTCGAACTCGCGCGTGCGGAAAATAAAATTGCCGGGCGTAACTTCGTTGCGAAATGATTTGCCGATTTGCGCGATGCCGAACGGCAATTTGCGGCGCGATGTGTCCAGCACATTTTTGAAATTGATAAAAATTCCCTGCGCCGTTTCCGGTCGAAGATAAGCTAAAGCATTTTCATCATCGTCGGCGGAAACCGCGCCGACAGTTGTTTTAAACATTAAATTAAACTGTTTCGGCTCGGTAAAATCACATTCGTCTGATTCGCCCGCGTGAACTGACGAATGTTTCGGGCATTGTGAATCCTGTAATTTATCAAGGCGAAATCTACCCTTGCAGGCGCGACAATCGACGAGCGGGTCGGAAAACGTCGTTTCGTGTCCCGAATACTTCCAAACCAGACGGTTTTGGATAATTGAAGAATCCAACCCTTCGATGTCATCGCGTTCATAAACCAGCCAACGCCACCAAGCGTTTTTGATATTATTTGCAAGCTCGACTCCGAGCGAGCCGTAATCCCAACTGCTTCCCAAGCCGCCGTAGATTTCCGAGGCGGGAAAAACGAATCCGCGACGTTTTGATAAAGATACGATTGTTTCGATATTCGGTGCTGCCATATTCGATTTTGGATTTTGGATTTTGGATTTTGGATTTACAAAATATTCCAAAAACTCCCTTGATTCGATTGTTAATAAAAGTTCAAAGTGTAAATTCTACAATTAACTAATCACATTTAACAATTAACCAAAATAAAAAGCAGAACGAGAAACTCACGCCTCCTGTTCTTCTTTTCTCCTATTCTCCTTTTCTTATTACGACAGTAAAACTTTTATCTCTTTAACCTGCCGCGCGGTGGTGTAGAAGTTGCATAAACCTGACTTTCCAGAATTTGTTTAAACTTTTTTCGTCAAAGAAATCCAATTCCCCGCTCATCAAACGTGGATATTAATTTGTAGAATTAAAAGTATTATTTCGGTTGAAAATTTAATCGTTTCGTCGAGCGGCAGCTTTATTCTTTGACTGAAAAGGTTTTGAAAGTTAATCTTTGTAAGTTGCCTGTTAGAAATATCATCTTTCATATATGGAACATATATCCGACTTAATCGAAACTTACGGTATTTACGCCGTGTTTGTGCTTTGCACGGTTGAAGGCGATATTACCCTGCTTTTATCCGGCGCGATGGGACACGGCGGTTTTTTCGGACCATACAGTTTTTGGAAAGTTTTTCTTGCGGGAACACTCGGCGGTATGGTCGGCGATATTATCGGTTATATGATTGGGCGGGTTTTCCGCAAGACGGTTACGGATTATCGTTTTTACAAACTGGCGCAACCGCGCATCGAACGTCTGATAGACAAATTCGGCGGTTTTGCCATTATCATTTCTAAATACATTTACGGTATTCGAGCGGCGATGTGCCTGTCTTACGGTATCGGCAGAATGCCTCTTCCGCGCTTTCTGCTGCTCGACGCTATCAGCTGCGCGCTGTGGGCTTTAATGCTGGCGGGTGTCGGCTATTTCTTTAGCGGCGCAATCACGGGCATCATCGGGGATTTCAAGCAAATCGGCGTTGCACTGTTTTTTATCGTCCTCGTCGGGGTCATTGTTTTCTATGTCGTCGAGCGTTACTGGCTTTCGGAAAAAGTCGAAGAAGCCAAACCGGAAACAATTCATAAAATCGAAGAAAAACTGCACAATATCGAAGAAAAGGCGCAGGAAAAATTGCAAGACATCGGCGAGCGGCTGCATTTAACAAATGCGCCGAACAGAGAAGAAAAGGAGAAAAGGAGACAGGGAGATAAGGAGAAGAAACTCGAAGACCGGGAACAATCCGTTACCAAATAATTTTTGCTCAAAATACTACGCAAACTCAAACTTTGGATCTTGAACTTTGAAACTTAAACTTTGAACTAACCATTTATGATAATCGAATCGTCTGCTCCGACCAGAGTTGATTTGGCTGGCGGAACAATTGATATTCCGCCGCTTTTTTTGTTTCACGAAGGCGCGTCAACCGTCAATTTCGCCATAAATCTTTTGGCAAAATGCCGCATCGAAACGCGCCCGGACGATAAAATCGTTCTCAAATCAATTGACCGCCAAGAAAAATTTGAAACTTCGCTCGATAAAATCGGCGATTTAGCAATCGAGCCGCGTCTTGAACTGCTTTCAAAGCTCGTCTATTTTTTCAAACCGGAAACAGGTTTTACGATGACGACCGAATCGGAAGCACCGGCGGGCGCGGGGCTTGCAGGCTCTTCGACGCTCAATATCGCCTGCATCGGCGCGTTAAATCACCTTGTCGGAAATCGCTACGCGCCCGAAAAATTCATTCCGATTGCCGCCAATATCGAAACCCAAGTCATCCGAGTTCCCGCCGGTTTTCAGGATTATTATTCAGCGCAATACGGCGGCGCGGCGTGCATTCATTTCCGTCCCGACGGCATCGAGCGCGAAGCATTAGACATTGATACAAAAGTTTTGGAAGACAGAATCGTCGTTCTTTACACGGGCGAGCCGCGCAACTCCGGCACGAACAATTGGGAAATCACCAAACGCCACATTGACGGCGACATAGTAATTTTCGCAATTTTTGAAGGCATCCGTGATTCTTCCCTGAATTTGCGCGAAGCACTTCTGGCAGGCGATTGGACAAAAACCGGTGAAATCCTGAAAAACGCTCATCCGCAACGCAAAAGTCTTTCGCCGAATATCACCACCGCGCAAATGGATTTGCTGATTGCCAAAGCAATGTCAAACGGCGCGATTGCCGCGAAAGTCTGCGGCGCGGGCGGCGGCGGCTGCATCGCTTTCTTCTGCGAGGAAGGACGCAAAGCAGATGTCGAAAAGGCTTTAGCGGAAGAAGGCGCTGAAGTTCTTGATTGGAAAATTTACAATAAAGGTTTAGTAGTAAATGAGAAGTAAGAAATGAGAGTTGGAAATTAAATTATCAGTTCTCACTTCTCGAGATTGCATTGGTTAGCGAGCGAAAAATATCGCGTCCGTCGTTTGACCCCAGAAGTTCTTCGCAGGCGCGTTCCGGGTGCGGCATCATTCCTAAAATATTTCCTTCGGCGTTGCAGATACCCGCGATGTTTGAACGTGAGCCGTTCGGGTTAGCTTCGTTTGTCACTTCGCCTGTTTCGTCACAATAACGAAAAATTATTCGATTGTTGTTTTCGAGTTCCGCAAAAGTTCGGTCGTCGCAAACGTAATTGCCTTCTGCGTGAGCAATTGGAATTGATAAAATTTCGCCCGATTCGAGTTCGCTCGTAAAAGGTGAATCGGCGTTTTCAACTCTGATATTAATGTGTCTGCAAACGAAATGCAGATTGCTGTTGCGTATAAGCGCGCCCGGAAGAAGTCCGGCTTCGCAAAGAATCTGAAAACCGTTGCACACGCCGAAAACAAATTTCCCGCTTGCCGCAAATTCTTTGACCGCTTTCATTACGGGCGAAAATTTTGCCAGCGCGCCGGCACGCAAGTAGTCGCCGTAGGAAAATCCGCCCGGAATCAAAATCGCGTCGTATGCGCCCAAATTCGTTTCCTTGTGCCAGACGAAATCAACCGGCTGACCGACGTGCTTAGAGATGACGTGATAAGCGTCGTGGTCGCAGTTTGAGCCGGGGAAAACGATAACTCCAAATTTCATAAAACAGAAGTAAGAGGCACGTAGCAAGAAGTAAGTAGAAATCAGCTTGTGCTTACTACTTCTTGCTGCCTGCTGCTTAGGAAATAATTTCAACCCGATAATCTTCAATCACCGGATTCGCCAAAACATTTTGCGCAATGCGCTCGGCGACTTTCCTCGCATCCGCTTCCGACAAAGCCGTATCGAGTGAAATTTCAAAGTATTTACCTTGTCTGACATCTTCGATTTGCTCAAAACCGAGCAGTTCGACCGAATGATGAATCGCCTTGCCTTGCGGGTCAAGCACGCTCGGCTTTAATGTTACATAAACTTTCGCCTTCATTATATTTCTCCGATTTAAATATTAAATTCTCACGCAAAACCTTGTTTTTCGCAACGTCCTTGTGATAAATTCACGCTCAACCAAGTTTTAACTCGCACTTTGGCTAAATTTCTATATTGATAAAATAAGGAGAATCTAAAAATATGCAAAATATGTCAGACGGAAAAACCGTATTCGGACTAGACGCCAACATCGGCGCGATGTTGTGTTACTTAGCCAATCTGATTCCGTGCTGTCTTCCATTAGGATTGGTTTACAGCATCATCGTCATCATTCAAGACAAATCTAATAAATTAACCAGATTTCATGCATTTTAATCATTACTTTTATCAGCCGCCGCTCTCGTTATCGGTATGATTTTCAGCATGATTTTTGGAACGGCGATGCTGACCGATTCACGCGCTATATTTGGTTTAGGCGGTTTGCTTTACACGCTCGCCGCGCTGACAATGCTGGCTGCGGTAATTTTCGCCTCTATCAAAGCGTTTCAAGGTCAAACATTCAAACTTCCCGTTATCGGCGATTTGGCTGATAAATGGTCAAACTAAATTTCAAAGCAATCTTTGAACAATTTCAGGGCAAGTTTATTCGGCTTGCTCTTTGCTTAATTATCAAAAACCCGCGCGAAAACTTTGTCTACATTTCGCAGGTAATGTTTCACGTCAAAAATCCGTTCTATTTCTTCGGCGGAAAGTTTTTGATTTATATCAGCATCTTTCAAAACTAATTCTTTAAATTCGCCGCCTTCATCCCAAATTCGCATCGCGCTGCGCTGCGCCCAAATGTAAGCGTTTTCACGCGAAACGCCTTTTTGCGTCAAAGCCAGAAGCAATTGTCCGCTGAAAACAAGTCCGCGCGTCGCGTTTAGATTTTCGAGCATTCTTTCGGGATAAACAATCAAACCATCGAGCAACGATGCGGTTTTCGCCAGAATATAATCCAAAACCGAAGAAGAATCCGGCAAAACAATTCTTTCAGCCGACGAATGCGAAATATCACGCTCGTGCCACAGCGCGACATTTTCAAGTCCGACAATCGAATTTGCGCGAACCGTCCGCGCCATTCCGCAGATTCTTTCCGACAAAATCGGGTTGCGTTTGTGCGGCATCGCGCTCGAACCTTTTTGTCCGACTTTAAATTTTTCCTGCGCTTCTCTAACTTCCGTGCGTTGCCAATGCCGAACTTGCAGCGCGAATTTTTCCAAGCTGGAAGCGATTATCGCCAATGTGCAAAGATATTCGGCATACCGGTCGCGCTGAATTACCTGCGTCGAAATTGCGGCGAATTTTAATCCGAGCTTTTCGCAAACTCGCTCTTCGACTTCCGGGTCGAGATGCGCAAACGCGCCGACCGCGCCGGAAATTTTGCCGACTGAAATAATTGCCTTTGACTTTTCCAAACGCGCTTTATTTCTCCGCATTTCTGCGAACCACAACGCGAAAGTCATTCCAAAACTCGTCGGTTCGGCGTGAATACCGTGCGTTCTGCCGATTTGCGGCGTGTCTTTAAATTCAAATGCGCGGCGTTTTAGAACATCCAATAAAGCATCAACTTTCTTTAATAAAACTTCGCATGATTCTTTCAAAAGTAGAGCATTTGCCGTATCAACCACATCGCTCGAAGTCAAACCGTAATGTACAAAGCGCGATGCTTCGCCGATGTTTTCCGCCAAATTCGTCGTAAAAGCGATAACGTCGTGGTCGGTTGTTTTTTCAATTTCACTGATTCTTTCAACCGTAAAAGCCGCTTTTGATTTAATTTCTTCAACCGCATTTTTGGGAATCGTTCCCATTTCCGCGTGAACTTCGCAAACGGCAATTTCAACGTCGAGCCATTTCTGAAATTTATTTTCCTGCGACCAAATCGCGCCCATTTCGGGTAAAGTGTAGCGTTGAATCATAGATTATTAATTTTAATGAAAGCTCGCACAAAAAACTAAAAAAATATTTCAAAAATTTATTTTTACGCACGCGAACCAATCGGCAAAATTCTGTCGTCTTTATCACTCTCCGGTTTATCTTCCGGTAAGTTTTCGGTTTTGTCGCCCAGAATATCTTGAATATAAATTGTTTGCACTAGAACCATCACGACTGCTAAAATCGGCGTGGCGAGAATCAAACCGACTGCGCCAACCAGAACGGTTAAAGCGAGCTGTGCAAAAATCGTCAGCACAGGCGGTAATTCGACCGTTCGACGTTCAATCATTGGCGTAACCAGGTTTGACTCGATAAGCTGCACGACGACAAATAAAATCAAAACGTATAAAGCACTTGTCGGACTGTCAACAAACGCCAGCAGAATCGCTGGAACGGCGGACAGAATCGGACCGAAATTTGGCACAAAGGAAAACAATCCGGCAATTAGACCAAGCGTTAAGGCGAGTGGAACGCCGATAATTGACAGACCAATCCAAGTCAAAACTCCGATAAAGAGCATCGAAATGCCTTTACCAATAAGCCACCAACTCAAGGTTTCGCCGATTTCATATAAAATCTCGCGTATCCGTTTGCGCTTCTGGTGCGGAAAAAGTTTGGTAAAACCTTTGATATAAATTTTCGGCTCGCTCGCCAGATAAATTGCCAGCAGAAGCATCAACGCGATGTTAGTAATCGCGCCGATTGTGCTTGAGAAATAACCGCCGATGCGCGACCAGACGGAAGAATTACTAAATCTTTCGACAATCTCGCCGGTGCTTGGCATCTGTTCGATAATCAATCTGCCCCAACTGTAATTCGATAAAAACGCGCTGACTTTTTCCGCCGATTGTGGTAACTCCTCACGCAGATTTTTGACTTGTTCGCTGACGCTCGGCGCGAGCAGCCACACGCTCAACGCCAAAAAAGCAATTAGCAATGCTGAAACCAGCAAAACCGAATAGCCTTCGGATAATCGCAAGTAACGCCTGGCGATATTTGCCAAACCATGCAGAAAAATCGCCAGCAAAATTGCGCCGAAAAGTAATAAAATAACGTCTATGACATAAATCGTTCCCAGGACAAGCAAAATTATCAGCGTCACGACGGCGCAGATTATTAGAACGCGCCTGGTAAAACTTTCGTTCGAATTTTCGGTTGAAATCATAGTAATTCGGATTATTTATTTCGCTCGGCTTTTGCAGCCAAACCGGAATATTTCGCTGCTGAGTATAACCTAAAAGTACTCACGCTCTTCAATCTACCGCGCTTTGAAATTCAGAGGTAAACAAACTTTTTTCGGCTGCGCCTTGTTCCGCCAAAAAATTAGCAGATAACAAAATAAAAGCAATCCACAGCAAATCCGCCAGAAGCAGATGAATAATCTGCATTAAAATCGGCGCGCGCGTCAAAAGCGTTACCGCGCCTGAAGCGAATTGAATCAAAACTAACACGCCCAGGATATTTGCCCAACGATTAACACTGACATTTTCCTTAACTTGCGACCTTAGCCAACCTGCTGCAACAACCAGAAAAACTCCAACCGCAACCGACAAAATCGGATGGATTATACGCAGTCGAAGCAAAATATGTGATGTTGCGGAAAAATCCTTTGCAATGCCTTCCGCCAGCGTAGAAGAAGGAAAAAGCATACTGCTCAAAGCCGCTATCGAACCGCTTATCCCGACAAATAATATCCCGAAAATTCCCAAACCGAGCAGCAGCAATATTTTTGGTTTCGCATTGAAATTTACCTTTTTCCCGCCGCTCGCAAACCACGCGGTTAAAGTCAATAATGCCAGCAAAATAAAGGTGTTTATCAAATGCCCCGCCATCCAAAAAGGACGCTCGGGAGTTAATGTTTCCGCCGTGTTTCCCGTCAAGACAAGTCTCGCGCCGAGAAACCCTTCGATAGCCACAAATACAAAAGACCCGATGACGGCTTTCAACAAATAACTTTTTCTTTCGGATTTGTGTGAAAACCAATTTACAACCGCCCAAACAAGTAAAATCAAGATAAACAAGCCGGCTACACTACTTGTAATTCTATGCGAAAATTCAATAATTGTTTTTAACTGCGGCGCGCTCGGAATGACTTCTCCGCCGCACGTCAGCCAATGCTGTCCACAACCGTCACCTGATTTTGAGGCGCGCAAAAAAACACCCCAAAGAATTACGATGATATTGTATGCCAAAACAAACCAAGCATATTTGGCAAATCCCGTCAGTTTTAATTCCCCGTTCATTTTGTTAGATTTAAATTTCGGAACGTTAGTAAAACATAGAATATCACTTAAAACTTAAAACATAAAAGACGCGAAAAATTAGAAAAACTCTATGGAAACCGAACATTTTTTTACTTGTCCATACTGCTGGCAAACGATTTCAATGATTTTGGATTTGTCGATCTCCGAACAAAGTTACGTCGAAGATTGCGAAGTCTGCTGCAATCCGATTCAAGTTGGCTATACTACTGAAAGTTTTGAATTGGGTGATTTTTCCGCCGACAGTATAGAGCAATGAAAAAGGAACGCATCGATAAACTTATCGTCGAATCAGGCTTTTCCGATTCGCTCAAAAAAGCTCATGCGCTAATAATGTCAGGTATAGTTCTGGTTGATGAGCGGCGCGTTGAAAAATCTTCCGAGCTATTTTCTTCCGAAGCGATAATCAGAATTAAGGGTGAAGCGGAAAAACACAAATACGTCGGTCGCGGCGGTTTGAAACTCGAAAGAGCATTAGAAAAATTTCATATACAGCCAAACGAATATGTTTGTTTGGATGTCGGCGCGTCAACCGGCGGATTTACGGATTGCCTTTTGCAAAATGATGTAAAAAAGGTTGTTGCGGTTGATGCCGGAACAAATCAAATCGTTTGGAAGCTGCGAAATGATAAAAGAGTTGAAGTTCGTGAAAACACTAATGCCCGTTATCTAAAGCCGGAAGACTTTACGGAAAAATTTGATTTAATCGTAATGGATGTTTCATTTATATCAGTTACAAAAATTTTCCCCGCTCTCTTACCGCTTTTGAAGGATAACGGAAAAATCATTACGCTTGTCAAACCACAATTTGAAGTAGACAAAGGCGAAGTCGGGAAAGGCGGAATCGTCCACGAAACTGAAAAGCACGAAAAAGTTCTCACGCAAGTAAATCGGGCGGCTGAACGAATCGGTTTGAGTATTTTAGATGTAATCGAATCGCCGATTTTGGGCGCGAATGGAAATAAAGAGTTTTTGGTTTTATATGAAAAGCGAAAGTAAAATCAAATCTGCTGAAAAGCCTGAAAAATTTACCGAAGACACTGATTATTATTTTGAAAACGGTCTAATGGTTTTAACCGCACATTTTTTGCTCAAACGCGGTTACTGTTGCGGAAACGATTGTCGAAATTGTCCTTACGCACAAGAAAAAGACCAAAATTTATAACAAAAAGGTTTCTAATTCACGATTTTGCTTATTAGTTATATTCGACTTGGCGAATGTGCCTGGTTTCGGCGCACGAGTTATTGTTATATTATTTGACGACGAACAGCAAATTTCCGTCAATTTTTCATATTCTCCTTGCATTTTCTTTTGCGAATCCAGCCATATAAGCGTTTCTCGTAGAACTTGCGCGGCAAAATCATCTTTCGGTTCGGTAATTTTATAGTGCATCCATTTGCCGTCGCGCCTTGCTTCGACGATTCCCGCACCGCGCAGATAAGCCAAATGCCGCGAGATTTTCGGTTGACTTTCCTTTAATACTTCAACCAGAAAGCAGACGCAGATTTCACCTTCGCGCATCAAATTCAACAGTCGCAATCGCGTCTTGTCCGCTAATGCCAGAAAAAATGTTTCCATTTCAGATAATTTTTTTTCATTGCTCATAAAATAAAATTAACACAAAAGCATAAAGTTGTCTTGACAAAAATTTTAGTTCGGAATATATTTGATTAAATACATATGTATAAGCATATGTGTTTAAGGAGAACAATAATATGAAAAATACAGTTTCAGCACTAAAAGCGCACATTTCGTTGAATGTAAAAGATGTTTCCAAAAGCATAGACTTTTACCGGAGACTTTTTGGCGTTGAACCATCAAAGGTTCGACAGGGCTACGCAAAATTTGACATGCAAAATCCGTCATTAAATCTTGCTTTAAACGAGAATTCCGTGGCAGAACACGGCACGTTGTCGCATTTGGGAATTCAAGTTGCTTCGACTGAAGATGTTTTTGAAACAAAAAATCGCTGGGAAAAATTAGGACTGACTACGAAAGACGAAATGCAGACTAACTGCTGCTATGCGCTTCAAGATAAAACTTGGACGAGCGACCCGGACGGAAACGAATGGGAAGTTTTCGTCGTTTTGGTAGACAATTTGCCGGAAACCAATATGTGCTGCGCAACGGTCAATTCAGAAATCGTTTCCGAACGACCGGAAGATGATTTTAATGAAAAACGCGGGGTTTCCGAACCGACACCAATCAACATCAATCGTGAATTTCAAAAATCCTGCTGTTAGTTATGAAAAAATCGCCAAAATGGTTCTCTGCTTTGGCAATTTTTCAATTAACAGCAAAGACGAACAAAAAATAACTGCCAATTCGGAAAATACGTTAAATAAAATATGCAATTAAAGCGAAAAGCGGTCTCCGAGTTTTTAGGAACGGCATTTTTGCTGGCGGTAGTTGTCGGTTCAGGAATAATGGGAGAAAAACTTGCAGACGGAAACGATGCCGTCGCGCTAATGGCAAACTCCGTCGCAACCGGTGCGGGATTAATTTTTTTGATTTTGAGTTTTGGTAATGTTTCAGGCGCGCATTTTAATCCCGCCATTACTTTGACCGAAGTTTTTAGAGGCAATTTGTCTTGGCGCGAAAGTTTTATTTACATTTTTTTCCAAATTGCTGGCGGATTTTTCGGCGTTGGTATCGCAAATCTGATGTTTGATTTGCCCGTCTATTTTGCGTCAACCAAAATCAGAGCGGGAAACTCGCTGTTTTTGAGCGAATTTGTTGCGGCATTCGGATTGATTGCGGTCGTTCGCGCCGGTGTGAAATTTCATCCGAATTTAGTTTTTCTGATGGTCGCAAGCTATATCACGGCGGCGTATTGGTTCACTGCTTCGACATCTTTTGCCAATCCCGCCGTAACTTTGGCGCGTTCCGCTTCGAATACTTTCGCGGGAATAAATCTGTCGAATGTGCCGATGTTTGTTGCAGCTCAACTGCTCGGCGCATTTTCGGCGACTTTTGTTTTTAATTGGCTGTTAGAGGAAAAAAGAGATGTCTGAAAGAAAGAAAATCTTAATTTTATGCACCGGAAATTCAGCGCGTTCGCAAATGGCGGAAGGTTTATTAAAACATATTACTCAAAGCAAATATGAAATTTTCAGCGCGGGAACGAAACCAAGTTTTGTTCGCTCGGAAGCAATAAAAGTTTTACGGGAAATCGGAATTGACATTTCAAAAAATCGCTCGAAATCAGTTGATGAATTTACCAGCCGAAAAATTGATTTTGTCTTAACGGTCTGCGACTCAGCTAGAGAAATTTGCCCGTATTTCTCTGCTCAAATAAAGTTGATACATCATTCGTTTGAAGACCCGGCGGAAGTTCAAGGCGATGAACAAACACGCATTCAGGCATTTCGTAACGCGCGCGACCAAATCAAGAAATATCTCGAAGATTCTTTTTGTGAAATTATCGGCAGAGAGTAAAATTGAAAAACGAATTTGGGCAAATCTCTCCGCAAAACTGTCAAGGTGAACATAATCCGCCTAAAACTTAGGAAACAAAAGGGCTTTGTTGCATAAATTACTCATTTGTTTTCAAGAGTTTAGAAAATACAAAAACCAGAAAATTGCTGTTTTGGCGTTATTTTGGCATTTATTGATTACTTAAACTATTGAAAAATAACAAATTATTTATGCAACAAAGCCAAACAAAAGTGCAAATTGCAAAAAAATGGCGGGCAAATTATTACCCGCCATCCGTTATCAATCAACAATTTTAATTAAACATCATTATGTTCGCCTTTTGATTTGCTCATTCCGGTTGCGATTTGCGCCTGCGGGAGCGGCAAACCGACGGCATCGGATTTTACTTCAGGTTCTATGTCGAACAAATCTTCGTCGCCGTCGTTGATAATCATCTTGCCGGATTGTTTCGAGAAGATAAGTTTTTCGTCGTCAAAACCGACCGTTACCAAATCCCCTGTTTCAACCTGCTCGGTTGCCACGAGATTTGACAACGGATAAACAAGAAATCGTTCGATAGCGCGTTTTAGATGACGTGCGCCATATTTCAAATCAATGCCTTCGCCGAGCAGATATTCTTTAGCTTCCAGCGTGCATTCAAAAACGAACTTCGTTCCCGCAGAATCGGTAATTCTGTCTTGTACGCCGCGCAGTTCGATGTCGAGAATCTGCCGCAGGTGATGTTCCTTCAAACTTCTGAACACGACGACTTTATCGATACGGTTCATAAATTCGGGCGAGAATTTGCGTTTTGCGGCTTCAAGCGCGGTTCGGTAAATTTTCGTGTCGATTTCGTTGTCATCAGGGCTTTTTCCGCTTTTCGCCGGAGCAAAACCGATGCCGCCGGAAATCATTTCCGACATCTCGCGCGCGCCCAAGTTTGAAGTCATAATGACGACGGTTTTGGAAAAATCAACGCGCCGGTTATCACCGAGCGTCAAAGTCGCTTTGTCTAAAATTCCGAGAAGAAGCTGCCACAACGAGTCCGATGCCTTTTCGATTTCGTCGAAAAGCACGAAAGTCAATTTCGTATCGTCGGTGTGCGATTTGTCGAGATTTTCCTGCGTCAGCATCGGCGCGGTTTCGCGGTGTCCGAGGTATCCCGGAGGCGAGCCGATAAGTTTGGCGATTTCGTGCGAATGCTGAAATTCGGCGCAGTCGATTTTGACGACCGTGTGCGGTTCGCCGTATAAAACCTGCGACGCGGCTTCGACGACGCGCGTTTTTCCCGAACCGGTCGGACCCAGGAACAAAAGCGTTCCGACGGGGCGCGCCGGATTGTTCATTCCCGCCAGATAAATCTGGAAAAGTCCGCTCATCCGCCGGACGGCGCGTTCCTGCCCGACGATAAAGCCCGACAGTTTATCTTCAAAATCTTTGGCTCGCGGACTTTTTCTGTCCGGGTCGAGCAAAACCACTTTTTCAGAAGTTTCTTTCTTTTTAGCCGTTTCGTTTTTCATTCTTTTTTTCTCCTCGTCATTAAAACAACCCTTTCTCCCGAAGCGTTTTGTTAAAACACAGACGAATTTTCAAAGTCGACTTTGACCGCGCAATTACGGTTAAGTCATTACCTACATTGATGATTTCAAAGTTTTTTTCGTTGGCTGGACTTTTTGGTTACGGAAGGAATTCGTCCATTGGAATGCGAGCCTATTGGAAAAAGCAAATCCGGCTCTGTTTATTGTTTAGCACAAAGACGACGAATTTTGCAAGAAAATTTTTGCAAGAAAAACTTGAGCAAATCGTTTTGTTTCCCGAGCAAAATCGAATGTGTCGTTATAATGAAATAAATACGCCGAAAACAGATATTAATTAAGTTGGACATCGAGAGTTTAGAAAGGTAAACCGAGAGTGTTTAAGTTAATCAAAAGAAAATCCGAGCAGGAATCTTTATGGAAGGATTTCGAGTAGGAAGCAATGCTGTTCAACCCGGATTTATTTCGCGTGGCGGTGTTTCTCAAGCGCGATGCGGATTTACCAGAACAGGAAAATTTCGCAACCGTCAAACTGCTCGCATCTTCCACCCGCGGGCAATTTTCCTTCAACGGACGAGCCTAAATAAATTCGCCGATTGCACTCAAAATCGTGTTTTGATTGTTGCGGATAAACTTTAATACTTTATTTTTGAGATTTGTCTTAGCTTAATCAAACCTTATTGCCGTAACCTTCCAGCGGATATTTGCGCGGTCATCATCCTTCTTGAAACCGTCCATCGGCACGACGACGTGAATCGTTTCCTGCGGATTTAGTTTTTCCACCTGATTGGGAATGACCATCACCTTTCTTTCCTTGAGAACCTTATTAAATTTATCAATCACGCCGACCTTCAACTCAAGACCATTAATAGTTTTATCGCCCCGATTACGAATGTCGCCGTGAATCGCCATCGCAATCGTGCCGAGTCCGGTCGGCGATTCCATCGTGTTGTTCATATCGGTATTGATAATGATATTACTCGTGTATTTTTCAAATTCGGGCGAACCTTCCAGATGCGAGCCTTCCATCGCTTTTTGTTTTCGCTCTTCCGCCGTCGGCTGCAAAGTGAAAAGCCAGCCGACACCGGCAATCAGCAAAATCGCCACTGCCGCCGCTGCCAGAAAAACCTTGTTAATTCCCTTTCTTTCTTCTTTTTGATTTTGTAAAAGCGTATCCATAGTTTTACTCCAAAACATTAGACAATCATTTTCGTAAAAAGTTCCTTTAGGTTATCATTTTATCCGAAGAATTTATAAATCAGGAAAAAATTTCCTTTTCCATCGTCCGATTTTCCAATGCCGAACATTGCCGCAAAAAGTTTTCCCGAAGACGCGCCTTTGCCCGAATTCGTCGAAGTCGCCTTGCCTTTACCGTTGCGCCAAACTTTTACTTATCGCTTACCTATGGGTTTGCGGGAAAACATTCAAATCGGCGCGCGACTGCTCGTTCCTTTCGGCAAACGACAGCTTACAGGTTATGCGGTTGCGCTTCACGCGGTAATAAGTCCAGAACTTGAAATAGAAGAAGAAACAATCAAAGACGCGCTCGAATTGCTTGATTCTGAACCGCTCCTTACCGGAGAAATCGTGCGATTAACTCAATGGACAGCCGATTATTATGCTGCTTCGTGGGGCGAAATGCTAAAGGCATCGCTTCCCGCCGGAATTAACGCAACCGTTGAGCAGGTGTATTCGATAACGGCGAAAGGACGCGACGAATTATTAAAAACCACTTCGGCAAATTCAGTTAAAGCAAAAATTTTACAATTTTTGGGTGAGACTGGCGAAATTTCAAACCGCGAACTTTCCAAAAGATTCGGCGCGACTCAATCGCAACGCCACTTGCGCGAGCTCGTCAAAGAAAATCGGGCAAGCGTTTTTCAGAGAACTTTGACCGCGCAAGTAAAACCGAAACGCCGTAAAGCTGTGCGTCTTTTGCCGCCGGAATCTCACACGCCGAATCAAAAAGCGTTTTCCGAAGCGCAAACCAGAATAATTGAAACCTTATTAGAATCGGACGGCGAAATTGTTTTCACAGATTTGATTGAAAGAACCGATACGAGCGCGTCTTCGATACATACACTGACAAAGCGCGGCGTGCTGGAAATTTTCGTGCAGGAAATTTTCCGCGACCCTCTTGAAGACGCAACGCTTCCAGATTTGCAGAATTTAACCTTGACTGATGAGCAAACGGCGGTTTTATCGCAAATAAATTCGGCTTTGCAGACAGAAAATTATCGAGCGTTTTTGCTGCACGGCGTAACGGGCAGCGGCAAGACGGAAATTTATATCCGCGCAATGAAGGAAGTTTTAGCAAAAGACAAATCCGCGCTGATGCTTGTTCCTGAAATCGCGCTCACGCCGGTTTTTTCCAGAAGATTACGCGCCGTTTTCGGCAACGAAGTGGCGATTCTGCATTCCAATTTATCGACGGGTGAACGCTTTGACGAGTGGCGACGCTTGCGTTCCGGTACGGCGCGAATCGCCATCGGCACGCGCTCCGCCGTTTTTGCGCCGCTTCAAAATATTGGTTTAATAATCGTTGACGAAGAACACGACGGCTCTTACCGCCAGCACGAATCGCCGTTTTATCACGGGCGCGATGTCGCAATCGTCCGCGCCAATTTCGCAAAAGCAGTCGTCGTTTTAGGCTCGGCAACGCCCGCGCTCGAATCGTTTCACAATTCGCAAAACGGAAAATACGATTATTTGAGATTGGCAAATCGTATCGGAAATCGCCCGCTCGCCCGCGCCGAACTCGTCGATATGCGCGAGGTTTTCAAAGTCGAAGGAAAAAACGCAATCTTTTCGCCCGAACTTATCGAAGCAATCGAAGAAACGCATTCGCGCAATGAACAATCAATTATCTTGCTTAACCGGCGCGGATTTTCCAGCTTTGTTTTGTGTCGAACCTGCGGCGAAGCAATACGCTGCAACAATTGCGACATCACGCTGACGTATCACAAACGCGAAGCGAAACTCATTTGCCATTACTGCAATCACCGCGAGCGTGTGCCGCGCAAATGCCCTTTCTGCGCGAGCAAGTTTTTGTATTTTATGGGCGAAGGCACGGAACAAATCGAAGATATTCTGCGGCGAAAATTTTCAAATTTGAAAATCGCGCGAATTGACCGCGATACGACCGGACGGCGCAAATCCTTTGAAGAAGTTTTGATGTCGTTCAGCCGCGGCGAGATTGATATGCTCGTCGGAACGCAGATGCTCGCCAAAGGTCACGATTTTCCGAATGTTACATTAGTCGGCGTGATTTCGGTTGACGCGGGGCTTGCTTTGCCTGATTTTCGTTCCGCCGAAAAAACCTTTCAGCTTTTAACGCAGGTTGCGGGGAGAGCAGGACGCGGCAATTTGCAAGGTCGCGTTCTGATTCAAACTTTCCATCCCGAACATTACGCGCTCCGTCACGCCAACACGCAAAGTTACGAAGATTTTTACGCCGAAGAAATTCATTTTCGCAAAAATTTGAATTACCCGCCGTTTGTCGCGCTCGCTTCGGTTTTGGTCAAACATTCAAATTACAATTACGCCTTCGACAACGCGCAGATTTTGCGTGATTGCCTGCAAAAATCGAACGCCGAGAAAAACTGCATCGTTTTAGGTCCCGCGCCCGCGCCACTTGCAAGATTAAAGGGCGAACATCGGTTGCAGATATTAGTTAAGGGGCGAAACCGCGCAAAATTGAGGGAAATGCTTGATTTTGCTTTAGTGGAAGCGCAGGAAAAGTTTTGTGATTTGCGTGTCGTGAATGTCGAGATTGATCCGGTAAATCTGCTCTAAGTAAAAAGTGAAAAGTAATAACAACCTATAAATCATTGTTTCACTTTTCACTTTTTACTTTTTAAGCTGCCGCTTGAGTTTTCGTATCCATCTGTCCGAATTTTACTTGCGCGTAGATTTCCGCCAGCGATACTTTACAACTAACCGCTTCAATTGAAACTACGTCGTCGCGCTGGTTATAGATACGATAAACCCATTGCTTGGGGTTCTGCTTGGCGTAATGATCCACACGCATTTCGTCTTCTTTGACGAGAATGTATTCACGAATGCTGTCCATTGCCAGATAACATTCGAGCTTTTCCGTTTTGTCGTTAAAGCTCGTATCTTTAGAAAAAATTTCCACGACAACCGCCGGATTTAATAAAACGTTGGATTTTTTATTGATGAAGGATGGCTCGCCGTTGACGAGAATCACGTTCGGATAAGAATAACGCTTGTCGCATAATTTTACGCACATATCGTTAACATAAATTTCGCTTTTTTGTCCTTGCAGGCGACTTCCAACAGCGATTACCGTATTGGTCGCAATCAAATTGCTGATTCGGTTTGAACTGTCCGTGCTTAAAATTTTGCCGTCAGTAGGTTCGTACTTGCGTGAACAATCGCGCTCTGAACGCGAAGGTTCTTCGACCGTATGTGCTTTATCGGTTTGGACTGTGGCTTTTTCACTCATAAATTGCTCCTTTTTGAAAAATTGGGAGAGGCTGGATTATTAATGTTGCAAAATTATTGCTTCCAGATTAGAAAACTCTTGCGATGCGAAAAAGTTTATCAAAATGCGGCGGTTATAAGCAAACTTATAAAACTCCAATTTTAACCGTTATCGGAGCGACCGAAAAAAAGTCGTTTTTCTTGCGGCTCAAACTTAGATCGTACTCGAATATCGGCAAAAGTTATTTTGCAGACGGTCGGTCCGGGATTTACAATCGAAATTATGAAACTTTCAGAATTAGCCGAAAAAACATTTTCAGCCATCGAGCAAGCGGATGAAAATTTAGAAATCACAGGCGCGGCAGGACTCGACATTGCCAAAAATAGTCAGGTAACTTTTCTGGCGAACCCAAAATATACGCCGCAAATTAAAATAACCAAGGCGAGCGCAATTTTTTTGAATGAAAACGTCAAACCAGAACGCCTTGACATCGCCGTTCTACGCGCTAAAGATGCGTATCTGGCTTACACGCGAGCTTTGAAAATTTTTAATCCCGAACCTGAAATCATTTCTTTTGTTCATCCGTCTGCCGTCATTCACGAAACAGCAAACATCGCCGAAGACGCGCACATTTCGGCAAATGTCGTCATCGGCGCAAATTGCATTGTCGGCGAAAAATCGAAAATTTTTCCGAATGTTACCATTTATGATAACGCGAAAATCGGCGCGAACTGCACAATTCATTCGGGCGTTTCCGTTAGAGAAAACTGCGAAATTGGAAACAACAGCATCGTTCACAACAATTCGACGATTGGCTCGGACGGTTTCGGCTATGCAAAAGACGAAGAAAAGCATTGGCTGAAAATTGCGCAAACCGGACGAGTTGTAATTGAAGACGATGTAGAAATCGGCGCAAACACGGCGATTGACTGCGCTTCGGTCGGCGAAACGCGCATCAAGCGCGGCGCGAAAATTGACAATCTAGTGCAAATCGGACATTCCTGCACCATCGAAGAAGACGCGCTCATCTGCGCTCAAACAGGACTTGCTGGAAGTTCGATTATCGGAAAGCGCGTGATTTTAGCCGGTCAAGTCGGCATCGCGGGACACTTGAAAGTTGGCGACGATGCGGTAATAACGGCGAAATCAGCGACCAGCCACGATGTCGAGAACGGTAAAATTCTGTCGGGAATTCCGGCGTTTGAAAATCGAGATTGGTTGCGTTCAATTGCCGCATTTCGGCGTTTGGGCGAGATGGCGCGAACAATGCGGGAATTGGAAAAGCGAATTATAAAAACGGAAAAAGATAAATCCGTTTGATAACTTGTTTTTCTATTCTGCTAAAATAAATTTTAAAGAGTGAAGTTATCCGTTTGGGTTAAGAGATTGCAGTTTGAAAATTTTGTGTGCTTGATAGTGAAAAGTGAATAATTTGGAACGCTGTTATTCACTTTTCACTTTTCACTACTCACTGACTTTCAGTAAATTTTCTATCAAATTCGTAATCCTTAAACAGAGAGTTGAAACCAAGTGTAGATTTTTCTATAAACAAGAGAAGGTAAATGCAAATAATATTAAAACCAATTGGTGTTCAAGTAGTCGTCATTTTCGGCGCGTCAAGTGGTATCGGCAGGCTTGCCGCGCTGGAATTTGCAAAGCGCGGCGCAAAAGTCGTCGTTTCAGCCAGAAGCGAAGAAGGTTTGAAATCTTTGGTTGCGGAAATTACGAAAAATGGTGGCGAAGCAGTTTATTTTGTTGCAGACGCGGCTAATTTTAACCAGGTCGAATCGGTTGCTGAAAAAACAGTCGAAACATTCGGAAGAATAGATACCTGGATTCATTCGGCGGCGACCTTTATTTTTGCGACGGTTGAAAAAACCGATCCCGATGAATACAAGCGTTTAATCGAAGTAAATCTTCTGGGGCAGATTTACGGCGCGAAAGCCGCGCTTCCGCATTTGAAAGAAAAGGGCGGCGCATTGATTCATCTTTCTTCGGTCGAAGCGTGGCGCGCCGCGCCATTTCAATCAGCTTACGGCGCGTCGAAACACGGAATCAACGGATTTTTGCAGGTTTTGCGCGTCGAACTCGCGCACGATAAAATACCCGTCTCGGTTACGCAAATTTTGCCTGCCGCGATAAACACGCCGATTTATGACAAAGGGCGCAACAAAATGCCGTTCAAACCGCGTCCAGTGCCGCCAATTTACCATCCGCAAATCGTCGTAGACGCGATTCTCTACGCGGCGGAAAATCCAATTCCTGAAATAATTGCGGGCGCGGCAGGTGTCGGAGTGGAATTGGCTGAAAGATTTTCGCCGCGACTTGCGGATTTCTTTTCCGGCACAATCGGTTACATCGGGCAAACATCGGACGAAAAAGTTGACGGAGAATTTGCGGGCAGTTTGTTCGAGCCGATTTCCGGTTTCGATACGGTCGAAGGAAGTTTTTCCGACGAACAATTCAAATCCGATCCTTATACCTGGCTAAAAACGCATCCGAAAACAAAAAATAGTTTACTTTTAGCGGGCGGAATCATCGGCGGATTTTTGGCTTGGCGGGCGTTAAAAAAGGAAGGAAAGTAATGAACAATTTAGCGAAAAGAAACAACGAAACTCAGCGGTTACGGTGTGATTTGCAGGAATCAAACGAACAGAATTTGCGCGTACGGCGGGCAATCATTGGATTATCGCTCGTCGGAATGAGCGCGATGACCGCAGTTTCCCTTTTCCAAACCGGAATCATCAAGCATCTTCCAGACCCGCCGATAAAGGATTTCGATTCGGACAAAGTTAATTCTTCCGACACGGCTTACGCGCTCGGCGTTCCCGACGGCACATTGTCGCTGGCAAGTCTGGCGGCGAACATTCCGATTGCGGCTTTCGGCGACGAAAATCGCGCCGAAAATCAACCGTTAGTTCCGCTTGCCTTCGCCGCCAAAGCTACCGTCGAAGCCGCCGTCGCCGGCTGGTATTTTTATCAAATGCCGACGAAGGAAAAGAAATGGTGCGGCTATTGCATCGTCGGCGCGCTGGCAAATTTCGGCATCGCCGCATTGAGCCTTGTCGAAGCAAAAAAGGCTTGGAAAGAATTGAAAAAATAAACCTTTTCTTAGCTCGTTATTCTAAATTGGTCGCGGCTAAAGCATTTTTATAAAGCGATTAAAAATAAGCCGGGAATTATTACGATTAGCCCAAAACCGGCTTCAAATATCTGCCCGTGTGTGAATCTTTATTTTTCACAATTTGTTCGGGCGTTCCGACTGCGACAATTTCGCCGCCGCCGACACCACCTTCGGGTCCTAAGTCAATGACATAATCCGCCGTTTTTATCACGTCTAAATTGTGTTCGATAACCAGCAAACTTCCGCCGTTTTCAATCAGAGCGCGAAAGGCGGCGAGCAGTTTATTTATATCGTCAAAGTGTAAGCCGGTCGTCGGTTCGTCAAAGATAAAAAGCGTTTTGTTTTTAGTTTTTTGAGCGAGATGCGCGGCGAGTTTCACGCGCTGCGCTTCGCCGCCCGAAAGTGTCGTCGCTGATTGTCCGAGTCTTAAGTAGCCGAGACCGACTTCTTCAAGAACTTTGATTTTATTAACGAGTTTGCTCACGTCTTTGAAGAAGAAAATCGCTTCTCTGACGGTCATCTGCAAAACTTCCGCGATGTTTTTGCCTTTGTATCTCGCATCCAGAATTTCGTCTCGAAAGCGCGTGCCGCGACAGTCCTCACACGTCAGTTCGACATCGGCGAGAAACTGCATCTCGACCGTAACCGTGCCACTTCCCTGACAAGTTTCGCAGCGACCGCCCGGAACATTAAAGGAAAAATGCGAAGCCGTAAAACCTTTCGATTTTGCCATATTGGTCGAAGCAAAGACTTCACGAATCGCGTCATACGCTTTGATATAAGTTACCGGATTTGAGCGCGGCGTTCTGCCGATTGGCGATTGGTCAACCAGAATCACGTCGTCAATTAATTTCGCGCCGTTGATTTCCTTGACGAGTCCAACCTGGTCTTTCCATTCGCCGCGTTTTTTCTTTAAGCCCGCAAAAATTACATCGTGAATCAAAGTTGATTTTCCCGAACCGGAAACTCCCGTTACGCAGACAAGCATATCGAGCGGAATTTCCACGTCAATATCTTTTAGGTTGTGTTCGCGCGCGCCGATGATTTCGAGTTGGCGTTTTTTCTCGACTTCGCGCCTTTTAGACGGAATTTTTATTTCTAAATCACCGCGCAAGTATTTCGCCGTCAGAGACATTCCGTCTTGAATCAAGCTGAGAAAATCGCCTTCAAACACGAGATTTCCACCGAGTTCGCCCGCGTATAATCCGATGTCGAGAATGTGGTCGGCGGAACGCATCATTTCTTCGTCGTGTTCGACGACCAAAACCGTGTTGCCGATGTCGCGCAGATTTTCCAGAATTTTGACCAGCCGCGCGTTGTCGCGCGGATGAAGTCCGATTGACGGCTCGTCCAAAACATACAACGTGCCGACGAGCAGCGAGCCTAAGTTGGTCGCAAGCTGAATGCGCTGCGCTTCACCGCCCGAAAGCGTCGAAGCAAGGCGGTCGAGCGACAAATAATCAAGCCCGACATCAACCATAAATTTGATTCGGCGGCGAATCTCCAAAAGCAATTTTTCGGCGATTTTCTCGCGCTCTTCGGACAATTCTAATTGATTAAAAAATTCTTCCGCTTTTTTGATGGAGAGCGCGACAATTTCCGGCAGGTTTTTGCCCGCAACTTTGACATCTCTGGCTTCCTGCCGCAAACGCCCGCCGCGGCATTCAGGGCAAAGCGTGTAGCCGCGATATTTCGACAAAAACACGCGGACGTGCAGCTTATATTTTTTCGTCTCCAGCCATTTGAAAAATCCGCGCGCGCCGCGCCAGCCGCTCGCGCCTTCGAGAACTGCCGTTTTCTGCCAATCGGACAAATCGGCAAACGGAACGTCAGTCGGTATTTCTCCGTTTCTCGCAAAACGCATCAATTCCTTTTGCGCCCAATCGTATTGCGGGCGCGTGAACGGACTGATTGCTCCTTTTTCCAGCGAAAGCCTCGGATTCGGCACAATCAAAGTAAAGTCAATGTCAATCGAATTACCGAAGCCTTGACAAATCGGACACGCGCCGAAGGGCGAATTGAAACTGAAAAGACGCGGTTCGGGTTCTTCATAAACCGTGCCGTCATATTTGCAAATGAATTTTTCGGAGAAGTTTAAGGTTTGCGGATTTTCTCCGGCGGTCAAAATTACTGCCGCGCCGCTTTCCCGAAAACAGATTTCAAGCGAATCAACAAGTCGCTGCCAGATTTCTTTATCAGCTTTCAATCGGTCAACCAGCACGAATGTATCTTCAAAATCATTGAAAGAAAAATCTTCCGGTTTTTGCAGCTCAATCATTTCGCCGCGGCGCAAAAGACGCGCAAAACCGTGTCCGAGAAGACTCATCAAAACCGCCGTTGTATTTTGTTTTTTTGCCGCCGGATTGAAAAAAGTCGTTACCGGAAACAGCACGTAAAAGCGCGTCCCGCTTTCTAGGCTCTGCAAAGTTTCATCAGCGGCTGATTCGGGTGAATCTTTTTTGACTTCGCGCTCGCAGACATGGCAGAAGGTTTGACCGATGCGGGCGAAAAGCAGCCGCAAATAATCATAAATTTCAGTTTGCGTGGCAACCGTCGAGCGCGGATTGCGCGTCGAATTCTTTTGACGAACCGCAATCGCGGGCGCGATTCCGATGATTTCGTCAACGTCAGGCTTGTCCATTCGCTCCAGAAACTGTCTGGCATACGCCGACAGCGATTCGACGTAACGACGTTGACCTTCCGCATAAATCGTGTCGAAGGCGAGCGAGGATTTTCCCGAACCGGAAACACCCGTTACAACCGTTAGTTTGTTGACGGGAAGCGAAAAAGAAATGTTCTTTAGATTGTGTGTCCGCGCACCGCGCACTTCGATTACGTCTGTTGCTTTTTTGGCTGCTTGCATAGGTGAAAAATTTGGTCGAGTTTGCAAAATTTTATTTTAACAAATTGCGGCGAGGACGCAAAAGCGGGAATAATTCTTCGAGGAAAATGGATATTAAATAATGGTTGAACGATAATATCTAAAGGAGTTTTTTATGAAATTATTTTTAATACTTGGAATTTTGGGCATTTTTTCGGGAATTTTAGCTTGCAGTATGCAAAACAAAACGGTTGCCGCCGACGTGCCGACGGCGTTGCCCGACGCTATCGAGAAAAACAACGCGCCGAAAAATAAACCGCTGGTTCTGGTCGAGCTTTTCACTTCCGAAGGCTGCTCGGATTGTCCGTCAGCCGACCGCGTTTTGGCGCGGCTTGAGAAGGAACAGCCGAATGCCGATGCCGAAATTATCACGCTTGCACTGCATGTTGATTATTGGGACAGGCTCGGTTGGAAAGACCAATTTTCATCGCATCTCTATAGTGAGCGGCAAAACGGCTACGCGGACAGATTTAAATTAGACTCGATTTACACGCCTCAAATGGTCGTTGACGGACAAAAAGAATTTGTCGGCAGCAATTTCACTGCGGCGCAGAACGCAATCAGCGAAGCGGCTAAAAATCAAAAGGCAAAAGTCGAGCTTACAAACGGAACGGATGCGAAAAATTTGAATCCGAATTTGAAAGTAAAAATATCGGATTTGCCCGCCCGCGAAAGCTCGTATGTCTGGCTGGTGATTGCCGAAGATAATTTGCAGACAGCCGTCCGGCGCGGCGAAAATGGCGGCAGAACTTTATCGCATACTTCGGTTGCGCGCGAAATGAAACTTGTCGGAGAAATCAATTCAACCGCTAAAACTTTTGAAACCGCAGTCGATTATCAGCTTCAGCCGAACTGGAAGCAGAAAAATCTAAAGTTTGTCGTTTTTGCGCAGGGCAAAGATACGAAGAAAATCTATGGTATAAATAAAAAACTTTTAGGGTAAATTCTTCCGACCGGAATCATTTTAACGTCTATACCGCGACGCTTATTGTATATTTTTTCAAAAAGGCAAAACACATAATAAGCGTCTCTTCGCTCGTCCATTAAATTTGAAAAATTCGGGAAAATGATTGAATAATAAACAAAAAACGGTTAATAATAAGTTTGGAGTTTTTTATGAAGCATTTTTTCTTGATTGGAATTTTAGCCGGCTTTTTCGGCTTTTTTGTTTGGAGCTTTCAAAGCAGCGCGGCGGTTGCAGGTGTGCCGCAACTTCACCCGGACAATGAGAACAAAAATAACGCGGCGAAAAATAAACAGCCCGTTTTGATTGAACTTTTCACCTCCGAAGGATGTCCGACCTGTCCGCCTGCTGACCGAAATCTGACTTTTCTGGAAACGGAACAGCCTTTTGCCGAAGCCGAACTTATTACGCTCGCGCTGCACGTTGATTACTGGGATTCGCGCGGCTGGAAGGACGAATTTTCATCGCCGATGTTCAGCCGACGGCAGGATATTTACGGGCAGGTTTTTAAGATAAATTCGATTTACACGCCGCAAATGATTGTTGACGGTCAGATGCAGTTTGCAGGAACGGATTTGGCAAAAGTGCAGAAAGCAGTCGTCGAAAGTGCCAAAAACGAAAAAGGTAAAATAGAACTTGCAGCCGTTACAGATGCAAACGGCGGCACAAAACTCCAGGTGAAAATTTCAGATTTGCCGAAACACGAAATTTCAACCGTTTTTCTAGCCGTCGCCGAAGACAATCTCGCCTCAAGCCGTAATCGCGGTGAAAGTTCAGGCGGAAAACGAATTTTTACTTCCGTTGTGCGCGAGCTAAAATCGCTCGGATTTTTAACCGCCGAACAAAAAAATCTGGAAATTGAAACCATTTTGCAATTTCAATCGAATTGGAATGTAGAAAATTTGAAAGTCGTTGTTTTTGTGCAGGAAAACGGAAGTCGAAGAGTCTTCGGAATCGCAAAACGCAACTTGACAAATGAAAAAAAACCAGTAGTCTAGCACTTACTTTAAAAATTTCTGAAGGTAAAAGATATACATTCGCCACGAATGAGATTTTTGTTTATAAGCCTTTGAAATTTATAAAGGGAAATATCAATCAAATTTATTTTTGGCTTGAGCAATACGCGAAAAACTAATTTGTTATTCGTTTAGGTGTTTTTTTGTGCAACAGTAATCAATAAAAATAAGGGAGAAAAATTTATAATGAAAAACCATATTGTACCTAAAGCCAGAAAAGAAAATCTGGTGGTTCAGGAATTAGACGGTGAAGTTTTAATATACGACTTGAATACAAACAAAGCCTTTTGTTTAAATGAAGCCTCGGCACTTGTTTGGCAGGCTTGCGACGGAAATAAAGATGTATCCGAGATAAGAAAATCGTTGGGAAAACAGCTTATTCCCTTTAGGTTGATAAAACAAGATTATGGATGTGTTCTAAAATATTAACAAGTTGTTCTTTGGAAATAAAGGTTTTGCCAAGCAAGTTATCGCTGAGGATTTTCTCAAGTTCTTGGAGATT
>JAABUN010000134.1_pt1 | contig 179595 bp, 185 predicted proteins | sample 5559311 | NCBI WGS metagenome assembly JAABUN01 (sample SAMN10711877, study PRJNA513370) | rock metagenome | isolation source: Antarctica rocks | place: Antarctica: Victoria Land, Siegfried Peak sud
TGGAAGGTGCTCCTCGATCGGCGCTGATGATGTTCCTAGACAGACTCATCTTCGCTGGTCAGGAGCACTTTTCAGTTCAACGACACCCCCATGCTCACCCTGCTGCGTGAAAGCCCCGGGCTAGCCCCCGCCGCTCCGGCCCGGTCCGCCCGCTGGCGGACCGGGCCGTCGCGCGTCCAGGTCTGTCGGAGCCGCGTGGGAGGGTCGCGCCATGACCGCTCCCGCCCCCGGCTCCTGGCCCAGCCCGCTGTCCGCCGACGCCGCGACCAGCGCGAGCACCGCGTTCCGGGCGGTGGCGCACGGGCCCGGCGGTGAGGTCTGGTGGGCCGAGCAGCGCCCAGAGGAGGGCGGCCGCACCGTCCTGCTGTCCCGCGCCGGCGAGGACGCGCCCGTCGAGCGGGTCCCGGCCGGGTTCGACGCGCGCACCGGCTTCCACGAGTACGGCGGCCTGTGCTGGGCGCCGCTGGCCGACGGCACGGTCGTGAGCAGCTCGATGGCCGACCAGCGGCTGTGGCTGCTCGGGGACGGCGACCCGCGCCCGCTCACCCCCGACTCCGGCGGGCAGCACCGCTACTGCCTGCCGCAGGAGGTCCGCGGCGGGCTGCTGTGCCTGCGCGAGGTCCTCACGCCGGGGCAGCCGCGCGGCGCGCGCAACGAGCTGGTGCTGGTCCCGCGCGACGGCGGCGAGGTCGTCGTGCTGTGGGACGGCAGCGACTTCGTCGACGCGCCGCGCGTCTCCCCCGACGGCATGCAGGTCGCGTTCGTGACCTGGGACCACCCGCGGATGCCGTGGGACGGGACCGAGCTGCGGGTCGCGCCGTTCGACGGCGGCCGCCTGTGGCCGGTCGAGGTCCTGCTCGGCGGCGCCGCCGAGTCGGTGCAGCAGCCCGAGTGGGACGCGCGCGGGCTGCGCGCGGTCAGCGACGCGAGCGGCTGGTGGAACCTCGTCCGGCTGCCCGACGGGGCGCCCCTGTGGCAGGTCGAGCAGGAGTGCGGCTTCCCCGCGTGGGTGCCGGGCTACCGCTCGCACGCGTCGCTGCCGGGCGGCGAGGTGGCGGTCCTGCACGGTCGGTCGAGGGCCGCGCTGTCGGTGCTGGCGCCCGACGGCTCCGTCCGGGCGGTGCCGACGCCGTACGCCACCTGGCTGCCCGCGCTCAGCGCCTCCGGCACGCGGGTGCTGGGCCTGGCCGGCGGGCCGGGACAGCCGTGGGCCGTCGTCGAGGTCGACACCGCGGACGGGTCGGTGCACGAGGTGGCCGCCTCGCCGCTGCCCGACCCCGCGTGGGTGCCGGTGCCCGAGCGGGTCGAGGTGCCCTCGACCGGCGGCCGGCCGACGTACGCGCACGTCTACCCGCCCACCTCGCCGGAGCACGAGCTCGCCGCTCCCGCGCCGTACGTCCTCATGGTCCACGGCGGCCCGACCGCGCACAGCCTGGTGGGCTACGACGCCGCCAAGGCGTTCTGGACCAGCCGGGGCTTCGGGGTCGCCGACGTCGACCACGGTGGCTCGACCGGGCAGGGGCGTGCCTACCGCGAGCTGCTGCGCGGGCAGTGGGGCGTCGTCGACGTGGACGACTGCGAGGCCGTCGCGCGCTGGCTCCTCGAGACCGGCCGGGCCAGCGCCGTCGTCGTCCGCGGCGGCAGCGCCGGCGGCTGGACGGTGCTGTCCGCGCTCACCCGGGGCGAGAGCGTGTTCGCGGCGGGCGCGTCGTACTTCGGCGTGGCCGACCTGCGCGCGATGGCCGCCTCGACCCACGACTTCGAGTCGCGCTACCTCGAGGCGCTGGTGCCGGTCGAGGAGCAGGACGCGCGGTCGCCGCTGGCCCACGTCGACCGGCTCGACCGGCCGCTGCTGGTGCTGCAGGGGCTCGAGGACAAGGTCGTGACGCCCGAGCAGGCCGACCTGCTCCTGGCCGCGCTCGCGACCCGGGGGGTCCCGCACGCCTACCTGCCCTTCGAGGGCGAGGGACACGGCTTCCGGCGCAAGGCGTCGCAGGTGCGCGCGCTCGAGGCCGAGCTGGCGTTCTACGGGCAGGTGCTCGGGTTCGCGACGCCGGATGTGGCGGCGGTGGAGCTACAGACCTGAGCCGCGCCCCGTCCTACGCCTCGTCGGAGAGCGCGGCGCCGACCGGCGTGCCGGGACGCACGGTCGCGGGCGTCGTGCGGCTGCGGCGCTGACGCTGGTCGATCCGCTTGGCGAGCGTGGACAGCGCCAGGTTGAGGGCGATGTAGATCAGGGACACCGCGACGTAGATCGGCAGCGAGTAGGCGCCGCCGAGGAACTCCACGACGTTGCGCCCGGTCCGCAGCAGCTCGGCGTAGCCGATGATGAAGCCGAGCGAGGTGTCCTTGAGCAGCACGACCACCTGGCTGATCAGCGAGGGCAGCATGACCCGGAACGCCTGCGGCAGCAGCACGTGGCGCATGGCCTGGGCGGGCGTGAGGCCGACGGCCAGCGCCCCCTCGCGCTGGCCCCGCGGCAGCGACAGCACGCCCGCGCGCACGATCTCGGCGATGACCGCGCTGTTGTAGAGCGTCAGCCCGATCACGAGCGACCAGAACAGCGACGACGTGACGCCCACGCTCGGGCCGCCGAGGTACAGGAACAGGATGACGAGCAGCAGCGGCAGCCCGCGGAACAGCTCCACCCAGGCGCGCACGGCGCCGCGCACCCCGACCCGGGACGACAGCCGGCCGACGGCGAGCAGCACGCCCGCGACGACCGAGAGCAGCGCCGCGACCGCGGCCGCCTTCAGCGTGCCGACCAGGCCGTCGAACAGCACCTGCTGCACGTCGGGGTCGCCGAGCACCGCCCAGCGCTCACCCTCGAGCTGACCCTTGCTGGACAGCCGCAGCAGCACCAGCACGACGAGCACGCCGACGACGGCGAGCCCGACCAGGCCCTGCAGGCGGCTGCGCCGGCGCGCGCGCGGCCCTGGGACGTCGTACAGGACCGCGGTCACCGGGCCACCGCCACGCGCGTCTCGAGCCGGCCGGCGAGCAGCCCCAGCGGGATCGTGATCACCAGGTAGCCGAGGGCCGTGCCGCACAGCACCGCGAGCGCCTGCCCGGTCTCGTTGGCGAGCCGGCCGCCGATGCCGACCAGCTCCACGACGCCGAACGCGCTGGCGATCGAGGTGTTCTTGGTCAGCGCGATGAGGACGTTGACGAGCGGCGGCACGACCGTTCGGAAGGCCTGCGGCAGCACGACGTGCCGCAGCGTCTGCAGGAAGGTGAGGCCGATCGACCGGGCGGCCTCCGCCTGGCCCACGCCGACCGAGTTGATGCCCGAGCGCACGGCCTCGCAGAAGAACGCCGCGTGGTAGACGGTCAGGGCCAGGACCGCGAAGGTGAAGAACGAGAGCCGCACGTCGAGCTGCGGCAGCACGAAGACCGCGAAGAAGAACACGATCGTCAGCGGGGTGTTGCGCACCACCTCGACGTACGCCGTCCCGACCGCCCGCAGCGCCGCGGTCGGCGCGACGCGCATCGCCGCGAGCACCGTGCCGAGCAGCATCGCCAGGACACCGGACACGAGCGTGAGGCTGAGCGTGCGGACGAAGCCCTCGCCGTAGGCGCCGAGGTTGCCCAGCACCGCGTCCACCGCTCCCCCTCCCTCGCGCCGCGCGTGCTCTCAGACCTGTTGGCCGGGGCCCGCGAGGACCCCGGCCGTACGCGTCACGCGTAGTCGTCGACCTGCGGCGGCGGCGGCACCGCGCCGGCGGCCTTGCCCGCGGTGTCGGTCCAGGCCTTCGCCCAGCGGCCGTCGGCGAACATCGCGTTGAGCCGCTCGTTGACGAAGTGCCGCAGGTCGTCGCGGTCCTGCTTCACGCCGATGCCGTACGGCTCCTGCGTGAACGGCTGGCCCACCAGGTCGAACGCGTCGGGCTCCTTGTCCTTGAGCCCGAGCAGGATGACGTTGTCGGTCGTCACGGCCTGGACCTGGTCGTTCTTCAGGGCCTCGGCGCACTTGGAGTAGACGTCGAACTCGACGAGCTGCGCGTCGGGGTACTCGGTGCGGATGCGCTGCGCGGGCGTCGAGCCGGCCACCGAGCAGACCTTCTTGCCGGACAGGGCGTCCGGACCGGTGATCTGCTCCGGGTTGCCCTTCTTCACCATGATGTCCTGGCCCGCCACGTAGTACGGGCCGGCGAAGTCGACGATCTTCTTGCGCTCGTCGTTGATCGTGTAGGTCGCCACGACCAGGTCGACCCGGCCCTGCTGCAGGAACGGCTCGCGGTTGGCCGAGACCGTCTCGACGAACTCCACGTTGTCCGCCGCGATGCCGAGGTCGGCGGCGACGAGCTTGGCGATCTCGACGTCGAAGCCCTCCGGCGTGCCCTGCAGGTTCTTGAGCCCGAACAGCGGCTGGTCGAACTTGGTGCCGACCACGAGCTTCTGCGCCTTGTTGAGCGTGTCCATCGTGGAGCCGGCCGCGAAGCTCGTGTCCGTCGCCGGGGCGGACGAGACGCTCTCGCCGCCACCGCAGGCAGCCGAGAGCAGCGTGACGCCGAGCAGCGCCGTGGCCAGACCGAGACGTCGCATGGGGACCTCCGTGGAGCTAGTGGGAAAGGATCTTGGACAGGAAGTCCTTGGCGCGGTCGCTCTGCGGCCGCGTGAAGAAGTCGGCGGGGCTCGCCACCTCCACGATCCGGCCGTCGGCCATGAAGACCACGCGCTGGGCGGCCGAGCGGGCGAAGCCCATCTCGTGGGTGACGACGACCATCGTCATGCCGTCGCGCGCCAGACCCGTCATCACCTCGAGCACCTCGTTGATCATCTCGGGGTCGAGGGCGGAGGTGGGCTCGTCGAAGAGCAGGACCTTGGGGTCCATGGCCAGCGCGCGCGCGATCGCGACGCGCTGCTGCTGCCCGCCGGACAGCTGGGCGGGCATCGCGTCGGCCTTGTCGGCGAGGCCGACCCGGTCGAGCAGCTCGCGGGCACGGCGCTCGGCCTCCGCCCTGGACGTGCCCCGGGCCTTGAGCGGGCCGAGCGTGATGTTGTCGAGCACGGACTTGTGGGCGAACAGGTTGAAGGACTGGAAGACCATGCCGACGTCGGCCCGCAGCCGGGCGAGCTCCTTGCCCTCCGCGGGCAGCGGCACGCCGTCGATGGCGATCGTCCCGGACTCGATGGTCTCCAGGCGGTTGATGCACCGGCACAGCGTCGACTTGCCGGAGCCCGACGGGCCGATGACGACGACCACCTCGCCCGGCTGCACGGCCAGGTCGATGTCGTGCAGCACGTGGTGGTCGCCGAAGGACTTGTTGACGCCCTCGAGCAGCACCAGGGCAGACCCGTCAGCCGCCACCGCGCACACCCCCTCGCCCCGTCCCGCCGCGGACGACCACCCGCTGTCCGCACCCAACCACGTCGGCACGGCGCTGTCCGGGAGCCGCCGGCCACGACTCGGCAACGGCGACCCTCAGCAGCCGCCCCAGCGCCCGCGGCCGTCGGCCCGGGCTGCCTGCTCGGCCGCCTCGAGCACGGCCAGGCCGCGGTCGTTGCGGCCGACGTGCAGCACGGCGGCGAGTCCCTCGCCGACGAGCACCTCCTGAGCGCTGCGGCCGCCGTCGTCCCACACCAGCAGCAGCGTGCGGCCGTAGCGGTCGAGCAGGTCGACGTCGGCGGCCACCCGGACGGCGGCCCCGACCGGCAGCAGCTCGGCGAGGCGCGCGGACGCCTCCGGGCCCAGGCACTCCGGCTCCGGACCGACCTCCGGGGTGTCCACCTGGAGCAGCCGCACCCGGGTCGGCGCGTCCGGCAGGGGACCGCGGCCCGTGCCGCGCAGGACGAGGGTGTCGCCGTCGACGTGCCGGACGACGACGGCGCCCTGCGCCTCGTCCGGCACCACCAGCGCGCCGCCAGCGTCCGAGCCGCGGGCCCCCGAGCCACCGAGCTCCGCGCCGCAGCCCGTCACCGCGGCCAGGACCAGCGCGGCGGCGACCCGCCTGCTGCTCAGAGGGCGAGCACCGCGGCGAGGTCGCGCGCCGCCTGGCCGCCCTCCTGGACGGCGAGATCGAGGGCCCGGGGCACGTCGAGGCCGTCACAGAGCGCCTCGAGCACGGCGGCGGAGGCGGCCGGGTCGGTGTGGGGCCGGCCCGCGGCGGCGTGCAGGGCGTCCAGGCGCCGGCCCGCCGTCTCCAGCAGGTCCGGCGACCAGTCCCAGGGAGCGTCGTGCGGCCGGTCCAGCAGCAGCGTGCGCACGACCGGCCCGGTCACCTGGTCGAGCAGGTCGCCGACGAACACGAGGTTGCCGGTGGACTTCGCCATCTTCTCGCCGTCGAGACCCACCAGGCCGACGTGCAGCCAGGCGCGGGCGAAGGGCGTGACGCCGGTGGCCGCCTCCGCCTGCGCCGTCTCGTAGGCGTGGTGGGGGAAGCGCAGGTCGGCGCCGCCGGCGTGCAGGTCGAGCGCGGAGCCGTACGTCGACAGCGCCATCGCCGTGCACTCGGCGTGCCAGCCGGGGCGGCCCTCGCCCCAGGGGCTGGGCCAGGCGGGCTCGCCCGGCTCGCTGCGCTGCCAGACGGCCTGGTCGAGCGGGTCGCGCTTGTCCGGGTCGTCGACCCGGCCGCCGGCGCCGGCCAGCTGCTCGAGCGCCTGCTCGCGGGTGAGCCCCGCCCGCTCGACCACGGGCGCACCGGTCAGGTAGACGCTGCCGCCCTGGGCGTACGCCGCGCCCGCCTCCACCAGGGCCGACGCGAGCTCGACCACCTGCGGCACGAAGCTGTGGGCCCGCGGCTTGTGCGCCGGCCGGCGGACCCCGAGGGCGTCCATGTCGCGCTCGAAGTGGAACTGCTGCACCGCCGCGAACCGGTCGTAGTGCGCCCCCGCGCGGCCGGCTGCCTCGAACAGCACGTCGTCGACGTCGGTGACGTTGCGGCACACCTCGACCTGCACGCCCAGCCGGCGCAGCAGCCGGTCCGCCGCGTCCACCCACACGTAGGTCGCCGCGTGCCCGAGGTGCGTCACGTCGTACGGCGTCACCCCGCACACGTAGACGCGGGCGCGGCCGACGACCGACAGCGGACGGCCGTCGAGGCGCAGGCGGGGCGGGGTGGGCACGGTCACGCGGGCTGCTCCTGGGGTGTCACGGGGTCGGGCTCCCACCCTGCCACTGCCGCCGCCCGGTCGGCCGGTGCGGACAGACGCGAGCTCGACGTGCCCGCGTCTACTCGAGCTCGGGGACCTCCCCCTCGTCCCCGTCCTCCGCCAGCGCCTCGCGCACGACCCGGAAGGCGGTGCCCGCGGGGTAGCCCTTGCGGGCGAGCATGCCGACCAGCCGCCGGACCCGGGCCTGCGTCTCGAGCCCGCGGGTCGAGGCGAGCTTGCGGGCCACCAACGACCGTGCCGTCGCGAGCTCGGTCTCGGGGTCGAGCCCCTCCACCGCCGCGGCGACGTCCTCGTCGTCCACGCCCTTGCGGCGCAGCTCCGAGCGCAGCGCGGTGCGGGCGAGCCCGCGGCCGCGGTGGCGCGACTCGACCCATTGGCGTGCGAACAGCGCATCGTCGATGAGCCCGACCTCGGCGAACCGCCCGAGGACCGCCTCGGCGGCGTCGTCCGGCACCCCCCGCTCGGCCAGCACCGCAGCGAGCTCGGCCCGGGTACGCGGCGCGTGCTCGAGCTGCGTCAGGCAGATCGAGCGCGCCACGGCCTCCGGTTCGGCCTCGGGCTCGGGCCGGTCGTCCCGCGGCGGCCGGGGATGTTGCCGACCGGCGCCGCCGCCGTTGCGGCGACGGCGCGTCGAGCCCTCGCGCACGGGCTAGACGTCGACCGGGACGGGCGCCGGCGCGCTGGCGTCCGCGTCGGCCTGCGCCCCCACGCCGAGCTTCTCCTTGATGCGCTTCTCGATCTCGTCGGCGAGGTCGGGGTTGTCGCGCAGGAAGGCGCGGGCGTTCTCCTTGCCCTGGCCGAGCTGGTCGCCCTCGTAGGTGTACCAGGCACCGGACTTGCGGACGATGGCGTGCTCCACGCCCATGTCGATGAGCGAGCCCTCGCGGCTGATGCCGACGCCGTAGACGATGTCGAACTCGGCCTGCTTGAAGGGCGGCGCCATCTTGTTCTTGACGATCTTGGCGCGGGTGCGGTTGCCGACCGCCTCGGTGCCGTCCTTGAGCGTCTCGATGCGGCGCACGTCGATGCGGATGCTGGCGTAGAACTTCAGCGCCTTGCCACCGGTCGTCGTCTCCGGCGAGCCGAACATGACGCCGATCTTCTCGCGGAGCTGGTTGATGAAGATGGCCGTCGTGCCGGTGTTGGCCAGCGCGCCGGTCATCTTGCGCAGGGCCTGGCTCATCAGGCGGGCCTGCAGGCCGACGTGGCTGTCGCCCATCTCGCCCTCGATCTCGGCGCGGGGCACGAGGGCCGCCACGGAGTCGATGACGAGGATGTCAAGGGCACCGGACCGCACGAGCATGTCGGCGATCTCGAGCGCCTGCTCGCCGGTGTCGGGCTGGCTGACGAGCAGCGCGTCGGTGTCGACGCCGAGCTTCTTGGCGTACTCGGGGTCGAGCGCGTGCTCGGCGTCGATGAAGGCCGCGATGCCGCCGGCCGCCTGCGCGTTGGCCACCGCGTGCAGGGCGACCGTCGTCTTGCCGGAGGACTCCGGGCCGTAGATCTCGACGACGCGACCGCGAGGCAGGCCGCCGATCCCGAGCGCGACGTCGAGGGCGATCGAGCCGGTGGGGATCACCGAGATCGGGGCGCGCACCTCGTCGCCGAGGCGCATGACCGAGCCCTTGCCGAAGTTCTTGTCGATCTGCGCGAGGGCCATCTCGAGGGCCTTCGCGCGGTCGGGTCCTGCCATGTGTTCACTCCTGGGTCGACGAGCGCTCGCTCGTGGGCTGCGGTCCGATCGGCGGTGACGCTAGGAGCGACCTCCGACAGGAAGGACCTGTCGGAGCGCGCCTGTGGACACCCGGACAGGACGCACGGTAGGCCGAACAGGTGTTCGAAGCCAGCACGACACGCCGGGAGGTGCGGACCTCGCCGGGCCGGGCTGCGCCGGCCGTGCCCCGGCCGCCGGCCGACCCGGCGACCGGTGCTGGTGACACGCGTCGACACGGACACCGATCGCCGGGTCGGGCCCCACCAATGACCCATCCGGTCATCGGTGCTGGTGACACGCGTCGACACCGACACCGACTGCCGGGTCGGGCGACCGCTGCCCCAGCCGGTCATCCGTACCGGCGACGCGCGTCGACACTGACACCGATCGCCGGGTCGGGTCCCACCACCGACCCAGCCGGTCATCGGTGCCGGCGACACGCCTCGACACCGACATCGATCGCCGGGTCAGACCCCACCACCGACCCACCCGGTCATCCGTGCTGGTGACACGCCTCGACACGGACACCGATCGCCGGGTCCCGCCCCACCACCGACCCCCCCGGTCATCCGTGCCGGCGGTACGCGTCGACACGGACACCGATCACCGGGGCCACCCGCCCGTCGACCCGCCCGTCGCGCCAAGGGCGACACGCCGCTCCGCGCAGACCGAGCACCGGCCGACGGTCCCGGGTCGAGGGCGACGCCGGAGGAGCCTCAGCGCTCGGACGCCGGCGCGTCCGTGGCGTCGCACACCGCGCGCCACACGCCCTTGACGTCGTCGCCCGCGGCCAGCGCCTCGCGGACCGTCTTGCCCCCGAGCTGGGCGAGCACCTGGTCGGCGGCGTACGACTGGGCGTAGAGCGCGCCGAAGCGGGCGTCCATCCGCCTCCAGAACTCCGTCAGCCGCACCCGGTCAGCGTAGGTGCGCCGCGCCCCGCCCGATCAGCCTGCGCGGCCCGCGCTCCGGGTCGAGCTCGGCCGGCAGCAGGCGCACCCCGGCGTTGAGCACGGTCAGCCCGGTGCGCCCGACGAGGACCGGGTCGAGCTGCAGCTCCGCCACCGCCGGCACCTCCTCAGCCAGCCGGGCCACCCGCAGCAGCACGTCCTGCAGGGCCGCCGTGTCGGTGCCCTCCAGCAGCTGCGCCCCCCGGATCCCCCGCACCAGGTCGGCGGCGTCGAGGTCGGTGACCGGCAGGGTGCGCGTGAGCGGGTCGGCGAGCAGGTCGGCGGCGACCCCGCCGAGCCGCAGCGACAGCAGCGGGCCGACCGCGGGGTCGCTGACCAGCCGCACGACGGTGGAGACGCCGGGCGGCGCCATGGGCTGCACGACGACCGCGCCGTCGCCGGTCAGCCGCCGCACCTCGTCCCAGGCCCGCCGCACGTCCTGCGGCCCGTCCAGCCCGAGCTGCACCGCGCCCACGTCCGCGCGGTTGCGCCACCGCGCCTCGCCGCTCTTCACCACCACCGGCCAGCCGTGCTCCTCGGCGGCGCGCAGCGCGTCCTCCGCGGTGGGCGCGGTCGACGTCTGCCAGACCGGCAGCCCGACGGCCGCGAGCAGCTCGGCCACCGCCGGCAGGGGCAGCCACGCGCCGTCGTGCGGGTGGGCCCGCGCGACGGCCCGGGCCGCGTCGCCGTCGACCCCCGCCAGGTCGGGCACCTCGCCCTGTGGCCGCGCCCGCCACTGCGCGTACGAGGCCGCCCTGGCCAGCGCGAGCGCCGCCGCCTCCGGGGAGGCGTACGACGGCACGGAGCCCAGCCCGAGGGCGTCCAGCGACGGGACCGCCAGCTCCCTCGGCACCCCGTCGACGCCCAGGTACGAGGCGAGCAGCGGCAGCGGGCCCTCCAGCGACAGGTCGAGCAGCACCTGCGCCAGGCCCTGCTCGTCCGGGTGCGGGGTGACCAGGGCCAGCAGGGCGTCGACCTGGCCGCTGCCGGCGACGAGGCGCAGCGCGGCCTGCAGCTGCTCGGGGCGGGTCAGCGGGCCGAGGTCGACGGGGTTGGCGGTCTCGGTGGTGCCGGCGAGGGCGTGCAGGGCGGCCCGCACGTCGTCCGGCAGCTCGGGCACCTCGAGGCCGTTGGCCCGGCAGGCGTCCGCGGCGAGGGCGGCGAGCGCGCTCGAGGTGCCGACGATGCCGACCCGGCGACCCGCGGGCAGGGGCTGCAGCGCCAGCAGCTGACCGGTCTCGAACAGCTGCGCCAGCGTGTCGACCCGCACCACGCCCGCCGAGCCGAACAGCGCGTCGACGGCCGCGTCGCCCGCCCCGCGGCCGCTCTTGAGGGCGACCACCGGCTTGGTCCGCCCCACGTTGCGGGCGATGCGCGCGAACTTGCGCGGGTTGCCGAAGCCCTGCAGGTGCATGAGCACCACGTCGGTCCCCTGGTCGGCCTGCCAGTACTGCAGCAGGTCGTTGCCCGACACGTCGGCGCGGTCGCCGATCGACACGAACGTCGACAGCCCCAGCGCACGCCGCGACGCCTCCGCCAGGAACGTCCCGGCCAGGGCCCCCGACTGGCTGAACACGCCGACGCGCCCGTGCGGCGGCGAGCCGTTGGCGAAGGTGGCGTGCAGCGAGACCGCGGGGTCGCTGTTGACGACGCCCATGGCGTTGGGCCCGACGAGCCGCATGCCGCCGTCGCGGGCGAGCCGGACGACCTCCGCCAGGCGCGCCCGCCCCTCCTCGCCCGCGTCGCCGAAGCCGCCCGAGACGACGACGAGCCCGGCCACCCGCTTCTCCGAGCAGGCCTGCACGACGCCGGCGACCTGCGCCGCGGGGACCACGACCACGGCCAGGTCGACGTCGTCGGGCACGTCGCGCACGTCGGCGTACGCCCGCACCGACAGCACGTGCGGCGCCACGGGGTTGACCGGGTAGACGGGGCCCTCGAAGCGGTGCGCGAGCAGCGAGCGGAACACCTCGTGCCCCGCGGTGCCGGGCTCGCGGCTGGCCCCGATCACGGCCACGGCCTTGGGCGCCAGCAGCCGCGCGACGCTGCGGGCCTCCGCCCGGTGCTCGCGCGCCCGCACCACGCCCACCGACGCGGGGGTCTCCTGGATCGGGAAGGTCAGCTCGACGTAGCCGTCGGCCATCTCGCGGCTGATCTCGAAGCCCGCGGCCTTGAAGACCGCGAGCATCCGGCGGTTGCTCGGCAGCACGTCGGCGATGAAGCGGTCCACCCCGCGCTCGCGCGCCGCGGACTCCATGTGCTCGAGCAGCAGCGCCCCGAGCCCGCGGCCCTGGTGGGCGTCCTCCACGACGACGGCGACCTCCGCGTCCGCCGTGCCCGGGAAGCGGGAGTAGCGGCAGACGCCGACGATCTGGTCGCGCAGCAGCGCGACCACCGCGGCCCGCTCGTCGTGGTCCACCGTCGTGAAGCGCTCGACGTCGCGCGCCGGGAGCGTGCGCACCATCGAGAAGAAGCGGTTGTAGACCGTGTCCGGGCTCAGCCGGGAGTGGAACTCCCGCAGCCGGTCGGCGTCGTCCGGCGTGATGGGCCGCACGTGCACGGTGCCCCCGTCGGCCAGGACGGCGTCCGCCTCCCAGTGCCGGGGGTACGGGGTCGGCGTGGCGTCGGTCACCCGCCCATGGTGCCCGTCCGGCGCCCTCCTGTGCACCCGGACGCGCGGGAGCGGTGCTGCGACCGGCCCGGGAGGTGGCTGTCGTACCCCCGGGGGAGGATCGCACCATGACCGCCCTGGACCGCTTCTCCCCCGCGACGCGGGCGTGGTTCACCGGCGCCTTCGCCGCGCCGACCCCGGCCCAGGAGGGTGCGTGGGACGCGATCAGCAGCGGCCGCGACACCCTCGTGGTGGCCCCGACCGGGTCGGGCAAGACGCTGTCGGCGTTCCTGTGGTCGCTCGACCGGCTCGCCTCCACGCCGCCGCCGGAGGAGCCGCGGCACCGCTGCCGGGTGCTGTACATCAGCCCGCTCAAGGCGCTCGCCGTCGACGTGGAGCGCAACCTGCGCAGCCCGCTGACGGGGATCCGCCAGGCCGCGCAGCGCCTGGACCTGCCGGTGCCCGACCTCAAGGTCGGCATCCGCTCGGGCGACACGCCGCAGGACGAGCGCCGGGCGTTCAACAAGGTGCCCCCGGACGTGTTCATCACGACGCCGGAGTCGCTGTTCCTCGTCTTGACCAGCGCGGCGCGCGAGTCCCTGCGCGGGGTCGAGACGGTGATCATCGACGAGGTGCACGCGGTGTCCGGCACCAAGCGCGGCGCCCACCTCGCGCTGTCGCTGGAGCGGCTGGACGAGCTGCTCGACCGGCCCGCGCAGCGCATCGGGCTGTCGGCGACCGTGCGGCCGATCGACGAGGTGGCCCGCTTCCTCGGGGGCAGCCGCGAGGTCGTCGTCGTGCAGCCGCCGAGCACCAAGACCATCGAGGTCGAGGTCGTCGTGCCGGTCGAGGACCTGTCGGCGATCGGCGAGTCGGCGGGCCCGGTGCGCGGCGGCAGCGCGGCGGGTGCGGAGCCGCGGGCCAGCATCTGGCCGGCGGTCGAGGAGCGGATCGTCGACCTCGTCGAGAAGCACCGCTCGACCATCGTCTTCGTCAACTCCCGCCGGCTCGCGGAGCGCCTGACGAGCCGGCTCAACGAGATCGCCACCGAGCGGCTGCACGGCGTGCCGGACCTGGAGCCCCTCGACCTGACCCGCCTCGACGGCTCAGCGGGCGTGAAGCCGGGAGGGCTGTCCTTCGTGCGCGGCCCCGCGCAGCACCCGGCGCAGTCCGGCACCGGCACGCCCGTCGACACCGAGGGCGCCGTCGAGATCGCCCGCGCCCACCACGGCTCGGTGTCGCGCGAGGTGCGCAGCGAGATCGAGGAGGCGCTCAAAGCCGGTCGCCTGCCGGCCGTGGTCGCCACCAGCAGCCTCGAGCTCGGCATCGACATGGGCGCCGTCGACCTCGTCGTGCAGGTCGAGTCGCCGCCGAGCGTGGCGTCCGGCCTGCAGCGCGTCGGCCGCGCCGGTCACCAGGTGGGTGCGGTGAGCCGCGGCGTCATCCTGCCCAAGTACCGCGGCGACCTCGTGCAGTGCGCCGTCGTCGCCGAGCGGATGGTCGACGGCGGCATCGAGGAGACGCGCTACCCGCGCAACCCCCTCGACGTCCTCGCCCAGCAGGTCGTCGCGATGTGCGCGCTCGAGACGTGGCAGGTGGACGACCTCGCCGCGGTGGTGCGGCGCAGCGCCCCGTTCGCGACGCTGCCGCAGAGCGCGCTGGAGGCGACCCTCGACATGCTGTCCGGCCGCTACCCCAGCGACGACTTCGCCGAGCTGCGGCCGCGCATCACGTGGGACCGCGTCACCGGCGTGCTGGCCGGCCGGCCCGGGGCGCAGCGCCTCGCCGTCACCTCCGGCGGCACGATCCCCGACCGCGGCATGTTCGGCGTGTTCCTGGTCGGCGAGAAGGGCAGCCGCGTCGGCGAGCTCGACGAGGAGATGGTCTACGAGTCGCGGGTCGGCGACGTGTTCCTGCTGGGCTCGAGTGCCTGGCGGATCGAGGACATCACCCACGACCGCGTGCTCGTGACGCCGGCCCCCGGTCAGCCCGGCCGGATGCCGTACTGGACCGGCGACGCACCGGGGCGGCCGGTCGAGCTGGGGCGGGCCCTCGGGGCGTTCCTGCGCGAGGTGAGCGCGCTGTCCCCCGAGGACGGCGCGGTGCGGCTGCGCGAGGCCGGCCTCGACGCGTACGCCAGCGACAACCTGCTGGCCTACCTGACCGAGCAGCGCGAGGCGACGGGCGTGCTGCCCGACGACCGCACGATCCTCGTGGAGCGGTTCCGCGACGAGCTCGGCGACTGGCGCCTCGCGATCCACTCGCCGTTCGGGGCGCAGGTCAACCAGCCGTGGGCCCTCGCGCTCACCGCCCGGCTGCGGGAGTCCTACGGCGTCGACGTGCAGTCCATGCACTCCGACGACGGCATCGTGCTGCGCCTGCCCGAGACCGAGGAGGCGCCGAGCGGGTCGGTGGCGGTGTTCGAGCCGGCCGAGGTCGAGCCGGCCGTGCAGGCCGAGGTCGGCGGGTCGGCGCTGTTCGCCAGCCGCTTCCGCGAGTGCGCCGCCCGCGCCCTGCTGCTGCCCCGCCGCAACCCCACCCGCCGCACGCCGCTGTGGCAGCAGCGCCAGCGCAGCGCTCAGCTGCTGCAGGTCGCCAGCCAGTACGGCAGCTTCCCGGTCGTCCTGGAGACGATGCGCGAGGTGCTGCAGGACGTCTTCGACGTGCCGGGGCTGACCCAGCTCATGCGCGACGTCGAGGCGCGCAAGGTGCGCCTGGTCGAGGTCGAGACGCAGCAGCCGTCGCCGTTCGCCCGGTCGCTGCTGTTCGGCTACATCGGCGCGTTCATGTACGAGGGCGACGCCCCGCTGGCCGAGCGGCGGGCCCAGGCGCTGTCGCTGGACAGCGCCCTGCTCGCCGAGCTGCTCGGGCAGGCCGAGCTGCGCGAGCTCATCGACGCCGACGCGCTCGCCGAGGTGGAGGCCGAGGTGCAGCTGCTCACCGAGGAGCGCCGGGCCAAGGACGTCGAGACGACGGCGGACCTGCTGCGCCGCCTCGGCGACCTGACCACCGCGGAGGCCGTCGAGCGGGGGGCGACACCGGCCTGGCTGGCCGAGCTCGAGGAGGCCCGCCGCGCGATCCGCGTGCGCATCGCCGGCGAGGAGCGCTGGGCGGCGATCGAGGACTCCGGGCGGCTGCAGGACGCGCTCGGGACCGCCCTGCCGGTCGGCGTGCCGGAGGCGTTCACCGAGCCGGTGCGCGACCCGCTCGGCGACCTCGTCTCGCGCTACGCCCGCACCCACGGGCCGTTCCACCCCGGCGACGCCGCCCGCCGCTTCGGCCTCGGCATCGCCGTCGTCGACGCGGCGCTGGCCCGGCTGTCGGCGTCCGGGCGGGTGGCCCACGGCGAGTTCCGGCCGGGCGGCACGGGGCTCGAGTGGTGCGACGCCGAGGTGCTGCGGATGCTGCGCCGGCGCTCGCTGGCCAAGCTGCGCAAGGAGGTCGAGCCCGTCCCGCCGGAGGCGCTGGCCCGCTTCCTGCCGCAGTGGCAGGGGCTCGGCGCGCAGGCCGGCCGCGGGGTCGACGGCCTGCTCCGCGCGGTCGAGCAGCTCCAGGGGCTCGCCGTGCCCGCCTCGGCCCTGGAGTCCCTGGTGCTCCCGTCCCGGGTGGTGGGCTACTCCCCCGCGATGCTCGACGAGCTGACCGCCTCCGGCGAGGTGCTCTGGGCGGGCGCCGGGTCGCTGCCGGGCAACGACGGCTGGGTGTCCCTGCAGACCGCCGACGCCGCCGACCTCGTGCTCGCGCCGGTGCTCGACGACAGCCGCACCCCGCTGCACGACGCCGTCCTAGAGGCGCTCGACGGCGGGCAGGCGCTGTTCTTCCGCGCGCTGTCGGACCGGGTCGGGTCGCTCGACGACGGCGCCCTGGTCGGCGCGCTGTGGGACCTGGTGTGGGCGGGCCGGCTCACCAACGACACCTTCGGCCCGCTGCGCGCCCTGCTGGCCGGCGGCAGGACGGCCCACGGCACCAGCAAGGCGCCGGCGCGCCAGCGCAGCCGCTACGGCCGCCCGGTCATGCCGCAGCGCAGCGGGCCGCCGTCCGCCGCCGGCCGCTGGTCGCTGCTGCCCGAGCGCGACCCCGACCCCACGCGCCGCACCCACGCGCTCGCCGAGGCGCTGCTCGACCGGCACGGCATCGTCACGCGCGGGGCCGTCATGGCCGAGCGGGCACCGGGCGGCTTCGCGGCCGTCTACCAGGTGCTCAAGGCCTACGAGGAGGCCGGCCGCGTGCGCCGGGGCTACTTCGTCGAGGGGCTCGGGGCGGCGCAGTTCGCGGCTCCCGGGGCGGTCGACCGGATGCGCGCGCTCGCGGCCGTGCGGCCGGTCGAGGAGGAGATGCCCTGGCAGACGCCCGTCCCGGGCGGGTGGGACTCCTCCGGCTCGGCCGCCCGGCAGCGCAAGCGCCGCGACGACGCCCGCGCGCTCGTGCTGGCCGCCACCGACCCGGCCAACCCGTACGGCGGCGCGCTGCCCTGGCCGGCGCAGGACAGCGGGCACCGCCCCGGCCGCAAGGCGGGCGCGCTGGTGGTGCTCGTGGACGGCAAGGTGGTGCTCTACGTCGAGCGCGGCGGCAAGACGCTGCTGAGCTTCAGCGACGACGACGCGTGCGTGGCGCCGGCCGCGGACGCGCTGGCGCTGGCGGTGCGCGACGGCGCGCTCGGCAAGCTCACGGTCGAGAAGGCCGACGGCGAGCCGGCGCTGACCTCGCCGCTCGGGCTCGCGCTGGAGCAGGCCGGCTTCCGGCCGACGCCGCGCGGGCTGCGCCTGCGCTCCTGACGACGCGCCGGTCCCCACGCCCAGCGGCTGCCAGGCGCAGGACCAGCGTGGACCAGCGCCGGGCGGCCCTCACGCCCAGCGGCTGCCCGGCGCAGGACCAGCGCCGGCGGCCCTCCGGCGCACACCGCCGGGCGGCAGCACGCGCGACCGAGCCCGCCTCAGCCCCTCCCGGCCGGGCGCGCCGGGCCGCGCCGGGTGAGGATGGGGACGTGCCGGAGGGCGACAGCGTCTACAAGGCCGCCCGCCGCATGGCGGACGGCCTGGTCGGCCGTACCGTGACCGCGAGCGACTTCCGCGTGCCGCAGCACGCGACGGCCGACCTGTCGGGCCGGCAGGTGCTGGCGTTCGACTCGTACGGCAAGCACATGCTCACCCGCTTCTCGGGCGGGCTGACGCTGCACACCCACTTCGAGATGGACGGCTCCTGGCAGCTCGTGGGCGCCGGCAAGCGGCTGCCGTCGACGTTCGACGACGAGGTGCGGCTCGTCCTCGCGACCGACGGTCCCACCGCGTACGCGCTGCGGATGCCCGTGCTCGAGCTGGTCGCGACCGAGGACGAGCCCCGCCTGATGGGGCACCTCGGTCCCGACCTGCTCGGCCCCGGGTGGGACGAGGACGAGGCGCTCCGGCGGCTGTCGGCCGACCCCGACCGGCCCGTCGTGGAGGCGCTGCTCGACCAGAAGAACCTCGCCGGCATCGGCAACCTGTGGGCGGTCGAGACCTGCTACCTGCGCGGCGTCTCGCCGTGGACGCCCGTGCGGGACGTCGACCTGCCCGGCGCGGTCCGGCTGGCCCGCCGGATGATGCGGCACAGCCTCGAGCACCCCGGTCAGGTCACCACCGGCGACACCCGGCGGGGCCAGACCCACTGGGTGTACGGGCGGGCCGAGCGTCCCTGCCGCCGGTGCCGCACGCCGGTGGCGTTCCGGGACGCGACCGGAGCGCCGTACGGCCGCGAGACCTGGTGGTGCCCGAGCTGCCAGCCCGGCCCGTACCCCACGCTCGAGGAGCGGCCGACCCGGCCCGGCCTGCGGCGCGGCGTCAACGAGGAGAGCTTCGGCTCGCGCACCCGTCGGATGAACGGCGCGACCGGCCTGTCACGCACCCGGCGGGGCTGACGGCGTGCCCGAGGGCGACACCGTCTGGCTGTCCGCCAAGCGCATGCACGAGGCGCTGGCCGGCCGCGTGCTGGTGCGGTCGGACTTCCGGGTGCCGCAGCACGCCGAGGCCGACCTGTCCGGCCGCCGGGTGCTCGAGGTCGTGCCCCGCGGCAAGCACATGCTGACCCGCGTCGAGGGCGGCCTGACGCTGCACACCCACTTCCGGATGGACGGCACCTGGCACCTGTACCGGCCGGGCGACCGCTGGACCGGCGGGCCCGACTGGCAGGTGCGCCTGGTGCTCGAGACCGCCGAGCAGCAGGCCGTGGGCTTCCGGATGCCCGTCGTCGAGCTGCTGCCGACCGCGCAGGAGGACCGCGTCGTCGGCCACCTGGGCCCCGACCTCATGCAGGACGGCTTCGACGCCGACGAGGCCGTCCGGCGCCTGGCCGCCGACCCGGCGCGCGAGGTCGGGACCGCGCTGCTGGACCAGCGGCTGCTCGCCGGCCTGGGCAACCTCTACCGCTGCGAGGTCCTGTACGTGCGGGGGCTCACGCCCTGGACGACGGTCGCCGATGTGCCGGACCTGCCCGCCCTGGTCGGCGCCGGCCGGCGGCTGATGCGGGCCAACCGCGGCCACCCGGAGCAGACGACGACCGGGTCGCTGCGCCGGGGCGAGGAGCACTGGGTGTTCGAGCGGACGGGGCGCCCCTGCCGGCGCTGCGGGACGCGCGTGCAGTCGGCCGAGCAGGGGCCGGCGCCGTACGCCCGGCTGACCTACTGGTGCCCGCGGTGCCAGCGCGGGCCGGCACCGGCTCCGGCCGAGCGCCCCGTGCGCCAGCCCCGCCCGCTGGGGCGGACGGCCTACCGGCCCTGACCGGTCAGGTCGTGCCCTCCGCGCTGCGCTCGCCCTCGGCGGCCGGGGTGCCCTTGGACAGCTGCGGCGCACCCGCGGACGGCGGGGCGGCGAGCTGGTTGCCGGCCATGCTGTTGCGGATCTGGTCCAGGCGCGACGCGCCGGCCATGTCCAGGCTGGACTTCTGCACCTCGAGCATCCGGCCCTCGACGCTGTTGGAGGCCAGCTCCGCCGAGCCGAGCGCCCGCGCGTAGCGGCCCTCGATCTTGTCGCGCACCTCGGCGAGCGACGGCGTGTTGCCCGGCGCCGACAGCTGCGACATCGACTGCAGGCTGGCCGAGACCTGCTCCTGCATCTTGGCCTGCTCGAGCTGGCTGAGCAGCTGCGTGCGCTCGGCCAGCTTGGACTGCACGGTCATCGCGTTGTTCTCGACGGCCTTCTTGGCCTGCTCGGCGGCCTGCAGCGCCGAGTCGTGCAGGCCCTTGAGGTCCTCCATGCCCTGCTCGGCCGACACCAGCTGGGTCGCGAACGCCTGGGCGGTCTGCTCGTACTGCTGCGCCGCCCCCTCGTCGCCGGCCGCGCGCCGCTGGTCGGCCAGGGCCAGGGCCTGGCGCGCCGAGGACTGGAGCTTCTCGACCTCGCTCATCTGCCGCGCCAGCTTCATCTCCAGCTGACGCTGGTTGCCGATGACCGCCGCCGCCTGCTGGGTGAGCTGGGCGTGCTGGCGCTGCGCGTCCTCGATCGCCTGCTGGATCTGGATCTTGGGATCGGCGTGCTCGTCGATCTTGGCTCCGAAGGCCGCCAAGAAGTACTTCCAGCCCTTGACGAAGGGGTTGGCCATCAGTGCTCCTGTTGCTCGAGGGCTTGCGCCCGCAGTCTGCCAGGCGCGCGCGTCCCGCCGGACCTGCGGGGCACCTGCCCAGCCGTCGGCCGGGCATGCCGCGACGGCCTCAGGCCGCGGCCACGACCTCGTGGGCGGACACCGCGAGCGGCACGATCGGCAGGGCACTCACCGGGTCGGGGACGACCTGCGGCCGAGCCGGCACGCCGACCGGGGTGGGCTGCGGCTCGACGGCGGACAGCGTCTCGCTCACGTCGCGCAGCACGTCGGACAGGCGGACGCCCAGGGCGCGGCAGATGCTGGCCAGCAGCTCCGACGACGCCTCCTTCTGCCCGCGCTCGACCTCGGAGAGGTAGCCCAGGCTCACCCGGGCCGCGGCGCTGACCTCGCGCAGCGTGCGGTCCTGCCGCAGGCGCGTCGCGCGCAGGGCCTCGCCGATCAGGGTGCGGAGCACCGCCACGACCCTCACCTCCCCCGCTCGCGGAGGCCGAGCCGGGTCGGCCTCACGACGCCACCGTACCCGTCGACGATCGTCCGGGCACCCGGGCGCGCCCCGTCCGCTGACGGCAGAACGGCGCCTCGTCAGCGGGTCAGCGACCGCCGCAGCAGGTCCAGCGCGGTGGTCACCGTCAGCACCCGGACGCGCTCGCGGTCGCCCGGCAGCCGGGCCGTCCGCACGCGGGTGCCGTCCGGCCCCGCGACGGCCACGTGCACCGTCCCGACCGGGCGCCCCTCCTGCTCGTCCGGCCCGGCGACGCCGGTGGTCGCCACGCCCCAGTCGGCGCCGAGGCGCTCGCGGGCGCCCTCGGCCAGCGCGCGGGCAGTCTGCTCGGAGACCGCGCCGTGCTCGTCCAGCACCTGCTGCGGCACGCCGGCGACCGCGGCCTTGCGGTCGGTCGCGTACGGCACCAGCCCGCCCCGGTAGGTCGCCGACGATCCAGGGAGCTCCGACAGGGCCGCCCCCAGCAGGCCGCCGGTGAGCGACTCGGCGGTGGCGACCGTCTGGCCGCGACCCGCGAGCAGACGGCCGACCACCTGCGGCAGCGAGTCGTCGTCGTAGCCCCACACGGCGTCGCCCAGCGCGTCGGCGCACGCCTGCACGAGCGGCTCGAGCACGGCGGCGTCGTCGGCGGTGGTGAAGCGCACCCGCACGACGCCGTTGCCGGCCAGGTAGGCCAGGTCGACGCCGGCCGGCACCTGCACCACGGCCTCGACCTTCTCGGCGACGTTGCTCTCGCCGATCCCCGCGCAGCGCAGGGTGCGGGTGGTCACGACGGTGCCGGTGCGCCGGGCCAGGTCGGGCAGCACACCGGCGCGCGCGGTGGCCTGCAGCTCGTGCGGCGGTCCGGGCATCGCGAAGACGAGCCTGCCGTCGACCTCGAGCCGCAGGCCGGGCGCGGTGCCGACCGGGTTGTCGAGCACGGTCGCGCCCCGGGGCACGTCGGCCTGGCGCAGGACGTCGGCCGGCATCTCGAAGCCGTACGCCCGGAAGCGCGCGCGCAGCTGCTCCTCGATCTGCGGCGACCGGTCCATCTGCACGCCGGCGACCAGCGCGATCGCGTCGCGGGTCAGGTCGTCGCGGGTCGGGCCGAGCCCGCCGGTGACGACCACGACCTCGGCGTCCTCGAGCGCGCGGCGCAGCGCCGTGGCCAGGCGCTGCACGTCGTCGCCGACCATCGCGGAGTGCACGACCGCGACGCCGACCGAGCTCAGGGCCTCGCCCAGCCACGCGGCGTTGCCGTTGACGATGTCGCCGAGCAGCAGCTCGTCGCCGACGGCGAGGACGGCGCCCCTCACGCCAGCGCCGGCACGCGCACCGGAGCGGCCACGAGGTCGACGCCCTCGCTGCCGGTGACCACCGCGCGCACCAGCGTGCCCACGACGTGGCCGCCGCCGGTGAGCTGGGTCGTGCCGTCGACCTCGGGCGCCTGGTGGGCGGCCCGGCCCTCGCCGTCCTCGCGGTCGACGAGGACCTCGAGCACCTCGCCGACGCGCTCCTCGGCCCGCTGGGCGGTGAGCTCCTCGGCGAGCGCGGACAGCCGCTCGACCCGCTCGTCGACGACGTCCTGCGGGAGGTGGCCGTCGAGCCGCTCGGCCTCGGTCCCGTCCTCGTCGGAGTAGCCGAAGACCCCGAGCGCGTCGAGCCGGGCCGCGACGAGGAACCGCTCGAGCTCGGCGACGTCGGCGTCGGTCTCGCCGGGGAACCCGACGATGACGTTGCTGCGCACCCCCGCCTCCGGGCTCGCCGCGCGGATCGTCGCGAGCAGGTCCAGGAAGCGGTCGGTGTCGCCGAAGCGCCGCATCCGGCGCAGCAGCGGACCGGACGCGTGCTGGAAGCTCATGTCGAAGTACGGGACGACGCCCGGCGTGGAGGTCAGCACCTCCACCAGTGACGGGCGCATCTCCGCCGGCTGCAGGTACGACAGCCGCACCCGGTCGATGCCGTCGACGGCGGCGAGCTCGGGCAGCAGGGTCTCCAGCAGCCGCAGGTCGCCGAGGTCCTTGCCGTAGGAGGTGGAGTTCTCGCTGACGAGCACCAGCTCGCGCACCCCGTGCTCGGCCAGCCAGTACGCCTCGGCGAGCACGTCGGAGGGCCGGCGCGACACGAAGGCCCCGCGGAAGGCGGGGATCGCGCAGAAGGCGCACCGGCGGTCGCAGCCGGAGGCCAGCTTGAGCGGGGCGACCGGGCCGCCCTCCAGGCGCCGGCGCACCACGGTCGGGCCGCCGGCGTGGCCGGGCAGGCCGACGTCGACCACGCCGGGCTCGACGGGGGCGACGCGCCGCGCCTCCACCACCTCGGCCCGCTGCACGGGGCTCAGCGGCAGCAGCCGGCGCCGGTCACCGGGGGTGTGCGACGGGACGGGCGCGCCGTCGAGCACCTGCTGCAGGTGGGTCGAGAGCTCGGCGTAGGAGTCGAACCCGAGTACCGCGTCCGCCTCGGGCAGCTGCTCGGCGAGGTCCTTGCCGTAGCGCTCGGCCAGGCAGCCGACGGCCACGACCTTGGCCCCGGTGTCGGAGGCGGCCAGCAGGGTGTCGATCGAGTCCTTCTTCGCGGAGGCGACGAACCCGCAGGTGTTGACCACCGCGACGTCGGTCGCCTCGCCGTCGGCGACCAGCTGCCAGCCGGCGGCCTCGAGACGGCCGGCGAGCTCCTCGGAGTCGACCTCGTTGCGCGCACAGCCCAGGGTCGTGAGGGAGACGCGCCGCGGTGTGGACATCACGCCAGTCTAGGCGTCAGGCGGGGACGAGCCCCTTGGCCGCGCAGGTGTACTTGCGCACCTGCCCCGCCCTGCCCGCGGCGACGTCCTTGCCGCCGCAGATGAGGTTGACCGCGCCGGCGTTGCCCACCGTCACCGACAGCCGCTCCGGGTCGTCGAAGTCCTCGGCCGTGCCCGGCGACAGCACCCCGCGGAACAGCACCTCACCCGACGAGCTCTGCACCTCGACCCAGGAGCTGCCCCCGACCGCGCGCAGCCGCAGCGCTGCGCCCGTCGGGGCCGGCACCTCCGCCACCGCGCTGGGGCCGACCCGCTGCGGCTCGGCGGTCGCCGACGGGGCCGTCGAGGTGGTCGACGTCGTCGGGGCCGGGCCGGCCAGGACGTCGGGGGGCGTCCGCTCCTCGCCCGTCACCAGGCCGACCGCGGTGAGCGCGACCAGGACGCCGGCTGCCGCGACGAGCGCGAGCCCCCACCGCGGGCCGCGCCGCTCGGGCGCCGCTGCCACCGGCAGGCCGAGCGACCCCCGGCGCATCCCGCCCACGGGAGCCGCCGCCCGTGGCACGGCCGGAGCGGGCTGGCCCGCGTCGCGCTCGTACGCGCGCAGCAGCGGGGCCGGGTCGGCAGAGGTGGCGGCGGCGATCGCCCTGAGGTGGCCCCGGACGTAGACGGCGGCGCCGCTGCTCGCGGTGTCGCCCTGCTCGAGGTCGTGCAGCAGGGCCGAGCGGATGCGCGTGCGGGCAGTGACCTGCTCGACGGTCAGGCCGGCGGCCTCGCGGGCCGCGCGCACCTGCTCACCCAGCGGGAGCGGCTCCTCGGTCATGCGGCCCCCTCCCGGACACCCGTACCGGTGCAACACCGAGAGTCTACGGCTGCTCACGCCTCGTGCGCGAGGGTCGGGTCAGCTGCTGCCCGGACCCTCCCGGCGGCCGCCGTGCCGGACCAGGCCCTCGGGGTCGCTCCCTCGCCGGGCGCGCAGGTCCAGGTGCAGCAGCACCTGGTCGAACCGCTCCTGCCCGACGGCGATCCAGTCGGGCCGGCGTCCGGTGACCACGAAGCCCAGGCTCGTGTAGAGGCCGATCGCCGCGTGGTTGTTGCCCCGGCAGTCCAGCGACAGGGCCTCGACGCCGGCCGCCTGGGCGTCCTCCACCAGGGCCGACGTCACCGCACGGGCGACGCCGCGGCCGCGGTCCCGGGAGCCGGTCATGACCTTGCGGACCTCGGCGTTCTGCCGGAGCACGGCACCCGACAGGCGCTGCCAGTACCCGCAGCCGACGACGACGCCCGCCTCGCCCTCGGCCGCCGACGTGGCGAGCACCATCCGCACCCCGCCGGCGAGCACGCCGTCGAGCCAGTCCCGCACCTCGTCGGGGCCCGGCACGTGCAGCCAGCCGACGGCACCGCCCTGCGCGGCGACGTCGGCGACCAGGGCGTGCACGCCGGCGTACGTCTGCGGGGTCGGCCGCTCGAGCCAGGACAGGTCGACCGCGGGGTGCTCAGCCACCGCCGCGCATGACCGTGAGCACGCTCTCGACCTCCTCGGGGCGGATCAGGACGTCGCGCGCCTTGCTGCCCTCGCTCGGCCCCACCACGCCGCGGCTCTCCATGAGGTCCATGAGGCGCCCCGCCTTGGCGAACCCGACGCGCAGCTTGCGCTGCAGCATCGAGGTCGAGCCGAACTGGGTGCTCACGACGAGCTCGACGGCCTGACAGAGCAGGTCGAGGTCGTCGCCGATCTCCTCGTCGACCTGGCGCTCGGCCTGCGGCGCGACGGTGACGTCCTCGCGGAAGGCCGGCCGGCGCTGGCCCTTGACGTGCTCCACGACGCTGGTCACCTCGGCGTCGGTGACCAGCGCGCCCTGCACGCGCAGCGGCTTGCTGGCGCCCATCGGCAGGAACAGCGAGTCGCCCTTGCCGATGAGCTTCTCGGCGCCCGGCTGGTCGAGGATGACCTTGCTGTCGGTGCCGCTGGAGGTGGCGAACGCCAGCCGGCTCGGCACGTTGGCCTTGATGAGCCCGGTGACGACGTCGACGGACGGGCGCTGGGTCGCGATGACGAGGTGGATGCCGGCGGCGCGGGCCAGCTGGGTGATGCGCACGATCGAGTCCTCGACGTCGCGCGGGGCCACCATCATGAGGTCGGCGAGCTCGTCGATGATCACCAGCAGGTACGGGTAGGGCGCGTAGACCCGCTCGCTGTTCTCCGGCGCGACCAGCTCGCCGCGGCGCACGGCCGCGTTGAAGTCGTCGACGTGCCGGAACCCGCTCGCCGCCAGGTCGTCGTAGCGCAGGTCCATCTCGCGCACGACCCACTGCAGGGCCTCGGCGGCCTTCTTCGGGTTGGTGATGATCGGCGTGATGAGGTGCGGGATCCCCTCGTACGCGGTGAGCTCCACGCGCTTGGGGTCGACGAGCACCATGCGCACCTCGTCGGGCGTCGCCCGCGTGAGGATGCTGACGAGCAGCGAGTTGATGCAGACCGACTTGCCCGCGCCGGTCGCGCCGGCGATGAGGATGTGCGGCGTCTTGGCGATGTTGGCGCAGACGAACCCGCCCTCGATGTCCTTGCCCAGCGCCACCAGCATCGGGTGGTGGTCGTCGGTCGCGACCCGGCTGCGCAGGATGTCGCCCAGGCTGACGTTCTCCCGGTCGGTGTTGGGGATCTCGATGCCGATCGCGCTCTTGCCGGGGATCACGTCGATGATCCGCACGTCCGGGCTCTTGACCGCGTAGGCGATGTTGCGCTGCAGGGTCTTGATCCGCTCGACCTTGACCGCGGGGCCGAGCTCGATCTCGTACCGGGTCACGGTCGGGCCGCGGGAGAAGCCGGTGACCGTGGCGTCGACCTGGAAGTCGAGCAGCACCTGGCTCAGCGCCCGGATGATCTCGTCGTTGGCGGCGCTGCGGGTCTTGGGCGGGGTGCCGGCGGCGAGCAGGTCGGCAGGCGGCAGCACGTAGTCGCCCTTGAGCACGAGCTGCTCGGCCCGGGCCGGCGCGGGCGTGTGCGGCGGCGGGACGAACGCCTCCGGCTGCAGATCCGGTGCGGGCGCCGGCGGGTGCTCCAGCACGACCGGGCTGATGTCGACCGGCTCCTCCTGCACCTGCAGGGAGCCCCGGCGGCTGCGGGGCCGCGCGCGCTGCAGGGGCGGCAGGGGGGCGGGCGTCTCGTCGTCGGACCCGTCCTGCCCCTGCGCCGGGCGGCGGCCGTGCAGGCGGTCGCGCAGGTCGGACAGCGCGTGGGGCAGGTGCGACACGGGCGTCGCCGTCACGACGAGCAGGCCGAACAGCGCGAGCAGCAGCAGGACGGGCACCGCGACCCAGCTGGTGAGCGCGGTGCGCAGCGGGTCCCCGAGCGCGAAGCCGACCGCGCCGCCGCGCTCGACCTGCGGGCCGGGGCCGGTGACGGCGTGGACGACGCCGAGCGCGCCGAGCGACAGCGCGGTCCAGCCGACGGCCAGCCGCCCGCCGGTGCCGGGCTCCGGCGGGTGCGTCAGGACCCGCCAGGCGCCGAGGGCGAGCACGACCGGGAGCAGCAGCGCGCCGCGGCCGAGCACTGCCGACAGGCCCTGCGCCACGGCGTCGCCCGCCCCGCCGGCGTGCCACCAGGCGCCGCCGGCCGCGACGACCGCACCGGCCAGCAGCAGCAGCCCGAGGCCGTCGCGGCGGTGGGCGGGGTCGAGATCGCGGGCCGAGCCGCCGACCGCCCGCACCGCTCCCCCGGCGCCGGCGGCGAGCAGGCGCCAGGCCCCGGCCAGCACGGTCCCGAGGCCGACGAGGACGACGCCGACCAGCGCCACGGCCTCGGACGCGAGGCTGGGGCCCTTCCGCGCCGGCGGGCGCCGCGCCGGTGCGGGGCGCCGGGCGGGGGCCTTCCTGGCCGCCGGGCGCTTGGCGGGGGCGGCCTTGCTGCTCGCGATGCGGGTGGACCCGCCGGGACGGCCCTTGCTCGGCGCGGGCGTGCGGGAGGCCATGGTCCGGACGCTACCGCCGGGGTCCGTCGGCCCCGGGTCCGCGCAGCGGGGACACGCCGGGGCGGCCGGGCGGTCAGACCTCGACGACCACCGGGATGATCATCGGGCGGCGGCGGTAGGTGTCGTTGACCCAGCGGCCGACGACCCGGCGGACCGACTGGGCGACCGCGTGCACGTCGCTGACCCCCTGCTGGGCGGAGCTGTCGAGCTCGGCCTCGATGAGCGCGCGCACGGGGTCGAAGGCGCGCGGGTCGTCGGAGAAGCCGCGGGCGGCGATCTGCGGGCTCGCGGAGATCTTGCCGGTGACCGCGTCGAGGGCGACGGTGACCGAGATGAAGCCCTCCTCCCCGAGGATGCGCCGGTCCTTGAGGGTCGTCTCCGTGACGTCGCCGACCTCGAGGCCGTCGACGTAGACGTAGCCGCACGGGACCGCGCCCACGATCGACGCCTTGCCGTCGACGAGGTCGACGACGACCCCGTCCTCGGCGAGCACGATCCGCTCCTCGGGCACGCCGGTGAGCCGACCGAGCGCGGCGTGGGCCCGCAGGTGGCGCCACTCGCCGTGCACGGGCATGAGGTTGCTCGGCTGGGTGGCGTTGAGCAGGTACAGCAGCTCGCCGGCCGGTGCGTGCCCGGACACGTGCACCTTGGCCACGCCCTTGTGCACGACGCGGGCGCCCCAGCGCGACAGCCCGTTGATGACCCGGTACACGGCGTTCTCGTTGCCGGGGATCAGCGAGGAGGCGAGCACGACGGTGTCCTGCGCCTCGATGCGGATCTGGTGGTGGCTGCGGTTGGCCATCCGCGACAGCGCCGACAGCGGCTCGCCCTGCGAGCCCGTCGACACCAGCACGACGCGCTTGTCGGGCAGCGACTCGACGTCCTTCATGTCGATCATCAGCCCGGGCGGGACGTGCAGCAGGCCGAGGTCGCGGGCGACGCCCATGTTGCGGACCATCGAGCGGCCGACGAAGGCGACGTGGCGGCCGTGCCGGTGGGCGGCGTCGAGGACCTGCTGCACGCGGTGCACGTGGCTGGCGAAGCAGGCCACGATGACCCGGCCCTCGGAGGTGCGCACGACGTCGTCGACGACCGGGCCGATCTCGCGCTCGGGGGTGACGAACCCGGGGACCTCGGCGTTGGTCGAGTCGCTCAGCAGCAGGTCGACACCCTCCTTGCCGAGCCGGGCGAAGCCGCCGAGGTCGGTGAGGCGGCCGTCGAGCGGCAGCTGGTCCATCTTGAAGTCGCCGGTGTGCAGCACCAGCCCCGCGGCGGTGCGGATGGCGACGGCGAGCGCGTCCGGGATGGAGTGGTTGACGGCGAAGAACTCCAGCGCGAACGGGCCGAGCTGCAGCTGCTGCTCCTCGCGCACCTCGCGCAGGACCGGCCGGATGCGGTGCTCGCGCAGCTTGGCCTCGAGCAGGGCGAGGGTGAAGCGGCTGCCGACGACGGGGAGGTCGGCCCGCTCGCGCAACAGGTACGGCACGCCGCCCAGGTGGTCCTCGTGCCCGTGGGTGAGCACGACCGCCTCGACGTCCTGGAGCCGGCCGCGCAGGTAGGAGAAGTCGGGGAGGATGAGGTCGATCCCGGGCTGCTCCTCCTCGGGGAAGAGCACGCCGCAGTCGACGACCAGCAGCCGCCCGGCGTGCTCGAACACCGTCATGTTGCGGCCGATCTCGGCCAGCCCGCCCAGCGCGACGACGCGCAGGGCGCCGTCCGGCAGGACCGGCGGCGGGCCGAGCTCGGGGTGCGGGTGGCTCATCGGAGCACCCCTTCCAGGTCGGTGCGCAGGACGGCGACCTGCTCGGGCGTCGCGTCCACGAGCGGCAGGCGGACGGGGCCGACGGGGAGCCCGGCCAGGCCGAGGCCGGCCTTGCTCAGGATGACCCCCTGGGTGCGGAAGATGCCGGTGTAGACCGGCTGCAGGGCGATGTTGACCGCACGGGCGCGCGCGACGTCACCGGCGACGTAGGCCTGGACCAGCTCGACGAGCTGCGGGGTGGCGACGTGGCTCACCACGCTGACCACCCCGACCCCGCCGACGGCGAGCAGCGGGAGGGTGAGCGGGTCGGTGCCGGCGTAGACGGCGAGGTCGGTCTCGGCGAGCACCCGGCTGGTGGCCACCAGGTCGTCCTTGGCGTCCTTGAGCGCGACGACCTGCGGCAGCGCGGCCAGGCGCAGGAGCACGGCGTGCGAGAGCGCCAGCCCGGTGCGGCCGGGGATGTCGTACAGCATGACGGGCAGGTCGGTGGCCGCCGCCGAGCGCGCGTAGTGGGCGACCAGGCCGTCCTCCGGCGGGCGGCTGTAGTACGGCGTGACGGACAGCAGGCCGTGCGCCCCGGCCTTCTCGGCGTCGCGGGACAGCTCGACGACGTGGGCGGTGTCGCTGCCGCCAACCCCCGCGAGCACGTGGGCGCGGTCGCCGACCGCGTCGACCACCGCGCGCACCAGCGCGGCCTTCTCCTCGCGGGTGGTGGTGGGCGACTCGCCGGTCGTCCCGTTGACCACCAGGCCGTCGTTGCCCTGCCGCACCAGCCGGTCGGCGAGGGCCGCAGCCGTGTCGAGGTCGAGGTCGAGGTCGGCCGTGAAGGGCGTGACCATCGCGGTCAGCACCCGGCCGAAGGGAGGAGCCGAGGGTGCCGTCATGACCCGCAGGGTACTCACCCCGGCCTGGGCCGGCCGGGCGCCGCGCCCGGTCCGCGGGCGCTCAGCCCTCGCCCACCAGCGGGCTGCTCGCGACCTCGGTGCCGTCGGGGAGCGCGCTGACCGCGAAGTCGGCGAACGCGTTGGGGGCGACCCGCTGCAGCTCGCGCAGCATCGCGATCGCCAGCTCGCGGATCTCGACGTCGGCGTGCTCGCTGGCCCGCATGGCCACGAAGTGCCGCATCGCGCGGTAGTTGCCGGTGACGACGATGCGCGTCTCGGTGGCGTTGGGCAGCACCGCGCGGGCGGCCTGGCGGGCCTGCTTGCGGCGGCTGGTGACGTTGTCCACGTCGGCGAACTTCTTCTCCAGGCCCTCGAGCAGGCGGGTGTAGGAGTCCAGCGCCGCCTCGCCGGCCTCGAGGAACAGCGCGTGCAGCTCGGGGTCGTCGGCGATGACGGCCGGCTCGACCATGGCCGCGTCGCGCTCGGGGACGTAGCGCTGGGACAGCTGGCTGTACGAGAAGTGCCGGTGGCGGATCAGCTCGTGGGTGAGCGACCGCGAGATGCCGGTCAGGTAGAAGCTCACGCTGCCGTGCTCGAGCACCGACAGGTGGCCGACCTCGAGGATGTGCCGCAGATAGGCCGCGTTGGTGGCGGTCGCGGGGTTGGGCTTGCTCCAGGACTGGTAGCAGGCGCGGCCAGCGAACTCGGCGAGCGCCTGGCCGCCGTCCGCATCGGTCTCCCACGGCACCTCGGCCGGCGGCTCGAAGTGCGTGTAGGCGATGACCTGGACCGTGAGCGGGGCAAGCGTGGGCACGAGCGTCTCCGAGCCGTACGAGGGGGCCGCGGCTCCGGGGGAAGGCGGCCCGCCGAGGGTAGCCGCGGTCCGGACGACCGGCAGGGGCACGTCCGGGCTGGACCAGGCGAGGCGGCGGCCCCTCGTGGTGAGGGGCGCGCCCTAACCGGTCGTCCCGTGACAGCCATGCCCGGCACGCCAGGAGGAGCGCCAGCCGGTCAGCGGGCGACCGCCGCCGACAGCTCCGCCGCCAGGTCACCGCGCGGCGCGACGACGACGTCGGCAAGCCCCTGCCAGTCGGCGGCCCGGCGCAGCTCGGCGGCCAGCGCCTCGGCGACGGCGGGCCGGTCGGCGCCGGCCTCCGCCCACGCGGCGGCCACCCGCAGGCGGCTCCCCGCGCGGTCGGCCTTGAGGTCGACGCGGGCGCACAGCGCCTCGTCGTGCAGGAACGGCAGCACGTAGTAGCCGTGCACCCGCTTCGGCGCCGGCACGTAGATCTCGATCCGGTAGTCGAACCCGAACAGCCGTGAGGTCCGCGACCGCTCCCAGACCAGCGGGTCGAAGGGCGACAGCAGCGCGCTGGCCCGCACCCGGCGCGGCGCCTTGGCGTCCGGGTGCAGGTACGCCGGCTGGCGCCACCCCTCGACCTCGACCCGCAGCAGCGCGCCCTCCTCCACGAGCGAGCGCACCGCCGCGGCCGCCTCGTCGACCCGCAGCCGGAAGTAGTCGCGCAGGTCCCGCTCGGTCGCGACGCCGTGGGCGGCCGCCGCCTGCAGCACCAGCGCGCGCTGGGCGTCCTCGCGCGACGGCGTCGGCAGTGCCAGCACGTCGGCGGGCAGCACCCGCTCGACGAGGTCGTAGCGGCGCTCGAACGCCGGCCGGCTCGACGTCGTCACGCGCCCGGCCCAGAACAGGTACTCCAGCGCGACCTTCGCGTCGTCCCACGACCACCAGGAGCCGGCCCGGCGCGGGCCCTCGCGCAGGTCGCCGGCGCCCACCGGGCCCTCGGCCTCGACCCGGCGCAGCACCTCGGCCACGAACTCCGGCCGCTCGCGCATGACCCGCAGCGGCCCGCCCCAGCCCTCCTCGAGCGCCTCCGCGCGGGCCATCCGCCAGCGCAGCAGCGGGTGCAGCGCGACGGGCAGCAGCGACGCCTCGTGGCCCCAGTACTCGAACAGCTCGCGCCGCCGGTAGGCCAGGTCGGGCAGCAGGTCGCGGTCGTAGGGCCCGAGCCGGCTGTACGGCGGCAGGAAGTGCGCCCGCTCGAACACGTTGACCGAGTCCATCTGCAGCAGCCGGGTGCGGCCCAGCACCCGGCGCAGGTGCCGCCGGGTGACCGGGCCCGTCGGCGGCGGGTCGGCGAAGCCCTGCGCGGCCAGCGCGACCCGCCGGGCGGCCGCTGCCCGCAGGCGCGGCAGCCCCGCGGTCACGCGACCCGCAGGCACCGGGTCGACGGCTACTCCGCGTGGGCGGTGGACACGTCCGCTCCGCCGTCGCCGACCCACACGGCCTTGAGGTTGCAGAACTCCCGCATGCCGTGGGCAGCCAGCTCGCGACCGTGGCCGGAGGCCTTGACGCCGCCGAAGGGCAGCGCCGGGAACGACGCGGTCATCCCGTTGATGAACGTCGCGCCCGACTGCAGGTCGCGGACGAACAGCTCCTGCTCCTGCGCGTCGGTGGTCCAGGCGTTGGAGCCCAGCCCGAACCGGGTGCTGTTGGCGACCTGGACGGCCTGCTCGAGGGTGTCCACGCGGTGCAGCTGCGCGACCGGCCCGAAGACCTCCTCGCGGTACATGTCCATCTCCTCGGTGACCCCGGTGAGCAGCGTCGGCGGGTACCACCAGCCCGGCCGGTCGGGGCGCGCGCCGCCGACGACGACGGTCGCGCCCTTGTCGACCGCGTCCTTAACGAGCTCCTCGACGTCGCTGCGGCCCTGCTCGGTGGCGAGCGGTCCGACGTCGGTGCCGTCCTCCATCGGGTCCCCGACGACCAGTGCCGACAGCTCCTTCGCGAACAGCTCGGCGAACTGGTCGTACACGTCGGCGTGGACGATGAAGCGCTTGGCCGCGATGCAGCTCTGGCCGTTGTTCTGGCAGCGGGAGGTGGTCGCGACCTTGGCCGCCTTGGCCAGGTCCGCGGACGGCATGACGATGAACGGGTCGGACCCTCCGAGCTCGAGCACCACCTTCTTGAGCACCTCGCCGGCGGTCTTGGCCACGGCCACGCCCGCGCCCTCGCTGCCGGTGAGCGTCGCGGCCGCGATGCGGTCGTCGCGCAGGACCGCGTCGACGCCCTTGCTGCCGATCAGCAGCGTCTGGAACACGTCGGCGGGGAAGCCGGCCTCGACGAACAGCTCCTCCATGAACAGCGCCGTCTGCGGGACGTTGCTGGCGTGCTTGAGCAGCCCGACGTTGCCGGCCATCAGCGCGGGGGCGGCGAAGCGCATGGCCTGCCAGAGCGGGAAGTTCCACGGCATGATCGCCAGCACCACGCCGAGCGGCAGGTAGTGGCCGTACGCCCGGACCGCGCCGACCGCGCCCGGCTCGACGTCCTCGTCGGCCAGGAAGTCCGCCCCGTGCTCGGCGTAGAAGCGCAGCCCGGCCGCGCACTTGCCGATCTCCGCGGCGCTGGCGGCCTTCGTCTTGCCCATCTCGAGCGTCATGAGCTCGGCGATCTCGTCGGTGCGCCCGTCGAGCACGTCGGCCGCGGCGCGCAGCCAGCCGGCGCGCTGCTCGAACGACGTCAGCCGGTAGCTGTTGGCCGCCGCCGAGGCACGGGCGAGCTTGTCCTCGAGCTGCTCCGGGGTCAGGTCGTCGTAGGTCTTGAGCACCTCACCGGTGCGGGGGTCCGTCGTCGCGATCGCCATGCCCGCCCCCCTTCCCCCGCGGGCGCCGCCGTACCGGTGTCCCTAGGCTCCCTGCGTGGCCGACGTCAGCGTGCGCCCCGCCCGAGCCGAGGACGCCGAGCGGGTCGCCCGGGTGCAGCTCGAGACCTGGCGGACCGCGTACGCCGACCTGCTGCCGCCCGAGGCGCTCGAGCTGCCCGAGGAGCAGGTCGCCGCCGTCTGGCTGGGCGCGGTCGAGTCGGCGGTCCCCCGCCACCGCGTGCTCGTCGCGATGGAGCGGTTCGAGCTGGTGGGGTTCCTGGCCAGCGCGCCCGCAGGCGACGACGACCTCGACCCCGCGGTGACCGCGGAGGTGACCACCCTGCTGGTGGTGCCGCGCTGGGGCCGGCGCGGCCACGGCGCGCGGCTGCTGGCCGCCGCGGTCGACGGCTGGCGCGGCGAAGGCACGGCGACCGCCGTGTGCTGGGCCTGGGAGCGCGACCCGGCCACCCGCGACTTCCTCGTCTCGGCCGGCTGGGAGGCCGACGGCGGGCGGCGCGGGCTCGACACCGGCGCGGGCGTCGAGCCGCAGCTGCGCTTCCACGTCGACGTGCGCGAGGCGGGCTGATGGCCTTCGAGGGGTTCCCCGAGCAGGCCCTGGAGTTCTACGAGGGCCTCGAGGCCGACAACAGCAAGGCGTACTGGACCGACCACCGCACGGCCTACGACACCTGCGTCAAGGCGCCGATGCAGGAGCTGCTCGCCCGGCTCGAGCCGGAGTTCGGGCCGGCCAAGCTGTTCCGCCCCTACCGCGACGTGCGCTTCACCAAGGACAAGACGCCGTACAAGACGGCCGCGGCGGCGGCGATCGGCGACGACGTGCAGGGCGGGCTGTACCTGCAGCTGTCGGCGGCCGGGCTGATGCTCGCGGGCGGCGCGCACGGGCTGACGACCGACCAGGCGCGGCGGCTGCGCGCGGCGATCGCGGACGACCTGCCCGGCAGCGCCCTGGTCGCGCTGCTCGACCGGCTGCGGGCCGAGGGGTTCACGGTCGAGGGCGAGCGGCTCAAGCGCCTGCCCAAGGAGCTCGACGCGGACTCCCCGCGGGTGGACCTGCTGACGCTCAAGACGCTGTTCGCCGTGCAGCAGCACGAGCCCCAGGAGTGGCTGCACTCGCCCGAGGCAGCCGACCGCGTCGGGGACGCCTGGCGGGCGCTGCTGCCGCTCAACGAGTGGCTCCGCCGGCACGTGGGCCCGCCGCGGGTCGAGCGGCAGCGCCCGGGGGCCTGACGCACAAGACCTCTTGTACGAGTGCTCTCGTGGGTCTACGGTCGCGGCATGGCCGAGACCCTGCGCGTGACCGAGACCGCCGTGCTGCAGGCCGTCGCCCACCCCCTGCGCCGTCGGGTCCTCGACGTGCTGCGGGTGCACGGGCCGCAGACGGTGTCGCTGCTCGCCGAGCGGACCGGCAGCGCGGTCGGCAACGTCAGCCACCACGTGCGCGTGCTGGCCGACGCCGGGCTGCTCGTCGAGGCGCCCGAGCTGGCCCGCGACCGGCGCGAGCGCTGGTGGGGCCTGGTCAGCCGGGGGCTGCAGTGGACCGAGGCGGACTTCGACACCGACCCGGCGGGGGCCGCGACGGCGGCCGCCGCCACCCGGCTGGGGCTGCAGCGCCAGCTGGAGCTGACGCGCGCCTGGCTGGACGCCGCTCCGGACGAGCCGGCGTGGCGGGGGGCCGCCGTGTCGACCGACGCCTGGCTGTCCCTGGCGCCCGACGAGCTGCGGGCCCTCGGCGAGGAGCTCGGCGAGGTGCTCACCCGGTGGCGCGAGCGCGTGCAGGCGCAGGAGCGGGAGGGGCGGCGGCCGGTCTTCGTGTACGCCCGGGCCTTCCCCTCCGAGCCGTGAGCGCGTCGCTGCTGCGGCTGCGCGACGTCCGCCTGCTGTGGGCCGGCGAGACGGTCACCGCGCTCGGCACCGCCGTCTCCGGCGTGGCCCTGCCGCTGGTCGCGCTCGAGGTCCTGGACGCCTCCGTCCTGGCCGTGACGGTCCTGACCGCGGCCGCCTGGCTCCCCTGGCTGCTCGTCGGCCTGCCGGCGGGCGCCTGGGTCGACCGGCTGCCCAAGCGGCCGGTGCTCGTCGCCAGCGACCTGGGCTCCGCCCTGCTGCTCGCCAGCGTGCCCGTGGCGGCGGCGCTCGGCGTGCTCACCGTCGCGCAGCTGGTGGTCGTCAGCCTGGGGCTGGGCGCCGGCAGCGTCTTCTTCCGCACGGCGTGGGCGGCGTACCTGCCCGCCGTCGTGCCCGCGGGTCGGCTGGTGCCCGCCAACGCGCTGCTGCACGGCAGCGAGTCGGCGGCCCAGGTGGCCGGACCCGGCCTCGCCGGCCTGCTCGTCACCGTCGTGGGGGCGGTCGGCGCCCTCGTGGCGGACCTGGTGTCCTTCCTCGTCTCGGCCGGCTGCCTGCTGCGCGTGCGCACCGTCGAGACGCGGGAGCAGCCCGACCGGCGGGACCTGCGGGCGGAGGTGGTCGAGGGCGTCCGGCTGGTCACGGGCGACCGCTTCCTGCGCAACCTCGTCCTGCACGGGACGGTCGCCAACCTGCCCCTGGTGGGCTACGGCGCGCTCGCCGTCCCGTTCCTGCTCCGAGAGGTGGGGCTTCCCCCCGCCGGCGTCGGGCTGGCCATCGGCGCGGGCGCGGCGTCCTGGGGGCCGGCCTGACGTCGCGGGTCGTACGCCGGCTCGGCAGCGCCCGGGCCCTCGTCGCGCTCAAGGGCGGCGCCGGGATGTGCTCGCTGCTCGTCCCGCTGGCAGACGACGGCCTGCGGGTCGTCCTGTTCGCCCTCGGCACCGGGCTGGTCGGTGCCGGCGTGGTGGCGGGCAACGTCGTGAGCACCAGCTTCCGGCAGCGCTACGTGCCGCCGGAGCTCATGGGCCGCGTGATGTCGGCGATGCAGTGCGCCAACCTCGGCGCGATCCCGCTCGGCGCGGTCGGCGCGGGCCTGCTCGCGGAGGCGCTGGGGATCCGGCCGGCGGTGTGGCTGCTCACCGGGTGCTACGCGCTGACCGGCCTCGTGCTCGCGCTCGGACCCCTGCGCGGTCGCCGCGACTTGCCGGAACGGGACGAGGCGCTGGCGGCTACGACGGGGAGGGGGCCTGCGGGCGGCGCCTGACCACGCCGTTGCGGGGCGTGTCGCCGGCACTGGCGATGCGCTCGACGAGCGGGTCGGGCTGCAGCCCGGCGGCGAGGAAGGCGTGGACCTCAGCCCTGGCCGCGTCGACCTGCTTGCGGGTCACGAGGACCTTCGACATCGGGCACCTCCTCCGCGAGCTCGATCTCGGCCGGCCGACCGTCCGTCTCCTCGAGGGTACGCACGGCGTCAACCGCGTCGGCGAGGTCGCCCGAGCGGGTCGCCTGCTTGATCCGGTCGGGTGTCTCCTCCGCGTCGGAGATGGCCCGCACCGACGCGGCCAGCAGCGTCGCGCCCGCGGCGCGGGTCGCGGGGTCGTCGGAGTCGAGCAGGGCCTGCGCGAGGGTGATGGTGTTGGCGGCCCACGCGGCCGCGGCGGCGCGCCGGGCGGCGCGGGTCGCGGCGACGTAGGACACCCCGGCGCCGACCAGCGCGCCGAGCAGGCCCGCGGCGGCGGCGACGAGGTCGAAGGGCTCCACGCGCGGCACCCTAGGGTCGGCCGCCGACAGGTCAGCGGCCGGTGAGCACCCGCACCCGGTCGTCGACGAGCTTGCGGGCGACGCCCACGGCCTGGGTCGCGAAGCGCCCGAGCACCAGGTCGATCACGAAGCCGACGGGCGGGAGCTGTGCGAGCCGCAGGAGCCCGACGACGCGCGGCACCGAGCGCGTCGTCGGCGAGGTCGCCGCGGCCACCTCGAGCACCGCGTCGCCCACGAGCCCGGGGCTGACGCCGGGGGCCGGCGCCACCTCCGGGTCGCCCGGCTGCACGGTGCGCCCCGTGGAGCGGACCAGGAAGTCGGTGGCGACCGGGCCGGGGTTGACCGAATGGACGAGCACGCCGGTCCCGGCCGTCTCGCGGCGCAGGCCCTCGACGAGGCCGTCGACCGCGAACTTGCTGGAGGAGTAGACCGTCGACGGCGGGCCGGAGAACCAGGCCGCCGCGGAGCTGAGCATCACCACGGCCCCCGCCCTGCGCGCGAGCATCTGCGGCAGGACGAGCCGGGTGAGGTCGGCGTACGCGACGACGTTGGTGAGGTAGACGCGCTCGACGTCCTCGGCGGACAGCTCGTGCAGCAGCCCGACGGCGGCGACGCCCGCGTCGTTGACGAGCACGTCGATGCGGCCGTGCCGGTCGAGCACGCGGGCGACGAGCGCGGCGCGCTGCCCGGCGTCGACGAGGTCGCAGACCTCGACCTCGACGCCGGGCTGCTCGGCGGCGAGCTCGCGCAGGGCGGGCTCGTGCGCGGCCACGCCGACGACGGTGTCACCGGCGCGGGCGAAGCGCAGCGCGCTCTCGCGGCCGATGCCGGCGGACGCGCCGGTGAGCAGGACGATGCGGGAGCCGGGGGCGGGGGCAGGGGTGGGCATGCGGCGGAGGATGCCCGGCCGCTCCCGGCCGAACCCGTGCGGCACCTCACCCCCCGGCGCGGCGCTCCAGCCAGGCCCGCAGCGCGGCCGTGACCTCGTCCGGCCGCTCCCACGTCGACAGGTGCCCGCAGCCGTCCAGCACCACCAGCTCGGCGCCGGGGATGCCGGCGGCCAGCTCCTCGGACGTCTCGAGCGGGGTGATGACGTCGTCGCGGCCGCACAGCACGAGCGCGGGCACCCGGATCGCCGCCAGGTCCGGACGGCGGTCGCCCCGGGCGATGATCGCCTCCTGCTGCCGCCAGAAGACCTCCCAGCCCACCCGCAGGCTCATCTCGTCGAAGCGCCGCCGCAGCGCCGGGTCGCCGTGGCGCACCGGGGCGACGACCGCCGGCCACAGGACGTCGAGCGCCGCGGGCATGCCCCGCTCCTCCCCCAGCGCCAGCAGCGCGCGCCGCCGGGCGGTCTGCTCGGGGGCGTCCGGGCGGGCGCTGGTGTCGAGCAGGGCCACCCGCGTCACGCGCTCCGGGGCCTGCCGGAGCACCTCGAGGACGACGTAGCCGCCGAGCGACAGGCCGGCCAGGGCGAAGCGCTCGGGCGCGGCCGCCAGCACCGCCCGGGCCAGCCCGGCGACCGAGTCGCCCCCGGTGACGTCGGCGACGCGGACGTCCACCGTGTCGGCCAGGGCGCCCGCCTGCTCGGCCCACAGGTCCTCGTCGCAGGCCAGGCCGGGGACGAGCAGCAGCGTCTCCACGCGCTCAGCCCTGCCGCTGCACGCGCTGCTGCAGGCGCTGCGCCAGGCCCAGCGCCTGCGCGTCGCTGAGCTGGTCGGTCTGCTGCTCCACGACGCGCAGCAGCGCCGGGTCCTCGCGCAGCACCTCCGAGCTCTGCAGCAGCACCGTGCCGGCGCCGGTGAAGTCGTACTGCCGCTCCTCCCCCGACGCCCGGCCGAACGCGCCCTGCAGCACGCCGCCGAGGCTGGCCGCCATCCACGCGCCGTCGTGGTGGATCGACGGGCTGGGGCAGTCGGCCCAGCCGAGCAGCGCCTCCGGGTCGGCCCGGAAGGGCGGCTCGACGAAGATGACCGGCCCGTTGGAGGACGCCAGGAACGTGCCTGTGCCGAGCAGGGTGACGAAGCCGGGGACGATCGACTGCTTGAGGTCCAGCGTCGGCGCGAAGCCGAGCAGGTTGCCGGCGCGCACCGTGAGGTTGCCGGCGTCGAGGTCGAAGGAGTTGACGTCGAACCCGCGGTCGGCGAGCAGCACCTGCCCGTTGCCCTCCGCGACGACCCAGTCCTGGACGTACGCCGGGCTGGAGAACCGCGCGGCGACGTACGCGTCGACCGAGGCGTACGCGGTCACCGCACGGAAGGTGACGTCGCCGTAGTAGGCGATCATCGCGCCCTTGCTGATGAACCACGAGCCCCGCAGGTCGACGCAGAAGGCGTAGGGGTTGACGTTGTCGTCCTTCGGCAGGGTCGACGGCCCGAGCACGTCCATGCGCATCTCCTACAGCTTCTTCTCGGAGGCCTGCACGTAGACCGTGCCCGACCCGGTGACCTGCAGCTGGAAGGCCTCGCCGCTGCCCTTGCCGACGGCGTCGCGCCAGCCGACCCGGGCCTTGAGGTCGACGGTGAGCTGCCCGACGGTGGCGACGAACGCCTGCGGGTCGACGCCGACGGCCTGCCCCGGCCGCACCTGCAGGGGGAAGGTGCCGCCGTGCGACAGCAGCGCGACCGCCCCGGTGCCGGCGACCTGCGTGGTGAACAGCCCCTGCCCGGTCGCGGCGCCCCGGACGGCCTGCCGCAGCCCGCCGGACCCGATCATCTGCACCGACGTCTGCAGGTCCGCGTCGTGGGCCAGCAGCCGGTCGGCCTCCACGAGCAGCGGCGAGCGGCCGTCGAGGTCGACGACGGTGACGTGCAGGCCGCGCAGGCCGTACAGCACCGAGCCGGTGCCGGTGGCGGCCATCATCGCGTGGGACTCGCTGGCCAGCGCCGCGCCGACCCTGCCGCGCAGGCCACCGCTGCCCGTGCCCGACACCGGCCGGAACGCCACGTCCCCCTCGTAGCCGAGCATCGCGCCGCGGCGCGACAGGACCGCGCGGCTGCCGCCGATCTGCGCCCGGACGACCTTGCTGTTCACGCTCTCGAAGGGCACGGCTCAGCGCTCCGCGGGCTGGATCAGGACGGTGCCGCTGCCGTCGAAGCGCAGCGAGAAGGGCTCGCCCGAGCCCTCGCCGACCAGCGAGCGCCAGGACACCCCGGACACGAGGGTGGTGCTCAGCGAGCCGCGCGAGGCGACGAAGGCGTCCGGGTCGACGACGAGCGGGCGCCCCGGGCCGACCTCGAGCGCGATGGCCGGGCCGTCGAAGAGCAGGGCCGCCTGGCCGGAGCCGGTGACCGTGGTGGTGGCCAGGCCCTGCCCGGAGCTCAGGCCGCCGAGGCCGGCGAACGTCACGTCGAGCCGGAGCCCGGGCGTGACCGCCAGCAGCGACTCGGACTCGACCGACAGCGTGTCGCCCGCCAGGTCGACGACGTCGACGTGCTGGGCGTCGACCGCGAGGTGCACCGTGCCGCTGCCCGTGCACTCCATGAACGCCAGGCTCTCGCCGGCCGCCTTGCGCTTGAGGGCGGCCCGGAACCCGTCACCGCCGCCCATGCCGGCGCTCCTGAACTCGACGTCGCCGGTGTAGGCGACCATCGAGCCCTGCACCGCCCGCACGGCGTCGCCGTGCAGGTCCACCTGGAGCACGCGCCCCCGCGCGGTCAGCGTCGCCACCGGCACCTCCTCGAAGGCCCGGACCCTAGCCCGAGCACGCGCCCGGGCACGCGCGGTCCGGTCCGTGTGTCCCGGCACGTACGGTCGGGCGGGTGACCGTCCTCGTCGACCCCGCCGTCTGGCCGTGGCGCGGCGACCGCTGGGCCCACCTGGTCAGCGACGAGTCCTACGACGAGCTGCACGCCTTCGCCGAGCGGCTCGGGGTCCCCCGGCGGGCCTTCCAGGGCGACCACTACGACGTGCCGGCCCACCTCCGCGTGGTGGCCGTCGAGCTGGGGGCCGAGCCGGTCGCGGCCCGCGAGCTGCTGCGGCGGCTCAAGGCGGCGGGGCTGCGCCGCCGGCCGGCCCGGTGAGCCGGTCGACCTCGGCCGTCACCTGCGCGCGGGCGCGCGCCTCCCAGCGGGTGGCTCCCGCGGCGGTGGTGAACAGCGAACCGTCGAGCAGCGCGCGGAGCACCCGCGCGCGACCTGCCCGGAACGCCGCGTCGTCGACGTGCGCGTGCTCGCGCCGGACCCCGGTGACGTACGCGGCGTAGCGCTCCGGCGGGGCGGCCAGCACCGACAGGTCGGCGTCGCACAGCAGCGCGCCCGCGTCGTCGCCCGGGCCCGGGCGGTGCCCGGCGGTCAGCAGCACCAGGCGGACCGCCTCGTCGACCGTCCGCTCGTCGACCAGGGCGGGCAGCACCTGCGCGGCGAGCTCAGCGCTGGCCCGCTCGTCCTCGCCGGCCCGCCCCTCGTACACCGCGTCGTGGAACCACGCGGCGAGCACCACCGCCGGCGGTGGGCCGCCACCGGTCAGCGCGTCGAGCGCGTCGAGCACCTCGGCCAGGTGGCGCAGGTCGTGGTGGTGCCGGTGCGGCTCGGCCCAGCGCTCCAGCAGGTCGCGGCCAGCGGGCGCGGCGCCCGGGCCCAGGAGCGCCGTCCACCGGTCGAGCAGATCGGCGGGGTCAGGCACCGCGCGACTCGCGCTCGAGCCGCACGGCCCGGCGCACGGCGGTGCGGCCGCGGGAGGTGTCGCCGGCGTCGCCGTACGCGCTCCCCAGCCGGAACCACGCCCGCCAGTCGTCCGGCGCCGCCTCGACCTCGGCCTTGCGCTCGGCGAACAGCGCGTCCGCGGCCTCCGGGGTGAGCCGGCCGCTCGGCCGGCGGGGCACGTCCTCGGGCAGCACCGGCAGCCCGCCCTCGTCGGCGAGCTGGCGGCCGAGCCGCTCGCTGTCCAGGCCGAAGCGCACCTCGCCGTACAGCAGGACCGCGCCGACGACGACGAGCAACAGCACGCCGACGCCGAGCAGGATGCCGGTCAGCTCGCCGGTCGCGATGAGGTCGCCCGCCCGGACAGCCATGTAGGCCACGAGCAGCCCGGCGACCCCGACGAGCAGGACCGCGGTGGTCCGCGCCCTCACAGGCGCACCAGGGCTCGCTGCGCAGGCACCCGGAGCGCCCGCTCCTGCGTCGCGGAGCTCCGGGCGCGTGCTCCGCTCACAGGCGCACCAGGGGCTCGCTCCGCAGGCGCCCGGAGCGCCCGCTCCTGCGTCGCGGAGCTCCGGGCGCGTGCTCCGCTCACAGGTCGAGCAGCTCTTCGAGGCCGACGGTCAGCCCGGGGCGGCCGGCGACCGCGCGCACCCCGCGGAGCACGCCGGGCATGAACGACGCCCGGTCGTAGGAGTCGTGCCGCAGCGTCAGGGTCTCCCCCTCGCCGCCGAGCAGCACCTCCTGGTGGGCGACGAGGCCGGCGAGGCGGACCGCGTGGACGCGGACCCCGTCGACGTCGGCGCCGCGGGCGCCGTCGAGCGCGGTGCTGGTGGCGTCGGGCATCGCGGGCATCCCCTCGCGCGCCTGCGCGACGAGCTGCGCCGTGCGGCGGGCCGTCCCGCTCGGGGCATCGGCCTTGCCCGGGTGGTGCAGCTCGACGATCTCGACGGAGTCGAAGAAGCGGGCGGCCTGCGCGGCGAACTGCATCATCAGCACCGCGGCGATGCCGAAGTTGGGCGCCACGAGCACGCCGACGCCGGGCGACCCGTCCAGCCAGCCGCGCAGCTCGGCGAGCCGGTCGGCGTCGAAGCCGGTGGTGCCGACGACCGCGTGCACGCCGGCGTCGAGGCAGGCCCGCAGGTTGGCCATCACCGCGTCGGGGTGGGTGAAGTCGACGGCGACGTCCGCGCCGGACAGGTCGACCGCGTCCCCGGCGTCGAACGCGCCCGCGAGCTCGAGGTCGTCGGCGGCCTCCACGGCGCGCACCACCTCCGCGCCCATCCGCCCCCGCGCGCCCAGCACTGCCACCCTCGTCATGCGCTCCCCCTCGATGCGGCTCTCACGCCACGGCCTCCTCGAAGCCGCGGTCGCCGAACGGGCCGACGACCCCGAGCGCGATCGGCCGGGTCAGCACGTCGGCCGCCACCGCCCGCACGTCGTCCGGGGTCACCGCGGCCGTGCGCGCCAGCAGCTCGTCGATCCCCAGCACCTCGCCGTCGGTCAGCTCGGCCTTGCCGATGCGGCTCATCCGCGCGCCGGTGTCCTCGAGCCCGAGCACCAGCGAGCCGCGCAGCGACCCCTTCGCGCGGGCCACCTCCGCGTCGCTCAGCCCGCGGGCGGCGACGTCGTCGAGCTCGCCGCGGACCACGTCGAGCAGCGCGTCGACCTTGCCGGGCGTGCACCCCGCGTAGACGCCGAGCACGCCGCTGTCGGAGCCCGACGAGGCGTAGGAGTAGACCGAGTAGGCCAGCCCGCGCTCCTCGCGGACCGACTGGAACAGCCGGCTGCTCTGCCCGCCGCCGAGCCCGGCGTTGAGCACCTGCAGGGCCGGCCGCCGCGGGTCGCTGCGGGACACGCCCAGCGTGCCGAGCACCAGGTTGGCCTGCTCGCTGGGCCGGTCCTCGCTCACGACGTCGGCCCGCGGCACCGGGCCGCCGATCGTGCGCCGCCGCGGGGCGGGCTCGGCGGGTCCGGTCAGCCGGTCGCCGAAGGCCTGCACCACGAGCTCGACCGCCACGTCGTGGTCGAGGCTCCCGGCGATCGCCACGACCATGGCCGACGGCACGTAGCGCCGGCGGTAGAAGCCGGCGATGGACGTGCGGGTCAGCGCCTCGACGCTCTCGACCGTGCCGATGACGGGCCGGCCGAGCGGGGTGTCGCCGTACAGCGCCTCGGCGAACAGGTCGTGCACGACGTCGCCCGGGTCGTCGTCGTTCATGGCGATCTCCTCGAGCACGACGCTGCGCTCGGCCTCGACGTCGCGGCTGCGCACGAGCGAGGAGGTGACCATGTCGCAGACGACGTCGACGGCCAGCGGGAGGTCGGTGTCGAGCACCCGCGCGTAGAAGCAGGTGTGCTCGTGGTCGGTGAAGGCGTTGCTCTCGCCGCCGACCGCGTCGAGCTCCGCGGCGATCGCCAGCGCGTCCCGGCGCCGGGTGCCCTTGAACAGCAGGTGCTCGAGGTAGTGCGAGGTGCCGGCCAGCGCGGGCGTCTCGTCGCGCGAGCCGACGCCGACCCAGACCCCGATCGCCGCCGAGCGCACGCCCGGCACCTGCTCGGTCACGACGCGGAGCCCCCCGGGGAGGACCGTGCGGCGGATCGTGCTGCCGTGGCCCCCTCCCGAGGGGCTCCCGTCGTGCATCGGGTGCTGCTAGCCCGCGCTCGGGGCGGGCGCGCTCTCCGCGCCGGCCTCGACCGGCATCAGGCTGATCTTGCCGCGCTGGTCGATCTCGGTGATCTCGACCTGCAGCTTGTCGCCGACGTTGACGACGTCCTCGACCTTGCCGACGCGCTTGCCGCTGCCCAGCTTGCTGATGTGGACCAGGCCGTCCTTGCCCGGCAGCAGGGAGACGAAGGCACCGAAGGCGGCGGTCTTGACGACCGTGCCGAGGAACCGCTCGCCGACCTTGGGCATCGTCGGGTTGGCGATCATGTTGACCGTCGCGAGAGCGGCCTCGGCGCTGGGCCCGTCCGCGGCACCGATGTAGATGGTGCCGTCGTCCTCCACGGTGATGTCGGCGCCCGTGTCGGCCTGGATCTGGTTGATCATCTTGCCCTTCGGGCCGATGACCTCGCCGATCTTGTCGACCGGGATCTTGACCGACAGGACGCGCGGCGCGGTGGGCGCCATCTCGTCGGGCTCGTCGATCGCCTCGCCCATGACCTCGAGGATCGCGAGGCGCGCGGTGCGGGCCTGCTGCAGCGCGGCGGCCAGGACCGAGGACGGGATGCCGTCGAGCTTGGTGTCGAGCTGCAGCGCGGTGACGAACTGCGGGGTGCCGGCGACCTTGAAGTCCATGTCGCCGAACGCGTCCTCGGCGCCGAGGATGTCGGTCAGCGTGGCGTACTCGCCGCCCTCGTAGATCAGGCCCATGGCGATGCCCGCGACCGGGGCGCGCAGCGGCACGCCGGCGTTGAGCAGCGACATCGTGGACGCGCAGACCGAGCCCATCGAGGTCGAGCCGTTGGAGCCGAGGGCCTCGGACACCTGGCGGATCGCGTAGGGGAACGCCTCGCGGCTCGGCAGCACCGGCAGCAGGGCGCGCTCGGCGAGGGCGCCGTGGCCGATCTCGCGGCGCTTGGGCGAGCCCACCCGGCCGGTCTCGCCGGTGGAGTACGGCGGGAAGTTGTAGTGGTGCATGTAGCGCTTGCGGTTCTCGGGGTTGAGCGTGTCGACCATCTGCTCCAGGCGGAGCATGTTCAGCGTGGTGACGCCCATGATCTGGGTCTCGCCGCGCTCGAACAGCGACGAGCCGTGGACCCGCGGGAGGACCTCGACCTCGGCGGCGAGCTGGCGGATGTCCTCCAGGCCGCGGCCGTCGATGCGCACCTTGTCCTGCACGATCCGGCGGCGCACGAGGGTCTTGGTCAGCGAGCGGAACGCCGCCGAGACCTCCTTCTCGCGGCCCTCGAAGCGGCCCGCGACGGACTCGAGGACCGTGGCCTTGACGGTGTCGGTCGCGCTCTCGCGCTCCTGCTTGCCGGCGATCTGCATCGCGGCGGTCAGGTCGGTCTCGCCGGCCTCGGTCACCGCGGCGAGCACGTCGTCGTCGTAGTCGAGGAAGACGGGGAAGTCGAGCGGCTCCTTGGGCGACTTGGCCTTGAGCTCGTTCTGCGCGCGGCAGATCGCGGCGATCGGGGCCTTGGCGGCCTCCAGGCCCTCGGCCACGACGTCCTCGGTCGGGGCGGTGCCGCCGGCGGCGACGACGTCGAAGACCTCCTTGGTGGCCTCCGCCTCCACCATCATGATCGCGACGTCGCCGTCGTCGAGCAGTCGGCCGGCGACGACCATGTCGAAGGTCGCCTCGGCGAGCTCCTCGGTGGACGGGAAGGCGACCCAGCCGCTCGGGGTGCGCGCGACGCGGGTGGCGGCGACCGGGCCGGTGAAGGGCAGGCCGGACAGCAGCACCGAGGCGGCGGCCGAGTTGATGGCCAGCACGTCGTAGAGGTGGGTCGGGTCGAGCGCGAGGACGGTCGAGACGACCTGGACCTCGTTGCGCAGGCCCTTCTTGAACGACGGGCGCAGCGGCCGGTCGGTGAGCCGGCAGGTGAGGATCGCGTCCTCGGACGGGCGGCCCTCGCGGCGGAAGAACGAGCCGGGGATGCGGCCGGCGGCGTACATGCGCTCCTCGACGTCCACCGTCAGGGGGAAGAAGTCGAGGTTGTCCTTGGGCCGCTTGCTCGCGGTGGCGGCGGACAGGACCATCGTGTCGCCGAGGTAGATGGTCACGGCACCGGCGGCCTGCTTGGCCAGCCGGCCCGTCTCCAGGCGGATCGTGCGCGAGCCGCCCGGGTTGTCGATGACGGCGTCGACGAACTCGCTGCCGTAGATGTTGCTCTCGTTCTGGTCGGGCTCCATGTGGGGCCACTCCTCTTCACTGCGGCCGGTCCGCGAGCGGGAGGAGCCGGCGCTCAGTGGAGGCGGTCAGAGGCTGCTCTGGCCGCCACTCCCGAGGACCGGGTCGCACGCACGCGCGGGACCGGCTGGGGGCGACGCGGGACGGGCGTCCCACGACGAAGGGGAGCGCCCGGAGGCACTCCCCTGTCGTACGGACTAGCGGCGGAGACCGAGCCGCGCGATGAGCGAGCGGTAGCGGCTGATGTCGGTCTTCTCGAGGTACTTCAGCAGCCGCTTGCGGCGGCCGACCAGCAGGAGCAGGCCCCGGCGGGTGTGGTGGTCGTGCTTGTGCTCGCGCAGGTGCTGGGTGAGGTCGAGGATGCGACGCGTGAGCATCGCGACCTGCACCTCGGGCGAACCGGTGTCGCCCTCGACCGTGGCGTACTCGGTCATGATGGCCTGCTTGGTGGCGGTGTCGAGCGACACGCTGTCTCCCTGATGGTCACGTGTGCACCCGAGGTCTGCTTCACCCGGGCATGGACGACACACAGCCGGACGGAGCCGACCCGCCGAGACTAGCAGCGGGCGGTCCGGACGACCGCTCAGCCGCGGGTGAGCTCGCGGGCCCGCTCCACGTCGACGGCCATCTGCTCCACGAGCGGCTCGATGCCGTCGAACCGCAGCGTGTCGCGCAGCCGGGCGGTGAAGGCCAGGCCCACCCGCTCGCCGTACAGGTCGCCGGCGAAGTCGAGCACGTAGGCCTCGACGCGCTGCTCGAGGCCGGCGAAGGTCGGGTTGGTGCCGATGCTGATGGCCGCCGGCAGCTGCTCCCCGCCGCGCACGAGCCGGCCCGCGTACACGCCGTCGGCGGGCACCGCGCTCCACGGCAGCGGCTGCAGGTTGGCGGTCGGGTAGCCGATCTCGCGGCCGCGCTGGTCGCCCCGCACGACGACGCCCTCGACGCGGTGCTCGCGGCCGAGCGCCAGCGCCGCGCCCTCGACGTCGCCCGCGCGCACGCACGAGCGGACGTAGGTCGAGGACCAGGTCGTGTCGTCCTCGCTGCCGAGCAGGGGGACGCCCTCGACGCTGAAGCCGAAGCGCCGGCCCGCCCCGGTCAGCGCGGCGACGTCGCCGGCCGCCTTCGCCCCGTAGCGGAAGTTCTCCCCGACGATGACCGCCTTGGCGTGCAGGTGCTCCACCAGCACCGCGTGCACGAAGGCGTCGGGGTCGAGCCGGCTGAACTCCTGCGAGAACGGCAGCACGCACGCCACGTCGACGCCGAGCCCCTCGAGCAGGTCGGCCTTGTAGCCGGGGCTGGTGAGCATGGGCGGGTGGCTGCCGGGGCGCACCACCTCGCTGGGGTGCGGGTCGAAGGTCAGCACCACGCTGGGCACGCCGAGCTCGGCCGCGCGGGCGACGGCCCGGCCGATGATCTGCTGGTGGCCGCGGTGGACGCCGTCGAACACGCCGATGGTGACCACGCACCGCCCCCACCCGGAGGGCGTCCCGCTCGTCCCGCGCCAGCGCTGCACGTGCCCACCCTGCCAGACGGACCGCTCTCAGGCCGGGGCGAAGACCACGACGGGCCGGGCCGCGCCGTCGCGGTCCTCCACGAGGGCGATGCAGCGGCCGTCCGGGGCGAACGCGCCGACGACGCCGGGCTCCCCGCGCGGCGCGAGCCGGCGGCCGTGCGACAGCTCGACGGCCTCCTCCGGCGTCAGCGCCCGGGACGGGAAGGCCGCCGCGACCGCGTCGTCGAGCCGGACGACCGCGGCGTCCACGACCTCGTCGGAGCCCAGCGCCTCGAGCGGGCGGGCGCGGTCGAGGCCGAACGGGCCGACCCGCGTGCGGCGCAGCGCGGTGAGGTGGGCGCCGACCCCGAGGGCCGCGCCGACGTCGCGGGCCAGCGCCCGCACGTACGTGCCGGACGAGACCTCGGTGACGACGTCGACGTCGTCACCGCGCCGGGCCACGACGTCGAGGCGCGACACCAGCACCCGCCGGGCGGCCAGCTCGACGCCCTCGCCCGCGCGCACCCGGGCGTAGGACCGGACCCCGCCGACCTTGATCGCCGACACCGCCGACGGGACCTGATCGACCGCGCCGGTGAGCGCCGCCAGCGCGCCGGCGAGCGCCTCGTCGGTGACGGCCGAGGCGTCGCGGACCTCCACCACGTCGCCCTCGGCGTCGTCGGTGACCGTGCTGCTGCCGAGCCGCACGGTGGCGTCGTACGCCTTGTCGGTGAGCGTGAGGTGCCCGAGCAGGCGGGTGGCGCGGCCGATGCCGAGCACCAGCACACCGGTGGCCATCGGGTCGAGCGTGCCGGCGTGGCCGACCTTGCGGGTGCGGGCCAGGCGGCGGCAGCGGGCGACCACGTCGTGGCTCGTCCAGCCGGCGGGCTTGTCGACGACCAGCAGGCCGTCCGGAGCGGCGCCGGTCCGGGGGGCGGGCCCGGCCGGGCTCACGGGGCCAGGTGGCAGGCGTCGGCGAGGGCCGCGCGGAGCGCGGCGACCGTGCTGGGCAGGTCGGCCGGCGAGGTGTAGCCGGCCGCGAAGCGGTGCCCGCCGCCGCCCAGGCCGGTGCAGACCGCGCCGACGTCGATGGAGCCCTTGGAGCGGATCGACACCTTCCACAGCCCGTCGGCGGGGTCGCACTTCACGACCGCCGCGACCTCGGCCTCCACCGCCGTGCGCAGGACGTCGATGACGCCCTCCACGTCCGACAGGCCCAGCCCGTGCCGCTCCAGGTCGTCGGCCCCGACGTCGGTCCAGACCATCCCCAGGCCGCCCGCGGCGTCCGCCTCGAGGCGGGCCCGCGCGCAGACCTCGCCGAGCAGCCGGACGTAGCCGAACGGCTGGGTGTCCCAGATGGCGCGGTTGATGAGGTCGTGGCGGATGCCGGTCGCCAGCAGCCGCGCCGCGAGCTCGTGCACCTGCGGCGAGGTGGAGGCGTGCTTGAACGAGCCGGTGTCGGTGACCAGGCCGGTGTAGAGCGGCGCGGCCACCTCCGCGGTGAGCGGCACGCCCAGCCGGTCGAGCAGCTCGGCGACGAGCACCGCGGTCGCCGCCGCGCCCCGGTCGACCAGGTGGACGCTGCCGTACGACGTGTTGCTGGTGTGGTGGTCGACGACGAGCACCTGGGCGGCCGTGTCGACGCGGTCGGCCAGCGTGCCCAGCCGGTCCACGCTGCCGCTGTCGAGCGTGACGAGGACCTCCGGCGCCGCCGGGACCTCCTGGGCGGGCACGAGCAGGTCGAGCGCCGGCAGGAAGCCGTAGTTGGCGGGCACCTCGAACGGCTCGCTGCCCCACGAGGCGACGACCCGGGTGCCGCGCGAGCGCAGCGCCGCACCGAGGGCGAGCATGCTGCCGAGCGCGTCGCCGTCCGGCGCCACGTGGCACACGAGCACGACCTCGTCGCTCGACCGCAGCAGCGACGTGGCCCGCTGCCAGTCCAGCTCGCGGCAGCTCACCGCGACCCGTCGGGCTCGCCGACCAGGTCGTCCTCGCCGTCCTCGTCGTCGTCGACCACGACGCGCGGGGCGCGGTAGGGGTCGGCCTCCCCCGCCGGCTGCGCCGCCGCGGCGATCTCCTGCACGCGGGCGTCCTCGAGCCGGGCCTGCTCGAGCAGCTCCTCGAGCCGACCGGTCGTCTCGGGGACGACGTCGGCGATGAAGGCCAGCGAGGGCGTGTAGCGCACGCCCGTCTGGCGGCCCACCTGCGTGCGCAGGACGCCCTTGGCGCTCTCCAGCGCGGCCGCGCTCTCGCTGCGGGCCCGGTCGTCGCCGAAGACCGTGTAGTAGAGGGTCGCCTCCCGCAGGTCGGGGGTGACCTTGGCGTCCGTGATGGTGACCATCCCGAGCCGCGGGTCCTTGACCTGCAGCTCGAGGGTGGTGGCGACCACCTCGCGGATGCGCACGGCGAGCTTGCGCGCACGGGCTACGTCGACCACGTCTGCGGCGTCCTCTCCTGGTGTCCGAGTGGATGGGTCCTGCTGTGCTGCTGCCCGGGTGCCCGGACCGGTCCTGCCGCCGCGCCCTCTGGACCTTACGACCCGGTGACCTCCGGGTAGCCGGGCGCCTCGTCGTCGCTGCCGAACAGCCGCTGGCGTGCGGAGAGCACCTCGACCTCGGGCCGCCGCTCGACGAGTCGCTCGCACGCGTCGAGCACCTCGCGGCAGTGCGCGGCGTCCGCGGCCACGACCGCCACCCCGACCAGCGCCCGGCGGTGCAGGTCCAGGTGCCCCGCCTCGGCGGCGCTGACCCCGAGCCGCTTGAGCTCCGCGACCACCGGCCGGACCAGCGACCGCTTCTCCTTCAGCGACCGCACGTCCCCCAGCAGCAGGTCCACCTCCAGCGCCCCGACCCACACAGCGCACCCTCCCGGGCGTACGAGCGGCGGGCCGGTGCGGGGCGCGTCAGGGCCATCAAGGGACGAAGTCCCAGGCCCCGAGCGCCCCGCAGCGGTCCGACGCGGGACAGCTACGTCCGCGGCTTCTCCACCATCTCCCAGGTCTCGATGACGTCGTCGGTCTTGATGTCGTTGTACGACCCCAGGCCGACACCGCACTCGTAGCCCTCGCGGACCTCGGTCGCGTCGTCCTTGAAGCGGCGCAGCGACTCGACGGTGAGGTTGTCGGCCACGACGACGCCGTCGCGCACCAGCCGGGCCTTGGTGTTGCGGCGGATGATCCCGCTCCGCACCAGGGAGCCGGCGACGTTGCCGATCTTCGGGACGCGGAAGACCTCGCGCACCTCGGCGGTCCCGAGCTGGACCTCCTCGTAGATCGGCTTGAGCATGCCCTTGAGGGCCGACTCGACGTCCTCGATCGCCGCGTAGATCACCGAGTAGTAGCGGACGTCCACGTGCTCGCGGTCGGCCAGGTCGCGGGCGTTGCCCTCGGGCCGGACGTTGAAGCCCAGGATGACCGCGTCGGAGGCCGACGCCAGCGTGACGTCGTTCTCGGTGATCGCGCCGACGCCGCGGTGGATGATCCGCAGCGAGACCTCGTCGTTGACCTCGATCTTGAGCAGCGCGTCCTCGACGGCCTCGACCGAGCCGGACACGTCGCCCTTGAGGATGAGGTTGAGCTGGGTGTTCTCACCCTCCTTGAGGCGGTCGAACAGCGACTCCAGCGTCGGCCGGCCGCGGGTCTGGGCGAGCAGGGCCGCCCGCTCCCGCGACTGGCGCTGCTCGGCGATCTGCCGGGCGACGCGGTCCTCGCCGACGACGAGGAAGTTGTCACCGGCCCCGGGGACGCTGGTGAAGCCGAGGACCTGCACGGGCTGCGCCGGGCCGGCCTCGGCGACGTTCTCGCCGCGCTCGTTGAGCATGGCGCGGACGCGCCCGAAGGCGTCGCCGGCCACGATCGAGTCGCCGACGCGCAGCGTGCCGCGCTGGACGAGCACGGTGGCCACGGCGCCGCGACCCCGGTCGAGGCGGGCCTCGATCGCGACACCCTGAGCGGCCACCGACGCGTCGGAGGTGAGCTCGAGGGCGGCGTCAGCGGTGAGCAGGATCGCGTCGAGCAGCTGCTCGAGGTTGAGCCCGTTCTTGGCCGACACGTCGACGAACATCGTGTCGCCGCCGTACTCCTCGGCGACGAGGCCGTACTCGGTGAGCTGGCCGCGCACCTTGGCGGGGTCCGAGCCCTCCTTGTCGATCTTGTTGACCGCGACGACGATCGGGACTTCGGCCGCCTGGGCGTGGTTGAGCGCCTCGATCGTCTGCGGCTTCACGCCGTCGTCGGCCGCGACCACGAGCACCGCGATGTCGGTGACCTTCGCACCGCGGGCGCGCATGGCGGTGAACGCCTCGTGGCCCGGGGTGTCGATGAAGGTGATCTCGCGGACGCCGCCCTCGACGGGGTGGTGGACCTGGTAGGCGCCGATGTGCTGCGTGATGCCGCCGGCCTCGCCCTTGACGACGTCGGTCTGCCGGATGGCGTCCAGCAGGCGCGTCTTGCCGTGGTCGACGTGACCCATGATCGTCACGACGGGGGGACGCGGCACGAGCAGGGCCTCGTCGCCGTAGTCGCCGCCGAAGGTGAGGTCGAAGCGGTCGAGCAGCTCCGCGTCCTCCTCCTCCGGGGAGACGATGGAGACCTCGTAGCCCAGCTGGGCGCCGAGCAGCTGCAGCGTCTCGTCGGTGCAGGACTGGGTCGCCGTCACCATCTCGCCGAGCTCGGTGAAGACCACCTGGACCAGCGAGCCGGGGTTCGCGTTGATCTTGTCCGCGAAGTCCGCCAGGGACGCGCCGCGGGCCAGGCGCACGGCCTCGCCGTTGCCCCGGGCGACGCCGCCGCCCATCGTCGGCGCGGCGAGGTTGTCGAACTCCTGACGCCGCTGCTTCTTGCTCTTGCGACCGCGGACCGGACGGCCGCCGCCGCCGGAGCGGCCGAAGGCGCCGGGGGTGGCGCCACCACGGGCCGCGCCACCGCGCGGACCACCGCCGGGACGGCCGGCGAAGCCGCCGCCGCCGGGACGGGGCGCGCCGTAGCCGCCACCGCTCGGGCCACCGGGGCCGCCGCCGGGGCGACCGGCACCGGCACCGGCACCGCCGGGACGGGCGCCGGGCATGCCGGGACGTGCCGGACCGCCGGGGCCGCCGGTGCGGGGCGGGAACATGCCCGGCCCGGGACGCGGACCCGCTGCGGCGGGCCGCTGCGGGAACATGCCGGGGCCGGGACGCGGGCCGCCGGGGGCACCGCCGGGACCGGGACGCGGGGCGCCCGGGCGCGGCGGCATGCCGGGAGCCGGCGCCGACGAGGGGCCGGGACGCGGCGGGGCCGGGCGCGGCGGCATGCCGGGAGTGGGCGCGCCGGACGGACCCGGCCGCGCGGCCGGCGGCCGCGGCGGCATGGCCGGGCTGCCGTCGGCGGGGGTGCTGAACGGGTTGTTGCCGGGCCGCGGCGCGGGGCCGGGGCGGGCACCCGGGCGGGCCGGGGCGGGGGCGGCCGGAGCAGCGCTGGCCGCGGGCGCCAGCGGCGCCTCGGGCTGCGCCGCCGGGGCCGGGCGGGCCGGACCGGGCATCGGGGCACCGGGCCGGGCCGGCAGGCGCGCGGGGGCGGCCGGACCGGGCATCGGGGCACCAGGGGTCGGCGCGCTGCGGGGGGCAGCGGGCGGCGCGGGGGCCGCCGACGGCCCGGGACGCGCCGCGGACGGGGTCGCCGGGGCCGCGGACGGCGCGGCGGGAGCCGGCGCAGCCGGGCCGGGGCGAGCGGGCGCCGCCGGCGCACCGGCGGCGGGGAACGCGGCGCGCAGCTTGCGGGCCACCGGGGCCTCGATGGTCGAGGACGCGGACTTGACGAACTCGCCGTTGTCCTTCAACCAGGACAAGACGTTCTTGCTCTCGAGACCGAGCTCCTTGGCGAGCTCGTGGACGCGGGCCTTTCCGGGCACGGGACTCCTGTCTGGCCCGGGTCGTCCCCGTGCCGAGGTGCTACTGCACGGTCTCGTCCGAGACCGTGGTCGTGCGGGGCGTGCTCGTGCGGGCCGTGCTCGTGCGGGGCGTGCGGGGCGTGCGGAGGGCGGTGCGGGTGCTGCTGATCATGTGGGCTGGCTCATCGCGTGCGGCTCACGGCTCTGCCTGCTCTCGTCGGGCTGGGAGAGCCCCTCCCCGCGCCGGGCGCGGGTCGGGGTCCCGGAGGTCGGACTGCTGCTGCCCCGCCACGTGGTCCCGGACGGGGCTGACGTCGAGCGGACCGTCCAGGCGCAGGGCCCGAGGGAACGCCCGCCGCTTGTCGGCCAGGGCGACGCACGTCAGGTCGCGGTGCACGGAGGCACCTCGACCCGGCAGGCGACCGTCGGGATCGGGGACGAGGACGCCTCCGACTCCGACGACGCGCAGCAGGGTGGCCTTGGCCGCTCGAGCCCGGCAGCCCACACAGGTGCGCTCCGGGCCCTCACGGCGGGCCGTCTCCGAGTCTAGCGCGCCCGGGACCGGGCGATCAGCCCGAGACGCGCCACCTCGGGCCGCCGTCCGCTCCTCGCGGCGGCCTACGACGGGCCCTCGCCGTCGCGCGACGCCGCGGCCTGCTCCGCGGCGTCGCTGCGGATGTCGATCCGCCAGCCGGTGAGGCGGGCGGCGAGGCGGGCGTTCTGCCCCTCCTTGCCGATCGCCAGCGACAGCTGGTAGTCGGGGACCACCACCCGCGCCGAGCGCAGCAGCTGGTCGACCACCTCGACGCTGGTGACCCGCGCCGGCGACAGCGCCGAGGCGACGAAGCGGGCGGGGTCGGGCGACCAGTCCACGATGTCGATCTTCTCGCCGTGCAGCTCGGCGGTGACCGCGCGCACCCGGGAGCCGACGGGGCCGATGCAGGCGCCCTTCGCCCCGAGCCCCTGCACGGTCGACCGGACCGCCACCTTGGTGCGGTGGCCGGCCTCGCGGGCCAGCGCGACGATCTCCACCGAGCCGTCCGCGACCTCCGGCACCTCCTGGGCGAACAGCCCGCGCACCAGGTCGGGATGCGTGCGGGAGACGGTCACCGAGGCGCCGCGCGGACCGCGGGCCACGCCGACGACCCGGCACTTGAGGCGCGAGCCGTGCTCGTACACCTCGCCCGGCACCTGCTCGGCCGGCGGCATGACCGCCTCGAGGGCGTCCTCCGTCGTGCCGAGCTTGACCATCACGTTGCGGTTGGGCGGCGCCCCGGGCCGCTGACCGGCCTGCTGGACGAGCCCCGACACGACGTCGCCCTCGCGACCCGCGTACGCGTCGTAGGACAGCTCGCTCTCCGCCTCGCGCAGGCGCTGCAGGATGACCTGGCGGGCGGTGCTGGTGGCGATCCGGCCGAAGTCGGCCGGGGTGTCGTCCCACTCGCGCGCGACCGCCCCGTCCTCGCCGTGCTCCTGGGCCAGCACGCGGACGTCGCCGCTCGTCCGGTCCAGGTCGACCCGGGCGTGCTGCTCCGCGCCCTCGGTGTGGCGGTAGGCCGTGAGCAGCGCGGTCTCGATGGCCTGGCAGACCTTGTGGAAGGAGATGTCCTTCTCGCGCTCCAGGGCGCGCAGGGCGGTCATGTCGATCTTCACGCGCGCTCCTCGGTGTCGGGCTCGTCGTCATCGGCGGCGTCATCGGCGGCGTCATCGCCGTCGTCCTCGTCGGCGTCGTCATCGTCGTCGTCCGGGTGGTCGCCGTCGACGTCGCTCTCCTCGGACGCGGGGGCGTCGGGGCGGTTGAACTCGACCTGCACCTTGCCGCGGACCAGGTCGGCGTGGGCGACGCGGCGGCCGCCGAGCTCGACCCCGTCGTCGTCGGCGGCCGTCAGGCGGCCGGTCTCGCTGGTGCCGTCGGCGAGGACGGCGGTGACGAGGCGACCGACGTTGCGGCGCCAGTGGCGGGGCTCGGTCAGCGGGCGGTCGACGCCCGGCGAGCTGACCTCGAGCACGTACGCGCCGCCGAGCAGCGCGGGCTCGCGGGCGTCGATGTCGTCGAGGGCCTCGGACACGGCGCGGCTCACGTCAGCGACGTCGTCGAGGCTCACGCCGCCGTCGCGGTCGACGACCATGCGCACGACGCGCCGGCGGCCGGCGGGGGTGACCTCGAGGCCCTCGAGGTCGTGGCCCGAGGCGGTGACGACGGGGGCGAGGAGCTGGGTGAGGCGGGGGACGACGGCGTCGGCCACGGCGGTCCTCCCTGTTCGGTTGTGGTCCTGAGCGTGCGGGACGAGGTTACCGGGGGCGGGGAGCCGTTGTGGTTGGCTCGCTCCCCGTGACCGCCGCGCCGCTGCCGCCCCTGCGCGGCACCGGGCCGACCCGCCGCGGGCTCCTGGCCGCCGGGCTCGTCCTCCCGCTGGCGGGCTGCACCGGCTCCTCCCCCGGCCCCGCGCCGTCGCCCGCCTCGTCCCTCGCCCCGTCCTCCGCGCCGCCGTCCGCCCCGTCGTCCGCGCCCGCCGCGGTCGACCCCGACGTCGCGCTGCGGGCGGCGGCCGTCGAGCGGGAGCTCGCGCTGCTGGCGGCGTACGACGACGTCCTGGCGGACGCGGCCGCACCGGCGCTGCTCGCGCTGCGGGCCGAGCACGCCGAGCACCTCGCCGCGCTGGACCCGGCCGTCGCGGTGCCTGCCGCACCGGTGGCCCGGGAGCGCCGCGGCCCCTCGCCGCGGGCCACGACACGGCTGCGGGCCGCGGAGCGGGAGGCGGCCGCCGCGCACGTCGCCGACGCGCTGCCCGCCTCGCGTGCCCTGGCCCCCCTGCTGGCGAGCCTGGCCGCGGCGGAGGCCGCTCACGGGGTCGTGCTCGCGTGAGGGTCCCGCTCACCGCTGCGGGCAGCGAGGTCGAGCTGCTGGCGGCGCTCGTCGCCGCGGAGCACGCGGCCGTGTACGCGTACGGGGTCCTCGGCGCGCGGCTCGGCGAGGACCTGCGGGAGCGCGCGCAGGCGGCCGACGACGCGCACCGGGTCCGGCGCGACACGCTCGCCGGGCTGCTGCACGACCGCGGGGCACCGGTGCCGGCGTCGCTGCCGTCGTACGACGTGGCCGTGTCCAGGGCTGCCGAGGCGCAGGTGCTCGCCGTCGAGCTCGAGGAGGGGCTGGCGCTGCGCTGGCGCGACCTCGTCGGCGGCACCGACGACCCGGCCGTCCGCCGCGCCGCCGTGTCCGGCCTCACCGAGACCGCGGTGCGCGCGGCCCGCTGGCGCCGCTCGCTCGGGCCCCGGCCCTGGACCGTCGCGCTGCCCGGGACGTCCTGAGCCTGCCCGCGAGGTCCAGCACGTCGGGACCGGTGCGGGCATGGTCCGATCGGGCTAGTGCCGCCGGGCCATGCGGCCCTTCAGCGCCGGGGACGAGGACGGGTGCATGACCACCACCTGCACCGACACCCGCACCCCGGCCACCTCGTCCTCGACCCGCCGCACCGACCGCCAGGTGCACGCCGAGGTCGAGCGCCGCCTCGAGGCCCACCTGCTCATCGCCCGCCGGATCCGCACCGCCCGCTAGTCCGCCCCCGGGCCGGCGCGAGGTCGTCCCCACCGCCGCACGCGCCCGCTCGCTCGGCGTCTGCCCCGTCGCGGCCCCGCCCTCGGCGCAGCGGCTGCTCGACCCGCGCCGATGATCGCGCCCTCGACACCGCGTGCTGCCCGGCCCGCGAGGGCGCTGTCGCGTCCCCCGCCACCGCACCCGCGGGCTGCTGGGTCGGCTCCGGCCCGGACGTCCCGGTCCCGCACGCCCGCCAGCATCCGGCGCCCTCCGGCCCTGCACCCTCGGTCAGGCCGCTCCCCCGTGCGCGGCCGTCCCCACCGCCTCCGCCGACGACCCGACCGCGGTGCCGGTCAGCCGGTCGACCACCTGCCGCACGAGCGCTGCGCCCTCCTCGGGCGGGACCTGCAGGGACCTGCCCGCCACGGACACCTCGACGCGGCTCGTACCCGGCCGTGGACCGGCCTGCGCCCGCCCCAGCCAGACCCCCGTCGCCCGCGACCGCTCGATCAGGACCTCCTGCACGGCATCGGGCTCACCCGGCAGCACGACGTGGAGCAGCGGCGTCACGGGGGGCACGACGACCTCGACACCGACCTCGCCGAGCGCGCGGGCCAGCGCCTGGGCGTGCTCCACCCAGCGCGGCACCTCCGGCAGCCGGTCCCGCAGGCCCGCCCTGGCGCCCAGGGCCATCGGCCAGAGCACCGGCAGCGTGCCGCCCAGCCGGTGGCGCCAGGTCCGCGTCTGCTCGACCAGGTCGACCGGCCCGAGCAGGACGGCGCCGGCCAGCGCGCCCAGCCCCTTGTAGAGCGACACGTACGTCGAGTCGGCCAGCGCGACGACGTCGGCCAGCGCGTGCGGGGCGTACGCGGGGCCGCACTCCCACAGGCGCGCCCCGTCCAGGTGCAGCCGGACGCCCTCCTCGCGGCACCACGCCGACAGCGCCGCCAGCTCGTCGAAGCCCATCAGGTCGCCGCCCGTCTCGCGCTGCGGCAGCTCGACGAGCAGCGCGCCCAGCGGAGCCTGCGCATGCGCTGCCTGCACGGCCGCGAGGTCCGGGCGCTCCCCCACCACGACCGGCACCAGTCCCTGCACCACCGGCAGGGCGTCGTCCTCGTGCAGCACCGGGTGGGCGCTGGCGTGCAGGCCGACCCGCGGCGTGCGGGCGCACCAGTGGCGCAGGGCGGCCTGCTGGGCCAGCGTGCCGCTCGGGCACAGGACCGCCGCCGGCGCCTCGAGCAGTGCGCGCACCTGCTCCTCGACCTCGGCCACCAGGCCGCCGGCGCCGTAGCGGTCGGGCTCGCCGCCGCGCTCGGCCTCGGCAACCAGGGCGAGCAGGTCCGCCTGCGGGGTGGTGCCACCCCAGCCGGTCAGGGAGCGCGGGCAGGCCCGGGCGACGGCGTTGCGCTCCTGCTCGGTCAGCGCCACCCGTCCACCACCTCCACGAGCCCGGCCAGGTCGGGCAGCTCCGCGTCGGGCACGACGTCGTGCGCCTGCACCGGCCGACCGGTGAGCAGCACGGTCCGCATGCCGACGCGCTGCGCCCCCCACACGTCGTCCCTCGGCCGGTCGCCCACGAACACCGCCTCCCCGGGGTCCACCCCGAGGGCCCGCAGCAGCGTCCCGAACGCCTCGGGGTGCGGCTTGAGGTGGCGCAGGTCGGACGTGTAGACCCGCTCGTCCAGCAGGTCGAGCAGGCCGGCGTCGGCCAGCCACCGCTCGTGGAGCTCGCGCGGCCAGTGCGTGTTGGACAGCAGGCCGGTCCGGATCCCGCGCTCGCGCAGCGCGGTCAGCGTCCCGACCGCGTGCGGGTCGTGCTCGACGGTCGGCTCCCAGGCCCCGTGGTAGGCCGCCAGCGCCTCGGCCACGTCGAGCCGGGTGTCGGAGGCCACCGAGCGCACCAGCTCCTCCGTGGTGCCGCTGCGGTCGCCGTGCTCGGTGGCCTCGCGCCACCAGCGGTCCTCGGCCGCCAGCAGGGCTGCCGCGACCGGCTCGGGGTCGTCGGGCGCCAGGACCCGGGCGGCGGCCCGCCACATGTCCAGCAGGTCGACGGGTGCGTGGACGGACAGCGTCCCGCCCCAGTCGAACAGCACGGCTCGCACGCTCACGGGGCTCCTCCGGTGGGTGGGCTGCCAGCGTGCCGCACGGGTACGACAAGGACGCCGCCGGAGCGGGCGGCGCCAGCCGGCACTGCGGGGCGGCACCGCTGCGTCAGCGCGCGACGTCGCCCACCACGGCCGCCGTCAGGCGCACCAGGTCTGCGGGGGCGAGCTCCACCGACAGCCCGCGGCGACCGCCGGAGACGTGCACCGTGTCGTGCAGCTCCGCGGTCTCGTCGACCACGGTCCGCAGCCCGGTGCGCTGGCCGAGCGGGCTGATGCCGCCGACGACGTAGCCGCTGGAGCGCTCGGCCCGGGCCGGCTCGGCCATCGCCGCCCGCTTGCCGCCCAGCACGCCGGCCAGCGCCTTGAGGTCCAGCGAGCCCGACACCGGCACGACCGCGCAGACCAGCTCGCCGTCGAGGTCGGCGAGCAGCGTCTTGAGCATCCGGTCGGGGTCGACGCCGAGCGCCGCCGCGCCCGAGGTGCCGTACGCCCCGGGGCCGGGCTCGTAGGCGTGGACCTCGTGCGGCACGCCCTCGCGCTCGAGCAGGACGAGCGCGGGCGTGCCGCCGGACCCGGGCCGGGGGGTCAGCCCACCGCTCCCGCGGGCCGGTCGCCGCGCACCTCGGACGTGACGGCGACGACGGCCTCCTCCAGCGCCACGGTGCGGCTGGAGCCGGAGCGACGGTCGCGCACCTCGACGAGGCCGTCGGCCAGCGCCTTGCCGACCACGACGACCGTGGGGATGCCGAGCAGCTCCGCGTCCTTGAACGCGACGCCGGGCGAGCCGCCGCGGTCGTCGAGCAGCACCCGCAGCCCGGACTCCTCGAGCTCGCCGGCCAGCCGCTCGGCCACGCCCCGCTGGTCGCCCTTGCCGACCGCGGCCACGTGCACGTCGGCGGGCGCGACACCGCGCGGCCAGACCAGGCCCTTGTCGTCGTGGGACTGCTCGGCGATGGCGGCCACCGCGCGCGAGACCCCGATGCCGTACGAGCCCATGGTGACGCGCACGGGCTTGCCGTCGCGGCTCAGGACGTCCAGGCCGAACGCGTCGGCGTACTTGCGGCCGAGCTGGAAGATGTGGCCGATCTCGATGCCCCGGCCGATCGTCAGGGGCGAGCCGCAGCGCGCGCACAGGTCGCCCTCGCGCACCTCGGCGGCGGGGACGACCCCGGCGGGCTCGAAGTCGCGGCCCATCACGACGTTCGCCGCGTGCTTGCCGGCCTCGTTGGCGCCGGTCACCCAGGAGCTTCCGGGCACGACCAGCGGGTCGACGACGTAGCGCAGCCCCTCGGGCAGCCCCTGCGGCCCGATGTAGCCCCTGACGAGCCCCTGCACGGCGTCGACGTCGGCGGGCAGCACCTCCGCGGGGGCCACGTTGGCCTCGAGCCGCTTGACGTCGACCTCGCGGTCGCCGGGGACGCCGACGACGAGGGGCTCGGTGCGGCCGTCCGGCCAGCGCAGCAGCACGACGACGTTCTTCAGCGTCCGGGACGCGTCGACGTCGATCCCGAGCCCGCGCACCACCTCGACGAGCGTGGCGATGGTGGGCGTGTCGGGCGTGTCCAGGACGGTGAGCGCGGGCTGGGCGGCGGGGTCCTGCTCGGGCGCGGCCTGCACCTCGACGGCCTCGGTGTTGGCGGCGTAGTCGCACCCGGTGCAGGAGACGAACGAGTCCTCGCCGGTGGGCGCGGGCGCGAGGAACTCCTCGCTGGCGCTGCCGCCCATCGCGCCGCTGACCGCGCTGACGATCCGGTAGTCCAGGCCGAGCCGCTCGAAGATCCGCTGGTAGGCGACCCGGTGGTCGTCGTACGCCGTCTGCAGCCCCTCGTCGTCGAGGTCGAAGGAGTAGCTGTCCTTCATGAGGAACTCGCGGCCCCGCAGGACGCCGGCGCGGGGGCGCGCCTCGTCGCGGTACTTCGTCTGCACCTGGTAGAGCACGACGGGCAGGTCCTTGTACGACGAGCACTGGCTCTTGACCAGCGTGGTGAACAGCTCCTCGTGCGTGGGCGCGAGCAGGTACTCGCCGCCCTTGCGGTCCTTGAGCCGGAACAGCAGGTCGCCGTACTCGGTCCACCGGCCGGACGTCTCGTAGTGCTCCCTGGGCAGCAGGGCCGGGAAGAGCACCTCCTGGCCGCCCATCCGGTCCATCTCCTCGCGCACGACGCGGGCGACGCGGTCGAGGACCTTCAGGCCGAGGGGCAGCCAGGTGTAGATGCCCGGCGCCACCCGCCGCACGTAGCCGGCGCGGACCAGCAACCGGTGGCTCGGCACCTCCGCGTCCGCCGGGTCCTCACGCAGGGTGCGCAGGAACAGGGTGGACATGCGGAGCACGGGGATCTCCTCGCGAGCGGTCGGCCGGGACAGCCGAGCCTACTGACGGCCACCAGCCGGTTCCGTCCCCGGCGAGCGGCCGCCCGAGCGGGGCGCCCGCGCCGTCCCGGCCCCCGGGCCCTCCCCTAGCCTCGACCGGGTGCTCGTCCTGCTGCCCCCGTCGGAGGGCAAGGCCCCCGGCGGCGACGGCCCCCCGCTCGACCTCGCGGGCCTGTCCCGCCCCGGCCTGACGCCGGTCCGCGAGCGGCTCGTCGACGCACTGGTCCACGCGGCGCGCAGCGACCCGGAGGGGCTGCGGCGCGCGCTCGGCTGCACGCCCGGGCAGGCGGGCGAGGTGGAGCGCGACGCAGCGCTGCGCGACAGCCCGACGCTGCCGGCCCTGCAGCGCTACACCGGCGTCGTCTACGACGCCCTCGGCTACGCCACGCTGACCAGCCCGGCCAAGCGCCGGGCCGACGCGTCGCTGCTGGTGGTCAGCGCGCTGTTCGGCCTGGTCGGCCCTCGTGACCGGGTGCCGGCCTACCGGCTCTCCGGGGGCACGTCGCTGCCCGGGGTCGGCGCGCTGGCCGCGCTGTGGCGCCCCGTCCTGGAGCCCGAGCTGGCCGCCACGCGCGGCCTGGTGGTGGACCTGCGGTCCGGCGCGTACGCGGCGCTCGCCCGGGTCCCGGCAGCCGTCACGGTGCGGGTGCTGCGCGAGAGCGGGGGTCGCCGCACGGTCGTCAGCCACGACAACAAGCACACCAAGGGCCGCCTGGCCCGGCTGCTGTGCCAGCAGGGGGCGCGCTCGGTGGCGGGCGTCGCCGAGGCCGGGCGGGCGTGCGCGGACGACGTCGAGGTGCACGGCCGGGCCGTCGACCTCGTGCTGCACGGGCTCGCCACGGCGCGGGTGGCCCCGCCCGGCTCCTGACCGTGACCGCCGCGAGGTGCGGGACGGCACGGGCACCCCACGGGTGCCGCTCCGCGCGGGGCCGGTCCTGCTCCGCCTGACCGCTGTCCCGACCCGGCCCGTGGCGCCGCCCGCGCCGACCGGGCATCCTGCTGGGGTGAGGGCGGACGAGGTGCTGGCGCACGCGCTCACCCTGCCGGGCGCCTGGCCGGACGAGCCGTGGGAGGGCAGCCCGGTCGTCAAGGTCGGCCGCCGGCCCGGCCGGATCTTCCTGTTCGTCGGCCTGGACGGGGTCTCGCTCAAGCTGCCGCCCGACGACCGCGCCGCGCTCGTCGGCAGCTACGCCGCGACGGTCGGGGACGCGCCGTACCTGTCCCGGCGGCACTGGGTGCGCGTCCGGGTCCCCGGCGAGGTGCCCGACGACGAGCTCCTGGAGCTGGTCGAGGACTCGCACCGCCTCGTCGTCGCCGGGCTGCCGGCGGGGCAGCGGCCCCCCTCGTGACGAGGAGGGCCGCCGGCCGGGCTCAGACCTTGTTCGGGTACAGCGAGTACGTCGGGAAGTTGCCGTAGACCGGCCCGTCCCCCTCGGTCACGGCCTGCACGAGCAGGTCGCCTCCCACGAACGCGCCCTTCCACGACGCGCCCTTGCCGCCGAAGACCTCCTCGCGGTCGCCGCGGCTGCGCGGCTTGTTGATCCCGACCTTGAACGACTGCAGCTGCTCGGCGACCCGGGCACCGAAGTCGGCGTCGTCGGTCGCGACGCTGCCCACCAGGGCGCCGTTGCTGGCGTTCATCGCCGCGAGCAGCTCCGCCTCGGAGTCGACCAGCACGATGGAGTCGAGCGGGCCGAACGGCTCGGCGTGCCGCAGCGCCCAGCTGGGCGGCGGCTCGAGCAGGCAGCGGGGCGCGACGTACGCCGCCGTGCCCCCCTCGGCGGCCGACTGGCCGTCGACGAACCGGCCCTGGGCCAGGGTGCCCTCGTACAGCGGGATGCCGCCGGCCGCGACGGCGGAGGCCCAGTGCTCGCCGAGCTCGGTGGCCTTGCTGCCCGAGATGACCGGGCCGAACTGCAGGTCGGGCAGGTCGTCGTCCGGCGCCTCGACGGCGAGCGGGTGACCGAAGCGCAGCCCCTTGACGACCGGCAGGTACATCTCCAGGAAGGCCGGGAACAGCTCGCGCTGGACGGCGTAGCGCGGGTAGGCGGTGCAGCGCTGCTTGGCGTACTCGAAGCCCTTGGTGAGGTGGGCGGCGAGCGCGTCCCAGTCGGAGTAGTCCCAGATGCCCCAGACGTTGAGGCCCTCCTGCTCGAGCAGGTGCCGCTTGCCGGTGTCGGCGAGGGTGGTGGCGGCCTTGCGGCCGTTGGCGCGGCCGCCGACGAAGGCCAGCGCACCGATCTCCGGCGAGCTGATCAGCGCGTCACCGAGGGAGGCGCCGACGCCCGACAGCAGCGTCACGGGCAGCCCGGCCCGCTTCATGAGGGCGTGGGCGAGCGTGAGCGTGTGGAAGCCGCCCTGCGACGGCGTCTTGGCGACCACCCCGTTGCCGGCCAGGCACTGCACCAGCTCGGCGTGGACCTGCACGCTCATCGGGTAGTTCCAGGAGGCGATGTTGCTGACCGGGCCGGGCAGCGCGCGACGGCCCTGGAGCTGGCGCTCGATCTCCCCGAGGTACCAGTCGACGCCGTCGAGCGCGCGGTCGACGTCGTTGCAGGCCAGCTTCCAGGGCTTGCCGATCTCCCACACGAGCAGCAGGGCGAGGGTGTCGCGGTGCTCGCGCATCCCGGCGACGGCCTCGGCGACGCGGCGCCGGCGCTCGTCGAGGTCGACCGACTGCCACTCGTCGTGCTCGCGCTTGGCGTGGGACACGGCCGCGACGGCCTCGTCGTGGCTGATCCGCGGCGGACCCTGCAGCTCGCTGCCGTCCACCGGCGTCGTGTGGCGTCCCGGCTCGCCGATCCGCTGCCACTGCCCGCCGGCGAGGTTGAGGATGCGGTCGGCGTCGAACGCCTCGGGCGCCGCGGAGCGGGCACGGGCGTACACGTCGTCCCATGCCGTGCCGGGCTTGATCGTCAACGTCACTGCTGGCCTCCGGAGCCGTCGCTGGAGCGGCGAGTGCACCACACGGCCCCGACGAGTGGCCCCGGTCACAGCGCCGCAGCGGCGTCCCGCCCTGTCAGAACAGGATGCTCGCGCAGGTGCCGACCCGCGTGAAGCCCACCCGCTCGTACGACCGGCGGGCCGCGGCGTTGAAGTCGTTGACGTAGAGGCTCACCACCGGCGCGACCTGGCGGCGCGCCAGGTCCACCACCGCCGCCGTGCCCGCGCTGCCCAGCCCGCGGCCGCGCAGCGCCGGGTCGACCCACACGCCCTGCACCTGGCAGGTCGTCCCGGTGGCCGCGCCGACCTCGGCCTTGAACAGCACCCGGCCGTCCTCGATCCGGGCGTACGCGCGGCCCTGGGCGATGAGCTCGCGCACCCGCGCGCGGTAGAGGGCGCCGCCGTCGCCCGCCATCGGGCTCACGCCGACCTCCTCGGTGAACATCGCCACGCAGGCGGGCAGCAGCACGTCGAGCTCGTCCACGCGCACGGGCCGCACCCGCGGGTCGGCCGGCAGCGCGGGCGGGCCGTCGATCGCCAGCAGCGGCTGGCGGGCGCGCACCTCGCGGGCCGGGCCCCAGCTGGGCTCGAGCAGCTGCCAGAGGTCCGCGACCGCGTCGGCGGGCCCCACGATGGAGGAGCACCGGCGGCCCTGGCGCCGGGCCCGCTCGGCGAAGGCCCGGACGGCGTCGGCGCCGGCCTGCACGGGCACGAGGTTGGCGCCCGAGTAGCAGAGCGCCTCGACGCGGCCGGCGGGGCCGTAGCCCCACAGCTCCGCGCCGAGCCGCCAGCTCTCCAGGCCCGCGGCCTGCACGCGGGAGGCCACGAAGACGTCGAGCACCGGGTCGACGCGCAGCAGGTCGAGCACCGCGGCGCGGTCCCGGCTGTCCAGCACCCGGGTCGAGGCGGTCCGCAGCACCGGGCCAGGCTAGACCGCGACGCGCAGCGGGCCTCGCACCTGGGCGATCAGGCGTCGACGACGGGCGCGCCGGACGGGCCGTCGTAGGCCTCGGCCAGCCGCAGCGCCTCGTGCACCAGCGTCTCGACGATCTGCGACTCCGGCACGGTCTTGATGACCTCGCCCTTGACGAAGATCTGGCCCTTGCCGTTGCCGGACGCGACCCCGAGGTCGGCCTCGCGGGCCTCCCCCGGCCCGTTGACGACGCAGCCCATCACCGCGACGCGCAGCGGCACGGTCAGGCCCTCCAGCCCGGCCTGCACCTGCTCGGCGAGCGTGTAGACGTCGACCTGCGCGCGCCCGCAGGACGGGCAGGACACGATCTCCAGGCCCCGCTCCTTGAGCCCGAGCGACTCGAGGATGGCCAGGCCGACCTTGACCTCCTCGACGGGGGGTGCGGACAGCGAGACCCGGATGGTGTCGCCGATCCCCTCGGCCAGCAGCGCGCCGAAGGCGACGGCGCTCTTGATGGTGCCCTGGAAGGCGGGCCCGGCCTCCGTGACGCCGAGGTGCAGCGGGTAGTCGCACTGCTCGGACAGCAGCCGGTAGGCCTGCACCATGACGACCGGGTCGTTGTGCTTGACCGAGATCTTGATGTCCCGGAAGTCGTGCTCCTCGAACAGCGAGCACTCCCACAGCGCCGACTCGACCAGCGCCTCCGGCGTGGCCTTGCCGTACTTCGCCATGATCCGCTTGTCGAGGCTGCCGGCGTTGACGCCGATCCGGATGGGCGTGCCGGCGGCCTTCGCCGCGCGGGCGACCTCGCCGACCTTGCCGTCGAACTCGCGGATGTTGCCGGGGTTGACGCGCACCGCCGCGCAGCCGGCGTCGATGGCGGCGTAGATGTACTTGGACTGGAAGTGGATGTCGGCGATGACCGGCAGCTGGGACTGCTTGACGATGCGCGGCAGCGCCTCGGCGTCGACGGGGTCGGGCACGGCGACCCGCACGATCTGGCAGCCGGTGGCCGTCAGCTCGGCGATCTGCTGCAGCGTCGCGTTGACGTCGGCGGTGACCGTGGTGGTCATCGACTGGACGCTGATCGGCGCGCCGCCGCCGACGGGGACGCTGCCGACGTCGAGCCGGCGGGTCTGCCGGCGCTCGGCGAGGCGGGCGGGGGGCATCGCGGGCATGCCCAGCGAGAGCGGGAGGGCGGTCATCAGTTGATCCTGATCGGGTTCACGATGTCGGCTCCGAGGATGAACAGCGTCAGCAGCAGGAAGCTGCCGGCGACGCCGTAGGTGAGGGGCAGCAGCTTGGTGTAGTCCACCCGCTGCAGGGGGCCGCGGTAGCCGCGCAGCCGACGGGCCTTGTCGCGGGCGCCCTCGTACACGGCGACCGCGATGTGGCCGCCGTCGAGCGGCAGCAGCGGGAGCAGGTTGAACAGCCCCACGAACAGGTTGAGGCTGGCGATGAGCAGCACGAACGACAGCGCCTTGACCGACGGCGTCTCGGTGCTGGCCAGCACCTCGCCGCTGATCCGGCCCGCCCCGACGATGCCGATCAGGCCCTCGGGATCGCGGTCCGGGCTGTACAGGTCGACGACGGTGCCGAGCTTCTCGGTGACGGTGCGCTTGATCCCGGTGGCGAACAGCTTGCCGGTCTCGGCGCTGGCCTCGAGGCCCTCGACGAAGCCGACGCGCTCGGTGACGATGTTCTCCCGCAGCGCGATCCCGACCGCGCCCACGCGCTCGGTGGCCCCCTCGGGGACGCCCGGGAGGGGCAGCGCCTGGCGGGTGACGGCGACCGGCGTGATCTGCAGGTCGCGGCGCTCCCCCGCCCGCTCGACGGTGAGCGTGAGCGGCACCTCGGGGCTGGCCCGGACGGCCCGGATCGCGCCGAGCCCGCCGTCCTCGACCGGCACGCCGTCGATCGCGACGACCACGTCGCCCGCCGCCAGGCCGGCCTGCACCGCGGGCGAGACCGGGTCGGAGGGGGCGCACGGGTCGGTCGCGACGGCGGGCACACAGGGCTGCGGGGCGCCGACCGAGGGGGCCGCGAGCGCCTGGACGCCGATCGCGAACGTGCCCCCCAGCACGAGCAGCGTCGCGATGACGAAGTGCACGGTCGAGCCGGCCGCCAGCACGACGACCTTCTGGCGCAGCGGCGCCTTGTAGAACAGCCGCTGCTCGTCGCCGGGCTCGACGTCCTCGAGCGGCGTCATCCCCACGATCCGGACGAACCCGCCGGCGGGGATCGCCTTGACGCCGTACTCGGTCTCGCCGCGGCGGCGCGACCACAGGGTCGGTCCGAAGCCGACGAAGAACTGGGTCGCCTTCATGCCGTAGCGCCGGGCCGTCCAGAAGTGGCCGGCCTCGTGGAGCATCACCGACACCAGCAGCGCGACCAGGAACCCCAGGGCCCCGGCGAGGTAGATCACTGCGCAGGCCTCCCGACCAGCTCGCGGGCACGACGTCGCGCCTGCTCCTCTGACTCCAACACCTCGGCCAGGTCGGGGCGTTCCCTGAAGTCGTGGGCGGCCACGACCTCGCCGACGGTGTCCACGATCCCGGGGAAGGGCAGCCGCCCGTCGAGGAAGGCCGCGACGCACTCCTCGTTGGCCGCGTTGAGCACGGCCGGCGCGGTGCCGCCCCGGGTGCCGGCCTCGCGGCACAGGTCGACCGCCGGGAACGCCTCGCCGTCGAGCGGCTCGAAGGTCCAGGTGGCGGCCGTCGTCCAGTCCAGGCCGTAGCCGGCGTGCGGCAGCCGGTCCGGCCAGGCCAGGCCGAGCGCGATCGGCAGCCGCATGTCGGGCGGGCTGGCCTGCGCGAGCGTCGAGCCGTCGGTGAACTCGACCATGGAGTGCACCACCGACTGCGGGTGGACGACGACGTCGATCTGCGCGTACGGCACGTCGAACAGCAGGTGCGCCTCGATGAGCTCGAGGCCCTTGTTGACGAGCGTCGCCGAGTTGACGGTGACCACCGGGCCCATGTCCCAGGTGGGGTGCGCGAGCGCCTGCTCGGGCGTGACGCCCGCGAGGTCGGCGCGGCGGCGGCCGCGGAACGGGCCCCCGCTCGCCGTCAGCACCAGCCGGCGCAGCTCCGAGCGCCGGCCGCCCCGCAGGCCCTGCGCCAGCGCGCTGTGCTCGGAGTCGACCGGCACGATCTGGTCGCGGTAGGGCGTGACGAGCGGCCCGCCCGCGACCAGGCTCTCCTTGTTGGCCAGCGCGAGCGTGCGGCCGGCCTTCAGGGCGGCGAGGGTCGGCGCCAGGCCGACCGAGCCGGTCATGCCGTTGAGCACGACGTCGCAGGGCCAGGCGGCGACCTCGGTCGCCGCGTCCGGGCCGGCCAGCACCTTGGGCAGCCGGAACTGCCCGGCGCTGTAGCCGCGGGCCTGCGCGTGGGCGTAGAAGGCGAGCTGCAGGTCCTGGGCGGCGCCGGCCCGCGCGACGGCGACCACCTCGACGCCGAGCTCGAGGGCCTGCGCGGCGAGCAGGTCGACCCGCTCGCCACCGGCCGCGAGGCCCACGACGCGCAGCCGGTCGGGGTTGCGGCGCACGACGTCCAGGGCCTGCGTCCCGATCGAGCCGGTGGAGCCGAGCAGGACCACCTCGCGGGGGGAGCCGGCGGGGTTCGTCACCGCTCCAGTGTCGTGCACGAGGGGCGGAGGTGCCGCCCGTCGGGGCGGGCGGGGGCCGGCGTGCGCGCTCCCGGCGGGCACGGGAGGATCGAGCGTGTCCTCCACGTACCGGCTCAAGCGCGGACCCACCCTCGCCCTGCTCCTGGTCGTCGGGCTGATCGGGGTCGTGCTGATCGGGCGGAGCTCGACCCGGCCCACCCTGTACGTGCTCGTCCCCGTTGCCGTCCCGGCCGCCTACGCCGGCACGACGTACGCCTTCGACGGCCTGGTGTGCCTGCAGGCCGGCAGCGTCGGCGCGGAGGTCGTCGGCGTGGACGCGAGCACGGTCGACGGCGTGCGCACCGAGATCGCGCTGCGGCCACCCGGCGCGCCGCCGGCCGTCGCCTTCCCCGTCGACCCGGGCGCCTCCGCCCCGCTGGAGGGCCTGCGCATCGCCGCCGGCGACGACCCGTGCGCGCGCGTGCTGGTCACGGCCGACGGCCAGGGCGAGCGCGCCGCCGGGCCGGTGCAGGTGCGGTTCCGGTACGGGCCGCTCGGGCTGTTCCGGACGACCGCGACGGTGACGCCACCGGTCGTGCTGCAGGTCACCGGCACCGGGACGGACCCGCGCAGCACCGCCTGAGCCGTGAGTAGGCTCCGGCCGTGCTGTCGCTGCTGACGCTCGGCGTGCGGGACCTCGACCGCGCCCGCCGCTTCTACGTCGACGGCCTCGGCGGGCGGGTCGTCCTGGCCCTGCCCGACGTCGTGTTCGTGCAGGCCGGCCACGGGCTGCTGCTGTCGCTGTGGGGGCTCGAGGCCCTGCGCGCCGACACCGGGGCCGGGGCCTACGCGCCGCCCGCGCAGGCCCCGCTCGCGCTGGCGCACAACGTCGCGTCCGAGGACGAGGTCGAGCGCGTGCTCGTCCGCGCCGTCGCTGCCGGCGGGAGCCTGGTCCGGGCCGCGGGCCGGGCGCCGTGGGGCGGCCTGCAGGGCTACCTCGCGGACCCCGACGGGTTCCACTGGGAGGTGGCGCACAACCCCGGGCTGAAGGTCCACGCCGACGGTCGGGTGGAGCTCGTCGAGGCGGCGGCGGACGTGACGGTGCGCACCGCCACGCCCCGCGACGCCGTGGCGGTGGCCGAGATCCACGCGGCCGGCGTCGCCACCGGCACGGCCGCCGTCGAGCCCGAGGCGCCCACCGCCGCCGAGGTGGTCCACCGGATCGTCGGGAGCACGGCGCCGCACGCGTTCCTCGTCGCCGCGCAGGGCGACCGCGTCGTCGGCTGGGCCGCGACGTCGCCGCACTCCACCCGCGGGTGCCTGTCCGGCGTCGCCGACGTCGCGGTCCACGTCGACCCGCAGGCGCAGGGGCGGGGGGTGGGCCGGCAGCTGCTCGACGAGCTGCGCGTCCGGTCGGCGGCCGGCGGCCTGCACAAGCTGCTCGCGCGGGTCCTGGAGGGCAACGCCGTTGCGGCCGCGCTGTTCGCGGCCGGCGGCTTCACCGAGGCGGGGCTGCTGCGCCGGCACGCCCGGGTCGACGGGGCGTGGCGCGACTGCCTGCTGGTCGAGGCCCTGCTCGGCGACGCGGCGCAGGCGGGCCCGCCCGGCTCGACCTCGCCCGGCTAGACCTCGCCCGGCTAGACCTCGCCCGGCTAGACCTCGACGGCCGCGAGCTGCCCGCAGGCGCCGGCGATCTCCTGGCCGCGGGTGTCGCGGACGGTGGTCGCCACCCCGGCGGCGCGCAGCCGGCGGACGAACTCGCGCTCCACGGGCTTGGGCGAGGCGTCCCACTCGCTGCCCGGCGTGGGGTTGAGCGGGATGAGGTTGACGTGCACGAGCTTGCCGCGCAGCAGCCGGCCGAGCAGGTCGGCCCGCTCCGGCTGGTCGTTGACGCCCTTGATCATGGCGTACTCGATCGACAGCCGGCGGCCGGTCTGGCGCGTGTAGCCCAGCGCCGCGGCGAGCACCTCGCGGACCGGCCAGCGGGTGTTGACCGGGACGAGGGTGTCGCGCAGCTCGTCGTCGGGCGCGTGCAGGGACAGCGCGAGGGTGACCTGCAGCCCCTCCTCGGTCAGCTTCTTGATCGCCGGCACCAGCCCGACGGTGGAGACCACCACGCTGCGCTGGCTCAGGCCGAGGCCGTGCGGGACCGGGTCGGTGAGCCGGCGCACGGCGCCGACCACGCGCGCGTAGTTGGCCAGCGGCTCGCCCATCCCCATGAAGACGACGTTGCTGACCTTCTCCCCCGCGCGGACGACCTGCTCGACGATCTCGGCCGTCGACAGGTTGCGGGTGAGCCCCGCCTGGCCGGTCGCGCAGAACGGGCAGGCCATGCCGCAGCCCGCCTGGCTGCTCACGCAGACGGTGGTGCGCTCGGGGTAGCGCATGAGGACCGACTCGACGAGCGTGCCGTCGTGCAGCCGCCACACCGTCTTGCGGGTGGCGCCGCCGTCGCAGTCGATCTCGCGGGCGACGGTCATGAGGTCCGGGACGAGGGGGGCCAGGCGCTCGCGGGCCGCGGCGCCCAGGTCGGTCATCTGCTCGAGCCCCCGGCCGGCGAACAGGTGGCGCGACAGCTGCTCGGCGCGGAACGGCTTCTCGCCGAGGTCGGTCACCGCCTGGCGGCGCTGCTCGGGGTCGAGGTCGACGAGGTGCCGGGGCGGGAGACCGCGCCGGGGCGCGTCGAAGACGAGCGGGAGTGCGGCCATGCGGGGTGCAGCGTCCGGGGCGGCCGAACCCTTCCCGGGCTCAGCCGCTGAGCGTGCCGGCCAGCGCCGCCGCGGCCGTGCGCACCTGCTGGACCAGCGGCGTGGTCTGGTCGGGCTTGACCCCCGCGACGGCCAGCGCGGAGCGGCCGGCGGGGCCGAGCGGGGCGGCGTACGGCCCCGCCAGGTCGGCCAGCACCACGCCGGCCTGCAGCGCCCGGGCGAGGGCGGGCGCGGTGCGGTCGACCACGTCGTGGCGGCGCACGATGGCGTCGCAGATCTCGTCCGGGAAGTGCCAGCCCCGCAGCACGGCCCCGCCGAGGCCCGCCCCCGTCGCGCCGTACGCCCGCTGCTGCGCGAGCGCGAGGCTGCGACCGGGCAGGGTCGCGTCCTTGGCGACGGCGGCGTACCGCGGGCGGTCGGCCCGCCAGAGCAGGGCGCTGCCCAGGTCGTGCAGCAGGCCCGTGCTGAACGCCTCGGCGGCGTCGCCGCCGCAGCGCCGGGACACCAGCGAGGTGGCCTCAGCGACGGCGGCCGAGCGGCTCCAGAAGCCCGACGGGACGTCGTCCTGCCCGCCGATGCCGGCGGCCGCGACGACCGCGAGCGAGCGGACGGTGGCGAAGCCGACCACGGTGACCGCGAAGGACACCGTCGAGACCCGCCCGGACAGGCCGTAGTAGGCGGAGTTGGCCACCCGCAGGACGCGCGCGGTCAGCGCCGGGTCGCCGCTGAGCACCGCGGCCGCGGCCGCAGCCCCCGCGCGCGGGTCGTCGAGCACCTGCACGAGGCGCAGCGCGACGGCCCGCGACGCCGGCAGGCGCTCGAGCTCGTGGAGCAGGCGCGCGACGAGCCGGGTGCGCGGGTCATCCTCGACCTGGTCGAGCAGGGCGGTCACGAGGTCACCGGCACGGGGGCTCCGGCGCCCCCGTGCGTCGCCGCGCCGTCCATGCCGCCTCCTGCTGCCCTGCACCGCCACCTGCGGGCGTGCCCAGGCAGTGCTTCGGCCCGGTGTGCCGTCAGCCGTGTCACCCGTCCGGGTGAACGGGCACGGGCGGCTCAGGGGGCGGGCTCAGGGGGCGAAGGCGGTGAGGAGCAGCCAGGCGACCGGCGCGGTCGGCAGCAGCGAGTCGAGCCGGTCCATGAGCCCGCCGTGGCCCGGCAGCAGGGCGCCCATGTCCTTGATGCCGATGTCGCGCTTGAGCATCGACTCGCCGAGGTCGCCGAGCGTCGCCGTCGCGACGACCGCCAACCCGTACAGCGCCCCCAGCAGCGGCGAGCCGTCGAGCAGCGTCGCGACCAGGACCGCGCCACCGGTGGCGCACGCGACCACCGAGCCGCCGAGGCCCTCCCACGACTTCTTGGGCGACACCGAGGGCGCCATCGGGTGCCTGCCCCAGATGACGCCGGCGACGTAGCCGCCGACGTCGCTGCAGACCACCGTCGCGATGAAGACGGTGACCCGGCGCGGCCCGTCGTCCGGGACGGCGAGCAGCGCGGCGAAGCCGGCGAGGAACGGGACGTACGACGCGGTGAGCGCGGACGCCGCCACGTCGCGCAGGTAGCCCCGCTCGGCGTCGACGGTGCGCCAGACCAGGCACGCCAGCACGGTGAGCAGCAGGGCCAGCAGCAGCGCCTCGGCGCCCTCGCGGTAGGCGAGCACGACCATCGCCGCGCCCCCGACCAGCAGCGGCACCAGCGGCGGCCGGGCGCCGAGGGTGCGCAGGGCACGGACCACCTCGACGGTGCCCACGGCGACCGCCGCCATCAGCACGCCGACGAACAGCCAGCGCGCCGGGGAGAACAGCGGGACCGTCACCACCAGGCCGAGGGCGACGCCGACGCCGACGGCGGCCGGCAGGTTGCGCCCGGCGCGCCCGGGGGTCTTCTCCGAGACGGCCTCGGCGTCGGAGGGCAGCTCGTCGAGGCCGCCCAGGTCGAGGTCGGCCATCAGACCTCGAGCAGCTCGGCTTCCTTGTGCCGGAGCAGCTCGTCGACGTTCGCGACGTACTGACCCGTGGTCTTGTCGAGCTCCTTCTCGGCGCGCACGACCTCGTCCTCGCCGGTCTCGCCGTCCTTGATCAGGCGGTCGAGCTCGTCCTTGGCCTTGCGGCGGATGTTGCGGATGGACACCTTGGCGTCCTCCGCCTTGCTGCGCGCCACCTTGATGAACTCGCGGCGCCGCTCCTCGGTCAGCTGCGGGAAGCTGATCCGGATCACGGTGCCGTCGTTGGTCGGGTTGACGCCGAGGTCGGAGTCTCGGATCGCCCGCTCGATCGTGCCCAGCGAGCTCTTGTCGTACGGCGTGACGACCGCCATCCGCGGCTCGGGCACGGTCAGCGACGCGAGCTGGATGACCGGAGTCATGGCACCGTAGTACTCGACGACGATCTTGTTGAACATCGCGGGCGTCGCCCGGCCGGTCCGGATGCCCGCGAAGTCGTCCTTGGCCACCGTCACGGCCTTGTCCATGCGCTCCTCGGCGTCGAGGAGGGTCTCGTCGATCACTGGCTGTCTCCGCTCACGAGGGTGCCGATCTTCTCACCGCGGACCGCGCGGCCGATGTTGCCGTCCTCCTGCAGCGCGAACACCACGATCGGCAGGCTGTTCTCCATGCACAGGCTGAAGGCCGCCGCGTCCGCCACCTTCAGGTCCTGGCTCAGCACCTCCTGGTAGCTGACCCGGTCGAACTTCACGGCGTCGGGGTTCTTGCTCGGGTCGCTGTCGTACACGCCGTCCACGCTCTTGGCCATGAGCAGCGCCTGGCAGCCGATCTCGAGCGCGCGCTGCGCGGCCACCGTGTCGGTGGAGAAGAACGGCATGCCGGCACCCGCGCCGAAGATGACGACTCGGCCCTTGTCGAGGTGGCGCATGGCCCGGCGCGGGATGTACGGCTCCGCGACCTGGCCCATCGTGATCGCCGTCTGCACGCGGGTGTCGACGCCGGCCTGCTCGAGCAGGTCCTGCAGCGCGAGGCAGTTCATCACCGTGCCCAGCATGCCCATGTAGTCGGCCCGGGACCGGTCCATCCCGCGCTGGGCGATCTCCGCGCCGCGGAAGAAGTTGCCGCCGCCGACCACGATCGCGACCTGCACGCCGCTGCTGACGACGTCGCGGACCTGACGGGCGATGTCGGAGACGACGTCGAGGTCGAGGCCGACCGCGCCGCCGCCGAACACCTCGCCGGACAGCTTGAGCAGGACCCTCTGGTAGGGCTGCCCCTCGCGCGCGGAGGCCGCCTCCCTGTCGGTGCTCACGGGGTGGCGGCCTCCTTGCGTGCGGGCGTTCGGGGGGTGGAGCAGGGTCTGGGACGGGAGCCTAGGCCTGCCCGACCTTGAAGCGCGCGAAGCCCTTGACCTCGACGCCGGCCTCGGACAGCACCTTGGCCACGGTCTTCTTCGCGTCCTTGGCGAACGCCTGCTCGAGGAGCACGGACTCCTTGAAGAAGCCGTTGACGCGACCCTCGACGATCTTCGACATGGCCGCCTCGGGCTTGCCCTCCTCGCGGGCGGTGGCCTCGGCGATCGAGCGCTCCTTGGCGACGACCTCGTCGGAGACCTCCTCGCGCGACACGTAGGTCGGCGAGAACGCGGCGATGTGCTGCGCGAGGTCCTTGGCGACGTCGGCCGCCTCCCCGGACAGCTCGACGAGCACGCCCAGCTGCGGCGGCAGGTCGGGGTTGGTCTTGTGCAGGTACAGGCCGACGTACGCGCCCTCGAAGCTCACCATCCGGCGGACCTCGATCTTCTCGCCGAGGGTGGCGCCGGCGTCGTCGAGCACGTCCTTGAGCGCCTTGCCGTCGACGGTGACCCCGGCCAGGTCGTTGCTGCCCTTGGCCGCCTCGACGACCTGCGCGGCCAGCGCCTGGAAGCGCTCGCCCTTGGCCACGAAGTCGGTCTCGCAGTTGAGCTCGAGCAGGGTGCCGGCGCTGGTGCCGTCGAGCACGGCCGTGACGAGGCCGTTGCTGGCCGCACGCCCCTCGCGCTTGGCGACGCCCTTGAGGCCCTTGATGCGCAGCAGCTCGACGGCCTTGTCGAAGTCGCCGTCGCCCTCGACGAGGGCGTTCTTGCAGTCGGTCATGCCGGCGCCGGTGGTCTCGCGCAGCTTCTTGATGTCCGCGGCGGTCACGCTTGCCATGGTGGGGATCTCCTCAGTCGGTCAGGGGGTGGGCCCGGCGCGGCGCCGCGGGCCGGGGGCCCTGCGGCGCCGCGTCGTGCGGGGCGTGCGGCGGGAGCTAGACCGCGGGGGTCGCGGGCGGGGCGGCGGGGCTGCCCTCGCCGGCGACGGGCTCGGCCCAGCCGGCGCCCTCGACGGTCGCCGCGGGGGCGGCCACGCCCGCCGTGTCGGCGGCCGCACCGGTCAGCAGCTCCTTCTCCCAGTCCGGGAGGGGCTCGCCGGCGCCGACGGCCGGGGCGTTGTCGTAGGACGGCTTGTCGGCACCGGCGTCGGCGCCCGCGTTGGCCTTGCTGCCGGCACGCGCCATGAGGCCCTCGGCGACGGCGTCGGCGATGACCCGCGTGAGGACCTGGATCGAGCGGATCGCGTCGTCGTTGCCCGGGATCTTGTAGTCCACGAGGTCGGGGTCGCAGTTGGTGTCGAGGATCGCGACGACCGGGATGCCCAGCTTGCGGGCCTCGTTGACGGCCAGGTGCTCCTTGTTGGTGTCGACCACCCACACGGCGCTCGGGGTGCGCGTCATCTCGCGGATGCCGCCGAGGGTGCGCGTGAGCTTGGTGCGCTCGCGCTGCAGGACCAGCGCCTCCTTCTTCGTCAGCACCGTCTGGCCTCCGGTCTCCTCGATGAGCTCGAGCTCCTTGAGGCGCTGCAGGCGACCGAAGACGGTCTGGAAGTTGGTCAGCATGCCGCCGAGCCAGCGCTCGGTCACGTAGGGCATCCCCACGCGGCCGGCCTGCTCGATGATGGCCTCCTGGGCCTGGCGCTTCGTGCCGATGAACATCACGGTGCCGCCGTGGGCGACGGTCTCCTTGATGAAGTCGTAGGCACGGTCGATGTGACCCAGCGTCTGGGTCAGGTCGATGATGTAGATGCCGTTGCGCTCGGTGAAGATGAAGCGCTTCATCTTCGGGTTCCAGCGCTTGGTCTGGTGCCCGAAGTGGGCGCCGCTCTCGATGAGCTGGCGCATGGTGACGACGGCCATGGGGGCCCCTGTCTGTGCTCGCACCGACGGGCCGGCCCGCTCGCGCGGCCCGACCTGTGCGGTGCTCGTCCGGGTTGTCGCGGGGTGCCGGGTCGGCCCCCGCCCTGGCGCCCGTGGTGCGTCCCGCCCCCCTCGTCGGGGGGACCGCCGGGACGTCCCAGCCGCCTGGAGAGGCAGCGGTCGGACGCGCGAAGTCGACCCGGCGGACCGGGTCGCTGCTGCGAGTGTACGCGCGCGGGGCCCAGCGCCGTCCACAGCGCGTGCGGCCCTCCACAGCGGCGCGGTCAGCCGACCCCGGGCCGGCCCCGCGAGCCGACGCTGCCGGGCGTGATCCTCCTCGTGCGCCGCCTCGGACTGCTCGCCCTGCTGCTCCTCGTGCTCGTCGGCGGCGCGCCCCCGGTGTCCGCCGCGCCGTCCTGGGGCTGGCCCCTGGCCGGCCCGCCGCCGGTGACGCGGCCCTTCGCCCCGGGGCCGACGCCGTACTCCCCGGGCCACCGCGGCGTCGACCTGTCGGCCCGGCCCGGCGCCGCGGTGCTCAGCGCCGGCACCGGGGTCGTCGCGTACGCGGGGCGGCTCGCCGGACGCGGGGTCGTCGTGGTGGTGCATGGCGCGCTGCGGACGACCTACGAGCCGGTGGACGCGTCGGTCGCCGTCGGCGAGCTGGTGCTGCGCGGGCAGCGCCTCGGGTCGCTCGACGGCGGGCACCGCGGGTGCCCCGTCGACGCGTGCCTGCACTGGGGGCTGAAGCGGGGGCTCGACTACCTGGACCCGCTGCGGCTCGTGGGCGCCGGGCCGGTGCGGCTGCTGCCGCGGGAGGGGGGCGGTTCTCCAGAGGAGCAGCGGGGCGGCGCGGGCGGGCGGCGGGTGGCGCAGGTCCCGGGCCGCGCGGCGGGGCTGTCGACCGCACCTGGTCGTGCGGACGCCCCCCGGTCAGCGGGTGCGCCTGACGGAGGCGCTGGGGCGGCCGCCGACGGGGCCGTGGCAGGCCCCTCGGGGGTGCTGTCCTCGCAGGACACGGGGCTCTCGGCGGGCCTGCCGCCCTCCGCCGGCCTGCCGCCCTCCGCCGGCCTGCCGCCCTCCGCCGGCCTGCTGACCTCGCCGGGGCTGCCGACCTCGCCGGACGGGGCGCGCGCGGGATCTACGGAGGGCCTGCCGACCTCACCGGACGGGGCGCCTCCGGTGGGGCTGCCGACCTCGCCGGGCGCGGCGCCTCCCGCGAGCCCGCCGCCTGCACCCGCAGGCTCGCCCGTCCCGGCCGGCGTCGTGCTCACGGCCGCCGCCGTCGGGTTCCTGGGGCGCTTCCTGCTCCGACCCCCGTGAGCCGCTCATGACGTCCGCGCAGGGCTGCCCAGCCCCCGCGCCCGTACCGCGGCTGCCTAGTCCTTCTGATCGGCGAGCTTGCCGCGCAGCTGCAGCACGGCCTTGGTGTGCATCTGGCAGATGCGGCTCTCGGTCACGCCGAGCACCTGGCCGATCTCGGCGAGCGTCAGGCCCTCGTAGTAGTAGAGGGTCACGACGATCTTCTCGCGCTCGGGCAGCGTGTTGATCGCCTTGGCGAGCAGGTGCTTGGTCTCCTCGGACTCGAACGCCTGGACCGGGTCCTCGGCCTTGGTGTCCTCGAGGGTGTCGACCAGCGACAGCTTGTCGCCCTTCTCCCCGCCCGCCGTCAGCAGCTCGTCGAGAGCGACGACGTTGACGAAGCTGACCTGGCTGAAGATCGTGTGCAGGTCCTCGAGCGCGATGCCCAGCTCGGCGGCGACCTCGGCCTCGGTCGGCGAGCGGCGCAGCTTGGCCTCGAGGGCCGCGTACGCCTTCTCGACCTCGCGGGCCTTGTAGCGGACCGAGCGCGGGATCCAGTCGATCGACCGCAGCTCGTCGATGATCGCGCCCTTGATGCGGCTGATCGCGTACGTCTCGAACTTGATGGCGCGCTCGAGGTCGAACTTCTCGATCGCGTCGATGAGGCCGAAGATCCCGTACGAGACCAGGTCGGCCTGCTCGATGTTGGGCGGCAGGCCCACGCCGACGCGGCCGGCGACGTACTTCACCAGCGGCGAGTAGTGCAGGATCAGCCGCTCGCGCAGCCGCTCCTCCTTGGTGTCCTTGTACTCGCGCCAGAGCAGCGCGATCGCGGACTCGATCTCCTCGCGCTCCTCGTCGGACATGCCGGCGTACCGGCCGCCGCGGCGCACGGGCTTGGCCGGGGCGCCGTTCGCCACAGCGCTGGCCGGCCCCCCGGAGGGAGCGGTCCCGGTCGCCTGGGCGCCCGGCACCGAGGCGGCCAAGCGGCCCGAGCGCTCAGGCTCGGGGGTGCGCACGGTCATAGCTCGTCCTCAGCCGCTCGACGCTGACATGCGTGTAGATCTGGGTCGTCGCGAGCGTAGCGTGACCGAGCAGTTCCTGAACGGAGCGCAGGTCGGCCCCGCCCTCCAGCAGGTGTGTGGCGGCGCTGTGCCGCAGCCCGTGCGGGCCCAGGTCGGGGGCCCCCGGGACGGCCGCGAGGCGGGCGTGGACCAGCGTGCGCACGGCCCGCTGGTCCACCCGGCCGCCGCGGGCGCCGAGCAGCAGTGCGGGACCGCTCCCGGCCCGGGCCCAGGCCGGCCGGCCCGCCCGCAGCCAGGCCTCGACCGCGCGCGACGCCGGCTGGCCGTACGGCACCGAGCGCTCCTTGCCGCCCTTGCCCAGGACCCGCACCACCCGCCGGGCCCCGTCCACGTCGTCGACGTCGAGCCCGCAGAGCTCCCCCACGCGGATGCCCGTCGCGTACAGCAGCTCCAGCGCCGCGCGGTCGCGCAGGTCGACCGGGGACGCGCCGTCGACGGTGTCGAGCAGCCGCGTGGTCTCGTCGGGGCGCAGGACGTCGGGCAGCGGGCGCTGCCCCTTCGGCGTCGCGAGCAGCAGCCCGGGGTCCGCTGGCAGCAGCCCCCGACGGTGAGCCCAGGCCGTGAAGACCCGGGCCGACGACCCGCGGCGGGCCAGCGTGCTGCGGGCGGCCCCCGTGCTGCGCTGGCGGGCCAACCAGCTGCGCAGCACGCCCAGGTCGAGCTCCGCCGGCTCCTGCACGCTCAGCCGTACCGCGTGCTCGAGCAGCGAGGCGACGTCGCCCCGGTACGCGCGCACGGTGTGCTCGGACCGGCCCCGCTCGAGCGAGAGGTGCCGGACGAAGCCCTCGAGCGCGTCGGCCAGCGCGAGCGGCAGCGGACCGGGCTGCCCCGCCCGCTCCACCTCCGCCCCCTGCACGTGCGTCCGCTCCACGTCGGCGACGCTGCGCCGCCCGCCCGCTGAGGTCAAGGCGGCGCGCGGGAGTCGAGCGAGGTCGGGCACGATGGGCTCCCCGACCGGAGGAGTGCACGTGCAGACCCTGTCGAAGGGCGCCAACGCCCCGCTGCCCGGTGACGTCGTGACCGTGCAGGTGCAGTGCTCGAGCCCGGTCGACGTCTCGGCGCTGCTGCTCACCGAGCAGGGCCGGGTGCGCAGTGACGACGACATGGTGTTCTACAACCAGCCAGCCGGGCCGGGCGTGCAGCACCGCGCCGGCGGCGGCGGGACGCCCGACAGCGTGGTCATGACGCTCGGCGCGGTGCCGGCCGACATCGACAAGGTCGTGGTCACCGCCAGCCTCGACGGCTCCGGGCCGGCGACGTTCGGCGCCGTGGGCTCGCTGGTGGCGCGTGTCCTCGACGCCGCCGGCGGCCCTGCGGTGGAGTTCCCGGTGACCGGGCTGGGCGCCGAGAAGGCCCTCATCTGCGTCGAGGTCTACCGCCGGCAGGGCGCGTGGAAGGTGCGCGCCGTCGGGCAGGGCTACGCCGACGGGCTGGCCGGCATCGCCACCGACTTCGGCATCACCGTGGACGACGCGCCGCCCCCCGCCGCGGCCCCGACGCCGGCGGCTGCCCCGGCAGTACCGCCTGCGCCCCCGGCGAGCAGCGGGCGAGTCAACCTCGACAAGGGCCGCGTCTCGCTGGCCAAGCAGCAGACGGTGTCGCTGGTCAAGACCGGCGCTCCCCCGCTCGCCCGGGTGCGGATGGGCCTGGGCTGGGACCCGGCCCGCCAGGGTGCGGACGTCGACCTCGACGCCTCGGTCATCGCGTTCGACGTGCGCGGCAAGGACGTCGAGAAGGTCTGGTACGGCAACCTCAAGGGCTTCGGCGGGGCGATCAGCCACTCCGGGGACAACCTCACCGGTGAGGGCGCGGGCGACGACGAGGTGATCACCCTGGAGCTCGACCGGCTGCCGCGCGACGTCGAGGGCCTGGTCTTCACGGTGAACTCCTACCGCGGGCAGAAGTTCACCGAGCTGAAGACCGCGTACTGCCGGCTGCTCGACGACCAGGGCACCGAGCTGGTCCGCTACGACCTGGGCGAGACCGAGGCCAAGACCGGCGTGCTGCTCTGCAAGCTCGTCCGCGAGTCCGACGGCACCTGGTCGATGACGGCGCTCGGGATCTTCCACGACGGCCGCAACGTCAAGAAGATGATCGACCCCGCGCGCGCCACCCTCGGCTGGCGGTAGATCTTCCCCGCTCGTCCGCCCGCAGCGACAGGGCACCGCCCCGAGTGGGTCGGTGCGAGCAGACGAGGCGTGGAGCCCGAGCCGCCCGTCTGCCCGCAGCGACGACGTCATGGCGCGGGCAGGTCACTGCCAGCAGACAAGGCGGAGGTCTGGAGTCCCTTGTCCGCCCGCAGCGACGTCGGGACCGGCTGTCCCCGTTGCTGCAGGCGGACGAGGCGGGACCCGAGACCGGCTTGTCCGCCCGTGGGGACGTCGTGAGCGGCTGCCCGGGCGCCAGGAGCAGACGAGGCGGAGAGGTCGAGCCGCTCGTGCACGCGGACAGCGACGGCGCGCCAGCGCCAGTTCGCTGCGGGCGGACACGGCGGGGCGCCCGGAGGCTCAGCGGCCGGCGCCGAGGGGGCTGAGGCGCCAGCCGGTCTCGCTGCGCTCGACGAGGCCCGCGACGAGCAGCGGCGGCAGGACCTGCTGGACCGCCAGCACGGGTACGCCGGCGTCACGGGCGATCGTCGCCTCTCCGGAGCCGCCGCGGAGCGGGACCGCCTCCAGCACGGTGCGCACGAGCTCGGGCAGCGCGTCCCGAGGCCGGTCACGACCGCGGACCGGCGCCGCGTCGTGCTCGCCCACCGGGCTGACGGCGGCCAGCACCTCGCGGCAGCCCGTCACCAGCTCGGCGGCCGGCTCCTCGCCCTCCGCCCGGCGCAGCAGCGCGTGGCAGCCGGCCGACAGCGCGGAGGTGACCGGCCCGGGCACCGCCATCACCGGCCGCAGCAGGTCGCGGGCCCGACCGGCCGTCGACAGCGAGCCACTGCGCAACGCCGCCTCCACCACGACGGTGCCCCGCGACAGCGCCGCGATGAGCCGGTTGCGCACCAGGAACCGCACGCGCGTCGGGGTCGCTCCCGGCGGGTGCTCGCTGACCAGCAGGCCGCGCTCGGCGACGCGGGCCAGCAGCCGGTCGTGCCCGCGCGGGTAGGCGACGTCGACCCCGCAGGCCAGCACCGCGACCGTCGGCGCCCGGCCGCTGGCGAGCGCACCGCGGTGGGCCGCGCCGTCGATGCCGTACGCGCCCCCGCTCACGACCGTCACGCCCTCGTCGGCCAGGCCGGTCACGAGCTCACCCGCGACGTGCTCGCCGTACGCGCTGGCTGCCCGGGCGCCGACCAGGGCGACCGATCGCTCCACCGCCTCGTCGAGCCGCAGGCTCCCGCGCACGACCAGCGCCAAGGGAGGCGCCTGCAGCAGTGCCCCGCGGCGGGTCCAGGTCAGACGGGCTGCCGGCCACTCCTCGTCGCCCGGGCACACCAGCCGGCCGCCCACCTCGGCCAGCCGGGCCAGGTCCGCGGCGGCGTCCACGTGGGTCGCTCGGGCCTGCGCCGCAGCGGCCAGCGCCGGCGAGATCCCCAGGGCGGCGCGGCCCTCGCGCAGCTGCCCGACCACAGCTGCCGCACCGACCTCCTCGACGGCGTCGTGGACCGGCCACGCTCCGGGCTCGGCGAGGCGCGACAGCGCGAGCCGGGCCAGCCGCTCCGCCGGCGGCAGCGGGCTCACGCCGCCGCCCCGGTGACCCGCTGCACCAGCGGTGACAGCCGCTCCGACCGGAGCCCTCCACGCCCTGTGCCCGCCCCGGCAGAGCGGCGTACGGGGCCGACCCGCTGCGCCTGCGGCACCCCGCTCACGCCGCCGACCCACTCCACCTGCGCCACCCCGCCCGTACCGCCGGACTTCTCCACCTGCGGCACCCCGCTGACGCCGCCGCCGCGCTCCACCTGCGCCACCCCGCACACGCCGCCGCCCCGCGCCACCGCGCTCATGCCGCCACCCCCACGGCGTGCCGCCCGAGGCGGTACCCGAGCGCCATCGCCACCTGCCCCTCGCCGGGCTGGCCGGCGTCCTGCAGGTCGGACAGCGTCCAGGCCAGCCGCGCCACCCGCCCGTAGCCGCGCGCCGTCAGCAGCCCGGCATCGAGGGCCTGCTCGGCCACCCGGGTGGCCGCCCGCGGCAGCGGCCACCGGCGCAGCAGCTCCACCCCCGGCACGTCCCCGTTGGTGCGCCAGGGCGTGCCGGCGTAGCGCGCCGCCGCCCGGCCACGGGCCGCCGCGACCCGCGCCGCGACCGCCGCGCTCGGCTCCCCCAGCCCCTGCTCGGCGAGCAGCTCGGCGCGGGTGATCCGCGGGACCTGCACGTGCATGTCGACGCGGTCCAGCAGCGGACCGGACAGCCGGGCCAGGTAGCGCCGCCGGGCGTCCGGCGCGCACGTGCAGTCCTGCTCCCGCCGCGCGCACGGGCACGGGTTGGCCGCCAGCACCAGCGTGAAGCGCGCCGGGTAGACCGCCGTCCCGCCCACCCGCCGGATCTGCAGCCGCCCCGACTCCAGGGGCTGCCGCAGCGCGTCGAGCACGCCCCGGCCGAACTCCGGCGCCTCGTCGAGGAACAGCACCCCGCCGTGGGCGAGCGACGCCGCGCCGGGGCGCGCCACCCCGCTGCCGCCGCCGACGACGCTGCTGACCGTCGCGGTGTGGTGCGGGTCCTGGAACGGCGGCCGGGTGATGAGCGGCTGCCCGGGCGGGAGCGCCCCGGCGACCGAGTGGATCGCGGTCACCTCGAGGGCCGTCTGCCCGCTCAGCGGCGGCAGCACGCCGGGCAGCCGCTCGGCCAGCATCGTCTTGCCCGACCCCGGCGGCCCGAGCAGCAGCAGGTGGTGGCCGCCGGCGGCCGCGACCTCCACCGCCGTGCGGCCGGTGACCTGCCCCGCGACGTCGAGCAGGTCGGGCGGTGCGCCCTGCTCGACCGGCTCCTCGGGCGCCGGCAGCGGCTCGTCGTACGGCTCCCCGCGCAGCAGGGCGACCAGCCCCGCCAGGGTCGCCACCCCGACCGCCCGCACCCCCGGCACCAGCTGCGCCTCGGCGAGGTTGCCCTGCGGGACCACCACCTGCTCGAACCCGGCCCGCGCGGCCGTCAGCACCGCGGGCAGCACCCCCCGCAGGGGACGCACCCGCCCGTCCAGCCCCAGCTCGCCCAGCAGCACCCGCGACGGCAGCGCGCCGGCCGGCACGACCGCCGCGGCGGCGAGCACCGACACCGCCAGCGCCAGGTCGAACCCGCTCCCCCGCTTGGGCAGCCAGGCCGGCGACAGCCCGAGGGTGATGCGCCGCTGGGGCCAGGCCTGCCCGGAGTTGACCACCGCCGCCCGCACCCGGTCGCGGGCCTCGGCCAGCGCCGCGTCCGGCAGCCCCGTGACCGTCAGCCCGGGCAGCCCCAGCGCCAGGTCGGCCTCGACCTCGACCACGTGCCCGTCCATGCCGACCAGCCCCACCGCGTACGCCCGAGCGACCGCCACGCCCACCACCTCCGGCAGCGAGGCTGCAGCCCGCAGAGCGGCCACGGGGCAGGCCGACCGCGGCGTGTGGACGGGCCGGTCAGCTGTGGACCGTCAGGCGTAGCCGTGCTCGCCGTCGGAGACCCCGGGCTCGGGCACCCAGCCGCCGTGGCCGGACGCGCCGCGGCCGCCCTCGCCCGCCCCGCTCTCCGAGCTGACGCCGAGCAGCGCGCGGGTGACCGACTGCGTGCTGTCGAGCAGGTCGTCGAGCGCCGCGGACAGGTGCGCGGCGGTCACCACCTGCAGTGGCCCGTCCTGCTCGGACAGCGCCTCGAGCACGGCCCGGCGCAGCAGCTCCTTGACGAACGACGCGGTCACGCCCTCGGTCCGCTCGACGACCTCGGCCGTCTGCGCCTCGTCCACCTGCAGCGGCACCCCGCGGCTGTAGACCTCGAACAGCCGCCGGCGGGCGTCGGCGTCGGGCAGCCCGACCTCCACCGCCACGTCGACCCGGCCCGGCCGCGCGGCCAGCGCGGGCTCGAGCAGGTCCGCCCGGTTCGTCGTCAGCAGGAACAGCAGGTCGGCGTCGGCGGCCGCCCCGTCCATCGCGTCCAGCAGCTCGAACAGCACCGGCCTCGGCCCCGGCCCGTAGCCGCGGTCCTCCGCGACGAGGTCGACGTCCTCGAGCACGACGACGGCGGGCTGCAGGTCGCGGGCCAGGCCCGTCACCTCCCCGATCATGTGCAGGGCGCGCCCCGAGAGCATGATCACCGTGGAGCCGGTGAGCCGCTGCACGACGTAGCGCGTGGTGTGGGTCTTGCCGGTGCCGGGCGGGCCGTGCAGCAGCAGGCCGCGCTTGAGGTGCTGCCCGGCGTCGCGCAGGGCCTGCCGCCGCTCCGCGATGTCGACCGTGTGGCGCTCGACCCGGCGCAGCACCGCCTCCGGCAGCACCACGTCCTCGCGGCCGGTCGGGGGCAGCACCGGGAAGGCCACCTCGAGACCGCCGCGCGGCCCGGCCCGCAGCTCGAGCACCTGGCCCCGGTAGACGTTGAGGTCGTGCCGCAGCCCGTCGAGCTCGCGCAGCACCTCCTGGGCGACGTCGGTGGCGAGCCCGGCCACCTCGAGGGTGATGCTCGGCTCCTCGTGCTGCTCCGGGCCGCGCACCTGCAGGACGTACGAGCCGCGCGCGTCGGTCACCAGCAGCAGGGCCCGCTGCAGGCACGCCACGGTGCGGCCGGGCCCCGACGGCAGGTCGGCCAGGTCGGGCGCCGACAGCCGCAGCGGGGGCATGGCGTCGCCGTGCAGCAGCTGCTGCAGGGACACCGGGGCGTGGTGCGGCGGCAGCGTGAGCCCGTGCACGGCGACCTCGCGGCCGGGCTGCGCCACCCACGCGTCGAGGGCCACCTGCACGTTGACCTGCTCGAACGGCGGGAGCTCGCGGGTGAGCACCGAGCGGGCCAGGCCGGCCTCGCCGAGGGCGTCCCGCACGAGCAGGACGACCTCGTTGTGGCGCGAGCCGGCACCGGTCTCGTGCGCCCACTCGAGCAGCCCGATCAGCGACCGAGCGAGCTCCTCGCGCTCGGCGCTCATGCCGCCGCTGCGTGCTCGACCGGGACGGCCTCCTCGGGGCGCGGCGGGGGCGGGGGCGTGCCCTCGCCGAACGGCCGGCCGCCGAGCTCCTCGCGCCCGTGGGCGGTCAGCCAGCCGGACGTGTCGGGGCCCCTCGGCACCACCCCGGTCGGGTTGATGTCGCGGTGGACCTCGTAGTAGTGCCGCTTGATCTGCACGAAGTCGGTCGTGTCGCCGAACCCGGGGGTCTGGAACAGGTCGCGCGCGTACGCCCACAGCACCGGCATCTCGGTGAGCTTGCTCCGGTTGCACTTGAAGTGGCCGTGGTAGACGGCGTCGAAGCGCGCCAGGGTCGTGAACAGCCGGACGTCGGCCTCGGTGATGGTGTCGCCGACCAGGTAGCGCTGCCCGGACAGCCGCTCGCCGAGCGCATCGAGGCGGGAGAACAGGCGGTCGTAGGCCCGGTCGTAGGCCGCCTGCGTCCCGGCGAAGCCGCAGCGGTAGACGCCGTTGTTGACGTCGGCGAACACCTCGGCGTTGACCGCGTCGATCTCGTCGCGCCGTGCCTCGGGGTAGAGCTCCGGCGCGCCCTCGCGGTGGTGCTCGCGCCACTCCAGCGACAGGTCGAGGGTCATCTGCGGGTAGTCGTTGGTGACGACCTGGCCGCTCGGCACGTCGACGACCGCCGGGACGGTGATGCCGCGGTCGTAGTCGGGCATGCGGGCGAAGAACGCCTCCTGCAGGCGCTCGATGCCGAGCACCGGGTCGCGCCCGCCGGGGTCGAGGTCGAACGTCCAGCTGCGCTCGTCGTGGGTCGGGCCGCAGAAGCCGATCGACAGGGCGTCCTCCAGCCCGAGCAGCCGCCGGACGATGATCGACCGGTTGGCCCAGGGGCAGGCGCGCGCGACGACCAGCCGGTAGCGGCCGGCCTCGACGGGCCAGCCGTCGCGGCCGTCGGCCGTGATGCGGGTGGCGAGGTAGCGCGCGTCGCGGCTGAACTCGCCGAACGGAGCGACGTACGTGCCGGGTGCCTCGGGTGTCATGGGGGTGCCCTTCCCCCGCACCGTCTCAGAACGCACCGCGCAGGTGCACGACCCGCGGGGCCTGCCCCCGTGCCCGCACGACGCTCACGACGTCGAACCGCACCTCGCGGCGGCCGTCCGGCGGGTGCTCCTGCAGCCACCGGACGGCCAGCGCCCGCACCCGGCGCGCCTTGACCGGGCCGACCGCCTCCGCCGGCTCGCCGAACGCGGTGCCGCTGCGCGTCTTCACCTCGCAGAACACCACCGTGCCGTCGGGCTCGCGGGCCACCAGGTCCAGCTCGCCCTCTCGGCAGCGCCAGTTGCGGTCCAGCAGGACCGCGCCCGTGGCCGCCAGGTGCTGCGCGGCGAGGTCCTCCCCCCACCGCCCGAGCTCGATCCGCTGCGCCGACACCGCGACCACCTCCGCCGACAGCCTGCGCCGCGCGGGCGCACAGGGGCGGGTGGCGCAGGTGCCTGGGGACGAGCGGACCGCCTGTGGACGGCTACGGCGTCGTGCGGTCGTCGCCCTGCGAATGCAGGACGTCGCGGCCCTCGACGTCGCGGTCGACCGTCCCGTCCCGGTGCGCACCGCCGACGGGCACGGTGGGCTCCTCCCCCGGCACCTCGGCGGCCCGGATGCCGTGCACGATGGACTGCGTCTCGCTGGTGCCCTCCATGGGCAGGTCGTGCGGCACCGCGACGTCCTGGGAGTCGCCCGGCTGGTCGGTCGGCGGGGCACTGGACGCAGGCGGCGCGCCCGGCACCATGCGTGCGGCGCCGGCCTCCACGTCGGTCTCCTGCTCCTCCGGGCTGCTGCCCAGGCTGCCGGGCTGGCGCTGCGCGGTGCCGACCGTGCGCTGCACCGGCCGCTCCGGGCCGGCTGCGCTCCCCCCGCTGCTGCCGCCGTCCAGCGCCGGCCGGTCGTCGAGCGGGGAGACGCCGGCGTTGACCGGTCCCGCGTAGAGCGTCCCGCCCGCCAGCGACACGTCCCGGTCGCGCGCGGCGGCGTGGCTCGGCGTCTGCGGGTCGGCGGCTCCGACGTTCATGTCCCCGAGCTCGGGCGGCGGGAGCGGCGCGGTCGGGTCGCCCTCGCCCGGCGTGGCCGGCATCGGCTCGGCCTTGCCCTGGTTGGTGTCGGGTGAGGCCTGGCCGCCCTTGGCGGTGCGGTCCGCCAGCGTGACCGGGCCGCGGTCCTCGACGTCCAGCTGCGAGCTGACGCTGCCCGGCTCGGCGTCGGAGTCGGGGGCCGCCTGCCCGGAGGAGTCGGAGGCGTTCTGGTCGGAGGCGCCGGCGGAGCGGCGGGAGAACAGGGACATGCGCCGCTCGTACCCCCGGGCCACGACCTGACGCGGGGGCGTCAGGAGCCCGGCAGCTCCAGGTCCGGCTTCTCGAGCTTCTCGACGTTGACGTCCTTGAACGTCAGCACGCGGACGGACTTCACGAAGCGCGCCGGGCGGTACATGTCCCACACCCAGGCGTCGCCGAGCGTCAGCTCGAACCAGACCTCGCCGTCGGACGTGCGCGGCTGCACGTCGACGCTGTTGGCCAGGTAGAACCGCCGCTCGGTCTCCACGACGTAGTCGAACTGGCGGACGATGTCGCGGTACTCCCGGTAGAGCTGCAGCTCCATCTCGGTCTCGTACTTCTCGAGCTCTTCCGCACTCACGAGGCCGCACGCTCCATCTGGACAGTCTGCCGCATGGCGGCGCGGACGTTGACGTAGGAGAAGCGGTGCTCCGGGCAGGGCCCGTGCGCCGCCAGGGCCGCCGTGTGGTCGGGCGTGGAGTAGCCCTTGTGCACGTCGAACCCGTACGCCGGGAAGCGCCCGTGCAGCGCGCCCATCATCCGGTCGCGGGTCACCTTGGCGACCACGGAGGCGGCGGCCACGCACGCCGCGACCCTGTCGCCCTTCCACACCGCGAGGGCGGGCGCGGGCATCCCCGCGACCGGGAACCCGTCCGTCAGCACGTACGACGGGCAGGGCCGCAGCCGGCCGACGGCCTGCCGCATGGCGCGCACGTTCATGACGTGCAGCCCGCAGCGGTCGACCTCCTGCGGCGGCACGACGACGACCTCGACGCCGAGCGCCCGGTCGAGCACCTCGTCGTACGCCGCCTCGCGCGCCCGCTCGGTGAGCAGCTTGGAGTCGGCGAGCCCCGGCACCTCGCCGCGCCGCCCGGCGGACAGGACCACGGCGGCGACCACCAGCGGGCCGGCGCAGGCGCCCCGGCCGGCCTCGTCGGTGCCGGCGACGTGGGGGAAGCCGCTGCGCTGCAGCACCCGCTCGAAGGCCCACAGGCCGCTCTCGGTGCGCACGACCGGCTTCGGCGCGACCGCGATCACGCGGCCAGCACCCGGGCCAGCACCGCGGCGAGGTCGTCCGGGAAGACGAGCTCGCCGGTGCCCGCCAGCTCCGACCGCGGCCACCAGCGGTGCCCGGTGACGCTCGCGACCTCGAGCGGCGTGAAGCCCGAGGAGTCGACCTCGTGCGCGTCGACGCGGGCCAGGTAGTAGACCTCGGCCTGCCGGTAGTCCGTGCCGGCGAAGGAGAACAGGGCGACCCGCTCGTGGACGACGTCGCCGAGGGCGTGCGCCGCGAGCTGCAGCCCGGTCTCCTCGCGCAGCTCGCGGCAGGCGGCGTCGACCGGGGCCTCCCCCTCGTCGAGCCCGCCGCCGGGTGTGAACCACCAGCCGCCGCGACTCGCGTCCGCCGGGTCCGTGCCGCGCAGCAGCAGGACCCGGTCGGCGGCGTCGACGAGCAGGACCCGCGCGGCCCGGCGGTCGACCACCGCGGCCTCTCCCGGGCGGTCCTCGGTCACGGGCGACAGCCTAGGACGGGTCGGGCAGGTCCCAGTCGTCGTACGGCTCGTCGACCCGCTCGCCCGCCAGCAGCCGCGGCAGCAGCGCCGGGAGCCCGCGCGGGAAGAACCGGCCGTCGTGCGCGGCGACCTCCTCGGGCGTCCACCAGCGCTGGCCCAGGATCGAGCCCTTCTCCACGTCGGTGAGCGCGCTGGTCGCGAGCTCGGGCGGGCCGGGCAGCCGCGCGACGCGGGCCTCGTGGTCGGCGAGGTGGCGGCGCCGGCGCCAGGTGAAGGCGGCGCGCTGGGTCCACAGCAGCGGCCCGACGCACGTGGGCGGCACGACGACGCCGGTCTCCTCCAGCACCTCGCGCACGGCGGCCGTCGCGCCGTCCTCGCCCTGCTCGGTCCCGCCGCCGGGCAGCTCCCACCAGGTGGTGGCGGGCGCGCCGGGGTCGACGCAGTCGAGCAGCAGGACCCGGCCCGAGGGGTCGACGACGACGAGCTTGGAGGACGTCCTCACGCGGCGGCGCGGCGGCGCCGGCCCCGGCGCAGGGCCGCGACGGGCAGCGCGCCGATCGCGCCGAGCGCGTACGGCACCCCCGTCGCGGCGGCCGCCGGCAGCCCGAGGGCACTGCCCCCGAACACCTCCGGCACCTGGAGCAGGTCTGCCCGGCCGAAGGGCCACACGACGACGAACGCCCGCCCGATGACCTTCTCGACGGGCACGGTGCCCAGGTCGCCGTCCTCGAGGTGCAGCCGGGAGTCGCTGGAGCAGCACCGGTGGTCGCCCATGACGAACAGCCGGCCCTCCGGCACCAGGACGCCGGGCGCGTCGGGCGGGCAGACGGCCTCGCCCGTCCCGGCCTGGCAGAACACCTGCTCGTCGTCCTCGTACACGTAGGGCTCGACGAGCGGCACGGGCTCGCCGCCCGGTGGCTGGACCGTCACGAGGCCGTCGGTGCAGCAGGCGACCCGGTCGCCGGGCGTGCCGATGACCCGTTTGATGAAGTCCCGCTCGCCCGTGGCACCGACGCCGAGCAGCGCCGAGACCCTGCTCAGCACCTTGCTCACGGGGCTGGTGGGCTCGGCGAGCATCAGCGTCCCGGGGTCCGGCGAGAAGGAGCCTTCGCCGTTGAAGACCACGACCTCGCCGCGCCGGATGTCGCGGAAGTCGTAGACGAGCTTGTTGACGAGCACCCGGTCCTGGATGGCGAGGGTCTGCTGCATCGAGCCCGACGGGATGTAGAACGCCTGGACGAGGAACGCCCTGATCAGCAGCGCCAGCCCGAGCGCGACGACCACGAGGAACGGCAGCTCGCGGAAGAACCCGCCCGACGAGGAGCCCGCCCGCTGCGGCGCGTCGCCTGCGTCGCCGGGCTCGAGCTGCGGGTCGGTCGCCTCGGAGTCGCTGCTCATCACGCAGACCCTAACGGCGAGGCTCCGGCGGTGGTGCCGGAGCGGACGGGGCCCGGCACGACGACGCCGCGCCCCCGAGGGGGACGCGGCGTCGGACGCATGAGCGGGCGCGAGCGGGGCGTGACCGGTCAGGCCTTCTTGGCGGCCTTCGCGGGGATGCTCTCGCGCTTCTCCTTGATCTTGGCCTTCTTGCCGCGCAGCTCGCGCAGGTAGTAGAGCTTGGCCCGCCGGACGTCGCCGCGCGTGACGACCTTGATGTCCTCGATCACGGGGGTGTGCACCGGGAAGGTGCGCTCCACGCCGACGCCGAAGCTCACCTTGCGGACGGTGAACGTCTCGCGGTTGCCGCCGCCCTGGCGACGGATCACGACGCCCTGGAAGCGCTGGACGCGCGAGCGGTTGCCCTCGACGACGCGGACGCCGACGTCGACCGTGTCGCCCGGCCGGAAGTCGGGGATGTCGCTGCGCAGCTGCGCGGCGTCGAGCTCGTCGAGCGTGTGCATGGCAGTCGCCTTCTCGTGCAGCAGTGGCGCGGAGCGCCAGGAGGTCCGGGTCTGCGGGCGGCAGCGCGACGCTCAGGTCTGCGCGGCCCGCAACAGCCCTCTACTCTGCCACACGCCGCGCCGGGCCCGACGGCGCCGGCGGCCCGGGCTCGGCCAGCACCACCCGGTCGCGGTCGTCGAGCCGGTCGGCCAGCGCCGCCAGCAGCTCCGGCCGGCGGGCGGCGGTCCGCCGCAGGGCCTCGTCGCGGCGCCAGCGCGCGATCGCGGCGTGGTCGCCGGACAGCAGCACCGGCGGGACGGCGAGCCCCTCCCAGACCGGCGGGCGCGTGTACGGGGCTCCCTCGAGCAGGCCGTCGCTGAAGCTGTCGTCCTGCGCGGAGGCGGCGTTGCCGAGCACCCCCGGCAGCAGGCGCGCGACGGCCTCGACGACGACGAGCACCGCCACCTCCCCGCCGGCGAGGACGTAGTCGCCGAGGGACAGCTCGAGCACGCGCATCCGCCGGGCGGCGTGCTCGGCCACCCGGCCGTCGATCCCCTCGTACCGGCCGCAGGCGAACAGCAGCCACGGCTCGGTGGCGAGCTCCGCGGCGAGCGCCTGGGTGAACGGCTGCCCGCTCGGGCTCGGCAGCAGCAGCAGCGGCTGCGCCCCCGTCCCGTCCTCCCCGGGCGGGGCGACCGCGTCGAGCGCCCGGCGCCACGGCTCCGGCGTCATGACCATGCCGGGCCCGCCGCCGTACGGGCTGTCGTCGACCGTGCGGTGGACGTCCGTGGTCCAGGCGCGCAGGTCGTGCACGCGCACGTCGAGCAGGCCGCGCTCGCGCGCCCGGCCCATGAGCGACAGTCCGAGCGGGGCGAGGTAGTCGGGGAAGACGGTGACGACGTCGACGCGCACGGGTCAGGAGCCGCCGGGGTCGGGTACGGCCGAGTCGTCCGTGCCGCCGGCGCCGCCGTCGCCGCCGTCGTCGCCCGCGGTCTCCTCGGACAGGTCCAGCAGCCCCTCGGGGAGCTCGAGCACGACCCGCCCGCCGGCGACGTCGACGACCGGCACCATGGCCGCCACGAACGGCACGAGGACCTCCGGCGAGCCGGCACCCACCTCGCCCCGCCGCACCACGAGGACGTCGCCGTGGGGCAGGTGCAGCACCTCTGAGAGGGTGCCCAGCCGGGTGCCGTCCGCCAGCTCGGCGGCCAGGCCCACGAGCTGGAAGTCGTGGAACTCGTCGGGGTCGTCGGTGGGCGGCAGCGTCGCCGCGTCGACGAGCAGCAGGGTGTCGCGCAGCGACTCGGCGGCGTCGCGGTCGGCGACGCCCTCGAACGCCACCACCAGGCGGCCGTTCTGGTCGCGCCGGGAGGCCACGCGCAGCGGCCCGCGCTCCGGGGGCTCGGTGAGCAGCAGGGCGCCGTCGGCGAAGCGCTCGTCGGGGGCGTCGGTGCGCACCTCGACCGTCACCTCGCCGCGGATCCCCTGCGGCTTGCCGATCCGCCCCACGACGAGCAGCCCGGCCCCCTCCCCGGTGGGGGAGGGACCGGGCTGGACGACGGGGCCGGGCGCGGGCGCCCGGCGCCCCTGGCCGGCGACGCGCGGCCGACGACCAGGGACCGCCACGCTCTAGCGGACCTCGTCGGTGTCGACCACGTCCACGCGCACGCCCCGGCCGCCGATGGCGGTCGTGATGGTGCGCAGCGCCTTGGCGGTGCGGCCGTTGCGGCCGATCACCTTGCCGAGGTCCTCCGGGTTGACGCGCACCTCGATGGTGCGGCCCCGCCGGCCGGTCACCAGCTCGACGGTGACGTCGTCCGGGTTGTCGACGATGCCGCGCACCAGGTGCTCGACCGCGGACTCCAGCACCTACTGCTCCGCCGGCGGGACCTCGGAGCCGGCCGGCTCGGCGACGGGCTCGGCCTCGACGGCGACCGCGGTGGCGGCCTCGTCGGCCGGGAGCTCCGCGACGGTCTCGGCGGCCGGCTTCACCGTCGGGTCGGCCGGGACGTCGGCGGCGGCCGGGGCCGCGCCGGTGGCCTTGGGGGCCGCCTTCTTCTTCGGGGTGGTCGCCGCACCGGCGCCGCCCTCGGTGTTGGCGAGCGACGCGGCCTCGAAGGCGGCGCGGCGGTCGGGCTTGGGCTCGGCCACGCGCATCGGCGCGGGGGCGGCCTCGCCCTTGAAGCGCTGCCAGTCGCCGGTCACCTTGAGGATGCGCTCGACCGGCTCGGTCGCCTGCGCGCCGACGCCCAGCCAGTACGCCGCGCGGTCCGCGTCGACCTCGATGAAGGAGGGCTCCTCCTTCGGGTGGTACTTGCCGATCGTCTCGATGACGCGGCCGTCGCGCTTGGTGCGCGCGTCGGCGACGACGATCCGGTAGTACGGCGCGCGCATCTTGCCGAGCCGCATGAGCTTGATCTTCGTTGCCACGGGGTGAGGTGCTCCAGTCGTGCGGAAGGGGTGCGCGGTCGCGGCGCGCGTGGGGGACGCGGCGACCTCGTCGTACGGACACGCCGCCGACGGGTAGAGGGCCGTCGACGGTGTCGGTTCGCCGACCAGTGTGCCAGACGACCCGCCCAGGGGGTCGGCGCCGGACGTGGCTAGCGGGGGCGGCGCAGCCCGAGGGGGTCGGGGCCCGAGCCGCCGCCGCGCGGCAGGCCGAGGGGGTTGGGCGCGCCCGGCGGCAGGCCCGGGAAGCCCTTCGGCAGCTGCGGCGCCGCGGCGGACGGGCCCGGCGGCAGCGCGCGCGGCCCGCCGACGCGGCCCGGCCCCTTCTTGGCCTTCTTGCCCTGCTGCTGGCGCTTGGCCCGGCGACCGCCGGGCAGCCCGGGCATGCCGCCCGCGCCGGCCATCTGCTTCATCATCTTCTGGGCCTCGTAGAAGCGCTCCACCAGGCCGTTGACCTCGGGCACGGTCACCCCGGAGCCCTTGGCGATGCGCAGCCGGCGCGAGCCGTTGAGCAGCTTGGGCGTACGGCGCTCCTGCGGGGTCATCGACTGGATGATCGCGGCGATCCGGTCGAGGTCCTTGTCGTCGACCTGCTCGAGGGCCTCCTTCATCTGCCCCATGCCCGGCAGCATGCCGAGCAGGTTGGCGATGGGGCCCATCTTGCGGACCTGGAGCATCTGCTCCAGGAAGTCCTCGAGGTCGAAGTCCTCGCCGGCCTGCATCTTGCCGGCCATCTTCTCGGCCGACGCCTGGTCGAAGTGCTTCTCGGCCGACTCGATGAGGCTGAGGACGTCGCCCATGCCGAGGATGCGCGAGGCCATCCGCTCGGGGTGGAAGACGTCGAAGTCGGGCAGCTTCTCGCCGGTGCTGGCGAACAGGATCGGCACGCCGGTGAGGTGGCGCACGGACAGCGCCGCACCGCCGCGGGCGTCGCCGTCGAGCTTGGTGAGGACGACGCCGGTGAAGCCGACGCCCTCCTGGAAGGCCTGCGCCGTGACGACCGCGTCCTGGCCGATCATCGCGTCGAGGACGAACAGCACCTCGTCGGGCTGTACGGCGTCGCGGATGTCGGACGCCTGCTGCATAAGCTCGGCGTCGATGCCGAGGCGGCCGGCGGTGTCGACGACCACCACGTCGTGGTTCATGCGCCGCGCGTGCGCGATGCCCTGCCGGGCGGCGTCGACCGGGTCGCCCACGCCGCTGCCCGGGTAGGGGGCGAGGACGTCGACCCCGGCCTGGCCGCCGACGACCTGCAGCTGCTGGACGGCGCTGGGGCGCTGGAGGTCGCAGGCGACGAGCAGCGGCGCGTGGCCCTGCCCCTTGAGGTGGCGGGCGAGCTTGCCGGCGAGCGTCGTCTTGCCGGCGCCCTGCAGGCCGGCCAGCATGATCACGGTCGGCGCCGTCTTGGCGTACCGGAGCACCCGGGTCTCGCCGCCGAGGATCCCGACGAGCTCCTCGTTCACGATCTTGATGACCTGCTGGGCCGGGTTGAGCGCGGCGCTGACCTCCGCGCCGCGGGCCCGCTCCTTGACGTTGGCGATGAACGCCTTCACCACGGGCAGCGCGACGTCGGCCTCGAGCAGGGCGATGCGGATCTCGCGCGCGGTGGCGTCGATGTCGGCGTCGGAGAGGCGGCCCTTGCCCCTCAGGGACGTGAAGACCTTGTCGAGCCGGTCGGACAGGGTGTCGAACACCGGGCCAGCGTAGTCCGCGGGCCCGGGGCAGGCTGCGCCTCGACCCTGAACACGTCTGCTTGGCCCGTCCCCCTGGGAGTCCCCCGTGCACACCGAGCGCTCCGGCTCCGGCCGCCCCCTCGTCCTCGTCCCCGGCGTCGGCGGCACCACCGCCACCTGGGGCGCCGTGCGCACCGGCCTGGCCGCCGAGCGCGAGGTGGTGGCGCTCGAGCTGCCGGGCTTCGGCCGTACGCCGCTGTTCGCCGGCGAGGTGACCATCGCCGCGTACGCGGACGCGCTCGAGGCGCACCTGCGCGCGGAGGGGCTGCAGGGGGCCGACCTCGTGGGCAGCTCCCTCGGGGCGCGGCTCGTGCTGGAGATGGCCCGCCGGGGCCTCGGGCGCTCGTTCGTCGCCCTGGCGCCCGGCGGGTTCTGGAGCCCCGCGCAGCAGAAGGCGTTCGGCGTGTCGCTGTCCGCCTCGGTCGCCCTGGTGCGGGCGCTGCGGCCGGTGCTGCCCGCGCTGCTGTCGACGCCGGTCGGGCGCACGGCGCTGCTCCCCCAGCTCTCGGCCCGCCCCTGGGCCCTGGACGGGGCGTTCGCCGCGGCCGAGGTGCGGGCGCTGGCCGACTCCCCCGGCGTGCTGCCGGCCATCAGGGCCCTGGCGTCCGGGCCGCTGCAGGAGGGCGCCGCGGTCGGCACTCTGCCCGGCCCGGTGCTCATGGTCTGGGGCAGGCGCGACCGGGTGGCGCCGCCCAGCACGTCGCGGCTGGCCGCCGAGCGGTTCCCCGACGCCCGGGTCGAGCTGTGGGACGCGTGCGGGCACTTCCCGCACTGGGACCAGCCCGCGCGCACGCTGGCGACCGTGCTGGCCGCGACGGCCTGAGCCCGCCGCTCAGCCAAGGGCCGCGCAGACGCGGTCCGCCACCCGCGCGCGCAGCGCCGGGTCCACGAGCTTGCCGCCGTCCGGGCCGACCACGTAGAAGGCGTCGACCACGTCGGCGCCGAGCGTCGACACGTGGGCGGTGCGCACGTCCAGCCCGCAGTCCGAGAGCGCGCCGGTGATGCGGTGGAGCACGCCGAGCGCGTCGGCGGCCCGCACCTCGACCACCGTGGCGGTGTCGGAGGCGTCGTCCAGCAGGCGCACGGCGGGCGGCGCCGGGGCCGACCCGCCCCGGGCGTACGCCTGCTCCCGCGACCGGAGCACGTCGCTCACGACCAGCTCGCCCGCGACGGCCCGCGCCAGCTCCTCGCGCACGAGCCGCCAGTCGGGCAGGGCGCCGAAGCGGGCGGCGACCCGCAGCACGGTCAGGCTGTGGCCGCCGCGCACGTCGGCGTGCGCCGAGCGCACGTCGAGCCGGTGCAGCGCGAGGACGCCGGCCGCGAGCGACAGCATGCCCGGGCGGTCGGGTGCCACCACGGTCACCTCGTCGTCGCGGGCGGCCAGGCCCAGCCCGCCGGCGTCCAGCAGCTCCCGCTGCCAGGGCGCGAGCGGCGCGGGCGGCGGCGGCGGGGCGCCGCGCAGCAGGGCCCTCGTGCGCGCCACGAGCTCCCCGACCAGACCGGCCTTCCAGCTGCTCCACGCCGCGGGACCGGTCGCGGCGGCGTCCGCCTCGGTCAGGGCGTGCAGCAGGTCGAGCACCTCCGGGCCGCCGACCGCGTCGGCGACCGCCTGCGCGGTCGCCGGGTCGGCGAGGTCGCGGCGGGTGGCGACCTCGGGCAGCAGCAGGTGGTGGCGGACCAGGGTGACGAGGACGTCGACGTCGCCCGGCGGCAGGCCCAGCCGCGGGCCGGCGACGGCGACCAGGCCCGCGCCCACGACGCTGTGGTCGCCGCCGCGGCCCTTGCCGATGTCGTGCAGCAGCGCGGCGAGCAGCAGCAGGTCGGGACGGCCCACCCGTCGGGTCAGGCCGGCCGCGGCGGCCGCGGTCTCGGTGAGGTGCCGGTCGACGGTGAAGCGGTGGACGGCGTTGCGCTGGGGGAGCGAGCGCACGTGCTCCCACTCGGGCAGCAGCGCGACCAGCAGGCCGGCGTGGTCGAGGGCCTCGAGGGCGCCGACCGCCCCCGGCCCGGCGGCCAGCAGTCCGACCAGGGCGTCGAGGGCCGGCCGGGGCCAGGGGTCCGGCAGCGGCGGGCACTGCGCCGCGAGCACCTCGAGGGTGGCCGGGGAGACCGGCAGGCCGGCCCGCGCCGCGGCCTGCGCGACGCGCAGCGGCAGGACGGGGTCGAGCTCGGGGCGGGCGTCGCGGGCGAGCACGGCCTCGCCGGCCTGCTCCACGACGTCCTCGGCGAGCGGGCGGCGGGCCGGCTCGCGCCGGCCGAGCAGCCGCCGCCGGGGACGTGCGGGGCGGGCCCGGCGCCAGGCGGTGTCGGAGGCGTACGCGACGGTGCGCCCGGCAGCCGACACCCGGCCGAGCAGGGCGTCGGCGTCGGCGTCGCCGAGCGCCTCGGCGACGCCGGGCTGCTCCTGCAGCAGCAGCCGGTCGACCGGGCGCCGGCCGGCGCGCGCGGTGCGCCGGTGCAGCTCGCCGCGCACGTCCAGCAGCACCGCGTGCGCCTCGCGGACCGCGGCCGGCGGCACGTCGGCGACCTGGGCGACGGCCAGCGCGGAGAGCGCGTGCACGTCGCGCAACCCGCCGCGCGCCTGCTTGAGGTCGGGCTCGAGCAGGAAGGCCACCTCGCCCGACGTGCGGGCCCGCTCCTGCACCGCCTCGTGGAGCTCGGGCAGCCGGGCGGCGGCCCCCGCCCGCCAGACCGCGCGGGTCGCGGCGACGAGCCGGCCGGTGAGCGCGGCGTCCCCGGCCACGTGGCGGGCGTCGAGCAGACCGAGGGCCGCCTTCAGGTCGGACCGGGCGACCGCGACCGCCTCCTCGACGGTCCGGACCGAGTGGTCCAGGCCGGTCCCGCTGTCCCAGACGGGGTACCAGACCGCGTCCGCGACCCGGGCGACGTCGTCGCGCCCGGCGTGCACGAGCAGCAGGTCGAGGTCGCTGCCGGCCGACACCTCCCGGCGGCCCAGCCCGCCCACGGCGACCAGCGCGACCCCGGGGCCGGGGTCGCCCAGCAGCTGCGCGAGCTCGTCGTCGTACGCCTCCACCAGCGCGGCCCGCAGCGCCGGCCCGACCAGGTCCGTGCGGGCGAGGACCTGCGCGCGCCGCTCCCGCAGGCTCATCGGCGGGGGCCGGCGCACCGCGGCACCGGCCCCGCCGCAGGCTCGGCAGGGGGGCTCAGAGCGCCTCCGCCCCGCGCTCGCCGGTGCGGACCCGCACGACCTCGTCGACCGGGACGCTCCACACCTTGCCGTCGCCGATCGAGCCGGTGCTCGCGGCCTGCACGACGACGTCGATCACCCGGTGGGCGTCCACGTCGTCCACGAGGACCTCGATGCGCACCTTGGGCACGAACGCGACCGTGTACTCCGCGCCCCGGTACACCTCCGTGTGGCCGCGCTGGCGCCCGAAGCCCTGGACCTCGCTGACGGTCATGCCCTGCACGCCCGCGGCCTCGAGCGCGGTCTTCACCTCGTCGAGCCGGAACGGCTTGACGATCGCGGTCACCAGCCTCACGGCGTCCCCACCACGGCGCTCCCGCAGCCTGCGCTCACAGGGCCTCGACCCCGCGCTCGCCGGTGCGCACGCGGACCACGTCGTCGACCGGCACGCTCCACACCTTGCCGTCGCCGATGCTGCCGGTCTGCGCGGCCTTGGCGATGACCTCCAGCAGGTCCGCGGCGTCGGCGTCGTCGCAGAGCACCTCGACCCGCACCTTGGGCACGAACGACACCGCGTACTCCGCACCGCGGTAGACCTCGGTGTGGCCGCGCTGACGGCCGAAGCCCTGCACCTCGCTCACGGTGAGGCCCTGCACGCCGAAGACCTCCAGGGCGCTCTTCACGTCGTCGAGCTTGAACGGCTTGATGATCGCCGTCACGAGCCTCACGGCGAGACCCGCAGGGAGGAGGGCAGCGACGCGCCCAGTCCCGGCGCGCCACCGCCGCCGGACAGGCCGCCCGCCAGCTCGTAGCCGGTCTCGGCGTGGTTGGACTGGTCGATGCCGGTGATCTCGTCCTCCTCGCTGATGCGCAGCCCCATGACCGCCTTGACGACGAGCGCGATGACCAGGGTGAGCACGAACGAGTACCCCATGACCACGGCGGCGGCCAGCGCCTGCCGGCCGAGCAGGCCGAGCCCGCCGCCGTACAGCAGGCCCTCGAGGTCGCTGCTGCCGGTCGACGACTCGCTGGCGACGAGGCCGATCATCAGCGTGCCGACGAGGCCGCCCACGAGGTGGACGCCGACCACGTCGAGCGCGTCGTCGTAGCCCAGGCGGTGCTTGAACGTCACGGCCAGGCAGCAGGCCCCGCCGGCGACGAGCCCGATGAGGATGGCCCCCAGCGGCGTCACCGAGCCGCAGGCCGGCGTGATCGCGACCAGGCCGGCGACCGCGCCGGAGGCGACGCCGAGGGTCGTGGCGTGGCCGTCGCGCAGCCGCTCGGTGCCGATCCAGGCCAGCGCTGCCGCGGCGGTGGCGACCTGGGTGTTGACGAACGCCAGGCCGGCCAGGCCGTTGGCGCCGAGGGCGGAGCCGGCGTTGAAGCCGAACCAGCCGAACCACAGGATGCCGGTGCCGATGAGCACCAGCGGCAGGTTGTGGGGGCGCATGGCCTCGCGGCCGAAGCCCTTGCGCTTGCCGAGCACCAGCACGAGGGCGAGGGCGGCGGCACCGGCGTTGATGTGCACCGCCGTGCCGCCGGCGAAGTCGAGCGCACCGAGCTTGCCGACGATCCACCCGCCGGTGCCGGCCTCGAACGCCGAGGCCGCGCCGGCGGCGGGCGTCCCGCCCTCCTCCAGCGGCGTGCCGAACGCGAAGACCCAGTGGGCGACCGGGAAGTACACGACGGTGACCCACAGGACCGAGAACAGGATCCACGAGCCGAACTTCATGCGGTCTGCCACGGCCCCGCTGATCAGTGCGAGCGTGATGATCGCGAACATCATCTGGAAGCCCACGAACACGTAGTCGTACAGCCCGTTGGTGATGCTGCTCGTCGTGATGCCCTGCAGGCCGACCAGGTCGAGGTTGCCGATGAGGCCGGCGCCGCCGACGTCACCGCTGAAGGCCAGGCTGTAGCCGTACAGGACCCACAGGACGCTGACGACGCCGATGGCGCTGAAGCTCATCATGAGCATGTTGAGGACGCTCTTGCTGCGCGTCATGCCCCCGTAGAAGAACGCGAGTCCCGGGGTCATGAACAGCACGAGCGCCGCGCTGGCGAGCACCCACGCAGTGGTGCCCGAGGCCCCGGCGGCGTCGATCGCCTCCTGGACGGCCGGATCGATCTCTGGCATGCCTCTCCTCAGGTCGGGGTGCGCCCACCCTGCGTCGCAGGCGTTTCGCGGGCGGTCCCGCGCGGTTTCCGGCCGGTCACACTGTCGAGGAGTTGTTTCCGGACGGTGAACCAGCGCCCCAGGGCATGCTCTGCGTCATGACGCGGTGGCTGGACGAGACCGGCGGGACCCGCGGCGCGGACTACGACGCGGCGTTCCGGGAGCTGGCGGCGTCCGGCGCCGACGTGCACGGCGAGGCGGCGTACGTCGACGCGCTGCTGATCCGGGCCGGCGCCGCGCCGGGCGCGACCGTCCTGGACGCGGGCTGCGGCACGGGGCGGGTCGCCGTCGAGCTCGCCCGCCGCGGCCACGCCGTCGTCGGCGTCGACAGCGACCCGTCGATGCTCGCGGTCGCCCGGGTGCACGGCGGGCCGCGCTGGCTCGACGCCGACCTGGCCGCGCTCGACCTGCCCGACCGCTTCGACCTGGTCGTCGCCGCCGGCAACGTCGTGGTCTTCCTCGCCCCGGGCACCGAGCCGCGGGTCGTCGGGGGGCTCGCCGCCCACCTGCGCCCCGGCGGCCTGCTGGTGAGCGGCTGGCGGACCGACCGCCTCGACGTCACGCAGTACGACGCGTGGGCGCGCGCCGCGGGCCTGGATCAGGTCGTGCGGCACGGGTCGTGGGCCGGCGAGCCGTACGAGCCGGGCGGCGGGTGGTGCGTCGCGGTCGACCGGCTGCCCAGGTAGGGCCTGCGACCGAGGGAGGACCTAGAGCGCGGCCTCGTCGCCGAGCAGCGCGTCGGCGAAGGCCTCGGGCTCGAAGGGCGCCAGGTCGTCCGGCCCCTCGCCCAGGCCGATGAGCTTGACCGGGATGCCGAGCTCGCGCTGCACCGCGACGACGATGCCGCCCTTGGCGGTGCCGTCGAGCTTGGTGAGGACGATGCCGGTGACCTCCACCGCCTGGGTGAACACCCGGGCCTGCACCACGCCGTTCTGGCCGGTCGTGGCGTCGAGCACGAGCAGGGTCTCGTCGACCGGGCCGTGCTTCTCGACGACCCGCTTGACCTTGCCGAGCTCGTCCATCAGGCCGGTCTTGGTGTGCAACCGGCCCGCGGTGTCGATGAGCACGGCGTCGACCCTGGCGGCCCGGCCGCGCTGCACGGCGTCGAAGGCGACGCTGGCGGGGTCGCCGGCCTCGGGGCCGCGCACGGTCTCGGCGCCGACCCGGTCGCCCCACGTCTGCAGCTGGTCGGCCGCGGCGGCGCGGAAGGTGTCGGCGGCGCCCAGCACCACGCTGCGGCCGTCGGCCACCAGGACGCGGGCGAGCTTGCCGCAGGTGGTGGTCTTGCCCGTGCCGTTGACACCGACGACGAGGACGACGGCGGGGCGGCCGTCGGGGTGCGGCGCGGTGTGCAGGGAGCGGTCGACGTCGGCGCCGATCGCGGCCACGAGCTCCTCACGCAGCAGCGGGCGCAGCTCGCTGGTGGTGCGTACGCCGTCGACCCGCACCCGGGTGCGCAGCCGGGAGACCAGCTCGGTCGTCGCGGCGACGCCCATGTCGGCGGTCAGGAGGGTGTCCTCCACCTCCTCCCAGGTGTCCTCGTCGAGCACGTCCCGGCTGAGCAGCGCGAACAGCCCGCGCCCGAGCGTCGTCTGCGAGCGGGACAGCCGCGCGCGCAGACGCGACAGCCGGCCGGCGGTCGGGGCGGGCACGTCCAGCTGCGGCTCGACCGGGTCGACGGAGACCGTGTCGGCGCCGAGCAGGTCGTCGGGCAGGCCGACCACGTCGACCGTGCGGGTCGGGGTGTCCCGCGGGACCTCCGCGTCGTCACCGGTCCCGGGCCGGTAGTCCAGGCCCGGCCTGGGCCTGCTCGGCGGCAGGGCGCGCTGCCCCCGGGTGGTGACGAGGCCGACGACGGCCACGAGGGAGACGACGAGGATGCCGACGAGCAGGGCGAGGAGTTCGAGCACGGAACAGGTCTACCTCAGGGCCCGCACCCTCGCCCCGGGGCGCGCTGCGCCCGCCGGTGATCGGCCTGCTCCGGCGCGTGACACGCGGCAGGGCGGGTCGGGCAGGGAGATCACCGCCCCCGCTAGGCGGACTCGCGCTCGCGCAGCCGCTGGCTGACCACGGCCGACACGCCGTCGCCCCGCATGGTGACGCCGTACAGCGCGTCGGCGATCTCCATCGTCCGCTTCTGGTGCGTGATGACGATGAGCTGGCTGCTCTCGCGCAGCCCGGTCAGCAGCTCGAGCAGCCGGCCGAGGTTGCGGTCGTCGAGGGCGGCCTCCACCTCGTCCATGACGTAGAACGGCGACGGCCGGGCCCGGAAGATCGCCACGAGCAGGGCGATGGCGGTCAGCGAGCGCTCGCCGCCGGACAGCAGCGACAGGCGGCTGATCTTCTTGCCGGCCGGCCGGGCCATCACCTCGATGCCGGTGGCCAGCAGGTCGTCGGGCTCGGTGAGCACCAGCCGGCCCTCGCCGCCGGGGAACAGCGTCGTGAACACGTGCACGAACTCGCGCGCGGTGTCCTCGAAGGCGGCGGCGAACACGTCGTGGATGCGGTCGTCGACCTCCTTGACCACGGTGAGCAGGTCGCGGCGGGTGTCCCTGAGGTCCTCGAGCTGCGTGGTGAGGAACGCCGACCGCTCCTCCAGCGCGGCGTACTCCTCGAGCGCCAGGGGGTTGACGCGGCCGAGCAGGGCCAGGGCGCGCTGCGCGGCCGCGAGGCGCGCCTGCTGCGCGGCCCGGTCGTACGGCGCCACCCCGTCCCCGTCCCCGTCGGCCGGGCCCGGCACGGGGACCTCCGGCCCGTACTCGGTGAGCAGGCGGTCCAGCGGGACGGCCTCCTCCTGCACCGCCCGCGCCTCGAGCGCCTCGATCCGCAGCCGCTGCTCGGCGCGGGCGACCTCGTCGCGGTGGACGACGTCGGTGAGCCGGTCCAGCTCGGCGGCCAGCTCGCGGGTGCCCGCCCGCACGCCCTGCAGCTCGGCGGCGGTGGCCGTCCGGGCGGCCTGCAGCTGCTCGCGCTCGCGCGCCGCGGCCGCCAGCGAGCGGGCCACCTCCTGCAGCGCCTGCTGCGCGCCGAGGACGACCTGCTCGGCGACGGCCGCTGCGCGGTCGCGGGCGGCGCGGACGGCGACGAGTCGCTCGCGCGCGGCGCGCTCCTGCCGGGCGGCCCGCTCGAGGCCGTCGGCCCGGCCGGCCAGACCGCGGGCGCGCTCCTCCCCGGTGCGCACCGCGAGGCGCACCTCCACCTCGCGGGCACGGGCGGCGCTCGCCTCCCCGGCCAGCCGGTCGCGGGCCGCGCTGCTCGGCTCCTCCTCCACCGGCGTGGCCTCGGCCGCGGCGAGCCGCCCCTCCAGGTCGGCCAGGCCCGACAGGTCCCGGTCGCGCGCCTCCTCGGCCCGCAGCCGGGCCTGCTCCAGCCGGCCGGCCTCGGCCTCCGCGGCCCGGGCGGCGCTGGCCAGCAGGCCCAGCTGCTCGGCGAGCGCGGCCATCCGGGCGTCGCTGTCGTGCAGCTGGTCCAGCGCGGCGGCGACCTCGCCGCGCGAGCGCGCGACCCGCTCCCGGGCCGAGGCCGCCGCATCGACCAGCTGCCCGTGGCGCTGCTCGGCCTCGTCGGCGCGGGCGGCCGCCTCGTCGACCGCGGCCTGCACCTCGAGCAGGGACGGCGCGCTGGCCGAGCCGCCCACCGCCCAGTCGGCGCCGAGCAGGTCGCCGTCGGCGGTCACGGCGCGCAGGCCGGTCTGCGCCAGCTGGCGGGCCGCCTCGAGGTCGTCGACCACGGCCACGCCGGCCAGCGCCCGCGACAGGGCGCCCTGCAGCGCCGCCGGGACCTGCACGAGGTCGAGCGCCCAGCGGGCCCCGGCCGGCAGCGCCGGGCGCTCCTGCGCAGGAGGCGGGGCGCCGCCGGCCACCAGCAGCCCGGCCCGGCCGGCGTCGTCGGCCTTGAGGCGGGCCAGCGCCTGCGCCGCCTCGTCGGGGCCGGCCACCGCGACCGCGTCGGCGAGCGCCCCCAGCGCGGCGGCCACGGCGGTCTGCGCGCCGGCCTCCACGTGCACCAGCGCCGCCACGCTGCCGAGCACCCCGGGCAGGTCCGCCGCCAGCAGCGCCCCCGCCCCGTCCTTGCGGCGCAGCGACAGGGCCAGCGCGTCGCGGCGCGCCGCCCAGGTGGAGCGCTCGCGCTCGACCTCGCGCCGCTGCGCGGTGAGCCCGGCCAGCTGCTCGGCCGCGGCGTCCGCCTCGGCCTGCGCGGCCTCGTGGCGCTCGTCGAGGCCGACCTCGCCATCGTCCAGGCCGCCCGCCTGCTGCTGCAGCGCGGCCAGCTCGGCGCGCGACCGCGTCGAGCGCCCGTGCGCCTCCTCGAGCGCGCCGGCGAGGCGGCCGAGCTCCGCGGAGGCCGCGGCGGCCCGGCTGCGCAGCGCGCCGACCTGGCCGTGCAGCCGGGCGAGCCCCTCGCGCCGGTCGGCCACCGCGCGCACGGCGGCCACCAGCGCCTTCTCCTCGGCCGCGAGGGCCGCCTCGCGGTCGGTCCGGTGGGCCACGGCCCCGCGCAGCGCCTCGGCGTCGGCCACCAGCGACCGGGCCAGCTCGGCCTCCTGCTCGCGGACGGCGGCCGCCTCGCGGTCGAGCGCGTCGGGCTCGCGGCCGGGTCGCGACGACGAGGGCAGCGGGGCGACGAGGTGCCGGCGGCGCTCGGCGGCCAGGCCCGCGGTCCCCCGCAGCCGCTCCTCGAGCGCCGAGAGCAGGTACCAGGTCTCCTGCGCCCGGGCGAGCTGCGGTGCCTGGTCGGCCGCGGCCTGCTCCAGCGCGGCCTGCGCGGTCTGCGCCGCCGCCAGGGACGCCTCGACCTCCGCCCGACGGGCGCGCAGCGCGGTCTCGTCGCGCACCTCGGCCTCGAGGGCGGCCCGCAGCTGCACGAGGTCGTCGGCCAGCAGCCGCAGGCGGGCGTCGCGCAGGTCGGCCTGCACCTGCTGCGCGCGCCGGGCCACCTCCGCCTGGCGGCCGAGCGGCTTGAGCTGGCGGCGCAGCTCGACGGTGAGGTCGGACAGGCGCGTGAGGTTGGCCTGCATCGCCTCGAGCTTGCGCAGGGCCCGCTCCTTGCGCTTCTTGTGCTTCAGGACGCCGGCCGCCTCCTCGATGAAGGCCCGGCGGTCCTCCGGCCGCGCCGACAGCACCGCGTCGAGCTGGCCCTGGCCGACGACGACGTGCAGCTCGCGGCCGATGCCGCTGTCGCTCATGAGCTCCTGCACGTCGACGAGCCGGCAGCGGTCGCCGTTGATGGAGTACTCCGACTCCCCCGACCGGAACATCAGCCGCCGCACGGAGACCTCGGCGTACTCGATGGGCAGCGCGCCGTCGGTGTTGTCGATCGTCAGGGTCACCTCGGCGCGGCCGAGCGGCGGGCGCCCGGGGGCGCCCGCGAAGATGACGTCCTCCATCTTGCCGCCGCGCAGGGCCTTGGCGCCCTGCTCGCCCAGCACCCACGCCATCGCGTCGACGACGTTGCTCTTGCCCGAGCCGTTGGGGCCGACGACGCAGGTGATGCCCGGCTCGAAGCGCAGCGTCGTGGCGGACGCGAAGGACTTGAAGCCCTTGAGCGTCAGGCTCTTCAGGTGCACGGCGCGAGGCTAGCGGCGGGGAGCCCTCGCACCCGGCTGCGGCGGGGCCGGGCGCGCCTCGTCGCGGCGGGCCAGGACGAGCTCGCGGGCGCGCAGCGCGGCCAGCCGGCGGGCCCGCGCGACCAGGTCGGGGCTCACGGGTGGGGCTCCCGCGGCGGGCAGGACGAGCCCTTCGCGGCGGCGAGCCGCTCGAAGTGCCACGGCTCGTTGTCGTAGCGCCGGCACAGCCCGAACCGCCCGCCGTGCGCCTCGAGCCAGGCCGCGGCCTCGCGCGGGGCGATGTCGACGGCGGCGCCGCGCACGTGCTCGCTCTCCTCGGGCGGCAGCACCCACTGCCGGGCCGCCTCCGGCGAGCCGTACTTCTCGACCGCCTCGGCGTGCAGCCGGGCCTGGTGGCGCTCGCTGCGCCAGCCGCTGGTGACCCGCAGGGCCACCCCGTCGCGGGCTGCCGCGGCGGTGGCCCGCTCGACGGCGCGGCGCACGGCCGGCGTGAGGTGCTCGAGGTCGCCCGTGCCGCCCTCGGGCGCCACCGCGGCGGGTGGACCGGGGTCGGGGGCCGCCTGCACGGCCACGCCGCTGCCGCAGACCAGGACGACGGCCACGAGCGGCCAGGCCCTCACGCGACCCTCCGCACCAGCGGCAGCCGGCTGCGGGTCAGCGCCGCGGCGAGCGCTCCGGCCAGGAGCGGGACGACGAGCAGGGTGACCGCGATGCTCGACCACGGGATGACCAGCGGCAGGGGCACGGGTCGCACGTAGCCGGTGACGTCCGGGGCGTTCACGGCCCGGATCAGGCCCACGGCCGGGACGAGGCCGGCCGCCGTCCCGAGGACGGTGCCCAGCCCCGCCGTGACCACCGACTGGCAGCCGGACAGGACGCGGCGCAGCCCGGGCGAGGCGCCCACGGCGGCCAGCGTCGCCAGGTCGGCCCGGCCGTCGGCGGCCGCCAGCCCCGTGGCGATGCCCGAGGCACCGAGCACCAGCAGGGCGCTGGCCGCGAGCAGCACGAGCAGCTCGACGCCGTACTGCGACCGGTAGCCGCGCTCCACGTACACCTGCGCGCCCGGCTCGACGGCGGCGGCCGCGGCCCGGACGCGGTCCTCCTCGGCGCCGCTGGGCGTGCGGCCGAGCGACACCGCCAGCCCGACCGGGCCGAAGCTGCGGCCGAGCTCGCGGGCCGCAGCTTCCGAGACGACCGGCTGCTGCGGGACGCCGGCCGGCAGGGCCGCGGCGGGCAGCACCACCGGGCGCGGCGCGTCGCTCTCGTCGTCGCTCGGGTGCAGCAGCAGGGTGGCCGTGCCACCCGGTCGCACGCTGCCCGCGGGGACCAGGACCCCGCCCCGCTCCAGCACCCGGGCGTCCACGCCGGGTCCGACCAGGGCGCGGGCCACGTCGGCGCCGCCGACCGCGAGGCTGCCGGAGAGGGGCGCGACGTACGCCGTGGCGGCGCAGCGCGACGAGGACCCGGCAGCGCCCCGGGGGCAGGCCTGCCCGGGCGCCGGGAGGACCTCCACCCAGCCCGGGTCCACCCCGTCGCCGCCCAGCCCCGCGTCGAGCGCCTGGACGACGACCGGACGGCCGCCGGGCAGCTCCCGCGCCAGCGCCTCGACGAGCGCGGCGGGTGGCTCGCCGCTGGCCGTCGACACCGTGAGCGTGCCCGGCAGGGCCCGCCCGAGGTAGTCGCGCCGCCCCTCCTCGTCGAGGCTGGTCATGAACGTCCCGATCGCCACCGACCCGGCGACGGCGGCGAGCACCGCCGCGACGGCGGGGGCCGTGCGGGACCGGTTGCGGGCCGCGTCGCGCAGGGCCAGGCGCGGCGCGGCCGGGAGCAGCGGACCGAGCCGCCCCGCCAGCCCGACGAGGGCGGGGGTGGTGGCGACCAGCCCCAGCTCGGCCACGACCGCGCCGGCCAGCACGACGTTCACGTCGCGCACCAGCGCCCCCTGCCAGGCGATGGCCGCGCCCGCACCGGCCGCGACCAGGCCGAGCAGCGGCAGCCGCACCGAGCTCCGCCGCACGCCGCGACGCCCGGTCAGCGCGGCGACCACGTCCTGCCGCGACGCGGTGAAGGCCGGCAGCAGCGCCGCGGCGACGGCCGTGGCCGCGCCCAGCAGCGCGACGCCGGCGACCTCCAGCGGGCGGAGGTCGAAGGGGCCGGGCACCGCACCCGTCCAGCGCGGCAGCAGCGGCAGCACCCCGGCGGCGAGCAGGACGCCGCCCACCGCCCCGGCGAGCGCGGCCACCAGGCCGAGGACGACGCCCGAGGCGAGCACCGTGCGCCGGACGTCGCGGCGGTCGGCCCCGGTCGCGGCGAGCAGGGCGAGCACGCGCTCCTGCCGCTTCGCGCCGACCGCGAACGCCGGGCCGGCGAGCAGCACCACCTCGAGCAGCGCCATCCCGACGACGAGCCCGACCGCGGTGAGCGTCTCCACGTCCGTCCCGGACGGCTCCTGCAGCGCCGGCGCGCCGGGGACGTCCGCGGTCCTGGTCTCGACCACGACACCGGTGGCGTTGGCCGCCCGGACGAGGTCCCAGGTCAGCGCCCCGTCGGGCAGGTCGACGAGCAGGCGCCCGCCGGCTTCCGTGGGCAGCGTCCCCGGCTCGAGCAGGACCGCCTCGGCGTCGCGGCGGTCGGCGTCGTGGAGCGTCCCGACGACGGCGAGCGGGCCGGACGCGAGCTGCACGGTGCCGCCCACCCCGACGCCGAGCCGCTGCGCCAGCGCGGTCGTGAGGGCCGCCTCGCCGACGGCGGCGGGGGCCCGGCCGGCGGCCTGCGCGTACAGGCCGGCGGCGAGCGGGTCGTCGTACGGCAGCTCGCGCAGCTGGGCGTCGCGCGCGACCGGCCCGGCGCTGACGCGGCCCTCGACGCTGACGTCGGGCACCACGCGGCTGCCCGCCGGGAGCACGCCGGCCGGGTCGACCCGCTCGGCGCGCGGCCGGGCGCCGGGCGGCGAGGACCAGCCCGAGGAGGACCCGGGCTGCTGCTCGACGGCGCTCTGGCCGATGTCGGTCACCGCCACGTCGGCCGCGCCCAGCTGGCGGACGGCCTGCTGCTCGGGGCTCAGCTCGTACGTGCGGAGCAGGACGTCCGCGGCGGTCACCCCGAGCACCGGCAGCGCGACCATCGCGAGGACCAGCGCGCTGCGCCCGCGGGCCCGCCGGGCGTCGCGCCGGGCGATCCGCAGCGCGGCGGACCAGGAGCTCACGCCAGCGCCCGGTCCGGCGCGAGGTACACCGACTCGTCCACGACGACGCCGTCGCGCAGGAACACCACGCGGTCGGCCCACGCGGCGTGCCGCGCGTCGTGGGTCACCAGGACGCCCGCGGCACCCTCGTCGCAGCGACCGCGCAGCAGGGCCATCACCTGCTCGCCGGTCGTCGAGTCCAGCGCACCGGTCGGCTCGTCGGCGAGCACGAGCCGGCGGTCGCCGACGAGGGCCCGGGCGATCGCGACCCGCTGCTGCTGGCCGCCGGACATGTCGTCGGGGAAGCGGTCGGCCAGCTCGGCGATCCCGAGCTCCTCGAGCGCGGCCAGGGCCTCCCGGCGGGCGCGGCGCGCCGACAGCCCGTCGAGCTCGCGCGGCAGGCCGACGTTCTCCACCGCGGTCAGGGCGGGCACGAGGTTGAAGTCCTGGAAGACGTAGCCGACCGCGCGCCGCCGCAGCCGGGCCAGCGCGCGGCGCGACAGACCGCCGAGCGCCGTGCCCTCGACGACGACCTCGCCGGCGGTCGGCGCGTCGAGCCCGCCCGCCAGGTGCAGCAGCGTCGACTTGCCCGAGCCGCTGGGACCCATCACCGCGACCAGCTCGCCCGGGCCGACCCGCAGGCTCACGCCGGCCAGCGCGCACACCGCCGCCTCACCCGTGCCGTGGGTGCGCCGCACGTCGCGCAGCTCGAGGACGGCGCTCACGAGCGGGCCCGGTCGCGGGCCGGCACTCGACGCGGGGTGGCGGCGGGCCCGGGCGGCGCCGCGGCCCGGGCCCGCACCAGCCGGCTCTCGCAGTGGTCGAGCCAGCGCACCTCGGCCTCGGTCTGGAACACCAGCGCGTCGAGCACGAGCAGCCAGGCGAGGTCGCCGCCGTCGCCGCGGACCTTGAGCCGCGTGTAGTCCTGCAGCGCCCGCACGCTGTCGGTGCGCTGCGCCTGCAGCACGGCCCGGACGTCCACGCCTGGGGCGGTCACGGCGAGGGCGAGCTTGATCGCCAGCTCGTCGCGGGGGCGGCTCTCGCGGCGGACCGGGGTGGTGAACCACTCGGCGAGCTCGTCGCGCCCCTCGTCGGTCACCTCGTACTGCACCTGGCCGGCGTCGTTCTCGCCCGAGGACAGGACCCGGCCGTCGCGCTCGAGCCGGGCCAGCGTCGTGTAGACCTGCCCGACGTTGAGCGAGCCGCCCGTGCGGCGCTCGAACTCCGTCCGCAGCTCGTACCCGTGCCGGGGCTGCTCGGCCAGCAGCGCCAGCAGCCCGTGCCGTACCGACATCGCCGTCTCCCCGCTCGTCCGGATGCTGAGTATGCATACCGAGTAGGCGTTGAGCAAGGCGCCGGACGCGCCGAGGGCGCCCCCGCGAGTGCGGGGACGCCCTGGGGGCCGGACCGGACTAGGTGAGCGCGGGCTCGCTGCCCTCGAGCGTCAGCGTGCGGACGTCGTCCTCGACCGTCAGCGAGGCCGCGAACGCGTCCCGGGTCGCGTGGGCGAGCGCCAGTTCCTGCTCGAGGTCGGCGACGCGGGAGCGGAGGCGGCGGACCTCGGCGGCAAGCCGGAGGTCGTGGCCGACGCCGACGTGCCCGAACAGGGCCTTGGCCATGGGAGTCCTCCACGTCGAGGGTGGTGCGGATGCTCACGGCGGCTGCCGGAGCGCATCGACGGGCTGGTGGACACCGTCGACGACCAGGCCAATGTCGCACGCGGCCGGGTCCGGGTCAAGGAGCAGGTCACGATCCGGTCACGGTCCCGCACCCCGCCCGCCCCGGGCCTCACCGCTCCGCGAAGCCCTCCACGCCCTCGCGGGGCTCCGCCCACCAGGCGCCGACGTGCTCGACCGTCCCGGGCGCACCGGTGCCCTGCAGCAGCGCCAGCAGGGACTCGCAGTCCTGCCGCGGCCCCTGCCCCACGACCTCGACCCGGCCGTCGGCGAGGTTGGTGGCGGTGCCGACCAGCCCCAGCTCCAGCGCCCGGGCGCGCACCCACCAGGGGAAGCCGACCCCCTGCACGTGGCCGCGCACCGACGCCGTGAGCCGCGCGGGAGCACCGCTCACGACCGGGACCCGCAGAGCGTCAGCACGTGCGGGAAGGGTAGTGCGGCTGCATGTCCCGCGCCTCCGCCCCCCTTGCCCTCGGCTCCCGCCTGCTCGTCGTCGGCGGTCTTGCCGCCCTGCTCGCCGGCTGCGGCACCAACGCCGAGACCAACGACGTCGGGGAGTCGCCCACGCAGGGCCAGCTCGTGCGCACCCCGAGCCCGCTCGGCACCGAGGTCCCCTCGACCGACCCGCCGCTGGTCCAGGAGCTGCCCGGCCCGTCCGGCGGCGTGCCCGGCCAGGTGCCGACGACGGTGCCCGAGGCGAGCCCGGGCGAGTCCGAGGACGGCGGCGGCGGGCCCGGCAACTAGCCGACCGGCGACACTGGGCGGGTGCCCCTCGCCGTCGCGCCCTGCCGCTCCCTGTGCTCCTGGGCGGCGGTCCGCGGGCCGGTGCCCGCCGCCGACCTGTTCGCCTGCGCGGGCTGCGGCTCGCAGTGGGCGCCGGACCAGCAGTGGACGCCGGTGCAGGCCGACGGCACGGTCCCGCCCGACGTGCTGGCGGTGCGCCGGCGGCAGCGGGGGCCCGGTCAGCGCGGGTAGCGCGGCCTGGGCTGGCAGCGCGGGCAGCTGAACGACGAGCGGTTCATGAAGACCTCGCGCCGCACGGGGGTCCCGCACCGCGCACACGGCTCGTCCTGGCGCCCGTAGGCGTTCAGGGACCGCTCGAACAGCCCGCTCACGCCCTCGGTCGACACGTACAGCGCGTCGAAGCTCGTCCCGCCCTGGGCGAGCGACTCCTCGAGCACCGCCCGCACGTGGGCCAGCAGCTCCCGCGCCCTCGGCCGGGTCACCACCTCGGTGGCCCGGCCGCCGTGCAGCCGGGCCCGCCACAGGGCCTCGTCGGCGTAGATGTTGCCGATCCCGCTCACCAGCGTCTGGTCCAGCAGAGCGCGCTTCACGCCCGTGCGGCGCGCGCGCAGCCGTGTGACGAACAGCTCGTCGTCGAACTCCGGGTCGAGCGGGTCGCGGGCGATGTGCGCGACGGTGCTCGGCAGCTCCGCTCCCCCGGCCACCACCGCGAGCCCGCCGAACGTCCGCTGGTCGACGAAGCGCAGCTCCCGGCCCCCGTCGGCGAAGGCGAACCGGATCCGCAGGTGGGTCTCGTCGGGCTTGTCGGGCGGCACGACGAGCAGCTGCCCGCTCATGCCGAGGTGCCCGGTGAGCGCGTCGCCGGAGTCGAGCGCCAGCCACAGGTACTTGCCCCGCCGGTCGGCCCGCAGGACCGCGCGGCCCTCCAGCAGCGCCCGGAAGTCCGCCGCGCCCGCCGCGTGCCGGCGCACCGCCCGCGGGTGGGCGACCTCGACGCGCTCGACGACCCGGCCGACGACGCCGCGCTCGAGCCCCCGGCGCACCACCTCGACCTCGGGCAGCTCCGGCACTAGGGCGGGCTCGCGGCACCGGCGGGCGGGCCCGCCTGCTCGGTCCCTGCCTGCTCGGTCGCCGCCTGCTCGGTCGCCGCCTGCTCGGTCGCGGCCGGCTCGGCGAGCACGCGCGCCGCCGCCTCGGCCGCGTGCTGCTCGGCCTGCTTCTTCGACACCCCGGCCCCGCTGCCGAGCACCTCGCCGGCGACGCGCACCTGCGCCTCGAACCGCTTGTCGTGGTCGGGGCCGCTCTCGCTCAGGACGTACTCGGGGGCCCCCGCGCCGCGGGCCGCCGTCCGCTCCTGCAGCGTCGTCTTCCAGTCCAGCGCCGCGCCGTCCTGCGCGGCCGCGGTCATCAGCGGGTCGAACAGCGCCCGCACCAGCCGCTGGGCCCCCGGCAGCCCGCGCTCGAGGTAGACCGCCCCGATCAGGGCCTCCATCGTGTCGGCGAGCAGCGAGTTCTTGTCGCGCCCGCCGGTGGTCTCCTCGCCGCGGCCCAGCCGCAGCCAGCGGCCCAGCCCGAGCCCGCGTGCGACCTCCGCCAGCGCGCGGGTGTTGACCACGCTCGCGCGCAGCTTGGCCAGCGAGCCCTCGGGCAGCTCCGGGTGGGCGGCGTACAGCGACTCGGTGACGACGAGCCCGAGCACCGCGTCGCCCAGGAACTCCAGCCGCTCGTTGGTGGGCAGCCCCCCGTGCTCGTAGGCGTACGAGCGGTGGGTGAGCGCCTGCTCCATGAGCTCGCGGGACAGGCCGCTGCCCAGCGCGGCCTCGAGCAGCGTGTACGGCGGGGGCGGCGCGGCCGCGCGGGAGCGGCTCACCGGACCCGACCCGGGGCGCCGACGAGCCGGCGCCGGCGAGCGGTCACGGCACACGTCGAGCCGGCTCCGGCGGCGGGGCACCGCCCGGTCACAGGCGCGCCACCGCGTGGTCGACGGCCTCGCCGACCGTCGTGAGCCCGTCGAGGTCCTCGTCCTCGATGTGGAAGCCGGCCGGGGCGCGCGGCGCCAGGGCCTCCTCCACGATTTCGACGATCTCGACGAGGGCGAGCGAGTCGGCACGCAGGTCGTCGACGAAGCGCGTCTCACGGGTGACCGTGTCCGGGTCGAGCTCCAGCACCGTCGCGCAGGCCTGCTGCACCAGCGCGAGGACCTCCTCGGCCGACACGGCGCTCACCCGGCCACCTGCGCGCGCCGCTCGAGCAGGTCAGCGAGCGCCGTCTCGGTGCTCGGGACCAGGCCCTCGGCCGCCGCCTGCGCCGCGACGGCCAGGCAGCTCGCGACCGCACGCGGCGAGGAGGCGCCGTGACCCACCACGCAGACGCCCTTGACCCCGAGGAGCACGCCGCCGCCGAAGGCGTCGGGCGACATCACGTCGGTGACCTCGGCGAGCGCGGGCCGCAGGACGCGGGCGGCCTCGGCGCGCTCGGGCGTCGCGCCGAACGCCGCGAGCAGCACCTCGGTGAGCATCGCGGCGGCGCCCTCCAGGCCCTTGGCCAGCACGTTGCCGGTGAAGCCGTCGGTCACGACGACGTCGGCGACCCCGCCGTACGGGACGTCGCGCCCCTCGACGCTGCCGACGTAGCGGACCGGCAGCGCGCTGAGCAGCTCGTGGGCCTGCCGGCGCAGCAGGTCGCCCTTGCCGGCCTCCTCGCCGATCGTCAGCAGCCCGACCCGGGGCTCGTCGATGCCGAGCCGCACGCGGGCCAGCGCCACACCGGCCAGCGCCCACTGCGCGAGCAGGTCGGGGGTCGCCTCGACGCTGGCGCCCGCGTCGAGGAACACCAGCGGGCCGGCCTTGGCCGGGATGACGGCGGCGAGCGCCGGGCGGGCCACGCCGCGCAGGCGCCCGAGGGTGAACACGGCCGCTGCGAGCGCCGCGCCCGTCGAGCCGATGGACACCATCGCCTGCGCGCCGCCGTCGCGCACCAGGCGGGCGGCGACGCGCACGCTCGCGTCGCGCTTGGACCGCACCGCGCGCGCCGGGTCCTCGTCCATGCCGACCACCTGGCTGGCGGCCGCGACCGCGCACCGCCCGGCCGCGCCGCGCTCGGCCAGCAGGGCCGTGGCGACGTCGGGCCGGCCGACGAGCACGACCTCCAGCCCGGGCTGCTCGTCGAGCGCCAGCAGCGCGCCGTCGACCACGGCCTCGGGGGCCCGGTCGCCGCCCATCAGGTCGAGGGCGACGCGGACCCCGGAGCCCGCGGCACCGGTCGGGGCCGGGCCGGTCAGGGCTGAGGCGGTCGGCGCTGAGGTGGTCAGGGCCGGGTCGGTCAGACCGAGAGGACGGTGCGCTTGTCGTAGCGCCCGCACTCGGGGCAGACGGTGTGGGGCCGGGTGGTGTGGCCGCGGTCGCAGGTGGTGAGCACCGGCAGCGCGGTCTTCCACTGCGAGCGGCGCGAGCGGGTGTTGCTGCGCGACATCTTGCGCTTCGGGACGGCCATCGCTAGTTCTCCTCGGTGGTCTTGCTGGACAGTGCCCGGGCGTCGGGCAGTGCCCCGGGATCAGACGGTGCAGGGTGGTCGGACAGTCCTCGCAGCGCCGCCCAGCGGGGGTCGGTCGCCTCGTGCGTGTGGTCCTCGGGCAGGTCGTCGAGCCGCTCGCCGCAGTCGACGCAGAGCCCGGAGCAGTCCTCGGAGCACAGCGGCGTCAGCGGCAGGGCCAGCACGACCGCGTCGCGCAGCGCCGGCTCGAGGTCGAGGTGGTCGCCCTCCATGCGCGACTCCTCCTCGTCGTCCGCGTCCCCGCCCCGGGACGAGGCCTCCGCGCCCTTGCCCTCGTAGGCGTACAGCTCCTGCAGCTGCACCGACAGGACCTCGGACACGGGCTCGAGGCACCGGCTGCACTCGCCGGTGACGGTCGCGGTGACCTCGCCGGAGACCAGCACGCCCTCCATGACGCTCTCGAGCCGCAGGTCCAGGTCGAGGTCCCCGCCCACGGGCACGCCGATCAGGTCGGCGATGCCGAGGCCCGCGGGCGCCGGCACGACCGTGTGCAGCTCGCGCATCGACCCCGGCCGTCGTCCCAGCTCGCGCGTGTCGAGCACGAGGGGCTTGCGGGGGTCGAGGCGCTGCGTGTGCTTCCTGTCCATGGTCGGTCGGTCTCGGGCTCCTGCTGCGGGGGGCGACCTGCGCGCAGGCCGTCGTCTAGGCTAGCGGACGCCGGGACCGGGGGGCGCGCCCCGCCCCACGGCTCAGCCGGGCAGCGGCGGGACGTCGCCGGGGCGGTCCTCGCGCAGGTCGTCGCGCAGGTCGCCGCGCAGCACGTCGAGCTCGTGCGCGCCCGACAGCTGCAGCCGGCCCCGCTCCACGGCCTCCAGGGTCCTGGTCAGGACGACCTCGAACGTGGCGAGCTTGACGTCGACGTAGTCCTCCACCTCGGCGCGCACGGCCTCGGCCTGCTCGTGCGCCTCCTGCAGCAGCCGGTCGGCCTCGCCCTGCGCGTCGGACAGCAGGTCGGTGCCCGCGAGCATCCGGCGGCGCTCCCCCTGGGCGCGCTCCAGCACCCGCTCGGCCTCGCGGCAGCCGTCGTCGACGACGCCGGCCCGGTCGCCGAGCACGTCCTGCGCCTTGCCCAGGGCCTCGGGCAGGCGGGCACGCAGCTGCTCGAGCAGCCCGAGCACCTCCGCGCGGTTGACCACGCAGGAGGCCGACAGGGGCATCGAGCGGGCGTGCGTCACGACCCCGGTCAGCTCGTCGAGCACCCTGCCGACGTCCACGAGGTCAGCGGCCAGGCCCGTCGCCCGCGGGTCGGGACCCCGCGGACCCGCGCCCCGGGACCCCGCGCCCGGGGGCATCAGGCGCGCTCGGCCAGCTCGGCCAGGCGCGCGACGAGGCGGCGGTGGGCGGCCTCGGGCACGAGGTGGCTGATGTCGCCGCCGTACGTGGCGACCTCCTTGACCAGGCTGGAGGACAGGAAGGAGTAGAGCGGGTTGGTGGTCATGAACAGCGTCTCCACGCCCGCCAGGCCGTGGTTCATCTGCGCCATCTGCAGCTCGTAGTCGAAGTCGCTGACCGCCCGCAGGCCCTTGACGATCACCGGCACCTCGTGGGTGCGGCACCAGTCCACGAGCAGCCCGTGGAAGCTGTCGACGACGACGTTGCCGTAGGACGCGGTCACCTCGCGCAGCATCTCGATGCGCTCGTCGACGGTGAACAGCGACGACTTCTTCTTGTTGACGAGCACGGCGACGGTGACCTCGTCGTACACCGCGGCGGCACGCCCGACGATGTCGAGGTGACCGAGGGTCACCGGGTCGAACGAACCGGGGCAGACGGCCCTTCTCATGATCGCGAACCGTACCAGAGGGTGGCCTCGCCGTACGTCCGGCTCCGCACGCCCACCAGGCCCGGCGGCCAGGCCGGGGGCGCCCCCTTCGTGCGGCGCTCGACCACCACCACGGCGTCCTCGGCGAGCCACGGCAGCAGCGCGACCAGGACCGGGTCGACGTCGAGCTCGTACGGCGGGTCGAGCGCGACGACGTCGTACGGAGGACGCCCGTCGGCGGACGGGTCGCCGGCGAGGAAGTCCTCGACCGGCAGCGCGACCACCTCGGCGGCCAGCCCGAGCCGCTCGACGTTGCCGCGCAGGACGGCGACCGCGCGCTCGTCGCTCTCGACCAGCGCGGCGGACGCGGCCCCCCGGCTCAGGGCCTCGAGCCCGAGCGCCCCGGACCCGGCGTACAGGTCGAGGAAGCGGGCGTCCTCGAGGTCGACCAGGCTCTGCAGCGAGGAGAACATGCCCTCCCGCGCCCGGTCGGCGGTCGGCCGCGTGACGGTCCCGCGGGGCACGTCGAGCCGCCGGCCCCGGTGGGTGCCGGCCACGATGCGTGTCATGCCTTCTCCAGGTAGGGGGCCCGCTCGGCGTCGAGCACGGACGCCACGGCGGTGGCGAGCGCGGGGTGCCGGGCGAGGTCCGGGTCGTCGTCGACGAGCCGTCCGGCGGCCTCGCGGGCGGCCACGATGACGTCCCCGTCGCGCAGCAGCTGGAGCATCTTGAGCGAGCTGACCCGGCCGGACTGCTTGGCCCCGAGCACGTCGCCCTCGCGCCGCTGCTCGAGGTCGACCTGCGACAGGGCGAAGCCGTCGGACGTGGCCGCCACCGCGTCGAGCCGCTCGCGCCCGGGGCTGCCGGTCTCGGCCTCGGTCACCAGCAGGCACAGGCCGGCGTGGGCGCCCCGGCCCACCCGGCCGCGCAGCTGGTGCAGCTGCGAGACGCCGAAGCGCTCGGCGTCCATGACCACCATCACGGTGGCGTTGGGGACGTCGACGCCGACCTCGATGACGGTGGTCGCGACGAGGACGTCGAGCTCGCCGGCGCCGAACCGCGCCATGACGTCCTCCTTGACCTCCGGGGTGAGCCGGCCGTGCAGGGCGGCGACCCGCAGGCCGGCCAGCGGCCCCTCCTGCAGCAGCGGCAGCAGCTCGAGCACGGCGACCGCGGGACGCCGGCCGTCCTCGCCCGGCGCGGCCGGCTCGTCCTCGCCGCCGATGCGCGGGCAGACGACGAACGCCTGCCGCCCGGCCGCCGCGGCCTCGCGGACCCGCTGCCACGCCCGGTCCACCCACTGCGGGTGCTCGGCCACGGGCACCACGTGCGAGGAGATCGGGGACCGGCCGCGGGGCAGCTCCGTCAGCGTCGAGACCTCCAGGTCGCCGTACACGGTCATGGCGACGGTGCGCGGGATGGGCGTCGCGGTCATGACGAGCACGTGCGGGGCGCTGCCCTTGGCGCGCAGGGCGTCGCGCTGCTCGACGCCGAAGCGGTGCTGCTCGTCGACGACCACCAGCCCGAGGTCGGCGAACTGCACGCCCTCCGACAGCAGGGCGTGGGTGCCGACGACGAGCCCGGCCTGCCCGGAGGCCGCCTCGAGGAGCGCGCGGCGGCGGGCCTGGGCGCCGAGGGAGCCGGTGAGCAGCGCGACGCGGGTGGCGACGGCGGCGCCCTCCAGCTCGCCGTCGCGGGCGAGCGGGCCGAGCGCCTCGCGCAGCGACCGGGCGTGCTGCTGGGCCAGCACCTCGGTCGGGGCGAGCAGCGCGGCCTGGCCCCCGCTGTCGACCACGGCGAGCATCGCGCGCAGCGCCACGAGCGTCTTGCCCGAGCCCACCTCGCCCTGCAGCAGCCGGTGCATCGGCGAGCTGCGCGCCAGCTCGCCGGCCAGCTCCTCCCCCACGGTGCGCTGGCCGTCGGTGAGCTCGAAGGGGGTGGCGGCGTCGAAGGCGTCGAGCACCCCGCCGGCCCGGCCGGGCCGCGGCACGCCCGCCTGCGCCGCCGCCGCCCGCCGACGCTGGGCCAGGACCACCTGCAGCACGAGCGCCTCGTCCCACTTCAGGCGCTTGCGGGCGCGGGCGACGTCGGGCCAGCCGGACGGGCGGTGGATGCCGCGCAGGGCCGCCTCCAGCCCGGGCAGGTCGTGCTCGCGGCGCAGCGGCTCGGGCAGCGGGTCGGGCCCGACGTCCACGCCGCCCAGCACCAGGCCGACGCTGCGGGCGAGCGTGAAGGTCGAGGCCTTGGCCGTCGCCGGGTACAGCGGCACCAGGCTGCCCGCGAACTCGTCCGCCACGACGCCGGCCTCGTCGTCGACGAGCTGCCAGTCGGGGTTGGCCAGCTGCACCGAGCCGGCGAAGCGCTCGACCTTGCCGGAGAAGAAGGCCCGGCGGCCGGCCCGCAGCTCGCGCAGGGCCTTGTACCTGTTGAACAGCGCCATCCGCATGGTGCGGCCGGAGCCGTCGACGACCGTCACGTCGGTCTTGAGCAGCTTGGGGCGCAGGCGGCGCTCCTCCACCCGGCGCACCTCGGCGAAGACGGTGGCGTGCTCGTCGACCACGAGCTGGTCGAAGGCCGTCAGCTGGCCGCGCTCGGCGTAGCGCCGCGGGTAGTGGTGGAGCAGGTCGCCGACGGTGTGCAGGCCCAGGCTCTCGGCGAGCGGCGTGGCGGTGCGGCCGCCGAGGACCCCGGCCAGCGACGTCTCGAGGTCCACCGCTACTCCGCGCCGACGAGCAGCAGGTGGGGGCTCTGCCCGCCGTCCACGACGACGACCTCGACGCCGGGGGCGGCCGCGCGGGCCCGGGCGCCGAGCGCGTCCGCCAGGCCGGCCGGCGCCTGCGCCCCGACGACGAGGGTGAGCAGGTCGGCGCCGGGCAGCAGCCGGTCGACCAGGCCGCCGGCGACCCACGCCACGTCGGCCCCCACGATCACGACGACGCCGTCGACGACGCCGAGCGCGTCGCCGGGCAGGCACAGGCCGGCCGAGGTGCTCGCTGAGGTGGCGGCGCGCACCACCTCGCCGGTCCGCACCGCCGCGGCGGCCGCGGCCATCGCCGCCACGTCGTCGGCGAAGGGCCGGCCGGGGTCGGCGACGGCGAGCGCGGCGAGGGCCTGCACCGGCGAGCGCGCCGGCACGACCCGGACGTCGAGGCCCTGCCCGCGCGCGGCCACGGCTGCGGCGTCCGCCGTCCCCGCGCCCGCGGCGTCGTCGGGCAGCAGGACGACCGCCGGCGCGCCGGTCGCCCGGACGGCGGCGAGCAGGTCCTCGGCGGACGGCCGCGCCCCGCGCCCGCCCGCCACCACGGTCGCGCCCGCACCGGTGCACAGCCGGGCCAGCCCCTCCCCCGCCGTCACCGCCACGACGGCGCGGGCCGCCGGGGCGGCGGCGTCCAGGAAGCGGGTGACGCTGATCTGCGACGGGCGGCCCGCCTCGACGCCCGCCTCGACCGCGGCGCCCACGTCGTCCACGTGCGCGTGGACCCGGAGCAGTCCGGGCGAGGCGGGCCCGCCGCCCACGACCACGACGCAGTCGCCCAGCCCGCGCAGCACCGCGCGCAGCCGGTCCGCCGCCACCTCGTCCGCCCCGGCGAGCAGGTACTGCACCTCGTACGCGTAGGCGGGGCTGCCGGCCTCCCGGGCGGCCACCAGCGCCCCGCGCGCCCGGGGCGCCGCCTCGACGGGCGCCGCGCACGCCTGGCCGGTGACCACCGGCTCGAGCGCCCGCAGCAGCACCACCCAGCCGCGGCCGCCGGCGTCCACGACGCCCGCCTCGCGCAGGGCGGCCAGCTGCGCGGTGGTGCCGGCGAGGGCGGCCTCGGCCTCCTGCCGGGCCGCGCGCACGACCCCGCCGAGGCCCTCGCCCGCGTCCGCGGCGCGCTGCGCGCCGGCGGCGCCCGCCTCGGCGACCGTGAGCAGGGTGCCCTCCGCGGGCTCCGTGACGGCTGCCCGGGCCTGTTGGGCACCGCGCACGAGCCCGGCGGCGAGGGCCCGGGCGTCGGCCTGCTCCGCCTCCGCCAGCGCCTCCGAGACGCCGCGCAGCAGCTGGGAGAGCAGCACCCCCGAGTTGCCCCGGGCGCCCAGGAGCGCGCCGTGCGCCATGGCCCGGGCGGCGGCGCGCACGTCGCCGGGCGCGCCGTCGACGGGCAGGTCGGCGAGGACCGCGGCCTCCGCCGACTCGACGGTGAGCAGCAGGTTGGTGCCCGTGTCGCCGTCGGGGACCGGGTACACGTTGAGGGCGTCGATCTCGTCGCGGGAGCGGGCGAGGGCCAGCCGGCCGGCGGTGCACCAGTCGCGCAGCGCGGCGGCGTCGAGCACTCGCGGCACGCTGCTCCCCCGGGTCGGCGTTCTGGGTCGGGCCGGGCGAGACTAGCCCGGCGGGAGCAGCCGGCCCGGCTGCTAGTCTCGGACGTCTGCCTGGCGGTGCCGGGCACGAACGCGTCGGCAAGACCCCCGTACCAGCCCGCACGACGTCCGTGCGAGCGACGAACCTCTGGAGTGCACCGTGGCTGCGACCTGCGACGTCTGTGGCAAGGGACCGGGCTTCGGCATGTCGGTCAGCCACTCCCACCGGCGCACCCGTCGGCGCTGGAACCCCAACATCCAGACCGTGCGGGCGATGGTCGGCGCGGCCGGCAAGACCCCGAAGAAGCTCGGCGTCTGCACCTCCTGCATCAAGGCCGGCAAGGTCGTCCGGGCCTAGCCCCTCGCGCTCCCGCACCTGTTCCTCCACGACTGCGCGCGTTACCCTCCGCGCCAGGCGCTCCCCCGGCCCGGTCGGGCCCCACGGGGTGGCGGCTCGGCCCCCGCGCGGTGCGGGCGCGCCGTCCCGGCGGGAGAGAGAACGGCACATGGCCCAGGGTGCAGTGAAGTGGTTCAACGCGGAGAAGGGCTTCGGCTTCATCGCCGTGGACGGCGGCGGCGCGGACGTCTTCGTCCACTACTCCGCGATCCAGTCCGACGGCTACCGCTCGCTCGACGAGGGCCAGCGCGTCGAGTTCGAGATCACCCAGGGCCAGAAGGGGCCACAGGCCGACCAGGTCCGCCCCCTGTAGCCCGCCTCGTCGCCGGCCCGGTCCCCCGCGCACGCGGGGCCGGGCCGTCGCGCTGCCCGGGACCTGCGCTCAGCCCACCCGCCGCAGGTCGCGCCGGTAGCGCCGGCCGTTCTCGACGTACATCGCGACCGCGTCGGCGAACGCGCCCTCCGGCACCGCGTCCAGCCGGAGCCTGGCCGGTACCCCGAGCGCGAGCGCCCGCGCGGGCACCTCGACCCGGTTGCCCACCACCGCGCCGGCGCCCACCAGCGCCCCGGAGCGCACGACCGCGGCGTGCAGCACGACCGAGCCCGAGCCGACGAGGCAGCCGTCCTCGACCGTGCACCCCTCGAGGTGGGCGAGGTGGCCGACCACGCAGTCGCTGCCGATCGTGGTCGCGTGCTCGGCGGTGGCGTGCACGACCGTCCCGTCCTGCACCGAGGTGCGCTCGCCGACGACGACCGCGCCGTAGTCCCCGCGGAGCACGGCGCCCGGCCAGACGGTGCTCCCGGCACCGATGCGGACGTCGCCGATCAGCGTCGCCTCCGGGCTGATCCAGGCGTCGGGCGAGACGTCGGGGACGCGGTCCCCCAGGGCGTACAGCGGCACGGGCTCTCCTCGGGTGCGGCAGCCGGTAGGCGGGCAGGCGGGCGGTGTGGCAGGCGAGGGTCCCACCCGTCGCCGCGGGGAACAGCAGCGGCATGAGCGACTGGTACTACTGCCTGAAGCACGCCACGGTCGAGGAGGGCGCGGGTTGCGCCGGGATGGAGCGCCTCGGCCCGTACGGCACCCGCGAGCAGGCCGCCGCCGCCCCGCAGCGCGCACGGGAGCGCACCGACGCCGAGGACGCCCGCGACCGCGCGCAGGACGACTGGGGCAGGCCGCCCGCCGGCTCGTGAGCGCCCGCGAGCTGGTCGTGCTCGGCACGGCCAGCCAGGCCCCCACGCGCACCCGCAGCCACGTCGCCGCCTTCCTGCGCTTCGACGACCTCGGGCTGCTGCTCGACTGCGGCGAGGGCACCCAGCGCCAGCTCCTGCACGCCGGTGTGCCCGCCAGCCGGATCGACCGGATCTGCGTCACCCACGCCCATGGCGACCACTGCCTGGGCCTGCCCGGCGTGCTGTCGCGGATGGTGCTGGACGGGCTGCCCGGCCCCGTGCCGCTGCACTGCCCGGCGAGCGCGGTGGACCGGCTGTCGGGGCTGACCGGGTTCGCGACGGACGGCGGGCCCTTCGCGGTCGACTGGCAGCCGGCCGACGAGTCGGCCCTGCAGGTCGCCGCGCGCGGCCCGGGCTGGCGGCTCGAGACGCTGCCGCTGGCCCACCGGGTGCCCACCGTGGGCTACCGGCTCGTCGAGGACGACGGGGTGCGGGTGCTGCCCGAGCGCCTCGCGCAGCTCGGCATCAGCGGCCCGGACGTCGGCACCCTGGTCAACGAGGGGCAGCTCGGCGGCGTGCGCCTCGCCGACGTGAGCGAGCCCCGGCGGGGGCAGCGGGTGGCGTTCGTCATGGACACCGAGCTGTGCGACGGGGCGTACGCCCTGGCCGAGGGCGCGGACCTGCTGGCGGTGGAGGCGACGTTCCTGCACCGGGACGCCGCGCTCGCGCGCGAGCACCGCCACCTGACCGGCCGGCAGGCCGCGCGGCTGGCCCGTGAGTGCGGCGTCCGCCGGGTGGTCCTGCTGCACGTGAGCCGTCGCTACCCGGACGCGGCCGAGCTGGCGGCCGAGGCGGGCGAGGAGCACGGCGACGTGGTCGTGGCCGAGGACCTCGACGTCGTCCCCGTGCCGCCGCGCGCCTGAGGCCCGTCAGGCCGGGCGGCGCAGGTGCACGGCCACGACGTCCGCGACCTGGCAGAGCAGCGTGACGTCGCGGCCCGACCACTCCCGCGGCTCGGCGTCGTAGGCGCACAGCGCGCCGACGAGGCTGCCGTCGGGACCGGCCAGCGGCGCGCCCAGGTAGGCGCCGACGTGGCCGGAGACCACCGGGGCGAGGTCGCACAGCCAGGGGTGGCTGCGGGTGTCGGCGGCCACGAGGACGTCGCCCGACAGCACGGTGACGGCGCACAGGCTGCCCTCGAGCGGGGCCGTGTCGCTGACCCGCCACGGCAGCCGGCCCCCGACCGCGACGACCACGTGCTGGTCGGTGAGCAGGGCCAGCTGGGCGGACGGGGCACCGGTGACCGACGCCGCGAGCTCGACGAGGGCGCCGAGGACGGGGTCCTCCGCCTGCGCGAGCAGCGCCACGGCGGCCCCGGTGCGCAGCGGCTCGCGCAGGGAGGCGACCTCGGCCAGGCCGGAGGCCCGGCGCACGTGCCGCGTGCTGTTCGCGTCCACCCCGGCACAGTACGGAGCGGATGCCGTCTGCGAAAGCCCCCCGCGGGTGGGGCTAGAGCCGGCGCAGCTGCCAGCCGTGGTCGACCGGGCCGATGCCGGCGCCGAGCGGGAAGCCGCCGCGGAGGGCGCCGGTGACGTACTCCTTGGCGTCGGCCACCGCCGCCGGCACGTCGTCCCCGAGCGCCAGCCGGGACGCGATGGCGCTGGCCAGCGTGCAGCCCGTGCCGTGGGTGTGGCGGTTGTCCAGGCGCGGCGCCCGCAGCAGGTGCTCGTCCGTGCCGTCGGTGAGCAGGTCGACCGCCTCGCCGTCGAGGTGGCCGCCCTTGACGAGCACCCACCGCGGGCCCAGCACGAGGACGGCGTCCGCGGCCCTGCGCAGGTCGGCCTCGGTCTCGACGCGCACACCCGTGAGCATCTCGACCTCGGGCAGGTTGGGGGTGGCGACGGTGGCCAGCGGGAGCAGGCGGGTGCGCAGGACCTCCACGGCGTCCTGCTGCAGCAGCGCGTCGCCGTGCTTGCTCACCCCGACCGGGTCGACGACGAGCGGCGCGTCCACCCCGGCCAGGGCGGCGGCCACGAGCTCGACGAGCACCGGGGAGGCGAGCATGCCGGTCTTGACCGCGTCGACGCCGATGTCGGACAGCACGCTGTCGAGCTGGGCCTGCACCGCCTCGGGCGGCAGCTCCCAGTAGCCCTGCACGCCGACGGAGTTCTGCGCGGTGACGGCGGCGACCACGCTCATGCCGTGGACGCCGCAGGCCAGCATGGTCTTCAGGTCGGCCTGGATGCCGGCGCCGCCGCCGGAGTCGGAGCCGGCGACCGTCAGGGCACGCCTCACGTCCGCTCCCTCTCCCTCATGTGAAGTGCTCCCAGCCGCGCGGCACGAGCGGGGTCCCGGACAGGTCGGTCACGCCGCCACCCTCGCGCACCCGGCCGACGGCCACCACCCCGAGGTCGGCGAGCACGTCGACCGCCTCGAGCGGGACGGTGGCGAGCAGCGCGTGGTCCTCGCCGCCGTGCAGGACGTCGTGCACCGACGCACCGGCCTCGGCGGGCAGCGCGTCGACGTCGAGCAGCACGCCGACGCGGCTCGCGGTGCACAGCGACAGCAGGTCGACCACGAGCCCGTCGCTGACGTCGCAGAGGGCGGTCGCGCCGGCGTCGGCGAGCACCGGGCCCAGGGCGTACGGCGGGGTCGGCCGGCGGTGCGCGGCGACGAGCGGGCCGGTCCGCGCGCCCGCGAGCAGCAGGGCCAGGCCCGCGGCGGAGCCGCCCAGCCGGCCGGCCACGACGACGACGTCCCCGGGGCGGGCACCGGCACGGGTGACGGGCCGCCGGCCCTGCAGGTCGCCCAGCGCCGTCACGGACACCACCACCCGTTCCGAGCGCACGGTGTCGCCGCCCACCACCACGGCGCCGACGAGGGCGGCCTCGTCGCGCAGGCCGTCGGCCAGCTCGACGGCCCAGGACACCGGCAGCTCACCGGGCGCGGCGAGCCCGACGAGCAGGGCGGTGCCCGTACCGCCCATGGCCGCGACGTCGGCGAGGTTGGCCGCGGCGGCCTTGCGCCCGACGTCGTAGCCGCTGGACCAGTCGCGGCGGAAGTGCACGCCCTCCACCAGCACGTCGGTGGTCGCCACCACCCAGCCGTCCGGCACCGCCACGACCGCCGCGTCGTCGCCGGGGCCGAGCAGGACCTGCGGGCCGGTGCCGAGGCGCCCGACGACGGCCTCGATCAGGGCAGGCTCGCCCACCTGCCCTGCGGTAGCGTCCGCCACCGTCCACCCCCCGAGTGCTGCTCGACCGAAGGGTTCCCTCCGTGGTCCAGGCCTACATCCTCATCCAGACCGAGGTCGGCAAGGCGGCCGCCGTCGCGGAGGCCATCGCGGGGCTCGAGGGTGTCGCGCAGGCCGAGGACGTCACCGGCCCGTACGACGTGATCGTCCGGGCGGAGGCGCGCAGCGTCGACGAGCTCGGCAAGCTCGTGGTCGCGAGCATCCAGTCGGTGCCCGGCATCACCCGCACGCTGACCTGCCCCGTCGTGCACCTCTGACCGTGCGCGCCCTGCCCGTCGCCGCGCTGCTGCTGGCGCTCGCGGGCTGCACCGCCGCCGAGCCGGCGGCGCCGGCCGCCCCTCCCCCGGCCACCGGGCCGGTCGCGGTGAGCGCCCCGTCCGCCCGGGCGGCCGACGCGCGCCGCTGCGAGGAGCTCGTGGCGGCCCTGCCGGCGACGCTCGGGCCGGGGCTGGACCGGCGCCCGGTGACCGGCGACGCCACCCGCACCGCCGCCTGGGGCGACCCGGCGGTCACCCTGGTCTGCGGGGCCCCGCCGGCCGGCGACCCGGGGGTCGACGGCGAGCCGTTCGACGTCGGCCCGCCCGAGGGCGGCCTGGTGCGCTTCCTGCAGGACGACGTCGGCGCGGCCAACGTCTTCACGACCCGCGACCGCGCGGTGCCGGTCGCGGTCACGGTGCCGGACACCGCCGACGCCACGGCGCTGGTGCCGCTGCTGCCCGCCGTCCTCGCCGCGCTGCCGGCCGTCGAGACCGGCTGAGGCCCGGCCCTCAGCGCAGGCCGGTGGGGCGCGCGAGCGCGGCCTGCACCAGCCGGTCGACGAGCGCCGGGTAGTCGACGCCGGTCGCGGCCCACATGCGCGGGTACATCGACGTCGGCGTGAACCCGGGCATGGTGTTGACCTCGTTGACCGTGAGCGAGCCGTCCTCGCCGACGAAGAAGTCGACCCGCGCCAGGCCCTCGCAGTCGAGCGCCCGGAAGGCGGCGAGCGCCGCGGCGCGCAGCCGCTCGGTGACCTCGGCCGGCAGGTCGGCCGGCACGTCGAGCTCGGTGGCGTCCTCGAGGTACTTCGCCTCGAAGTCGTAGAACGCCCGGTCGCCGCTCACCCGCACCTCGGCGGGCAGCGACGCCTCGGGCCCGGACGGCCCCTCCAGCACCCCGCACTCGACCTCGCGGCCGAGCAGCGCCGCCTCGACCAGCGCCTTGGGGTCGGCGGCGAAGGCCACCTCGAGGGCGGCGTCGAGGTCGGCGAGGTCGGTCACCCGGCTGATGCCGTGGCTGGAGCCGCCGCGGGCCGGCTTGACGAAGACCGGCAGGCCCAGCGCCGCGACGGCGTCGCGGTCGACCGGCGCGCCCTGCCGCACGACGACGGCCTCGGCGACGGGCAGCCCGGCGGCGCGCAGCAGGACCTTGGCGACCGCCTTGTCCATCGCCGCGGCGCTGGCCAGCACGCCGCTGCCGACGTACGGGATCCCGGCCATCTCGAGCAGCCCCTGCACGGTGCCGTCCTCGCCCCACGGGCCGTGCAGCACGGGGAAGACGACGTCGACCTCGCCCAGTCCGTCGGCGGAGGGCGCCCCGGGGCCGTCCTCGAGCGGCACGAGGCCGCCGGCGGTCGGGTCGCCGGGCAGGGCGACGGCCTGGCCGTCCTTGACCGACGGCAGCTCCCGGCCGCTGATCGCCAGCAGCGCCGGGTCGTCGGGCACCAGCACCCAGCGCCCCTCCGGCGTGATGCCCACCGCGACCACGTCGTAGCGGTCGCGGTCGAGCGCGGCGAGCACGCTGCCCGCCGACACGCAGGAGATGGCGTGCTCGGTGCTGCGGCCGCCGAGCACGACGGCGACGCGGGTCCGGCTCATGGCGCGCAGCCTAGGGCCGCGGGGAGCGGGATCAGCGGACCGCCGCGGCCAGCTCCCGCAGCGGCGGCTCGTACGCCTCGCCGAAGGTGGGGAAGGCGTGGACGACGTCGCTGAGCACCGACAGCGGCACCTGCGCGCGGATGGCCAGCACCGCCTCCGACAGCCACTCGTCGGCCCGCGGGCCGATCGCCGCCGCACCGACGAGCACGCCCCGGGCCCGGTCGGCCGTGAGGACCAGGCGCCCGCCGCCCGCGCCCTCGGTCGAGGTGCGGGCCACCTCGCCGAGGTCCATGACGGCGGTCACCGCGTCGACGCCGGCCTCGCGGGCGGTCTGCTCGTCCATGCCGACGCTCGACACCGCCGGATCGGTGTAGACCGCCCGCGGGATCGCGCGGAAGTCGCCCGCCCGGTCGCCGCCGAGCAGGTTGTCCACGAGGACGCGCGCCTGGTAGTTGGCCGTGTGGGTGTACGGCGCCACCCCCGTCACGTCGCCGGCCGCCCAGACGTGCTGCTGCCCCCGCACCCGGCCGTGGTCGTCGACCTCGAGCGGGCCGTCCACCTCGATCCCGAGCGCCTCCAGGCCGATGCCCTGCGTGCTGGGCTGCCGGCCGACGGCGACCAGCACCCGGTCGGCCTCGACCACGCTGCCGTCCGACAGGTGCGCGCGGGCCCGACCGCCGGGCGCGGCCTCGAAGCGCTCGGCCTCCGTCTCCAGCCGGACGTCGACGCCGTCGCGGCGCAGCACGTCGGCGAGCAGGGCGGCGATGCTCGGCTCCTCCTTGCCGGCCAGCTGCGGGCCGCTCTCGACCAGCGTCGTGGCGCAGCCGAAGCGCGCGTGCACCTGCGACAGCTCGCAGCCGACCGCTCCGCCGCCCATGACGAGCAGCGAGCCGGGGCGCTCCTGCGCCGACAGCGCCTCGTCCGAGGTCCAGGTCGGCACCTCGTCGAGCCCGGGCAGCGGCGGGACGGTGGGCGCGGAGCCGGTGGCCACGACCAGGTCGGTCCAGCCGAGCACCCACCCCTCGACGTCGACCGTCCCCGGGCCGGTGATCGTGCCGCGGCCGCGCACCAGGACGACGCCGGTCTGCTCGACCTCGTCGGCGGTGGCCGCATCGTCGCGGTGCTCGGCGACGTCGTCGCGGCGCCGCACGGCCGCCCGGAAGGCGCTCGGGTCGTCGTCGAGCTGCGGGTCCCGGCCCGCGCCGCCGAGGCCCGACAGGTGCCGGGCCTCCGCCCGCGCCTGCGCGCTGCGCAGCATCGACTTGCTCGGCATGCACGCGACGTACGGGCACTCCCCGCCGACCCGCAGCGACTCCACCAGGGCGACCGACCGGCCGGCCCCGGCGAGGGAGGTGGCGATGCTCTCGCCGGCCGAGCCGGCTCCCAGCACGACGACGTCGAAGGTGTCCATGCCCCGATCCTCACCCGGGCGCGGGGCCGTCACCACCCGCCGGGCCGGTCGGGCACACCGCGACGAGGGGGCAGCCCGCGCACGGCGGGCAGTGCTGCGCGCACTTGCGGGGCTCGGCGTAGTCGCGGCGGCCGACGGCCGGGCCGGTGCACCGCGGGCGGCCGGTCAGGCAGTGGTGGATCCCGTGCTCGACCACGAGCGCGTGCAGGACGTCCCACGGCACGCCGCCGGTGTCCTGCGCGGCCAGCTGCTCGCGCAGGACGGCGTACGGCGCGGCCGGGTCGACGAGGCCGAGGCGACCGAGCACCCGGCGCAGGTAGGCGTCGACGACGGGCACGGGCGTGCCGGTGAACGCCAGCAGCGTGTCCGCGCTCTCCGGCCCGACCTGCGGCAGCGCCAGCAGCAGCCGGCGGGGGTCCGGCGCGGCGAGCACCGCGCGCAGACCGCCCGCGGCGAGGACGTCGGCGGCCAGCCGCGGCAGCAGGCGCGAGCGGGTCGGCGGGTAGGCCACGCCGCGCAGCAGCGGCTCGAGGACGGCGGGGTCGGCCCCCGCCAGCGCCTCCCACGTCACCAGGCCGGCGGCCCGCAGCCGCAGGAGCACCACCTCGACGCGCTCCCAGCGCGACTGCTGCACCAGGACGAGCCCGAGCAGCAGCTCGTCGGCGCGGTCGAGCTCGGGGACGAGGGTGGGGATCCACCAGGGCTCCTCGCCGTAGTGGTCCAGGAGGACCCCCGCGACGGTCCGGAGGTCGGTCACGCGCGGTCGAGCGCCTGCACGAGGTCGGCCACCAGGTCCTCGGGGTCCTCGAGGCCGACCGACACGCGCACCGCACCGGGGTCGATGCCGGCGTCCGCGAGCGCCTGCTCCGAGAGCATGCGGTGGGTGGTGCTCGCGCAGTGCACGGCCTTGGTGACCGTGCCCCCGAGCGAGGTCGCGCGGGCCATCAGGCGCAGCCCGTCGACGAGGGCGAGGCCCGCCGCGCGGCCCCCGTGCGGGGTCACGGTGAGCACGGCACCGTACCGGCCGGGGTGCAGCAGCCGCACGGCCAGGTCGTGGTCGCGGTGCGAGGGCAGGCCCGGGTGGTCGACGGCCCGCACCCGGGGGTGCTGCTCGAGCGCCGCCGCCACCTGCAGCGCCGTGGCGCACTGCCGCTCGACGCGCAGCGGCAGGGTCGCCAGGCCGCGGTGCAGCAGCACGGCGTCGTCGGGGCCGAGACAGGCGCCGGTGTCGACCCGCACCTCGCGCACCCGGGCGACGAGGCCGGGGTCGCCGACCACCAGGCCGCCGGTGACGTCGCTGTGCCCGCCGTGGTACTTCGTCGCGGAGTGCACGACCAGGTCGGCGCCGTGCTCGAGCGGCCGGCAGACCGGCGGCGGCGCGAACGTGGAGTCCACGACCAGCGGCACCCCCGCCTGCCGGGCGAGGGCGGACACCGCGGGCAGGTCGGCCACGCTCATCGTCGGGTTGGCCAGCGTCTCCGCCCAGAGCACCGCGGTCCCGTCCCGCAGCGCGGCGCGCACGGCCGTCAGGTCGCGCCCGTCCACGAACGTCGTGGTCACCCCGAAGCGGGCGAGCTGGCGGGTCAGCAGCGCCCAGGTGCCGCCGTACACCTCCCGCGGCGCGACGACGTGCGAGCCCGCGGAGCACAGCGCGAGCAGCACGGCGGTGGTCGCCGCGGTGCCCGACGCGAGCGCCTGGCCGGCGGCGCCCTCGCCCTCCAGGGACGCGGCGGCGGCGGCGAACGCGTCGACGGACGGGTTGTCGGTGCGGCTGTAGGAGTAGCCGGAGCCCGGGTCCGCGAACACGTCCGCGCACTCCTGCGCGGACGCGAAGGCGAACGTCGAAGTGCGGTAGACGGGCGGCGCGAGCCCCTGCTGGGCCGGCGGCGGCGGAACGGGCGGGTGGACGGCGCGGGTGTGCCCCCCCGCCCGCGGGGGCGGCGTCGTCAGCGGTGCTCGCCCTTCGCCTCGCGGCCCATGAGCGCGCCGATGACCTCGCGCGGCGCAAGCCCCTCGTGGCAGACCCGGACCACCTGCGCGGTGATCGGCATGTCGACGTCGTGCTTGCGGGCCAGGTCGAGGATCGACCGGCAGCTCTTGACCCCCTCGGCCGTCTGCGGGATGGCCGCCTGGACCTGCTCCATCGTCTCGCCGCGGCCCAGGCGCAGGCCGAAGGTGCGGTTGCGCGACAGCGGCGAGCTGCAGGTGGCCACCAGGTCGCCGAGGCCGGCGAGCCCGGCGAAGGTCAGGGGGCCGGCGCCGAGGGCCAGGCCCAGCCGCGCGGTCTCGGCCAGCCCGCGGGTGATGAGCGAGGCCTTGGTGTTGTCGCCGAACCCCATCCCCTCTGCCATGCCGGTCGCGAGGGCGATGACGTTCTTGACCGCGCCGCCGAGCTCGCAGCCCACGACGTCGAGGTTGGTGTAGGGCCGGAAGTACGGGGTGGTGCAGGCCGCCTGCAGCCGGGCCGCCCCGGCGGGGTCGGAGCACGCGACGACGGTGGCCGTCGGTTGCTCGAGCGCGATCTCGCGGGCCAGGTTGGGGCCGCTGACGACGGCCACCCGGCCGGCGGGCACGTCCGCGACCTCCGCGACGACCTCGCTCATGCGCCGGGTCGTGCCGAGCTCGACGCCCTTGGCCAGGCTCACCAGCAGGGCGTCGCGGCCGATCACGTCGCGCACCGCGGCGAGGTTGCCGCGCAGGCTCTGCGACGGGACCGCGAGCACGACGAGGTCGGCGCCGCGCACCGCCGCGCGGGCGTCGCTCACGGCGGTGAGGCCGGCCGGCAGCACGACGCCCGGCAGGTAGTCGGGGTTCTCGCGGGTGTCGCGCACCGTGCGGGCGAGCTCCTCGCGCCGGCACCACAGCACGACGTCGGTGCCCGCGTCGGCGAGCACCTTGGCGAAGGTGGTCCCCCACGAGCCGGTGCCCAGCACCGCCGCGCGCGTCACGCGCCGCGCCCCCGCGGGGCGACCTGCAGCCCGACCCGTCGCCGCACCCGCTCCCCCTCGTCCGCCGCCCGCTCCTGCGGGGAGTCTCGCTGCTCGCCGGTCCGGCTGTCGAGCAGCCCCGCCCGGGCCGGGCGCTGCGGGATACTGCCCGGGTGCCGGCCCTCGACGTCCCTGCTCCCGCGTGGGGCGTCGTGCTGCCCCTCAAGCTGCTGTCGCGCGCCAAGACGCGGCTGGCGGCGTACGGCGACGCCGGGCGGGCCGAGCTGGCCCTCGCGTTCGCCTGCGACGTGGTGCAGGCGCTGTCCGGCTGCCCGGCCGTCCGGCACGTGCTGGTCGTGACCGACGACGCGCTGGCGGCGCAGGTGCTCGCCCGGCCCGGGGTCGAGGTCGTCCCCGACCGGCCGGCCGGCGGCCTGAACGCCGCCGTCGAACACGGTGAGGCCCTGCTGCGCCGGCGCGAGCCCGGCCTCGGCGTCGTCGCGCTCGCGGGCGACCTCCCGGCGCTGCGGCCCGAGCACCTGGCGGCCGCCCTCGCCGCCGTGCGGGGCCGTGCGCTGGTCGCCGACACCGCCGGCCTCGGCACCACGCTGCTGGCCTCCGACGGCCCTGCCCTGCTGCCCGCCTTCGGCCCCGGCTCCGCCGAGCGCCACCGGGCGTCCGGAGCGCACGAGCTGGCCGCAGCGGACGCGCTGCGCCGCGACGTGGACACCCCTTCCGACCTGCACGAGGCCCTCCTGCTCGGCGTCGGGCCGTGCACCGCCCGGGTGGCCGAGCGGCTGCTGCAGCGGCGGTGACCGACCTGCAGGGCACGGTGGCGGCCTACGACGAGGCCACCCGCGCCGGGCGGGTGCTGCTCGACGACGGCACCGGGCTGGCCTTCCCCGGGGCGGCGGTGCGCCCCGAGGTGCTGCGCCTGCGGCCCGGGCAGCGGGTGCGGCTGGCCGTCGCGGACGGCGCGGTGAGCGGCGTGACCCTGGTGGGCATGCCGCTGTAGCCGCAGCCGCACGTCTGCCGTTCACCCGCGTGGCGCACGATGTGCGGGTGACCGCCGACCTCCAGGGCCCGCCGACCGACCTCCCCCGCTCCGAGCCGGGCACCTCCGGCAGCCTGGAGCCCGTCTCCGCGCCCACCGTCGCCCCCGTCGCCACGCGGGACGGGCTGCCGGCCGACCGGTTCCTCAACCGGGAGATCAGCTGGCTGGACTTCAACCGCCGGGTCCTGGCGCTCGCGCGCGACCCCGAGGCCGCCCTGCTCGAGCGGGCGAAGTTCCTCGCCATCTTCGCCAGCAACCTCGACGAGTTCTTCATGGTGCGCGTCGCGGGCCTGCGCCGCCGCCAGGAGATGGGCCTGGGCACCCGCAGCGCCGACGGGCTCGGCACCCGCGAGCAGCTGCAGCTGATCACCCGCCGTGCCGGCGAGCTGTCCAGCGAGCACGCCCGCTGCTTCCTCACCGAGGTCCGGCCCGCGCTGGCCGAGGCCGGCGTCCACATCGTGCTGTGGGACGACCTGCCGGCCGCCCAGCAGGGCCCGCTGCACGACTACTTCCGCCGGCAGGTCTTCCCGGTCCTCACCCCGCTCGCGGTCGACCCGGCCCACCCGTTCCCGTACATCAGCGGCCTGTCGCTCAACCTGGCCGTGCTGGTCCGCGACGCCGACGGGGCCGAGCGCTTCGCGCGGGTCAAGGTGCCCAACAACGTCAAGCGCTTCGTGCCGGTGGACGACAGCGCGACGACCTACCTGCCCATCGAGGAGCTCATCGGCGCCCACCTGCAGCAGCTGTTCCCCGGGCTCGAGGTCGTCGCGCACCACGCGTTCCGCGTCACGCGCAACGCCGACGTCGAGGTCGAGGAGGACCGCGACGAGGACCTGCTGCAGGCGCTCGAGCGCGAGCTCGCCCGGCGCCGGTTCGGGCCGGCCGTGCGCCTCGAGGTGGGCGAGTCGATGGACCCGCACGTGCTCGACCTCCTCGTCCGCGAGCTGGAGATCACCGACGAGGACGTCGTGCAGGTGCCGGGGCTGCTGGACCTGGCGTCGCTGTGGCAGCTGTACGACGTCGACCGGCCCGACCTCAAGGACGACCCGTACGTCCCGTCGACCCACCCGCGGCTGGCCGAGGGCGAGAAGGCCACCGACGTGTTCGCCGCGCTGCGCGAGGGCGACGTGCTGGTGCACCACCCGTACGACTCGTTCGCCACGTCCGTGCAGCGCTTCGTCGAGCAGGCCGCCGCCGACCCGCACGTGCTGGCCATCAAGCAGACGCTGTACCGCACCTCCGGCGACTCGCCCATCGTCCGCGCGCTCATCGACGCGGCGCAGGCCGGCAAGCAGGTCGTGGTGCTGGTCGAGATCACCGCCCGCTTCGACGAGCAGGCCAACATCAAGTGGGCCCGCGCGCTGGAGAAGGCGGGCTGCCACGTCGTGTACGGCCTGGTGGGCCTGAAGACCCACTGCAAGACCTGCCTGGTCGTCCGGCAGGAGAAGGGGCACCTGCGCCGCTACGCGCACCTCGGCACCGGCAACTACAACCCCAAGACCGCCCGCATCTACGAGGACCTGGGCCTGCTGACCGCCGACCCGGAGGTGGGCGCCGACCTCACCGACCTGTTCAACACCCTGACCGGCTACAGCCGGCAGACCGACTACCGCACGCTCATGGTCGCGCCGCACGGCGTGCGCGCCGGGCTGGTCGAGCGGATCGAGCGCGAGGCCGCGCACGCCCGCGCCGGACGTCCCTCCGGGGTGGTGCTCAAGGCCAACAGCGTCGTCGACGAGCAGGTCATCGACGCGCTGTACCGCGCCAGCCGGGACGGCGTGCCGGTCGACCTGGTCGTGCGCGGCATCTGCGCGCTGCGGCCGGGGGTCGAGGGGCTGTCGGAGACCGTGCGGGTGCGCAGCGTCGTCGGGCGCTTCCTCGAGCACAGCCGGGTCATGGTGTTCGGGGCCAGGGGCCGCGAGCAGGACCCGCGCGAGCACTGGCTGGGCAGCGCCGACCTGATGCACCGCAACCTCGACCGCCGCGTCGAGACCCTCGTGCGGGTCAAGGACCCGGCTGTCGCGGGGCAGCTCGACCTCCTGCTCGACCGGCTGCTCGCGCCGGAGGTCCTGCGCTGGGAGCTGCAGCCCGACGGCTGCTGGCAGCGCTGCCCGGCCGAGGGCGTCGCCGCGCACGACGTGCAGACCGAGCTGGTCCGTCGCGCCGGCGAGCGCGCGCACGGCTAGCGCCGTGGCCCACGTGCTGGCCGCCGGCGGGGTGCTGTGGCGGCCCGGGCCGGACGGGGGCGTCGAGGTCGCCCTCGTGCACCGCCCGCGCTACGACGACTGGTCGCTGCCCAAGGGCAAGCTGGACCCCGGCGAGCACCCGCTGCTCGGCGCGCTGCGCGAGGTGCGCGAGGAGACGGGGTTCGAGGCCGTCGCCGGGCGCGGGCTGGGCACCAGCGCCTACCACGTGCTGGTCGGCGGGCGCGAGGTGCCCAAGACCGTGCGGTGGTGGGCGCTGCGCGCCGGCGACGGCGCGTTCGAGGTCTCCGACGAGGTCGACGGGCTCCGCTGGCTGGCCCCGCCGGAGGCGCAGGAGCAGCTCACCTCGGGGCGGGACGCCGCGCCGCTGCAGCTGCTGGTCGACGCCGGGCTGGGCACGACGACGGTGCTGCTCGTGCGGCACGGGCACGCGGGCAGCCGCCGCCGCTGGACGGGCGAGGACGCCCGGCGGCCGCTGGACGAGCGGGGGTGCCGGCAGGCCGAGGCCCTCGCGGGGCTGCTGCCGGCCTGGGCGCCGACCGCGGTGGTGAGCGCGCCGGTGCTGCGGTGCACCGCGACGGTGGACCCGGCGGCGCGCGCGCTGGGGCTGGCGGTGACCGAGGAGGCGGTGTTCGGCGAGGCCGTGGGCGACCCCGCGGCGGCGCTGGTGCGGCTGCGCGAGCTGGCGGCGCCGGGCGGCTGCGTGGCGGTCTGCAGCCACGGATCGGTCGTGCCGGAGCTGGTGCGGGCCCTGGCCGACGAGGCGGGGCTGGACGTCGGCGACGCCACGGCCCGCAAGGGCTCGGTGTGGGCGCTGACGCTGCGCGAGGGCCTGCTCGTGGACGCCGACCTCACCGGCCCGCTCGCCTGACGCCGCCGGCCCCGCGCGGCCTCAGTCGCCGGGGACGGGCGGGCGCTCGGCGCCGGTGCCGGCGGCGGAGCTCGCACCGGTGCCCGGCTCGGCCCGCTGCGACGGCGCGGCCGGCTGCACCGGTGCCGGCTCGTCGGCCGGCGGGTCGGTGCGGCGGCGGCGCGGGGTGCCGGGCGCGAGGGCGTCACCGGCGACGGCCGCGGCCCGGCGGGCGGCGAGGACGGCGCGCACGGGCGCGGCCCCCACGACACCGGTGGTCGCGGTGCGGACGGCGGCCGCGCCGGCCAGCCTCGCCGCAGCGGTCACGGGCGGCTGCACGACGGGGACCGGGTCGCTCGGACGGCGCACCGACGGCGCGACCGGCTTGGTGGGTGCAGGCGCGGCCACCCGCCGCTCGGACCCGGCGCGCACGGCCGTGCGGAAGCCGGCCCCCGCGCGGAAGCGCGGCACCGCGCTCTCGGCGTGCTCGACCGGCTGGCCGGTCTTGGGGTCCGGCACGACCCGGGCCGGGCGCTCCAGCCGCTCGAAGACCCCGAACGCGCCGAGGTCCACGCGCTCACCGGCCGCGACCGCGCCCACGATCGCCCGGAGCACGGCGTCCACGGCGAGCTCCGCCGCGGCGAGGTCCCCCACCTGGGCGGCGACCTCGTCGACGAGTGCGGCCTTCTTCACACGACCTCCTGGTCCCCGGACGGTTCCCCGCCCGCACCGCAGGCTAGGACGAACCGCGTCCGGGTGCAGGTCGCCCCCCGCCCGGCAGCCCGGGGCAGGCCCGGAGCGTCACCCGTCCGGCCTAGTCGGCGTCGGGCAGGCGCCCGGCGTCGAGGTCGGCCAGCAGCCGGTCCAGGCGCGCGCTGGCCCGGCCGACGTCGTGCTTGCTGGCGTCGGTGAGGGCGATCAGGCGCCGCGCCACCCGGCCCTTGACCTCGGGGTCCGCGTCCAGGCCGCGCACCCGCCGGTGTGCGTCCTTGAGCCGTACGGCGAGGTCGGCGGCCAGGGCGTCGTCCGGGTCGGTCACGGGCTGCGGGCCGGGGTGCGCGTCACCGGGCCGTCACCGCGTCCGGGGCAGGAACGCCGGGCGCCGCGCCTCGAAGCCGGCGATCTGCTCGTCGTGCCGCAGCGTCAGCCCGATGTCGTCCAGGCCCTCCATGAGGCGCCAGCGGGTGAAGTCGTCGAGCTCGAACGGGGCGACGACGTCACCGGCCCGCAGCTCGCGCGCCTGGAGGTCGACGGTCACCGGGGTGTCGGGAGCGGCCTCGACGAGGGCCATCAGCCGCTCGACGACGTCGGCGGGCAGCTGGACCGGCAGCAGCCCGCCCTTGAGCGCGTTGCTGCGGAAGATGTCGGCGAAGCGGGCGCTGACGACGGCGCGGAAGCCGTGGTCCTGCAGCGCCCAGACCGCGTGCTCGCGCGAGGAGCCGGTGCCGAAGTTCTCGCCCGCGAGCAGCACGGTCGCGTCGGGGTGGCGGTGCAGGACGAAGCCCGGGTCCTCCCGCCACTCGCTGAACAGGCCGGCGCCGAAGCCGGTGCGCTCGACGCGCTTGAGCCAGTCGCTCGGGATGATCTGGTCGGTGTCGACGTCGCTGCGGCGCAGCGCCACGGCCGTCCCGGTGTGGGTCGTGAAGGCGTCCACGGCTCAGGCCTCCGTCAGGGTCGGGGCGGGCAGGTCGCCGGGGGCGGTGAGGCGCCCCGTGACGGCGGTGGCGGCGGCGACCTCGGGCGAGACCAGGTGGGTGCGGCCGCCGCGTCCCTGCCGGCCCTCGAAGTTGCGGTTGGAGGTCGACGCGCTGCGCTCCCCCGGCGTCAGGGTGTCGGGGTTCATGCCCAGGCACATCGAGCAGCCGGCGTTGCGCCACTCGAAGCCGGCCTCGGTGAACACCGTGTCCAGGCCCTCCTGCTCGGCCTGCAGCTTCACCAGCATCGAGCCCGGGACCACCATCGCCCGCAGGCCCTCGGCGACCTTGCGGCCGCGCAGGACGTCGGCGGCGGCGCGCAGGTCCTCCATGCGCCCGTTGGTGCACGAGCCGAGGAAGACGGTGTCGACGGCGACCTCGCGCAGGGGCGTGCCCGCCTGCAGGCCCATGTAGGTCAGGGCGCGCTCGGCGGCGTCGCGCTCGTTGCCCGCCGGCAGCGCCTGCGGGTCGGGCACCACGTCGCCCAGCGGCACGCCCTGGGCGGGGTTGGTCCCCCAGGTGACGAACGGCGTGATGCTCGACGCGTCGAGGACGACCTCCTTGTCGAACACCGCGTCGTCGTCGGTGCGCAGGGTGTCCCACCACGCGACGGCGGCGTCCCAGTCGGCGCCGTGCGGGGCGTGCTCGCGGCCCTGCAGGTAGGCGTACGTGGTCTGGTCCGGCGCGATCATCCCGGCGCGGGCGCCCCACTCGATGCTCATGTTGCACACCGTCATGCGGCCCTCCATGGACAGCGCGCGGACGGCCTCGCCGCGGTACTCCACGACGTGTCCCTGCCCGCCGCCGGTCCCGACCTGCGCGATGAGCGCGAGCACGAGGTCCTTGGCCGTCACGCCGGGCCGCAGCGCGCCCTCGACGGTCACGGCCATCGTGCGGGGGCGCACCAGCGGCAGCGTCTGGGTGGCCAGCACGTGCTCGACCTCGCTGGTGCCGATGCCGAAGGCCAGCGCGCCGAAGGCGCCGTGCGTGCTCGTGTGGCTGTCGCCGCAGACGATGGTCGTGCCGGGCTGGGTCACCCCGAGCTGCGGGCCGATGACGTGCACGATGCCCTGGCCGGCGTCGCCCATGGGCAGCAGCCGTACGCCGAACTCCTCGCAGTTGCGGCGCAGCGTCTCGACCTGCGTACGGCTGACCGGGTCCTTGATGGTCAGCGCGTCGGTCGGGACGTTGTGGTCCTCGGTGGCGAGCGTGAGGTCGGGGCGGCGCACGGGGCGGCCCTCGAGGCGCAGGCCGTCGAAGGCCTGGGGGCTGGTCACCTCGTGGACGAGGTGGAGGTCGATGTAGAGCAGGTCCGGCTCGCCCTCGGCGTGGCGCACGACGTGCGCCTCCCAGACCTTCTCCGCGAGCGTGCGCCCCATGGCGTCTCCCCTGTGAGCTCGGCGGCCGAGCTGGGCGCCGGTCGGGCGCTTGCATCTCAGCACGTGGGATGCTTGTGTCATCCCGTGGAACACTCTAGCGGAGTCGGCGTCCTCGACAAGGTGGTCCTGGTGCTGGACGCGGTCGAGGGCGGCGCAGGCAGCCTGGGCGCGCTGACCGAGGCGACCGGGCTGTCGCGGGCGACCGCCCACCGCCTGGCCGTCGCCCTCGAGCACCACCGGCTGCTGTCGCGCGACGGCGCGGGACGCTGGCAGCTCGGCCCGCGGCTGGGCGAGCTCGCCGCGACCGGCGCCGGCGACGTCCTGCTCGAGCGGGCCGGGCCCGTCCTGTCGCGGCTGCGCGACGCGACCGGCGAGAGCACGCAGCTCTACCGGCGCCAGGCCGACACCCGCGTCTGCGTCGCCGCCGCCGAGCGGCGCAGCGGGCTGCGCGACACCGTGCCGGTCGGCAGCGTGCTGCCGCTGACGGCGGGCAGCGCCGCGCAGGTGCTGCTGGCCTGGACGCCGGACGACCCCCTGGTCGCCGGCGCGGCCTTCGGGCCGCGGGTGCTGGCGGAGGCGCGCCGCCGGGGCTGGGCGCACTCCGTCGCCGAGCGCGAGCAGGGGGTGGCCTCGGTGTCGGCGCCGGTCCGGCGGCGCGACGGCACGGTGCTCGCGGCGGTCAGCGTGTCGGGGCCGCTGGAGCGGCTGACCCGCTCCCCCGGCCGGCTGCACGCCGACGCGGTCGTGGCGGCGGCGGCGGAGCTGAGCCGCGAGGCGGGCTGAGCCGACTGTCGTACCCCCGCGGGACGATCCCCGCATGCCGACAGAGGTGTGGGGGGCAGGCGGTTGCGAACGGCCGATCTACGCGCGGGGGCACTGCGGACGCCACTACAAGCAGCTGCTGCGGCACGGGGAGGTCCGGCCTGACCAGGCACCGACGCCCTGCGCCGTGCCCGACTGCGGTCGGCGCGCGGTCACTCGCGGGTGGTGCCACGGCCACTACCTGCGGTGGTCGCGGCAGGGCGACGTGCGCGCCGAGGTCCCGCTGAGCCGGCCGCAGCGGGACGCGTGCTCAGTCGAGGGGTGCGACCGCGGTGCGCACAGCGGTGGCCTGTGCCGCAGCCACGGCACCCGCCGCCGGCGGTACGGCGACCCCGGGAGCGGCGGCCCGCTGCGGACGACCGGCAGCGGCGGGTCGCTGAGCCACGGCTACTGGTGGGTGGCGGTGCCACCCGACGCGCGCCACCTGGCCCCCGCCGGGCGCCGAGCCGAGTTCGAGCACCGGCTGGTCATGGCACGAGCACTGGGCAGGCCGCTGCGCGGTGACGAGGTGGTCCACCACCGCAACGGCGACCGGCTCGACAACCGGCTGGCCAACCTGGAGCTGTGGGCGACAGCACAGCCGAAGGGACAGCGCGTCGCCGACCAGCTCGCCTTCGCGCGCGAGCTGCTGGCTCGTTACGAGGCCCTGCCGGAGGAGGTGCTCCTGATGCCGACGGACCCGGAGACGCGGATCGGCCCGCCACGGTGAGTGGCGGGCCGATCACTGTGCGTGTAGCCCCGAAGGGATTCGAACCCTCGCTACCGCCGTGAGAGGGCGGCGTCCTAGGCCGCTAGACGACGGGGCCAAGAGATGCAGCTGTCCTGCTGGTCGAGCACGTGCGCTGGGGTACCTGGACTCGAACCAAGACTAACGGAACCAGAAACCGTCGGGCTGCCAATTACCCCATACCCCACCGACGCCGGCCGGTCTCCCCGCCTGCGCGCCTCGGAGACTCTAGCCGACGGCCGCCCCGGCCCTCAACCGGCCCCCGCCGCCGCACGCAGCCTGCGCAGCGTCCGCTCCCTGCCCAGCAGCGCCATCGACTCCGGCAGCGGCGGCGAGATGCCCGCACCGCAGACGGCCGCCCGCAGCGGCAGGTAGGCCTTGCCGCGCTTGAGCCCCAGGCCCTCGATCAGCGCCCCGTCGACGGCCGCCTGCACGACCACCCCGGTCGTCCAGTCCTGCACCGGCTCGAGGGCGTCCGCGGCGGCGAGCAGCACCGGCGCGCTCCCGTCCCCCAGCGCCTTGGCGGCGGCGGCCGGGTCGACGGTGAACGCGTCCTCCGGCACGAACAGGAAGCGCAGCAGCGCCGGCAGCTCGGACAGCACGGAGACCCGGGTCTGCACCAGCGGCACCGCGCCGGTCAGCAGCGCGAGGTGCTCGGGCGAGGCCGGGTCGCCGACGAGGCCGGCCCGCTGCAGGTGCGGCAGGGCCCGCGCCGCGAAGTCGTCCTCGGTGAGCTCGCGCAGGTAGTGGCCGTTGAGCCAGCCGAGCTTGTCCAGGTCGAAGACGGGGCCGACCGTGTTGACCCGCGACCAGTCGAAGCTCTCGCTCATGTCGGCGAAGGAGAAGATCTCGCGCTGGTCGGGCAGCGAGTAGCCGAGCAGCCCGAGGAAGTTGAGCAGCGCCTCCGGCAGGTAGCCCTGCTCGATGAACCAGGTGAGCCGCGCCGCCGGGTTCTTGCGCTTGGAGATCTTGCTCTTGTCCACGTTGCGCAGCAGCGGCATGTGCGCGAACTGCGGCCGCTCCCAGCCGAGCCGGTCGAACAGCAGCAGGTGCTTGGGCGTCGAGGAGATCCACTCCTCGCCGCGCACGACGTGGGTGATGCCCATGAGGTGGTCGTCGACGACGACGGCCAGGTGGTAGGTGGGGAACCCGTCGGCCTTGAGCAGCACCTGGTCGTCGGGGCGCGGCGCGCTCACCTCGCCCCGGATGAGGTCGACGAAGCTCAGCTCGACGTCGTCCGGCACGAGCAGGCGCACCACCGGGGTCGGGGTGTAGCCGGGCAGCTCGGCCCGCTCCTGCTCGGTCCTGCCGAGGCACAGCCGGTCGTAGCCGGTGGGCAGCTTGGCCCGCTGCTGCTCCTCGCGCATGGCCGTGAGCCGCTCGGAGGTGCACCAGCACCGGTACGCGTGCCCCTCGGCCAGCAGCCGGTCGACGTGCGGGCGGTAGGTGTCCAGCCGCTCGGACTGCCGGTACGGGCCGGCCGGGCCGCCCCGGTCCGGGCCCTCGTCCCAGGCGAGCCCGAGCCAGCGCAGGGTGTCGTACACCTGCTGCTCGCTGTCGGCGCGGAACCGGGCGCGGTCGGTGTCCTCGACGCGCAGCAGGAACTGCCCGCCCTGCTGGCGCACGAAGGCCAGGTTGAACAGCGACATGTACGCCGTGCCGACGTGCGGGTCACCGGTCGGCGAGGGCGCGACGCGCAGGCGCACCGTCACGACGACGCTCCCGCTCGCGCCGGCGTCGCGGGACACCGCGCGCTGGCTCCGCTCACCGGGCCACGACCGGGTTGGTCAGCGTGCCGATGCCCTCGACGGAGACGTCCACCGACGACCCCGGCGTCAGCGGCCCGACGCCGGCCGGCGTCCCGGTCAGGACGACGTCGCCGGGCAGCAGCGTCATGAAGGCGGTGATCCAGGCGATGACCGAGGGGACGTCGTGGAGCAGCTGGGCGGTGCGGCCGTCCTGGCGCAGCTCGCCGTCGACGCGGCACTGCACGCCGACGTCGCGCACGTCGAGCTCGGTCTCGACCCACGGGCCGAGCGGGCAGAACGTGTCGTGGGACTTGCCGCGCGCCCACTGCCCGTCGGCCCGCTGGTGGTCCCGGGCGGTCACGTCGTTGCCGCAGGTGTAGCCCAGCACCACGTCGAGGGCCCGCTCGCGCGGCACGTCGCGGCACAGCCGGCCGACCACGATGGCGAGCTCGGCCTCGTGGTCGACCCGCTCGCTGTCGCGCGGGAGCCGCACGGCCTCCCCCGGGCCGACGACCGACGTCGACGGCTTGAGGAACACCACCGGGCTGGCCGGGGCCTCGGCGCCCATCTCCGCCGCGTGGTCGGCGTAGTTCTTGCCGATGCAGACGACCTTGCTGGGCAGCACCGGGGCGAGCAGGCGCACCGAGGGCAGCGCGTGCCGCTCGCCGGTGAAGGCGAACGGCCCGAAGGGGTGGCCCTCGATCGTCGCCACGACCAGCTCCGACGGGTCCGGGCCGGCGGAGGAGGGCGGACCCTCGACCACGCCGAACGACACCTGACCGTCGACGGCGAAGCGGGCGATGCGCACGCGGCACGACCTCTCGAGCTCGGGAGCGGGAGCCCGACGCTACCGGCGGGGCACGTAGCCTCCCGGGCAGGAGGCGATCATGGACCGCACTGACTGGCTGCTGACCCCGGCCGAGCGCGACAACCCGGCGACGGTGCTGGACCGCCGGCACGGGCCCGACGGCCCCGCCTGGACCGAGGGCAACGTCGTGCGCCCGCTGGTCCACGGCAGCACGTACTTCGCCCGGCTGCACGAGGTCGTGCAGCGCCTCGGCGAGGGCGACCTGCTGTTCTTCACCGACTGGCGCGGCGACCCCGACGAGCGGCTGACCGGCGAGGACGGCAGCGAGGTCAGCCAGGTCTTCTGCGACGCGGTGCGGCGCGGCGTCGTCGTCAAGGGGCTGCTGTGGCGCTCGCACGTCGACGGCCTGGCGTTCAGCGCCGACGAGAACCGCCACCTGGGCAGCGACCTCAACGAGGCGGGCGGCGAGGTGCTGCTCGACCAGCGGGTGCGCCCGTTCGGCAGCCACCACCAGAAGCTCGTCGTGGTGCGCAGCGACGACGGCGACGTCGCGTTCGCGGGCGGCATCGACCTGTGCCACAGCCGGCGCGACGACGCCGACCACGCCGGCGACCCGCAGGGCCTGCGCATGTCGGCGGAGTACGGCGCGACGCCGCCGTGGCACGACGTGCAGCTCGAGGTGCAGGGCCCTGCGGTGGGCGACCTCGAGGCGGTGTTCCGCGAGCGCTGGGACGACCCGTCGCCGCTGGACAACCGGGCGCGGATGGCCGTCGAGCGGCGCCTGCTCAAGGGCATGGACACCGACGCCAGCGAGCTGCCGGAGCAGGGGGCCGACCCGGCGCCGGGGGGGACCTGCACCGTGCAGGTGCTGCGGACCTACCCCTCGCGGTTCGGGCGCTCGCAGTACCCGTTCGCCCCGCGCGGCGAGCGCAGCGTCGCGGCGGCCTACCGCAAGGTGCTGCAGCGGGCCCGGCGGTTCGTCTACCTGGAGGACCAGTACCTGTGGTCGGCGGAGGTCGCGGACCTGTTCGCCGAGGCGCTGACCCGCCGGCCCGAGCTGCACCTGGTCGGCGTCGTGCCGCGCTTCCCCGACCAGGGCGGCCGCATCGGCCGGCCGCCGTCGCTCGTCGGGCGCCAGGACGCGCTGGACGTCGTGCTGCGCGCGGGCGGCGACCGGGTCAGCGTCTTCGACCTGGAGAACCACGCCGGCACGCCGGTGTACGTGCACGCCAAGGTCTGCGTCGTCGACGACGTCTGGGCCTCGGTGGGCAGCGACAACCTCAACATGCGCAGCTGGACCCACGACAGCGAGCTGTCCTGCGCCGTCCTGGACGACGAGCGGGACCCGCGCGAGCCCCGTGACCCGGGCGGGCTCGGCGACGACGCCCGGCGCTTCGCGCGCGAGCTGCGCCTGCAGCTGTGGCGCGAGCACCTGGACCTCGAGGACGGGGACGACGACGACCTCGTCGACGCGGTCGCCGGCCTGGAGCGGCTGCGGGCGACCGCCGAGGCCCTGGACGCCTGGCACGACGGCGGCTGGCAGGGGCCCCGCCCGCCCGGCCGGGTGCGGACCCACCGGGCGGACCGGCTGCCGGGCTTCACCCGCGCGTGGGCCCGCCCGCTGTACCACCTGGTGATCGACCCGGACGGCCGTCCCCGCTCCGGGCTCAAGCGCACCTGGCTGTGAGCCGGGTCAGGCCTGCTTCACCTGGCCCTGGCGCAGCAGCCCGGTCGTGTACGCGTCCTCCAGCGCCTGCCAGGACGCCGCGATGACGTTCTCGTGCACGCCGACCGTGTCCCACTCGGTCGTGCCGTCGGACGTCTCGACGAGCACGCGGGTGACGGCGGACGTGCCGTGCTCGCCGCTGACGATGCGCACCTTGTAGTCGACCAGCTCCAGCGCGGCCAGGCCCGGGAACAGCTGGGTGAGCGCGAGGCGCAGCGCGTTGTCGAGGGCGTTGACGGGACCGTTGCCCTCCCCCGTGGCCACGATCCGCTCGCCCTCGGCGTGCAGCTTGACGGTGGCCTCGCTGACCACCTCGTCGCCGGCCCGGGTCTCGACGATGACCCGCCAGGACTCCAGGTCGAAGAAGCGCGGGCGCTGGCCCATCTCCTCGCGCAGGAGCAGCTCGAAGCTGGCCTCGGCCGCCTCGAACGACCAGCCGACCGCCTCGAGGTCCTTCACCCGGTCGATGACGCGCGCGACGGTGTCGCGGTCGGGCTCCAGCCCCAGCTCGAGCCCCTTGAGCTCGATGGTCGCCCGGCCGGCGAGCTCGGAGACCAGCAGGCGCATGTCGTTGCCGACCACGGCCGGGTCGGCGTGCTGGTACAGGTCGGGGTCGGCCTTGACGGCGCTGACGTGCAGGCCCGCCTTGTGCGCGAACGCGCTCGCCCCGACCCACGGCTGGTGCGCGTCGGGGGCGATGTTGGCGACCTCGGCGACGGCGTGCGCCACCCGCCCCAGCTCGACGAGGCGACCGGGGGGCAGCACCCGGCGCTCGAGCTTGGTCTCGAGCGCGGCGACGACGCTGAACAGGTCCGCGTTGCCGCAGCGCTCGCCGTAGCCGTTGGCGGTGCCCTGCACGTGGGTCGCGCCGGCGTCCACCGCCGCCAGCGAGTTGGCCACCGCGCAGGCGGTGTCGTCGTGGGCGTGGATGCCGACGCGCAGACCCGCGGCGACGACCTCGGCCACGACGTCGGCGAGCCGGTGCGGCAGCATCCCGCCGTTGGTGTCGCACAGCACGGCCACGTCGGCGCCGGCCTCGGCCGCGACGCGCAGCACCTCCAGCGCGTACGCCGGGTCGGCCGCCCAGCCGTCGAAGAAGTGCTCGGCGTCGAGGAAGACCCGCTGCCCCTCCCCGCGCAGGTGGGCGACGCTGTCGCGGACCATGGCGAGGTTCTCCTCGCGGGTCGTGCGCAGCGCGCGCTCCACGTGCCGCACGTCGCTCTTCGCGACCAGCGTGACCACCCCCGCCCCGGACTCGCGCAGGTGCGCCAGGTCGGCGTGCGCGTCGCCGCCGGGGCGCCGGGTGGAGCCGAATGCGGTCAGCTGGGCGGTGCGCAGCGACAGCTCGGTGCGGGCCCGGCGGAAGAACTCGGCGTCCTTGGGGTTGGCGCCCGGCCAGCCGCCCTCGACGAACCCGACGCCGAGGTCGTCCAGGTGGCGGGCGATGGCCAGCTTGTCGTTGACCGACAGGACCATGCCCTCGCGCTGCGCGCCGTCGCGCAGGGTCGTGTCGTAGACGTGGAAGGCGTCGGAGGGGCGGGCGCCGGGAGCCGCGCGGAGGTCGGCGGCGGGAAGAGCGGGCACGGGGTCCTCGTCTGGCAGCGGTACGGGGGACGCGGTACGGGGACGCGGCCCGGGGTGCGGGGCCTGCCGGGGCGGCGGCGAGGTGGGGCCGACCCGGGCGGACAGTCTGCCAGCCGCGGGGCCTCCGGCCGGCTCAGCCGCCGAGGGGGGACGCGGCGCGCCAGGGCCGCCGGGCACGTCGTCCGGGTGCAGCCGGCCGCCGAGCAGGGGTCCCTGCGCGAGAGGGCGGCGAGGACCTGCCGCTGCTCCCGCGTGCGCACGCCGCCGACCACCCCGGCCGCCAGCGCCCTGTCGCCGGCGTGCACGCCCACGGACGCCGCCCGGGCCTGCAGCACCTCCACCCGCCCGGTGACGACGTCGACCACCGGCGGGCGGCCGGTCAGCCGATCGCGCGCATCCAGCCGTGCGGGTCGGCGGCGCGGCCGTTCTGCAGGTCGAGCAGGGCCTCGCGCAGCCGCATCGTCACCGGGCCCGGCTGCCCGTCGCCGTTGGTCCACTCGCCCTGCCGGCTCTTCACGTGCCCCACCGGGGCGATGACGGCGGCGGTGCCGCAGGCGAACACCTCCCGCAGGGTGCCCGCCGCGACGCCCTCGGCCCAGTCGTCGACGCTGATGCGGCCCTCCTCGACCGTGAGGCCCAGCTCGGGCGCCAGGGCGATGAGCGAGTCGCGCACGACGCCGGGCAGCAGCGTCCCGGTCAGCGCGGGCGTGAGCAGCCGGGTGCCGGCGCCGCCCGGCTCGTCCGACAGCACGAAGAACAGGTTCATGCCGCCCATCTCCTCGACCCAGCGGCGCTCCACCGCGTCGAGCCACACGACCTGGTCGCAGCCCTGCTCGGCGGCCTGGCGCTGTGCGAGCAGGCTGCCCGCGTAGTTGCCGGCGCACTTGGCCTCGCCCGTGCCGCCGACGGCCGCGCGCACGTACTCGTCGGACAGCCACACGGTCACCGGTCGCACCTCGCCCGGGAAGAACGGCGTCACCGGGAACGCGATCAGCAGGAACAGGTACTCGTCGGCCGGCCGCATGCCGACCTGCGCCTCGGTCGCGACCATGAACGGCCGCAGGTACAGGCTCTGGCCGGGCGCGCTGGGCACCCAGTCGCGGTCGGTGCTGACGAGCGCGTCGACGGCCGCGAGGAACAGCTCCTCCGGGACCTCCGGCATCGCCAGCCGCGCGGCCGAGCGGTTGAAGCGCCGGGCGTTCTCCTCGGGCCGGAAGGCCGCCACCCCGCCGTCCGGCTGCCGGTAGGCCTTGAGCCCCTCGAAGATGGCCTGCCCGTAGTGCAGGACCATCGCGGACGGGTCGAGCTGCAGCGGGGCGTACGCCGTGAGCCGCGCGTCGTGCCAGCCGCGGTCGGGGGTCCAGCGCACCGCGACCATGTGGTCGGTGTGGACGCGCCCGAAGCCCGGGTCCACCATCAGCGCAGCGCGCTCGGCGTCGCTGCGGCGGGCCGTGCTGAGCACGACCTCGATCGCGGGAGTGCCCTCCGACGTCGTGCCGGTGGGTGCCGTGGTCGTCATGCGGGTGCCTCCGGGAGTACGCGCGGGGCTGCTCCCGCGCCGGGGGCTGACGCTACTCGCGGCGCACCCGGCGGGCGCGGCGTCGCCCCCGCGCGCGCGGTGGCGGCAGCCGCTCAGCCGAGCCGGCCGAGCAGCGCGTCCCCCACCTCGGCGGTGGCGCGCGGGGCGCTGCCGCGCCCGGCGAGGTCGGCGGCGACGGCGGCCTCGACCCGGGCGGCCTCGTCGGCGTGGCCCAGGTGCTCGAGCAGCAGGGCGACCGACAGCACGGTGGCCGTCGGGTCGGCCGTGCCCTGCCCGGCGATGTCGGGGGCGCTGCCGTGCACCGGCTCGAACATCGACGGGTTCTGGCGCGAGACGTCCAGGTTGCCGCTGGCCGCCAGGCCGATGCCGCCGCAGATGGCCGCGCCGATGTCGGTGATGATGTCGCCGAACAGGTTGTCGGTGACGATCACGTCGAACCGGCCGGGGTCGGTCACGAAGAACATCGACGCGGCGTCGGCGTGCTGGTACTCGACGGCGACGTCGGGGAACTCCGCCGCGACCCGGTCGGTGGTCCGCTGCCAGAGCCCGCCGGCGTGCACGAGGACGTTGGTCTTGTGCACCAGCGTCAGCCGGCCCTGCCGGGCCTGCGCGCGGGTGAAGGCGTCGCGCACGACCCGCTCCACGCCGTACGCGGTGTTGACGCTCACCTCGGTGGCGACCTCGTGCACGGTGTCGGTGCGCATGGTCCCGCCGTTGCCGACGTACGGCCCCTCGGTGCCCTCGCGGACGACGACCATGTCCACGGGCGCGTCGCGCAGCGGCCCGGTCACGCCCGGGTAGAGCTTGACCGGCCGCAGGTTGACGTGGTGGTCGAGCGCGAAGCGCAGGCGCAGCAGCAGCCCGCGCTCGAGCACGCCGGGCGGCACCGAGGGGTCGCCGATGGCGCCGAGCAGGATCGCGTCGGCGCCGCGCAGCTCGTCGAGCACCCCGTCGGGCAGCACCTCCCCGGTGCGGTGGTAGGCCGCCGCGCCGAGGTCGTACTCGGTGGTGTCGACGTCCGGCAGCACCGCGCGCAGGACCCGCAGGCCCTGCGCCACCACCTCGGGGCCGATGCCGTCGCCGCCGATGACCGCCAGTCGGGTGCTCATGCCGGCAGCCTACGCAGTGGGACCGCGCATCCCGGTCAGTGGGACGAGCGGCTGCGGTTGACCGCGCTGACGACGGCCACGAGCGAGCTCGTGACGATGCTCGGGTGCACGCCGCAGCCCCACAGGACGCGGCCGTCGACGGCCACCTCGAGGTAGGACGCGGCCTGCGCCTCCTCACCGGCGCCGGTCGCGTGCTCGGCGTAGTCGAGCACGCGGGCGTCGACGCCGAGCTCCGACAGCGCGTGCACGAAGGCCGCGATGGGCCCGTTGCCGCGGCCGGTGATGGTGTGCCGCGCGCCGTCGAGCTCGACGACCGCGTCGATGCGGTCGGCGTCGCCGGACGTCAGCGACTGCGACACCAGCCGCAGCGGCGCGGTGCGCGTCAGGTAGGTCGCCTGGAACATCTCCCAGATGCGCGTCGCCGAGATCTCGCCGCCCTCGCCGTCCGCGACCTCCTGGACCACGCGGGAGAACTCGATCTGCATGCGGCGCGGCAGGTCCAGGTGGTGGTCGTTCTTCAGGACGTACGCGACCCCGCCCTTGCCGCTCTGGCTGTTGACGCGGATGACCGCCTCGTACGAGCGGCCGACGTCCTTGGGGTCGATGGGCAGGTACGGCACGCCCCAGGTCAGCTCGCCGACCGGCCGGCCACGCTCGGCGGCCTCGCGGTCCATCGCCTCCAGCCCCTTCTTGATGGCGTCCTGGTGGGAGCCGGAGAAGGCGGTGTAGACGAGGTCGCCGCCGTACGGGTGACGCGGGTGCACGGGCAGCTGGTTGCAGTGCTCGACGGTACGGCGCACCTCGTCGATGTCGGAGAAGTCGATCGCGGGGTCGACGCCCTGGCTGAACAGGTTCATGCCGAGGGTCACCAGGCAGACGTTGCCGGTGCGCTCGCCGTTGCCGAACAGGCAGCCCTCGACGCGGTCGGCGCCGGCCATGACGCCCAGCTCGGCGGCGGCCACCGCGGTGCCGCGGTCGTTGTGCGGGTGCAGGCTCAGGACCACGCTGCTGCGGCGGGCGCCGAGCGCGCGCCCGAACCACTCGATCTGGTCGGCGTAGGTGCTCGGCACCGACATCTCGACGGTCGCCGGCAGGTTGAGCACGACCGGCCGCTCCGGCGTCGGCTGCCACACGTCCATGACCGCCTCGCAGACGTCGAGGGCGTAGTCGAGCTCGGTGCCGGTGAAGGACTCCGGGCTGTACTGCCAGCGCACGTCCTGGCCCGGCAGCAGCTGCTCGGCGTACTTGGCGCACCAGCGCGCGCCCTGCACGGCGATGTCCTTGACGCCCTCGCGGTCCAGGCCGAACACGACCTTGCGCTGCAGGGTGGACGTGGAGTTGTAGAGGTGGACGAGCGCGGTGCCGCCGAAGCCGACCAGCGACTGCACGGTGCGCTCGATGAGCTCCTCGCGGGCCTGGGTGAGCACCTGGATCGTGACGCCCTCGGGCACCAGGTCGCGCTCGACGAGGGCCCGCACGAAGTCGAAGTCGGTGGAGCTGGCGGCCGGGAAGCCGACCTCGATCTCGCGGTAGCCCATGCGCACGAGCAGGTCGAACAGCTGCAGCTTGCGCTCGGGGTCCATCGGGTCGATCAGGGCCTGGTTGCCGTCGCGCAGGTCGACGCTGCACCACAGCGGCGCGCGGTCGGTGGTGCGGCCGGGCCAGGTGCGCTCGGGCAGGTCGACCGGCGGGAAGGCCGGGTAGCGGCCGTACGGCATGGGGGTGGTCTCGGGGCGGGCGGGGCGCGTCATCGGGGGCTCTCCGGGGAGGGGACGGGAGGAGCGGCCGGGCAGGCGCCACGCAGGCACCAGGGACCCCGCGACGGGGTGCCGGCCTAGGAGAGGGCCCCGCCGCGGCACCGGAGGAGTCGCCGCTGCACGGCGCCACCCTACGCCCGCACGTCGGGCGCGAGGAAGGGCTCCACCGCGGCCCGGAAGGCGGCCGGCTCGTCGACCCACGGGAAGTGCCCGGCGCCCGGCAACACGACCGACTGCGCGGACGGGAAGGACGCCGCGACCCTCGCGACCGACGTCACGCCCGTGAGGGCGTCCCGCTCGCCGCCGACCACGAGGACCGGCGCCGACAGGCGGCCCAGGGTCTCCAGCAGCGCGGGGACGTCGACCTCCTCGGCGCCGGCCCCGAAGCCCAGCTCGGCGCGGCGGCTGCTCTGCCGGTCCGCGGTCGCCGCGTGCTCCTGCGTCCGGGCGTCCCAGCGGCCGTAGAAGAACGGCCGGGTGGCGCGCACCAGCGCCTGCTGCTGCGCCGGAGGGGCGTCGGCGAGCGCGTCCTGCGCGGCCGCCGCGTCCTCGTACCAGGGCTCCCCCGCCCGCGACGCCCGCACCTGCGCGACGTCGCCGCGGTCCCCGCCCTGCAGGCGGTCCGACGGCGTGACGAGGACCAGCCGGCCGACCCGCTCCGGCTCCAGGGCCGCCCACGCCTGCGCGACGAGGCACCCCGCCGAGTGGCCGAGCACGTCCGCCGTCTCGAGGCCGAGGTGGGCACGGAGGGCGGCGACGTCGCCGGCCAGCCGGTCGAAGCGCAGCGACGCGGGGTCGGCCGGCACCTGCGAGCGGCCGGTCGCCCGGGCGTCGAGCAGCACCAGCGTGCGCACCTGCGCCAGCCCCGCGAGGTCCTCCAGGTAGGCCGCCGCCCGTCCGGGCCCGCCGGGCAGGCACAGCAGCGGCGGGCCGCTGCCCACCTGCTCGTAGGCGAGCCGGGTGCCGTCGGGCGCGGCGAAGGTCTCGGTCACAGGTCCTCCAGGGTCACGGGCGGGGCGGGGTCACGTGCGGGGCGGGGTCGCGGGCGGGGTCACAGCGCGACGCTGCGGGCGGAGCCGGCGCCGATGCCGGTGCTGATGCGCTCGAGCAGGTCGGCGGGCACGGCGCTGTCGACGCTCAGCACCATGAGCGCCGAGCCGCCCTCGGCGACCCGGCTGACCTGCGCACCGGCGATGTTGACGCCCGCCGCGCCGAGCTCGACGCCGACCGTGCCCACCACGCCGGGGCGGTCGGCGTACACCAGGAACACCAGGTGCGGCGTGGGGGCGATGTCGACCTCGAAGCCGTCCACCTCGACGAGGCGCTCGGCCTGCCGCGGACCGCTCAGCGTGCCCGCGACCGAGACCGGCGTGCCGTCGGGCAGGACGCCGTGGACCCGCAGCAGGCTCCGGTGGTCCGGGCTGTCGGCGTCGGTGGCCAGCTGCACCTCGACGCCGCGCTCGGCCGCCAGCGCGGGCGCGTTGACGAAGGTCACCTGGTCCTCGACGACGTCGGCGAACACCCCCTTGAGGGCGGCCAACTGCAAGACGGCGACGTCGTGCGCGGCCAGCTCCCCGCGCACCTCCACCACGATGCGGGCCGCGATCCCGCCGGCCAGTGCGGTGAACACCCGGCCGAGCTGCTCCACCAGGGGCAGCCACGGCCGCACCTCCTCCGCTACGACGCCGCCCGCCTGCACGTTGACCGCGTCGGGCACGAACTCGCCCTCGAGCGCGAGGCGCACCGACCGCGCCACCGCGATGCCGGCCTTGTCCTGCGCCTCGACGGTCGACGCGCCGAGGTGGGGCGCGACGACGACCGACGGGAAGGCGAACAGCGGCGACGACGTCGTGGGCTCGGTCTCGAAGACGTCCAGGCCGGCGCCCGCCACCGTCCCGGCGGCCAGCGCGTCGGCCAGCGCGGCCTCGTCGACCAGCCCGCCGCGCGCCGCGTTGACGATGCGCACCGTCGGCCGGCACATCGCCAGCTGCTCGGCCCCGATCAGCCCCACCGTCTCCGGCGTCCTCGGCAGGTGGATGCTGATGAAGTCGCTCTCGCGCAGCAGCTCCTCGAGCGTCACCAGGCGCACCCCGATCTGGGCCGCGCGCGCCGGGCTGATGTACGGGTCGTAGGCGATGAGCCGGGTGCCGAACGCCGACATGCGCTGGGCGAACAGCACGCCGATGCGGCCCAGCCCGACGACGCCCACGGTCTTGCCCGCGACCTCGACACCGGTCCAGCGCGAGCGCTCCCAGCGGCCGGCCCGCAGGGCCGCGTCGGCGGCGGCGGTGTTGCGCGCGCACGCCAGCAGCAGCGCGACCGCCTGCTCCGCGGCGCTGACCACGTTGCTCGTCGGCGCGTTGACGACGAGCACGCCGCGGGCGGTGGCCGCGGGCACGTCGACGTTGTCCAGCCCGATCCCGGCGCGCGCGACCACCTGCAGGCGCGGCGCCGCGGCCAGCGCCTCGGCGTCCACGCGGGTGGCGCTGCGCACGACGACGGCGGCCGCGTCGGCGAGCGCCGGCAGCAGGGCAGCGCGGTCGGCGCCGTCGACGTGGCGGACCTCGACGGCGTCGCCGAGCGCCTCGAGCACCGAGGGCGCGAGCTCCTCGGCGATGAGCACGACGGGCCGGGCGGCAGGGGCGGGAGCGGTCACGGAGGTCCTCGGGCGCAGGCGGCGGCACGTCCGCTGGGCCGTCCGGCGCAGCGCAGGCGGAGCCTAGTGTCGGCCGGCCGCGCGGCCCGACCTGCCCGGCGGCGGCAGCGGGCCCCGTCCGGACGGGCCGGTCGCTCAAGGTGCGGGGACCGCGTGCCGAGTCTCCGGGTACCGCGACCGCTCTGACCCCCGGAGACCCATGTCCTCCCAGTCCCGACGCCGCGCGGCCGCTCTGGCCGTCCTCGTCGCCCTCGTCACCGGTGGGGCGGCGGCCGGCGCCGCCTCGGCCGCTCCCCTCCTGCCGGCACCGCTGGACCCCTCCCCCACGAGCCGGGCGGACCTGCGCGTCGCGCCGGCCCCGTCCCAGGACACCGTCCTGCGGCGGGCACCGCGCCGCACCGGGGGCACCGGCCCGCACACCGCCTCCGCGGCCACCGAGCGGCTCACCACCGTGCCCGGCGTGCCCGGGCCGGCCGTCTCCACCTGGCGGGTGGACTACGTCGAGGACGGCAGCAGCTCCTGGACGGCGGCGCAGAAGGCCGCCTTCGACGCTGCCGTCAGGACCTGGGCCGGGGTGGTCGTGTCCACCGTGCCGATCACGATCACCGCGCGCATGGAGGACCTCGGCGAGGCCGACCTGCTCGGCGAGACCACGCCCCTGGTGCTGTGCCGCCAGGACGAGCAGGGCCGGGTCGAGGTCGACGCGCCGTGCCTGCCCTCCGCGCTGATGAACGCGCAGGAGGGCGTGGACGTCTACGACGCCCCCGACCTCGAGACGCGCTTCAACAGCGCGTACCGCTGCGACGGCGCCGACGGGTTCTCCTACCGGCTCGACGGCCAGGTGCCGGCCTGCCGCATGGACTTCTCGACCGTGGTGCTGCACGAGCTCGCCCACGGGCTGGGCTTCATGGGCTCGATGTGGGTCGAGCCCGGCGCGACCACCGGCACCTACCAGCAGCCGCACGACCGCTGGGACGAGCTGGTGCGCGACGCCGCCGGCCCGCTGCTCGAGGCGCCGAGCGGGACGAGGGAGCTGGCCGACCGCCTGCAGGGCGGCGCGCTGCGCTGGAGCGGCACCTGGGGCAAGCGGACCAACGGCGGCAAGACCCCGTCCCTCTACGCGCCCGCGGTCTTCGAGCCCGGCAGCAGCTTCAGCCACCTGGACGAGGCGACGTACCCGCAGGGCAGCAGCGACTCGCTCATGACGCCGCTGCTGCACAACCGCGAGGTCGTCCGCGACCCCGGCTCGCTGGCCCGCGGGCTGCTGCGCGACCTCGGCTGGTCCGTGACGCCCGAGCGGGGCGAGCGCGGCGTGTGGTCCTCGACCGACGGCAGCGCGGACGTCGCCGAGCGGCGGGCCGACGGCAGCGTCGACCTGCGCACCTGGACGAGCGCCGGCCTGTCGCGCGCCAGCCTGATCGGCGGCACCGCCCAGGGCGCGCCCGCCGTCGTCCGCCGGCCCTCCGGCACCCTTGAGGTGTTCACCCGCGGCGCCGACGACGCGCTCTGGACCCGCCAGCGCCGCACCGACGGCTCCTGGTCGGCCTGGACCTCGCTCGGCGGCCGGCTGACCGCCTCCCCCGCGGTCTCGCGCCGCTCCGGGGACGAGCTGCACGTGTTCGGCCGCGGCACCGACGGCGCCGTGTGGACCCGCCGCAGCACCTCGGCCACCGCGCCGTGGAGCGCGTGGGCGAAGGTCGGCGGCACGCTGGCGGCCGGCAGCAGCCCGAGCGCGGTCTCGACCCGCGAGGGGACGCTCGAGCTGGTCTTCCCGACCACCGACGGGTCGCTGCGCCGGCGCACCCTCACCAGCACCTGGGGCAAGGAGGTCTCGCTCGGCGGCCGCACCACCGGCAGCCCGTCGGTGACCTCGCTCGCCGGCACGCTGCTGGTGTCGACGATCGGCACCGACCGGGCCGTCTGGACCCGTACCGCCACGACCGGCTGGACGACGGCCGGCGGCACCGTGGCCGGCGGCCCGGCGGTCGCCGCGGCCCCCGGCAGCACCACCGCGGTGGTGCTGGCCACCAGCGGGGACCAGCGGCTCTGGGTCAACACCCTGACGCTGCCCCGGGCCGGGGCGGCCACCACGGCCGCCGGCTGGAAGGCCGGCCAGCCGTAGGCGCCCCCGCACGACGCAGGGCCCGTCCCCCGACCGAGCGGTCGGGGGGCGGGCCCTGCGGCCGTCGGGGGGCTACTCGCCGCTGTCGTCGATCCAGGCCATCATCGGGCGCAGCTGCGCGCCGGTGACCTCGATGGGGTGGGATGCGCCCTGCTCGCGGTAGGCGGTCATGCGCGGGCGACCGGCGTCGTCGTCGTCGATGAGCGCCTTGGTGAAGGTGCCGTCCTGGATCTCGGCGAGCACCTTGCGCATCTCCTCCTTGACGGCGGGCGTGATGATGCGCGGGCCGGTCAGGTAGTCGCCGAACTCGGCCGTGTCGGAGATCGACCAGCGCATCTTGCCGATGCCGCCCTCGTACATGAGGTCGACGATGAGCTTGAGCTCGTGCAGGCACTCGAAGTAGGCCACCTCGGGCTGGTAGCCCGCCTCGGTGAGCACCTCGAAGCCGGCCATGACGAGGGCGCTCGCGCCGCCGCACAGCACCGCCTGCTCGCCGAACAGGTCGGTCTCGGTCTCCTCGGTGAAGGTGGTGCGCAGCACGCCCGCCCGGGTGCCGCCGATCCCCTTCGCGTACGACAGGCCGAGCTGCAGGGCGCTGCCGCTCGCGTCCTGCTCGACCGCGACGAGGCACGGCACGCCGCGGCCGTCGACGAACTGGCGGCGCACGAGGTGGCCCGGCCCCTTGGGCGCGACCATGGCCACGTCGACGCCGGCCGGCGGGGTGATCAGGCCGAAGCGGATGTTCAGGCCGTGGCCGAACAGCAGGGCGTCGCCGTCCTGCAGGTTCGGCGCGACGTCGGTCTCGTACAGCTTGCGCTGCACCGTGTCGGGCGCCAGGACCATGATCACGTCCGCCTCGGCGGAGGCCTCGGCCGGCGTGACCACGCGCAGCCCCTCCGACTCGGCCTTGGCCCGGCTCGCCGAGCCCTCGGGCAGGCCGACGCGGACGTCGACGCCGGAGTCGCCCAGGGACAGCGCGTGGGCGTGGCCCTGACTGCCGTAGCCGAGGACGGCCACCTTGCGCCCCTGGATCAGGGACAGGTCGGCGTCGTCGTCGTAGTAGATCTCGGCGGCCACAGGTGGGGCTCCTTCTGGGTGGGTGCGGGAGGGTGGGAGGGCTGAGCCGACGGCTCAGCCGGCGCTGCGCAGGCGCTCGGCGCCGGTCATGGACCGCGAGCCGCGACCGACCGCGACCATGCCCGACTGCACCATCTCGCGGATGCCGAACGGCTCGAGCACGCGCACCAGGGCCGCGAGCTTGTCGCGGGTCCCGGTCGCCTCGATGGTCACCGCGTCCGCCGCCACGTCGACGACCTTGGCGCGGAACAGCTGCACCGTCTCGAGGACGTGGCTGCGGGTGGTCAGGTCGGCCTTGACCTTCACGAGCAGCAGCTCGCGCTGGACGCTCGCGTCCGGGTCGAGCTCGACGATCTTGAGCACGTTGATGAGCTTGTTGAGCTGCTTGGTCACCTGCTCGAGCGGCAGGCCCTCGACGGACACGACGATCGTCATGCGGCTGACGGACGGGTGCTCCGTGGGGCCGACGGCCAGCGACTCGATGTTGAAGCCGCGGCGGCTGAACAGCGCGGCCACCCGGGCGAGGACGCCGGGCTTGTCCTCGACGAGGACGGACAGGGTGTGGCGCGTGGTGACCGGCGAGTCGCCGGCGGCGGTGAGCGGCATCAGACGTCGTCCTCTCCCCAGACGGGGCGGGTGTCGCGGGCGGCCAGGATCTCGTCGTTGCTCGTGCCGGCGGCCACCATCGGCCACACCATCGCGTCCTCGCCGACCACGAAGTCGACGACCACGGGCGCGTCGTCCACGGCCATCGCCTGCTCGATCGTGGCGTCGACGTCCTCGGCCTTCTCGCACCGCAGCCCGACGCAGCCCATCGCGTCGGCGAGCTTGACGAAGTCGGGGATGCGCTTGGACTGCAGGGCGGTGTTGGAGTAGCGGCCGTCGTAGAACAGCGTCTGCCACTGCCGCACCATGCCGAGGTTGCCGTTGTTGATGACGGCGACCTTGATCGGGATGCCCTCGATCGCGCAGGTGACCAGCTCCTGGTTGGTCATCTGGAAGCAGCCGTCGCCGTCGATCGCCCAGACGGTGGCCTCGGGCCGGCCGACCTTGGCGCCCATCGCGGCGGGCACGGCGTAGCCCATCGTCCCGGCGCCGCCGGAGTTGAGCCAGGTGTAGGGGTGCTCGTAGGAGATGAACTGGCTGGCCCACATCTGGTGCTGGCCGACGCCGCTCGCGACCACCGTCTCGGGGCCGGAGATCTTGCCGATCCGCTCGATGACGTACTGCGGGGCGAGCGAGCCGTCCTCGGGCTGCTCGTAGCCCAGCGGGTAGGTCTCGCGCCAGCCGTCGACCTGGCGCCACCAGCCGGTCAGGTCGGCGCGGGTCCCGGCGGCGTACGCCTCCTGCACCGCCACGACCAGGTCGGCGATGGTCTCGCGGCAGTCGCCCACGATCGGCACGTCGGCCGTGCGGTTCTTGCCGATCTCGGCCGGGTCGATGTCGGCGTGGACGACCGCCGCGCCGGGCGCGAAGCTGCTCAGCTTGCCGGTGACCCGGTCGTCGAAGCGGGCGCCGAGGCAGATGAGCAGGTCGCTCTTCTGCAGGGCGGTCACCGCCGCCACCGACCCGTGCATGCCCGGCATGCCGATGTGCTGCGGGTGGCTGTCGGGGAACGCGCCGCGCGCCATGAGGGTGGTGACGACCGGGATGCCGGTCAGCTCGGCGAGCACCCGCAGCTCGGCCGCCGCGCGCGCCTTGAGCACGCCGCCGCCGACGTACAGCACGGGGCGCCGGGCCGACGCGATCAGCCGGGCGGCCTCGCGCACCTGCTTGGCGTGCGGCCGGGTCGTGGGGTGGTAGCCGGGCAGCTCGAGGGCCGGCGGCCAGCTGGGAAAGGTGCCCCTGCCGGTCAGCACGTCCTTGGGGATGTCGACGAGGACCGGGCCGGGCCGACCGGTGCTGGCGAGGTGGAAGGCCTCCGCGATGGTGCGCGGGATGTCCTCGACCGACTGCACCAGGAAGTTGTGCTTGGTGATCGGCATGGTGATGCCGACGATGTCGGCCTCCTGGAAGGCGTCCGTGCCGATGGCGGCCGTCGGCACCTGGCCGGTGATCGCCACCAGCGGGACCGAGTCCATGTAGGCGTCCGCGATCGGCGTCACGAGGTTGGTCGCGCCCGGCCCGCTGGTCGCCATGCACACGCCGACCCGGCCGGTCGCCTGCGCGTAGCCCTCGGCGGCGTGGCCGGCGCCCTGCTCGTGGCGGACGAGGATGTGGCGCAGCTCGACGCTGTCGAACAGCGGGTCGTACGCCGGCAGGATCGCGCCGCCGGGGATGCCGAAGACGACACCGGCCCCGACCCTCTCCAGGGAGCGGACGAGCGACTGCGCGCCCGTCAGGGACGCTGCCGTACTGGGGCTGGACATCGGCTTCTCCCTCTGTGCACCAGGTGGTCCGGCTCGCTCCGGACAGAAAAAGACCCCTCGTGCTGAGCACGGAGGGGTGGGCGCGTCGGCCGCGGGGCGGCAGACGCGCTAGACGACTACGAGGAGGTGGCGCACCCGCACAGGTTGCGCCACCTCCGCCGCAGTGTCAAACGGAGTGGGACGGCCGTCCCAGCATCTGGGACGACCCGGTCAGCCGGTGACCGCTCCCTGGGCCGCCGAGCCGACGAGCTTGGCGTACTTGCCGAGCACGCCGGTGGTGTAGCGGGGCTCCAGGGGCTTCCAGCCGGCCCGCCGGGTCTCCAGCTCCTCGGCGTCGACGAGCAGGTCGAGGGTGCGGGCGCCGAGGTCGAGGCGGACCGGGTCGCCGTCCTGCACCAGCGCGATGGGCCCGCCGTCGGTCGCCTCCGGCGCGACGTGCCCGACGCACAGGCCGGTCGTGCCGCCCGAGAAGCGCCCGTCGGTGAGCAGCAGCACGTCCTTGCCGAGGCCGGCGCCCTTGATGGCGCCCGTGACCATGAGCATCTCGCGCATGCCGGGGCCGCCCCGGGGGCCCTCGTAGCGGATGACGACCACGCAGCCCCTGTCGAGCGTGCCCTGCTCGATGGCCTCCATGACGCCCTGCTCGCCGTCGAAGACCCGCGCCGGGCCCTGGAAGACGTCGCTGTCGAAGCCGGCGCTCTTGACAACCGCGCCGTCGGGGGCCAGCGAGCCGCGCAGCACGGTGATGCCGCCGGTGGCGTGGATCGGGTCCGACAGCGCGCGCAGCACGGTGCCGTCGAGCGGCGCGATGTCCATGTCGGCGAGGTTCTCGGCCATGGTCCGGCTGGTGCACGTGAGCACGTCGCCGTGCAGCAGGCCGGCGTCGAGCAGCGCCTTCATGACGACGGGGATGCCGCCGATGCGGTCGATGTCGGTCATGACGTAGCGCCCGAACGGCTTCACGTCGGCCAGGTGCGGGACGCGGTCGCCGATGCGGGCGAAGTCGTCGTAGGTGAGCTCGACGCGCGCCTCGTGGGCGATCGCGAGCAGGTGCAGCACGGCGTTGGTGGAGCCGCCGAGCGCCATGACCACCGTGATGGCGTTCTCGAACGCCTCCTTGGTGAGGATCTGCCGCGCGGTGATGCCCTGGTCGAGCAGCGCGACGACGGCCTGGCCGGAGCGGTACGCGATGTCGTCGCGGCGCCGGTCGACCGACGGCGGGGCGGCGGAGCCGGGCAGCGCCATGCCGAGCGCCTCGGCGGCCGCGGCCATCGTGTTGGCGGTGTACATGCCGCCGCAGGCGCCCTCGCCGGGGCAGGCGGCCTTCTCGACGGCCACGAGCTGCTCGCGGGTGATCAGGCCCCGGGCGCAGGCGCCGACGGCCTCGAAGACGTCGATGATCGTGAGGTCGGTGTCCTCGCCGTCCAGGCCCTTGAGCTTGCCGGGCAGCGTCGAGCCGGCGTAGACGAACACGCTCGCGAGGTCCAGGCGGGCGGCGGCCATGAGCATCCCGGGCAGCGACTTGTCGCAGCCCGCGAGGGTCACGGTGCCGTCCATCCGCTCGGCGAACACCACGGTCTCCACGGAGTCGGCGATGACCTCGCGCGACACCAGGGAGGCCCGCATCCCCTCGTGGCCCATCGAGATCCCGTCGGACACCGAGATCGTGCCGAACTCCATGGGGAAGCCGCCCGCGGCGCGCACCCCCTCCTTCGCCGCCTTGGCGAGCCGGTCCAGCGAGAGGTTGCAGGGGGTGATCTCGTTCCAGGACGAGGCGATGCCGACCTGGGGCTTGTCGACGTCGTCGTCGGTGAGGCCGACGGCGCGCAGCATGGCGCGGGCCGGCGCCCGGCGGTCGCCCTCGGTGACGTCGGTGCTGCGGGGCTTGCGCGTGCTCACGACAGGTCCGTCGCTCATGCGGGGTCACCTCGGGCCGCTTGTCCCCTGGGCCGGCGCGGCAGGCCACCGCGCGCACGGGCTCGCAGGAGTGCCCGGACTCTACGTGCGAGCATCGGGACCATGGCAAGCGTGCGGTTCGGGCCGGAGAAGGTCGCCCTGATCCCGGTGGCGATCCTGCTGTTCGGCGCCTTGCCGCTGGCGACGTCGTCGCCGCTGCTGCTGTGGCTGCTGCTGCTGCCCCTCGCCGCCGCGGTCTGGGTGCTGCGGGCGCGCGTCGTCGCCGACGACGCGGAGCTCGAGGTGTGCAACGGGCTGGGCCGCCGGACGGTGCCGTGGTCCGACGTCGAGGGGCTCGACGTGCCGCGGTACGCGCCGGTGCGCCTGCTGCTGCGCGGCGGGCGGCGGCTGCCCCTGACCGCGCTCGGCCGCGACGAGGTGCGCCGGCTGATGGACCTGGCCCCCCGCGCCTGAGCGCGACGCCCTCCCTCTTGTCGCGCCGCGAGCCGCCGGGCGAGGATGCGGGATGACGCAGACCGTGCGGGGGCCCACCGTCCCCACCGAGGCGCCGCCCCTCGACGTGGTGCTGCTGGGCCGCAGCCTCGTGCGCGACCTCGACGCGCTCACCGACCGCCTCGTGGTGTCGATCCTCGACGAGGACCCCTCCTACGGCGGCACGACCAGCACCCCGCGCGAGGACCTGTGGCAGTCCTGCCACGACAACCTGCTGCAGGTCCTGCTCGTCCTGACCGGCGACGCCGGCGCGGCCGACCCGCTCGACACGCCCCGGGCCACCGGGGTCCGCCGGGCGGAGCAGGGCGTGCCGCTGGAGTCGGTCCTGCACGCCTACCGCCTGGGCTTCCGCACCATCTGGGACGCGCTGGTGACGCTGGCCCGGACCGGCGCGGGCGCCCTCGACGTGCTCGTCGGCGCGGCGAGCACGGTGTGGGAGATCGTCGACGCCTTCTCCACCGCGGTCGGTGACGGCTACCGCGCCACCGAGTCGCGGCTGGCCGGTCAGGACGCCCGGCGCGCCGAGGCCCTGCTCGACGCCCTGCTCGACGGCCGCGGCGCGGAGCGCGCCGTGGCCGAGGAGGCGCGCACCGGGCTCGGCCTGGCGGAGCACAGCGCCTGCGCCGTGGTCGTCCTCGAGGGGGCGGACGCCGAGCGCGTGGCCGCCGCCCTGTCGCAGGCGGGCCTGCGGGCGTGGTGGCGCACCCGGGCCGGGCGCGAGATCGGGCTCGTGCCGCTCGGACGCGCCTGCCCCGCCGACGTCTGCGCGGCGCTCGCCGGGCTCGCGGGGGCGCGGGCCGGCGTCTCCCCCGCCGTCCAGGGCGTCGCGGAGATCGGCCTGGCGCACCGGCTGGCCGACACCGCCCTGCGCGCCCTGCCGCCCGGGACCGACCGGGTCGTCGAGCTCGACGACGGCCTGCCCGGCGCCCTGCTCGTCTCGGCGCCCGCCCTCGCCGCGCGCCTCGCCTCGCGCGCGCTCGGCGGGGTGCTCGCCCTGGACGCCGCCGAGCGCGCCCCGCTGCTGCAGACCCTGTCGGCATGGCTGTCCGCCGGCGGCTCGGCGGGCCGGACCGCGAGCCGGCTCTCGTGCCACCGCAACACCGTCCGCAGCCGGCTGCGCCGCGTCGAGGCCCTGACCGGGCGGTCGCTGGAGGACGTCGACGACCTCGTCGAGTTCTCGCTCGCCCTGCTCGCGCTGCGGCTGGCCGACCGGTCCGAGCTCGCGACCGACTAACCCCCGGCGTGCTGCCTGCCCGGCCGCATTCGACAGGACGTCGCGGCACCCGTCGGGGAGGATCGAGCATGGCCCCGAACCCGCCCCGAACCCGCCGCCGGCGCCTGGTCGGCGCCCTGCTGCCCCTCGCCGTCGCCGCCGCCGCCTGCTCCGGCAGCCCCACCGCCGCCCCGGCCCCCTCGGCCAGCACCGCGCCGCCCGCCGCGTCCTCGCCCAGCAGCCCCCCGGCCGCCGCGGGCACGCCCGCCCCGGGCGCCGCCGCACCGGGCGAGCCGGTCGTCGTGGCGTCCGGGCTGGAGGTGCCCTGGGGCCTGGCCTTCCTGCCCGACCGGAGCGCGCTGGTCAGCGAGCGCGACAGCGCCCGCGTGCTGCAGGTCCCCGCCCAGGGCGGCGACCCGGTCGAGGTCGCGCGCCTGCAGGAGGCCGCCCCGGCCGGCGAGGGCGGCCTGCTCGGCCTGGCCGTCAGCCCGACGTACGCCTCCGACCGGCTGGTCTACGCCTACGTGACGACCGACGAGGACAACCGCATCGTCCGCTTCCGGCTGCCGGACCAGCCCGGCCCCGCGCAGACCGAGCCGGTCCTGGCCGGCATCCCGAAGGGCACCATCCACAACGGCGGGCGGATCGCCTTCGGCCCCGACGGCTCGCTGTACGCCGGCACCGGCGACACCGGCGACACGTCCCTGGCGACCGACCCGGACTCGCTCGGCGGCAAGGTCCTGCGGATGACCGCGGACGGCGGGCCGGTCGAGGGCGCCGACTCGCTGGTGTTCACCAGCGGCCACCGCAACGTGCAGGGCCTGGCCTTCGACGAGGCCGACCTGCTGTGGGCGACCGAGTTCGGGCAGAACACGTTCGACGAGGTCAACCAGCTCTCCGAGGGCGACGACGGGGGCTGGCCCGACGTGGAGGGCCCCGGCGACGGGGGTGGCCGCTACCTGGCCCCGCAGGTGACCTGGGAGACGTCGGAGGCGAGCCCGAGCGGCATCGCCGTCGCCGACGGCTCGCTCTGGGTCGCGGCGCTGCGCGGGCAGCGGCTGTGGCAGGTCCCGCTCGACGGCAGCGGCGGCACGACGGAGCCCGTCTCCCGCTACGAGGGCGACTACGGACGGCTGCGCACGGTGGTCGCCGCCCCCGACGGCTCGCTCTGGATGACCACGAGCAACCGCGACGGCCGCGGCGACCCCGCCGACGCCGACGACCGGGTGCTGCGACTCACCCCTGACGGCACGGCGTAGACGCCCTGATCCTCCCCGTCCTGCGGCACCATGAGCGGGTGACGACCACCTCCGCCCGCGCGGCCTCCTCCGCGCAGACGCAGGTGGCGCACCGGCGCAGCGCCGAGGCCCGGGCGGCGGCCACCGCCGCGGAGGCGGCCAGGCCCCTGCCCAAGGGCGTCCTGCGCCGCACGGGCCGGCTGGTCGCCGACATCGCGCGCAAGTGCGACCGCGACCGGGTGCTCGGCCTCGCCGGCGAGAACGCCTTCATGGCGGTCCTCACGACCTTCCCGGTGCTCATCGTGGTCGCCGCCGTCCTCGGCCAGCTGTCGCTGGTCATCGGCAGCGACAACGCCCTGCGCGTCGAGGACACGGTGCTGCGCTCCCTGCAGGAGCTGCTCACCGACAGCGCCGGTCCCGCCATCGGCACCGCGCGCGACCTGTTCGCGACGCCGTTCAACACCCTGACCCTCGCCCTGGTGCTGGCGCTGTTCTCCCTGGCGACCGCGTTCGCGTCGATCATCAACACGGTCACGCTGGCGTACGACGTCCGCGACCACCGGGGCTGGTGGTTCCGGCGCGGCCTGGGCCTGGTCGTCGGGCTGGGCAGCGTGCTCATCGCCGTCGTCGTGGTGACCCTCGTGGTCGTCGGCCCGCTGTTCGGCGCGGCCGACGTCGTGCGCAGCGTCGGCCTCGACGCGGAGTACGACGCGCTGTGGAGCTGGGCGCGCTGGCCCGTCGCGTTCCTGTCCCTCGTCCTGTGGGCCACGACGATGTTCCACGTCTGCCCCGGCGGGGTCGCGAGCTGGCGGCGCGGGCTGCCCGGCGGGCTGCTGACCGCGGTCCTGTGGCTGGCCGCATCGGTCGGCTTCAACGTCTACCTCAAGATCGCCCTCGGTGCCTCGCCGGTCTTCGGCGCCCTCGGTGGCGGCCTCATCGTCATGACGTGGCTGTACCTGCTGTGCTTCGGCCTGCTCGTGGGGGCCGAGCTGAACTCCGTGCTCATGGCCCGCCGGGTGCTGGCGCCCCGGCCCCGGCGCCGCCTGCTGCGCCGTCGGGGCTCGGTACGCGTCGACGCGCTCGACGACCCCGACGCGGGGGCGGCGGGGGCCGCCGGGCGCGACGCGGGCCCCTACCCCACCGGGGCCTGACAGCCCCCTCGCGGCGCCGCCGCAAGGCAGCCGGACCGGGGACGAGCGCGCTCAGCCCTCGGCCGCGCCGAGGCGCTCCAGCACCAGCCGGCGCACGACGGACGCGTCCGCCTGCCCGCGGGTCGCCTTCATGACCGCCCCCACGAGCGCCCCGGCGGCCTGCACCTTGCCCGCGCGCACCTTGTCGGCCGCGCCCGGCTGCGCCTCGATCGCGGCGTCGACGGCGGCGCCGAGCGCCCCCTCGTCCGACACGACCGCGAGCCCGCGGGCGGCGACGACCTCGTCCGGCTCGCCCTCGCCGGCCAGCACGCCGTCGACGACCTGGCGCGCCAGCCCGGCGGTCAGCGTGCCCTCCCCCACCAGCGCGACGACGCGGGCCACCTGCGCCGGCGTGACCGCCAGCTCGGCCGGGTCGACCCCGCTGCTGTTGGCCGCCTGGGCCAGCGGGCCGAGCCACCAGTTGCGGGCCTCCGCGGGCGAGGCGCCCTCCGCGACGGTGGCCAGCACGAGGTCGAGCACCCCGGCGTTGACCATCGCCTGCGCGTCGAGCTCGGACAGCGCGAGCTGCTCCAGCAGCCGCCGGCGCACGACCGAGGGCGCCTCGGGCAGGGCCGCGCGCAGCTCCTGCACCCAGGCGGGGTCGGGCGCCACCGGCACGAGGTCGGGCTCGGGGAAGTACCGGTAGTCGGTCGCCTCCTCCTTGGACCGGCCCGGGCTGCTCGTCCCGGTCGCCTCCGAGAAGTGCCGGGTCTCCTGCACGATCCGCTCGCCGGCGCGCAGCCGGGCGGCCTGGCGCTCCACCTCGGAGCGGACCGCGCGCTCGACGCTGCGCAGCGAGTTGACGTTCTTGGTCTCCGAGCGGGTGCCCCACTCCTCGCCCGGCCGGTTCAGCGACACGTTCACGTCGCAGCGCATCGAGCCCTGCTCCATGCGCACGTCGGACACGCCGAGCCCGCGCAGCAGGTCGCGCAGCTCGGCGACGTACGCCTTGGCGATCTCGGCGGGGCGCGCCTTCGTGCCCGTGACCGGCTTGGTGACGATCTCGACGAGCGGGATGCCGGCGCGGTTGTAGTCGACCAGGCTGTGCGAGGCGCCGTGGATGCGGCCGGTCGCCCCGCCGACGTGCAGCGTCTTGCCGGTGTCCTCCTCCAGGTGCACCCGCTCGATCGGGATCCGGACCGTCTCGTCCCCCACCACGACGTCGAGGTGGCCGTCGGTGCACAGCGGCTCGTCGTACTGCGAGGTCTGGAAGTTCTTCGGCATGTCCGGGTAGAAGTAGTTCTTGCGCGCGAAGCGGCACCAGGTGGCGATGTCGCAGTGCAGCGCCAGCCCGATCCGCACCGTCGACTCGATGGCCTTGGCGTTGACGACCGGCAGCGCGCCCGGCAGGCCCAGGCACACCGGGCAGGTGTGGGTGTTGGGCTCGGCGCCGAACGTCGTGTCGCAGCCGCAGAACATCTTGCTCGCGGTGCCGAGCTCGACGTGGGTCTCGAGGCCGATGACGGGCTCGAACTCGGTGAGCGCCTCGGCGTACGGCACGGTCATGCGGTCTCCCAGGACAGCGGCGGGACGGGTGCGGGACGGGCGGCCTCGAAGGCGCCGCCGACCCGGTAGAGCAGGTCGTCGCGCATCGTCGGCGCCATCACCTGCAGGCCCACGGGCAGGCCGTCGGCGAGCCCGCACGGCAGCGACATCGCAGGGCCGCCGTACAGGTTGGACGGGATGGTCGCGAGGTCCTGGCGGTACATCGCCAGCGGGTCGGCGAGCTTGTCGCCGAGCGGGAAGGCGACCGTCGGCGCGGCCGGCGAGACGAGCACGTCGACGTCGGCGAACGCACGGGTGAAGTCGCGGGTGATGAGGGTGCGGACCTTCTGCGCCTGCCCGTAGTAGGCGTCGTAGTAGCCGCTCGACAGCGCGTAGGTCCCGAGCACGATGCGGCGCTTGACCTCCGCGCCGAAGCCCTGGCCGCGGGTCAGCGCCGTCACCTCCTCGAGGCTGCGCGAGCCGTCGTCGCCGACCCGCAGGCCGTACCGGACCGCGTCGAAGCGGGCCAGGTTGCTCGAGGCCTCGCTCGGCGCGATGAGGTAGTACGCCGGCAGGGCGTAGCCGAAGTGCGGGCAGCTGACCTCGGACACGGTCGCGCCGAGCTCGCGCAGCAGCTCGACCGCCTCGTCGAAGCGCTCCTGCACGCCGGCCTGGTAGCCCTCGCCGGACAGCTCTCGGACGACGCCGATGTGCATGCCCCGCACGTCGGCCTGCCGTGCGGCCTCGACCACCGGCGGCACCGGCGCGTCGATGGAGGTGGAGTCGGCGGGGTCGTGCCCGGCGATGGCCTCGTGCAGCAGGGCGGCGTCGAGCACGGTGCGGGCGCACGGGCCGGCCTGGTCCAGGCTGCTGGAGAACGCGACGAGGCCGTAGCGCGAGACCCCGCCGTACGTCGGCTTGACCCCGACGGTGCCGGTGACCGCGGCGGGCTGCCGGATCGAGCCGCCGGTGTCGGTGCCGATCGCCAGCGGCGCCTCGTACGCCGCGACCGCCGCCGCCGAGCCGCCGCCGGAGCCGCCGGGGATGCGGGTGAGGTCCCAGGGGTTGTGGGTCGGGCCGTACGCGCTGTGCTCGGTGCTGGAGCCCATCGCGAACTCGTCCATGTTGGTCTTGCCCAGCACCACGACGCCGGCGGCCTTGAGCCGGGCGGTGACGGTCGCGTCGTACGGCGGCCGCCAGCCCTCGAGGATGCGGCTGCCGACCGTGGTGGGGATGCCCTCGGTGCACAGCACGTCCTTGAGGGCGAGCGGCACGCCGGCCAGCGGGCCCGTGAGCTCGCCCGCGTCGACCCGGGCCGCCTGCGCCAGCGCGCCCTCGGCGTCGACGTGCAGGAAGGCGTGGACGCGGCCGTCGACCGCGGCGATCCGGTCGAGGTGGGCCTGCGCGACCTCGACGGCGCTCACCTCGCCCGAGGCGATCGCCGCGGCGGTCTGGGCGGCGGTGCGCCGGGTGAGCTCGGTCGTGTCGGTCATCTCAGGCCTCGTCGTCGAGGATGCGGGGCACCCGGAAGCGGCCGTCCTCGGCCTCGGGCGCGCCGGCCAGCACGGCCTCGCGGGGCAGCGACGGCCGGACCTCGTCCGGGCGCGAGACGTTCTCCACCGGCACGGCGTGCGTCGTCGGCGGCACGTCCGCGGCGTCGGTGACCTCGCCGATGGCGGCCACGGCCCCGAGGATGACGCCGAGCTGCTGCGCGAGCCCGTCGAGCTCGGCGTCGTCGAGGGCCAGGCGCGACAGGCGCGCGAGGTGCGCCACCTGCTCGCGGCTGATGCCCTCCTGCTCGGCAGACGGTGGCGGCACGGGACTCCTTCGCGGGGCGTACGGGGGGGCGTCCCACTCTAGGTCCGGCGCCCGACACCTCCGGGCTCGGCGCGCGTCCCCGCCCGCGCGCAACGAGCCCGCAACGCGCAGCCACCAGGATGGGGGGCCACCCCCCCGCCGAAGGAGACCCGTGTCCTACCTGCTGCGCGTCGTCCTGCCCGACCGCCCCGGGATGCTCGGCGCGGTGGCGACGGCGATCGGCCAGGCGGGCGGCGACATCCTCAGCCTCGACGTCGTGGAGCGCGGCCCGGGCGGTGCGGTCGACGACCTGCTCGTCGCGGTCCCGCCGGGCGGCCTGGCCGACCGGCTGATCTCGAGCGCCCAGTCGGTGCCGGGCGTCGTCGTCGAGTCGCTGCGGCCCTACCTCGGCGGCACCGAGCTGCACCGCGACCTCGACCTCGTCGACGCGCTGGCCGCCGCGCCCGGCCGGGGGCTCGAGGTGCTCGCCGAGATGACCCCGGGCGTGTTCCGGGCGGGCTGGGCGGTCGTCGTCGAGCAGGGACCCGACGGGCCGGTCCTCGTGGGCGCCAGCCCGGGGGCGCCCGACGTCGCCGGCCTGGACCTGCCGTGGCTGCCGCTGGACCAGGCGCGGCGGCTGCCGGCGGAGGAGCCGTGGGTGCCGGAGCGGTGGGAGGTGCTGGGCACCGAGCTGGCGGCGGCCCCGGTCGGCCGGCCCAGCCGCGCGGTGCTGGTCGGCCGGGCCGGCGGACCCCGCTTCCGCGCCTCGGAGGTCCTGCGGCTGGCCCACCTGGCAGGCATCGCCGCCACGGTCAGCGGTCGCTGAGGAGGCCGGACGCCGGCCCCGGTGCGGTCAGACGCGGGCCGCGCGGCGTGGCGGGTCCGGCCGCGGGCCGCGACCCGGGCGGCTGGCCGGACGAGGCCGACGAGCCGGGAGGGCGCCGGCCAGGCCTCGCACCCTCCCGGACGCGGCCCGGCCGGCGACCTCGCCGACGACGCCGTCCCTGGTGACCCGCGCCCCGGCGTCCCGGGGAGCCGACGCGACACGGCCGCTCCGGCTGATCGGCGGCGCACGACCGGGCGGGAGATCCCGGCAGCGCGACGGGGCTCGGCCGGCTGCCACACTGCGGCGTGAGCTCCTCCTGCGCCCCGGTGTTCGAGCTCGGCGTGGAGGGTGAGCAGCGGGACCACCTGGTCGCCCGGGTGCTCTGCGGCGCCAAGACGATGACCAGCGGCCTGCTGGTCCACCTGCGCATGGACGGCGAGGACCTGCCGCTGCCCGGCCAGCGGTACGCACTGGTGGACAGCACCGGCGTGCGGGGGGCCGTCGAGCTCACCGAGGTCCGGCTCGTGCGGCTGCGTGACGTCGGGGACGACGTCGCCCGGGGCGAGGGTGAGGACCTCGTCGACGCCGCGCACTGGCGGGCGGTCCACGAGGCCTTCTGGGCGCCGTGGAACGCCGAGGTCGCGCGCCACCTCGGCGCTGACCGGTGGGCGCCCGGTGACGACGACGTCGTCGTCGAGGTCTTCCGGGTGCTCGCGGCCGGCTGACGCCGGAGCAGCCGGGCCGCTCCGCGCCGCCGTCCCCGGTCCATCACGTGCCGGCTTCCTGACGCGGCGCGTGCCCGGCCGACCGGCGGCGCTACCGTGCCTGCTCGTGAGCGTCGAGCCGGAGGACGCGCCCGCCCACGGGCAGATCGTGACGGGCGAGGGCGACGCGGCGCTGGACCAGAGGCTCAGCGACGAGCTCGACGCGTACAACCTCGCCGCCGCCGGTGCGGGCGAGCAGTCGGAGTTCACGGTCAAGGCCGAGGACGAGCACCGGGGCGCTCGTCGCCGGGCTCAGCGGCTGGACGTGGGGGACGTCGGCCGGCATCGCGATGGTCTGGGTCCGGGAGGACGCGCGGCAGAGCGGCTGGGGCGGTCGCCTCCTGGACGCCGCCGAGCGGGTCGCCCGGGACCGCGGGTGCGAGCGCGTCCACGTCTCCTCGTTCACCTTCCAGGCGCCCGAGTTCTACGCCCGGCACGGCTACGTCGAGGTCGGGAGGACCGAGGCGCTGCCGCTCCCCGGTCAGGCCGACGTCCACCTCGTGAAGCACCTGCGGGCCCGGTGAGCTGATCGCCGGCTGTCCTGCGCCGCGGGTCGACGCCCGGGTGGGGGGCGCGGCGGTGCTCGAGGGCCGGCCGCTGAGCACCGCGGCGTGGCTGGCCACACCTGAGCGGCCTGGCCAACGCGCCGCCGACCCACGACGGTCTGGTGGCTCAGGTCGGCTGCTGCTCCGACACGGGCTCGGGCTGCTGCTCCGGCTGCTTCTCAGGCTGCTTCTCAGGCTCCGATGCGGGCTCCGGCTCCGGCGCGACGGTGGCGACCGCCCGGGCGGCATCGGGGCCCTGCTGGAGCAGCACGGTGAAGCCGGCGTCGTCGAGCAGCGCCAGCTTGAGCTTCAGGGCCCGCTCGTGCTTGCTGGCGCCCGGGTCGGCGCCGACGACGACGAAGTCCGTCTTCTTGCTGACGCTGCCGGTGACCTTGCCCCCGCGCTCCTGGACCGCCTCGGTCGCGCCGTCCCGGCTGTACGACGGCAGCGTGCCGGTCACCACCACCGTGACGCCCTCCAGGGGGCGCGGCCCGCTGTCGGAGCCCTCGTCGGCGACCCGCGCGCCGCCCGCACGCAGCCGCTCGACGATCTCGCGGTGGACCGGGTCGGTGAACCAGTCGGCGAGCGCCTGGGCGACGACCGGCCCCACGCCCTCGACCGCGGCGAGCTCCTCGGGCGAGGCGGCCATCACCGCGTCGAGGGTGCGGAAGTGCCGGGCGACGTCCTGTGCGGCGGTCGGGCCGACGTGCCGGATCGACAGGCCGACCAGCAGGCGCCACAGCGGACGGTCGCGCGCCGCCTCGATCCCGGCCAGGATCTGCGCCACCTTCTTGGGCCCGAACCCGCGCAGGCCCTCGAACGTCTGCTCCCCGATCGAGAACACGTCGCCGACGTCCTGGAGGCGGCCCGTGGTCGTCAGCACGGTGGCGGTCTCGTAGCCGAGGCCGTCGATGTCGAGCGCGCCGCGACCCGCGAAGTGGAACACCGCCTCGCGCAGCTGCGCGGGGCAGGCCACGGTGTTGGGGCACCGGACGTCGACCTCGCCCTCGGGGCGGCTCAGCGCGGTGTCGCACTCCGGGCAGCGGGTCGGCATGACGAACTCGCGCTCGGTCCCATCGCGCAAGGCGGCCACCGGCCCGACGACCTCCGGGATGACGTCGCCGGCGCGCCGGACCACCACCGTGTCGCCGATGAGCACGCCCTTGCGCTTGACCTCGTCCTGGTTGTGCAGGGTGGCCAGCTTGACCGTGACCCCACCGACGACGACCGGCTCCATGTAGGCGAACGGGGTCACCCGGCCGGTGCGCCCGACGTTGACCCGGATGTCGTGCAGCCGGGTCGTCGCCTCCTCCGGTGGGTACTTGTGGGCGATCGCCCAGCGGGGCGCGCTGCTCGTCGCGCCCAGGCGGCGCTGCAGGGGCAGCTGGTCGACCTTGACCACGACCCCGTCGATCTCGTGCTCCACGTCGTGACGGTGCTCGCCCCAGTGCGCGATGTAGCGCAGCACCCCCTCCAGGTCGGCGAGCACCTCGAACCGGCTGCTCACCGGCAGCCCCCACGCCTGCAGCTGCGCGTAGGCCTCGCTCTGGCTCGCCGGCTCCCAGCCCTCGCGCGCCCCCAGCCCGTGCAGCGTCAGGCTCAGGGGACGCGACGCGGTGACGCGCGGGTCCTTCTGCCGCAGGCTGCCGGCCGCCGCGTTGCGCGGGTTGGCGAACGGCGCCCTGCCGTCCGCGACCAGCCCCTCGTTGAGCCGCGCGAAGTCGTCGGTGGCGATGAACACCTCGCCGCGCACCTCGAGCAGCGCCGGCACGCCCGGACCGGTCAGCCGCTCCGGCACGCTCCGGAGCGTGCGGACGTTGCCGGTGATGTCCTCCCCCGTGCGCCCGTCGCCGCGCGTCGCGGCCCGCACCAGCCGCCCGTCGCGGTAGACCAGCGCCACCGCCAGGCCGTCGATCTTCAGCTCGCAGAGCCAGCGGGCGGCGTCGCCGACCTCCTTGTGCACCCGACCTGCCCAGGCCTCGAGCTCCTCGCGGTCGAACACGTTGCCCAGGCTCATCAGCCGCTCGAGGTGCTGGACCGGCGCGAAGTCGGTGGAGAAGGTCCCCATCACCTTCTGCGTCGGCGAGTCCGGCGTCCGCAGCGCCGCGTGCGCCCTCTCCAGCGCCCGCAGCTCGGCCATCAGCGTGTCGTACTCGGCGTCCGACGCCGTCGGCGCGTCCAGCACGTAGTAGCGGAACGCGTGCTCCTCGAGCTGCAGCGCCAGGTCGGCGTGGCGTGCCCGGACGTCGCCGCCGACCTCGGGGACGACCTCGCCGGTCACGTCCTCGCCGGGCTCGCCCGTCACAGCGGCTCCTGCTGCAGGGCGGCGGCGGCACGGGCGCAGTGCCGCAGGGCCTCGCGGGCGTACCCCTCGGAGGCGCCGGCGAGCCCGCAGGTCGGCGTGACGACGACCGTCGCCGGCAGCTGCTCGGGAGGGAAGCCGAGGCGCTGCCAGAGCCGGCGCACCGGGCGCAGAACGTCGGCGACCGGGACGAGCGGGGCGTCCGTCGAGGGCACGCAGCCCAGCAGCAGGCCCGCGCCCTCGGCCACCGCCTCGCCGATCGCGTCGTCGTCGGACGGCGTGAGCAGCGTGGCGTCGAGCGACAGGGCCCCGGCCCCCGCCCGCCGCAGCAGCCCGACGGGGGCGTGCGGCGCGCAGCAGTGGACGACGGTGTGCTCGGCCACTGCTAGCACCGTGGCGAGGTGCTCGGCCACGAGCGACGGCTGCGGCGCGCGCAGCGTGGCGAAGCCGCTGCTCGTCGCGATGCGCGCCGCGAGCACCGCGGGCAGCGACGGCTCGTCCAGCTGCAGCAGCAGGGTCGTGCCCGGCAGCCGGCGCCGCAGCTCGGCGAGGTGCAGGGCCAGGCCCTCCGCCAGGCTTGCCGTGAGGTCGCGGACCGCACCGGGGTCGGCCAGCGCCGGGCCCCCGCGGGTCAGCTCGAGCAGGCTGGCGAGCGTCCACGGCCCGGCGGCCTGCACCTTGAGCAGCGCGGGCGGAGCCGCCTCGGCCGCCTGCTCCAGCGCGTCGAGGTCGCGCGCCAGCAGGTCGCGGGCGCGCGCGGCATCCCGGCCCGGCCGGTCGACCAGGCGCCAGCCGCTCGGCTGCAGGTCCACCGGCAGGTCGGCGAGCAGCGCGGCGCTGCGGCCGGTGAGGTCGCCCGGTGCACCGCGACCGGGGAGCTCGGGCAGGAACGGCAGGCCAGTGAGCTCGCCGAGCACCACGCGGACGGTCTCGTCCGGGTCGCGGCCCGGCATGCTCCCGACGCCGGTCGCGCTGCCCGCGGCCCAGGGCCGGGTCCCGTCGCTCACGACCGGACCTGCGGGCCGGGTCGCACGGGGACGCGCCGCGGCCGGGGGGCGGTGGCGACCCCGGCCCGCGAGCGCACCGGCTCGGTCGGGGCGCCCGCCCACCGGAGCACCCGGGCGGCGCGGACGCAGCGCGCACGGCGGGCGGCCGGGCGCGCGCCCTGCTCCTCCTGCCCGCTCGGCCGGGCCGGGTCGCGGCGCAGCGCGGCGACGACCGCGGAGCGCGACGCCGCTGCGCCGCGCGCCGTCGGGCTGCGCGCGAGCACCTCGAGGTCGGTCAGCGGGACGTCGTCGGCGACCATGCGGCGGACTGTAGTGCGGGGGTGCGACACCCGGCCTCCGCGTGCGGGACGGCCGGACCGACGGTCGCGCTGCCCACCACGACGTCCCCGTCGTAGAGCACCGCCGCCTGCCCGGGCGCGATCCCCCGGGCGGGCTCACCGAGCTCCAGCAGCCAGCCGCCCGCCTCGCCGGCCCGCACGGTGACCGGGAGCGGCGCGCCGTGCGCCCGCAGCTGCACCTGGCACGACAGCGGCAGCGTGTGCGGGGCGGCGGTCCAGACCGGGCGGTCCGCGGTCAGCGCCCACACGTCGAGCTGCTCGGCCGCTCCGACCGTGACGGTGCGGCTGACCGGCTCCACGGCCAACACGTAGCGGGGCCGGCCGTCGCTCGACGGCACCCGCAGGTCCAGGCCACGCCGCTGCCCGACCGTGAACCCGTAGGCCCCGGAGTGCTCCCCCACCACCGCGCCGGTCAGCGCGTCGACGACCGGCCCGGGCTGCGGCCCCAGCCGGCGCCTCAGGAAGCCGGCGGTGTCGCCGTCGGGGATGAAGCAGACGTCGTGGGAGTCGGGCTTGTCGGCCACCGCGAGGCCGAGGGCGGCGGCCTTCCCGCGCACCTGGGCCTTGGTGAGGTCGCCGAGCGGCAGGACGGTGGCGGCCAGCTGGTCCGGGCGCAGCACGGCCAGGACGTACGACTGGTCCTTGGCCAGGTCGACCGAGCGGCGCAGCACGCCGTCGCGCAGGCGCGCGTGGTGGCCAGTGACGACGGCGTCGAATCCGAGGGCGACGGCGCGGTCGAGGACGGCGGAGAACTTGATGTGCTCGTTGCAGCGCAGGCACGGGTTGGGGGTGCGCCCCGCCGCGTACTCCGCCACGAAGTCGTCGATCACGTCGGCGCGGAACCGCTCGGCGAGGTCCCAGACGTAGAACGGGATGCCGAGCACGTCGGCGGCCCGGCCGGCGTCGCGCGCGTCCTCGCGGGTGCAGCAGCCCCGCGACCCGGTGCGCAGGGCCGCCGGCGCCTCGGACAGCGCGAGGTGGACGCCGGTGACGTCGTGACCGGCCTGGACGGCGAGCGCGGCCGCGACCGCGCTGTCGACGCCGCCGGACATCGCGGCGAGCAGCCTCACCGGCGCGGGACGCGACGGGCGCGCTCGACGACCGCCGGGAGCGCGTCGAGCAGCGCGTCGACGTCGGCCGCGGTCGAGGTCGCCCCCAGCGAGAAGCGCAGCGAGGCGCGGGCCGCCTCGTCGTCCGCCCCCGTCGCGACCAGCACGTGGGAGGGGCGGGCGACGCCGGCCGAGCACGCCGAGCCCGTGGACACCTCGACCCCCCGCGCGTCGAGCAGGAGCAGGAGCGAGTCGCCCTCGCAGCCGGGGAAGGAGAAGTGGGCGTTGCCCGGCAGCCGGTCCGTCGGGTGGCCGTTGAGCACGGCACCGGGCACGGCGGCCTGCACCCGCTCGACCAGGTCGTCGCGCAGGGCGGTCAGCCGGGCGGCGGTCTCGGGCCGGCGCTCGGCCGCGAGCGTGGTGGCGACCGCCAGGCCAGCGAGGGCGGCGACGTCCACGGTGCCGGACCGCACGTCGCGCTCCTGTCCCCCGCCGTGCAGCAGCGGCGTGCACTCGGTCGCCCGGCCCAGCAGCAGCGCGCCCGCGCCGATCGGCCCGCCGTACTTGTGGCCGGTGACGGTCATGGCGTCCACACCGCTGGCGGTGAAGTCGACCGGCAGCTGGCCGACCGCCTGCACCGCGTCGGTGTGCAGCGGCACGTCGTGGCGGTGGGCCAGCTCGGCCAGCTCGACCACCGGCTGCACGGTGCCGATCTCGTTGTTGGCCCACATCACCGACACGAGCGCGACGTCGTCGCCGAGCGCGGCCTCGAGCACCTCGGGGTGCACCCGCCCGTACCGGTCGACCTCGAGCCAGGTCACCGACGCACCCTCGTGGGTGACGAGCCACTCGACGGCGTCGAGCACGGCGTGGTGCTCGACGGAGCTGGCGAGGACGCGGGTGCGGCGGGGGTCCGCCGCACGGCGTGCCCAGTACAGCCCCTTGACGGCCAGGTTGTCGCTCTCGGTGCCGCTGCCGGTGAACACCACCTCGGACGGGCGGGCGCCGAGGGCCGCCGCGACCCGCTCGCGCGACTCCTCGACGCTGCGCCGGGCGCGCCGTCCCGTGCTGTGCAGCGAGGAGGCGTTGCCCCCCACGGCCAGGGCCTCGACGAGGGCGGCGGCAGCCTCGGGCAGCACGGGCGTCGAGGCCGCATGGTCGAGGTAGGCCACGTCGCCAGCCTACGCGCGGGAGCGCGGCGCGCCGGTCGCCGTACGACGGCGCGCACCGCGCAGGTGGCCGTCCCCCCTCCCGCGTGAGCCGCCGGCGCACCGCGAGGACGGCGGGCCCGGTGCTCCGGCTCCGGCACGGTCTCCGGCAGCGTCGCCGGCAGCGGTCCCCCAGCGCGGGTGGCACGCTGCGGACATGAGCCGTTGGACGCCAGCCGACCTGCCCGACCAGTCCGGGCGCACCGCCCTCGTCACCGGAGCCAACTCCGGCCTGGGACTGCACACCTCGCTGGAGCTGGCCCGCCGGGGCGCCCGCGTCCTGCTCGCCGTCCGCACGCCCGCCAAGGGCGAGCAGGCCCTCGCGCGGATCCGCGCCGAGGTCCCGGACGCGCACGTCGAGCTGGTCGCGCTGGACCTGGCGTCGCTCGCGTCCGTGCAGACGGCCGCCGAGGACGTCCTGCAGCGCGCTCCGGTGCTCGACCTGCTGGTCGACAACGCCGGCGTCATGGCGATCCCGCGCCGGACCACGGCGGACGGCTTCGAGATGCAGCTCGGCACCAACCACCTCGGGCACTTCGCCCTCGCCGGTCGTCTGCTTCCCGCCCTGCTGGCCGCCGGCGCCGCGCGCGTGGTGGTGGTGAGCAGCGCCGCCCACCGGTCCGGGCGGATCGCCTTCGACGACCTGATGGGCGAGCGCTCGTACTCGCGCTGGGGCGCCTACGGCCAGAGCAAGCTGGCCAACCTGCTGTTCGCCCGCGAGCTGTCGCGCCGGGCCGACGGCGCCCTGCTGGTCGCCTCCGCCCACCCGGGCTACGCCGCGACGAACCTGCAGAGCGGCCAGGGCTCCCGGTTGCTCGAGAGCGCGATGGCGGTCGCCAACCGGGTGGTCGCGCAGTCCGACGCGCAGGGCGCCTGGCCCTCGCTGTACGCCGCGGCGATGCCCGACGTGCAGCCCGACGACTACTGGGGCCCCGGCTTCTTCGAGCTCCGCGGTCACCCGCGCCGGGTCGGGCGCACGCCGTCCGCGCAGGACGACGTCGCGGCGCACCGCCTGTGGCAGGTGTCGGAGACCCTGACGGGCGTGGAGTACGACGCCCTGCCCGTGCGCGCCTAAGAAGAGCCCAGGAACGGGTCCGGCCCCTCCCTCCGAAAGATCTCGGAGGAGAGGGGCCGGAAAGCACGACGAGGGTCATCCAGTGTGGATGACCCTCGTCGTGTACGTGTGTCCGGCGGCGTCCTACTCTCCCACACAGTCTCCCGTGCAGTACCATCGGCGCTGAAAGGCTTAGCTTCCGGGTTCGGAATGGAGCCGGGCGTTTCCCT